>Ga0123336_10005054_pt1 | contig 10562 bp, 10 predicted proteins | sample SSSSmetaG_FD_96466 | JGI IMG/M metagenome (GOLD analysis project Ga0123336, IMG submission 96466) | Glacier valley bacterial and archeal communities from Borup Fiord, Nunavut, Canada, to study Microbial Dark Matter (Phase II) - ​SSSS metaG | ecosystem: Environmental > Aquatic > Freshwater > Ice... | reverse complement strand
TCTTCCACCCCTCACCAGCGCCAAACCCCGTCCATGACAACCCCCACCGGAGGCCCCCTCCCTGCCTGGCGCGCCCAGATCGCAAGTGGCGCAATCACCCAAGACGACAGCCAGCGCATGGCCGCCGAGCGCCTCCAAGACCTGTATGTGAAATTGCGCGGCTACGATCCCGCCCCCGGCCTGCCCGTTTCCGGCGTCATCAGCCGCCTCCTCCGCCGCCGTCCCGCCGAAGGCGCACCCGAATCTCGCCCGAACGGCCTCTACCTCGTGGGCGAAGTCGGCCGCGGCAAATCCATGCTCATGGACCTGTTCTTCGGTTGCGCCCAAGTCCCCCGCAAACGCCGCATCCATTTTCACCGCTTCATGCAGGAAGCCCACGCCCGCATCCACGCGTGGAAAGCCGCCAACCCGGGCGGCGAGGACCCCATCCCCGCTTTGGCCGACTCCATCGCCGCCGAGGCCGCCCTGCTCTGCTTCGACGAATTCCAGGTCAACGACATCACCGACGCCATGATCCTCGGCCGCCTCTTCGCCGCCCTCTTCGCCCGCGGCGTCGTCGTCGTCGCCACGTCGAACACCGCGCCGGCCGACCTCTTCCGCGGCAAGCCTGGCCGCGACGCCTTCCTCCCCTTCATCGCCCTCCTGCAGGAGCGTCTGGACATCCTCGTCCTACACGGCGACCGCGACTTCCGACGCGCCCGCCTTCGCGGCATGTCCGTCTGGCACGTCCCCGCCGGCCACCGAGCCGACGCCGCCCTGGATCACGCCTTCCGCCAGCTCACCGGCGGCGCCCCCGCCCACCCTGACCGCCTGATGGTCATGGGCCGAACTCTGCACGTCCCGCTCGCCGCCGCCGGCGTCGCCCGCTTCGACTTCGCGGCCCTCTGCGGCACCCCGCTGGGCGCCGGCGACTACCTAGCGCTGGCCACCCATTTCCACGCCCTCGTCCTAGACGCCGTCCCCCGCCTCTCCCCCGACAATTACGACGAAGCCCGCCGCTTCATCACGCTCATCGACGCGCTCTACGACCACCGCGTCAAACTCGTCGCCAGCGCCGAAGCCCCCCCCGACCAGCTCTACCGCCACGGTGAAGGCGCCGAAGCCTTCGAACGCACCGCCAGCCGCCTCGAAGAAATGCAAAGCCAGGACTACCTCGCCCTGGCTCACCTAACCTAACCACGACCGTATCGCCCCAACGGGGGCTCCCCCTCCTGGGGATGGCGCGCGAAGCAGAGAGCACGCAGCCCTTTTTTGCAAAAAAGGACTACGCGCTCCACCTCACGGCCAGGAAACCACCGCCGGAGCCAGCGCCTGTTGCTTGGCCGCCGGATGTCCCGGATTGCGGAACCGCAGCTCGCAGCCAGGCGCATCCGCGGACTCATCGGGCCCCAGCAACTCCAGCCGGCTCGCAACCGTCACGGCCACAACCGCGCGCGCCTCCGGCTTCGTCATGAAATGCCTGGCCTCGCCCTCCAGCCGCAGCTGCACGCGCAGCGCATGCCACTCCACGCGGTCGGTATCCTCGATGAACATCGCCAAAATCCCCGGCCGCGTCCCCGTCAGCCGAACGGGTGCGATCTCTGCCATCCGCCGATGCACGGCCGCGGCCACCTCGTCCTCACGCCCCGCCCGCGCCGCCATCACGAACACGCCCGAACCCGCGGCCGTCACACCAAGATGCGCCTCCGGCCCGAACTCCCGCCGCAATTGCGGCAACAGGCTCTGCTCCGTGCCGCCCGCATCGCCCCTCTGCGCCGCCGCCAGCATCAAAGGATCCAGCCGCAACACCGCCGCCTCGTCGAAATCCGCCCGCTTGTGCTCCGAAAGCATTCGCGTGATCCGCGCATGCAGATCCGCCAGCGGCGGTGCCTTGCCTTCCGAATTCCGCAAGCCATTCGGCAACGTCATCTTCAACAGATACCGCCCAGGATGCGCCGCCAGCCAGCTTTGCAAGTCCGGGTCCACCGCATCCATCAGCTCGGACCAGGCGCGCCTGTGCAGATCACGTCCCGCCTCGGCCGACACCACCTCGCACACAACCTCCGCCTCCATCCCGTCCCGGGTGATCAGCAGATCGAAGCTCGCCCCCTCCTCCAGCCCGGCAAACGACACCTCGAACCCGCGCCCGCGCTGCAGGCAGGCCGTGCGCATCATGTGGAACAGCGGCACCAGATTGCCCTCGCCGCAGGTGGCACGGGCCAGCATCTCGTCCAGCCTTACCCGTCCGGCCTCGCTCAACCCGCCGGCCAGCTCCACCACCTCGGCAGCCAGGCACGCCACACGCTGCTCGATCTCGGAGGCCGGCGCGTTCCGGCCGCGCCGCCGCAGCCGCTCCACCGTCAGCTCCAGAGCATGCAACTGGCTCAGCGCGCGTCCGGCATAGGTCGGCGTGCACCCACGTTTCAGCTCCGCCATCCGCGCTTGCCACACTTGCCGGCCGATACGGTCGACAAGGGCGTTCAAAACGACGGAAAGGTCGGTCGCAGCCGAAGTGTCCATGAATCCTGACAATGAAAAAGGGGCGAAATGCCCCAGGCGGATATTGGAACGGTAAACGGAAACGGAACGCAAGCACTCCTTTAGCCGGTAACGGTTTTTCGTTCCCCGTTCTGCGCCCGATCCCTTAACAAATGATCCGCCAGAACGCAGGCCAGCATCGCTTCACCCACCGGCACCGCCCGTATGCCCACGCACGGGTCGTGCCGCCCGTGCGTGCTGACCTCCACATTCCCGCCGGCACTATCCACGCTCCGACGCGGCGTCAGGATCGAGCTCGTGGGCTTCACCGCAAACCGCGCCACGATCGGCTGCCCGGTCGAAATGCCCCCCAAAATCCCCCCCGCATGATTGCTGCCAAACACCAGCCGCCCGCCTTCCATCCGCATCTCGTCCGCATTGTCCTCCCCAGAGAGCACAGCCGCCGCAAACCCATCCCCGATCTCCACCCCCTTCACCGCATTGATTCCCATCAGTGCCGCCGCAATCTCCGCATCCAGCTTGCCATACAGCGGCGCCCCCAGCCCCGCCGGCACGCCATCCGCCACCACCTCGATCACCGCCCCCACCGAAGACCCGGCCTTTCGCACCTCCAACAGCGCCGCCTCCCAAACCACCGCCGCCCCAGCATCCGGGCAGAAGAACGGGTTCCGCTCCACCTCGTCCCAATCCCAGGCCGCCCGATCCACCTGGTGCTGCCCCATCTGCACCAGAGCCCCCCGTATTCGCACCGAAGGCCCGATGACCAGACGCGCGATGGCGCCGGCCGCCACCCGGCAGGCCGTCTCCCGCGCCGAGCTGCGCCCACCGCCGCGATGGTCCCGCAGCCCATATTTCACATCGTAGGTGAGGTCGGCGTGCCCCGGGCGATAGGACTGCGCGATGTTGGCGTAGTCGCGGGACCGCTGATCGGTATTGTCGATCTGCAAGGCGATCGGCGTTCCCGTGGTCCGGCCCTCGAACACCCCGGATAATATGCGGACCTGGTCCGGCTCCTGCCGCTGCGTGGTGAACTTCGATTGCCCGGGTCGGCGCCTATCCAGGAAAGGCTGGATGTCGCCCTCGCTCAGCGTGATGCCCGGCGGACAGCCATCCACCACGCACCCGATCGCCGGGCCGTGGCTCTCCCCCCAGGTCGTCACCCGAAACAGATGCCCAAAACTATTATGACTCACCGGCGGTCCGCTCTCTCATCAGTTCGCGAAGGCTTAAATCTTGTGGCCCGGAAACGGTAAGGAAGAGTGGAACACCAAGAGCACCAAGACGGGACAAGATCACCAAGGTCACAAGGCCAAGCGCCGCACGCCATGCTTGAATAAGACGGTATTGAAATTCATGAGCAGACCGAGCCGGATTTTCGACAAACGAAGGTAAGTCAACAATTGCGCTTCGTGCAGCCGCGTCAGCTGATCGACCGCCGTGATCTCCAAGATGACACAATTCTCCACCAGGATGTCCAAGCGATAGCCCGCCTCCAAGGTGACCCCTTCGTATTGGACAGGAACAGCAACCTGTCGGCAAACGCGCAGGCCACGCAGGTCCAATTCGCGAGCCAGGCAGGCTTCATAAACTGATTCCAGCAACCCCGGACCAAGCGCGCGATGAACCTTCAGGCCTTCATCGACCAGGCTCCGCGCCACCCGATCCTGACGCCGCAAACCCTCTTGGTGATCTTGGCCTTCTTCGTGCTCTTGGTGTTCCATTCTTCCTTTCGTTTCCGGGCCAAAACCTGGCAACGTCACTCGTCAGAAACCGCCGCGATATCCGGAGCCTTAGGATTCTTCATCCCAATCACATGATACCCGCAATCCACATGATGAACCTCGCCCGTCACCGCGGTCGAAAGATCCGACAACAGATACAACCCAGCTCCCCCCACCTCATCGACGCCCACATTCCGTTCCATCGGCGAATTCAGCTGGTTCCAGCGCAGAATATATCGGAAATCACCAATCCCGCTGGCCGCCAATGTCTTTACCGGCCCGGCACTGATTGCATTCACCCGGATGCCCGCCGCCCCCAGATCCATCGCCAGATACCGCACCGATGCCTCAAGCGCCGCCTTCGCCACGCCCATCACGTTGTAATGCGGCACCACCCGCTCCGCCCCCAGATAACTCAAGGTCAGCAGCGAGCCGCCCTCCGGCATCATCGCCGCCGCCCGCCGGCACACCGAGGTGAACGAAAAACACGAAATATCCAACGCCTGCAGAAACGCCTCCCGCGGCGTATCCACATACCGCCCGCGCAAGAACGCCTTGTCTGCGAATCCAATCGCATGGACCATGAAATCGATCGTGCCCCAATCGGCCCGAACCGCATCGAACGCCGCATCGATGCTCGCCTCATCGGACACATCGCACGGCAGCACATGGGTGGCCCCCACGCTGGCCGCCAGCGGCCGCACCCGCTTGCCAAGCGCATCGCCCTGATAGGTGAAGGCAATCTCGGCGCCCTGCGCCGCACACGCCGCAGCAATCCCCCAGGCCAGCGAGCGCTCATTGGCAACCCCCATGATCACCCCCCGCTTGCCCTGCATCAGCGTGCCGCGCACAGGCAAAGATTGAGTGGAATCAGGCATAAGCGTCCTCTGGGGGTGTCAGGGCAATCGGCGGGTGGTGACACAGGCCACGCGCCGCGCGCAAGGCACGCTTCGTGTGCGTGTGTTACAGCAACACAGCATGGCCCGCGCGGCAGCAGCGAGGTAGATTGTCGGCATGACCGACCCGCAAATTCCGCCCGACCCCTTCCCCCTCTTCGACTCCTGGCTGACCGAAGCCATCGCCGGCGAACCCAACGACCCCAACGCCATGACGGTGGCCACCGTCGGCGCCGACGGCCGCCCCAGCCTGCGCATGGTCCTGCTCCGCGGCCATGGCCCGGACGGCTTCGTCTTCTTCACCAACACCCAAAGTCGCAAGGGAGATGAGATCGCCGCCCACCGCCAGGTCGCCCTTCTCTTCCACTGGAAAAGCCTGCGCCGCCAAATCCGCATCGAAGGGGCCGCCGAACTCGTCACCCCAGCCGAAGCCGATGCCTACCACGCCAGCCGCGCCCGCAACTCACGCCTCGGCGCCTGGGCGTCGGACCAATCCCGCCCGCTGCTCGCCCGCGAAATCCTGGAACAGCGCGTCGCCGAAATGGATGCCCGCTACCCGGGCGACATTCCCCGCCCGCCGCACTGGGCCGGCTACCGTATCCGCCCTGTCTATTTCGAATTCTGGCAGGATATGCCCTTCCGCCTGCATGACCGCATGATCTATGGCCTGCGTGAGGGCGGCGACGGGTGGGACACGGGGCGGCTGTTTCCTTAGGTCGAAGAGCGGACAGGACGGCAAGGCAACTCTTGCTCGTTCGCTGCTGAACCAGGCGTGCATCGTGAAGTCGGTTGCTGGAATGGCTATAAGCGGGTGATCCTGACTGCCCCGCCAATTGCAAAAGGAACAAAAGTTTTTTGGTCCTTTTTTTCAAAAAAGGACTGCTCGTCTTCTATGAGGCAACATCAACGCAAGCTGGCATCGGACACACATCCGACAGCATTCGTGACGCCGTCGAGTTCGACGGTGATGTCGCCAAGAAAATCGGCGTCGAAGCTAAACCGCACCGGCAGCGCCAGCCCGCCAGTGCTCAACGGCGCCAGCCAGGCGCTGCTCGCATGCGGCCGGATCTGGACCGATGCAGGCTGGTCCCTGCGCAATCCCGACAACAGCACGGATTGCGTGTCGCAACGAACAGCCCCGCCCGTGAACACTGAGCGAGCACTCGCCGCCAGTACGTCGCTTCCGGCAGTGCGCGTGGTCAGGCGCCGCAATTGCCGCGCATCATAAACCAGTGCGACACCCTGGCAGGCTTGCGTGCGGCTGACCACCAGAACCTCCAGCGCAATGGCGGCCAACCCGTCGAGCGCGCCATGCAGATCCCCTGTCGGAACAGCCGTGCGGTATTTGGTCGCCGGCGGCGCCATCTCCCGAATCACCGGATCGCCCGCAGGATAGTCGATCGCCAGGCTGAAATCTTCGCCGGACAGCCGCCCATGCTCGATGTAGCTCTGGGGATGAAGAGCCAGGCCCTGAACCGCCCCGTCGGCACGACCGTCCACGCGGCCGTGCACCAGGAACTCCGCCAGCCCCAGTGTCCTGGCCTGCAAGCGGCTTCGATAGGCATGATCCGTCAGATCAAGGCAGTAGGTGACGTCAAGAAATGGTAGTCCGTGCAGCCGCGCCGTGTAGTGCAACGTCGGTGCAGCCGTAGCGCCCGCCCGCAACAGGCCCAGCACCACCCAGGCGGCAAGACCCTGCGCTAACCGCCCGATGGCGATGTTCCCGCCAGGCCAGGCTCCCCCTGCCCATCGTCATCGGCGCGGACCGCGATGAGTGATGCCGTCAAACGCCACGAACCGCGGCCCGATCGCTCCCGCTGCGATACCGGCACAGAAGCGGCGGCCGATTGCAGCAGCGCGATGAAACCGTCTCGTCCATGTTGCAGTTGCGTCATTGTCGTGCCTCCCGGCATTCAGTCTGGATCGGCTTGGTCAACCAATGATGAATCGTTGCTGAAACGAGAGAACGAAGCGGTCACTTTCTCATAAACCTCGCGCTTGAAACTCACACACAGCTCGGGAAGTTCCGTCAGTTCCGCCCAGCGCCATTCCACGAATTCGGGATGGGTGTGGCGATCCAGCGCAATGTCCGCATCGATCCCGTCGAAGCGCAGCGCGAACCATTTCTGCCGCTGGCCCCGATAGCGGCCGGCCAGTACATGCGGGCGCACATCCTCCGGCAGCTCGTAGGTCAGCCAGTCTGGATGTTCGGCGATGATCGTCGCGCGCGCCGTGCCGATCTCCTCCTCCAGCTCGCGCAAGACCGCCACACACGGATCCTCACCCTCGTCGATCCCACCCTGCGGCATCTGCCATAGCAGCTTGGACGTATCCGGCTGGTCGGCGCGGCGGCCGATGAAGACCAGCCCCTGCCGGTTGAACAGAGCGGCGCCGACATTGGGGCGATAGGGAAGATCGTTCATCGTGCGGCATCCGTGCTGGTCTTGGCGGGTGGCGGGTTGGCCGTCAGCGGCGTCAGGACCATGCCGCGTGAAGCCAGGCCATGGCTCCACACGGAAATACGATCCAGCAGCACCGGCGTGGGCGGCCCGGCAATACCGATGGCCGAGCCCCGCCTGGCGGAAATCTGCTCAAGCTGGGCCAGATTGCGATCGATCTGTCCGCCATCGGCCGGCTGATCCAGCGCGGCGGCGTGATCGACCAGAATATCGGCGACATAAGGCACGCGCCGTCCGGGCCCATCATCCTCCGGCGGCCGGGCGCCGGGCCGCGGGTCTAGATAGACCAGGCCGCGCTGGGCCACCGCCGTCAGCACGTCGCCATAGACCTGGATACTGGCCGCGAACCGCTCGCCGCCCTGCCCATCCGAGGCGCCGGTGGCACCGGCACAGCCCTGGGTGGCCGACAGCGCCCAGTCCAGGTTCTGCCGGGTCTGGGCCGGGTCGGCACCGGTCAGCAACGCGCGGTCGCCCTCCTCATTGGCGGGATAGCCGTTCGGCTCCATCGGGATTGACAGCAGGCATTCGCGGCCCAGCGCCCGTCCTTCCGCCGCCAGCCGGTCCGCATCGGCCTGCGGCGCGTAGGCGGAATAGGCGAAATCTACCGCCGCCGGCAGCATCCGGTTGGCTTGCGCCGTCAGCCCGCGGTCCAGCCCCATGCCCGCGATCACCAGCGTCACCCGCGGGTGCCGCTCGGCCGGATCGAATGCCGCGGCGTAGAGCGTGGCGGGGGAGCGGACGGCACTTTCAGCGCGCGGTAGCAACCGGCCGCCCAAACCGGGCGCCACCTCCTGCAACGCGGGATCCGGGGCGGGAATGGCGTCCAGGGTCATTTTCAGCGGCGGCGCAGGATGTGGCGTGCTGGGGGGCAGCCGCGCCGGCTCCGCCCTCGGTCGCTGTTCGGGCAACGCCGTCTTCGTCGGCTGGGATGCGGGCCGCGGCACCGGCCCCATGATCTGCAAGGCGATTGCGCCGCCGCACGCGATGCCGAGGATGCAGGCCCAGAACAGCAGAAGCGGTCGGAACGACGTCACCTAGACCCCGTCCCATCCCGCTGCCGCCTGCCGGCAATGTGCGCCCTTATCGGAGGTGGACTTCGTCACCGCGGTCGGCCTGCGTCATCTTCATGTCACGGACCACGGCAATACCCTGCTGAAGTTGATAATCCGTCTCCGGCTTGGCCAGGTCGAATTTCGGCCAAGTGGTCGGCGGCTTGGCGTCGATCTTGCGCGCCACGGCCGGAATGTCGTCGCGCGGCGCCGGCGGCTTTGTGGGTGCCGACCCGCCCTCGTTCTTCAGCGCGTGGTTCAGATCGGCCTCCCGATCCGGCAGATAATGGATCTCGTCCTCGCGGCTCTCCTGCACCGGCACGTCCGGCGCGATGCCCAGGCCCTGGATGGAGCGGCCGGACGGCGTGTAGTAGCGCGCCGTGGTCAGACGGATCGCGCCGTCATTGCCCATCGGGATCACCGTCTGCACGCTGCCTTTGCCGAAGCTGCGCGTGCCCAGGATGATTGCGCGGCGATGGTCCTGCAGCGCGCCGGCCACGATCTCGCTGGCGCTGGCCGAGCCGCCATTGATCAGCACCACCATCGGCAATCCGCCCGTGAGGTCGGTGCCCTTGGCATCCCAGCGCTGGCTGTCGTCAGGATGGCGGGCGCGCGTACTGACAATCTCGCCGTCCGGAATGAAATCCTCGCAGATGTCCACCGCCTGGTCGAGCAGGCCGCCCGGGTTGTTGCGCAGATCGAACACCAGGCCGCGCAGCTTGCCGTGGCTCTGATCCTTCAGCTTGGCGATCGCCAGGCGCAGCTTGGGATCGCTCTCCTCGTTGAAGCTGGACAGACGGACATAGCCCACATCGCCATACAGCGCGGATTTCACCACCTGGATATGAATCTGCTCGCGCGTCATCGTCACGTCCAGCGGCTTGTCGATATGCTCGCGCTTGACGCTGATGGTGATGGTGCTGCCAGGCGCACCGCGCATCATGTCGACCGCCTCGTTGAGCGACAGCCCTTCCACGGACTTGCCGTTCAACGACAGGATCAGGTCGCCGGCCTTCATGCCCGCGCGCGCCGCCGGCGTGTCGTCGATCGGGCTGATCACTTTCACCAGGCCCTGATCCGCGGTCACCTCCAGCCCCAGCCCGCCGAACGCGCCGCGTGTGGTCACCTGCATGTCCGCATACTGCTTGGCGTCCATGTAGCTGCTGTGCGGATCGAGCGAGCTGACCATGCCGTTCAGCGCATTGTCGACCAGATCGCGGTCCTTTACCGGCGCCACGTAATCGGCCCGCACCTTCTCGAACACTTCGCCGAACAGGGTGAGCAGATGATACGTGTCCTGCGGACCATCGGCGCTGTCATCAGCGCGGGCGGCACCGATCAGGGGTGCCACCGTGTGGAAAGCGGGGGCGGCGGTCAGGCCGATGGCGAAAGCGGCGCCAAGTAGAAGGCCGGTGCGGAGATTCATGCCGTGGTCCTTGTCGCGTTCTGCTTTTGGGGCGGAGAGATTAAGAAAGAAGTTCTTTTTTTGAAAAAAGAACCAAAAAACTTTTGTCCAGGTTTGGCGGGCATGCGTAGGCGGCTTTTCATTAGACCCTAGGATTTGGCTTTCAGGAAGGGTGCAGGATCGACCGGCCGGCCGGCCTGGCGCAATTCGACGTAAAGCCTGGCGCCGGGCGCGTCTTGCAGGCGGCCCAGCGGCTCGCCCTGGCGGACGGCGTGGCCGGGATTGGCGGCGAGGCTGGCCAGGCCGGCGAGCACCACATCAAGGCCGCCCGCACATTCCAGGATGATCAGCCTGCCATAGCTGCGGAACGGCGCGGCAAAAGCGACCCGGCCCTGGCAGGGTGCCGTGACGAACGCGCCGGAGGCCGCTTGATAGGTCGTGCCGGTGGCGGGCCCATCCTCGGCCGGCGCGCCGAAGTCGCGCAGCACCGTCCCACTGACGGGCGCCGCCATCCCGGAAACGGCAGCACCCCCGGGGCGGGTCACCGCCGCCTG
>Ga0123336_10005050_pt1 | contig 10565 bp, 10 predicted proteins | sample SSSSmetaG_FD_96466 | JGI IMG/M metagenome (GOLD analysis project Ga0123336, IMG submission 96466) | Glacier valley bacterial and archeal communities from Borup Fiord, Nunavut, Canada, to study Microbial Dark Matter (Phase II) - ​SSSS metaG | ecosystem: Environmental > Aquatic > Freshwater > Ice... | reverse complement strand
TATCACGCCCCACGCCACGTTTACGCAAGGGTGAGCGCATCCTTCTGAAACAGCGCGATTGCCTCGAAATCTCTGGAAAGCGGACTGGTTGTGACGTGCCGATAGCCTTGTTTTGTAAGCAGGTCGAGGATTTCCGAGGCTGAACGAAAGCGGCGCACTCTTGCTGTGAAAACTGTTCCTTCGGAGGCTGAGATAATTTTTCGATAGAACAGGTCCAGTTGTACGTCCGTCGAGAGGATATCACGGATGCCCAAAGCACTCGCGGCACGTATCAGTGAACCGAGGACATAGTGGCTCTGAACGTGTTCTATGACAAGCACAACCGCGTCCATTGGTTCACTCAATGCGGGGGGGAGGGCCGCGACTCCAATATAGGGGTAGACCTGCGTGGTGTGCGTGACTTTTTTCAAGATGCCGTCCGACATGCCGTAGCAGGGAATACCTCTTTGTGTCAATTGTGCTACGAGCCTGTCATCATGGGCCGCGATATGATAAAAGATATGCTCAATCTGCATGTGTGCCTCTAAAGCTCGTTCGATATTTTCAGAGCCTTCAAGCAGACAACGTTGTAAAACGGTGCGCCCGATGCTAGATGTAAGCTTTCTTGCCAGCACAATTTTGGGGTCTTTAATGGTTGTTATTGTTTCGATGTGTATCATGTTGCATTCTATCATACGGGGATGTTGGTGAATATCCTGGTACGTGGTTAGTTGGGGAGAGGGCGTAGTGGAATTAGGTCCGTACAGGGAATATGTTCCGGTAAAATGGGTTTGTGGCGAGGTCGCAGCCCCGCCTGCGGCGGCAATCTGCTATACTACGGGTAAACCGATTATCCTATAGCATTAGAGAAGTTCATCCCTATGAAAATTGAACGCTTCACCGACAAGGCGCGTCAGGCTATTCATGACGCAGCAGCAGCGGCACTGCAACTCCATCATAGCCAGATTGAGATTGAACATCTGCTCGCAGCCCTGTTGACGCAACAGGTTACGCAGCAGGTCATCCAGAAGGCTGGTGGCAACTTGGCCGCCGTCCAGCGTCTGGTTGAGCGTGAGCTGGAACGCCTGCCGCGTGTCTATGGTGGTATAGAGCCGAGTATTTCGCCGCGTTTACGCGTCGTGCTTGAAGATGCATGGACGGAGATGAACGCCTTCAAAGATGAGTACTTGAGTGTTGAGCACATGCTACTGGCGATGTTTGCGAACGAGGGAACGGCACAACAGGCATTGCAACTCGCATCCTTGACCCGCGAGCAGGTGCTACAGGCTCTTACATCGGTTAGAGGGGGAAAGCGCGTGGTAGAACAGGAGCCGGAAGGTAAATATCAGGCGTTGGAGCGGTACGGGCGCAACCTGACTGAACTGGCACAGCAGGGCAAGCTCGACCCCGTGATTGGCCGTGACGAGGAGATACGCCGCGTCGTGCAGGTGCTAAGTCGGCGCACAAAAAATAATCCTGTGCTGATTGGCGAGCCAGGCGTGGGCAAGACCGCGATTGTCGAGGGACTGGCACAACGGATAGTGCGCGGCGATATTCCCAGGACACTCGCGGAAAAGCTGGTGGTTACGCTTGATCTGGGCGCACTGGTGGCGGGTGCGAAGTATAGAGGCGAGTTTGAAGAACGGCTCAAAGCGGTGCTAAAAGAGATTACCAGTTCCGACGGCGGTATCATTCTCTTTATCGACGAGCTGCACACGCTTGTGGGAGCTGGCGCGGCGGAGGGCGCGATGGATGCCTCAAACATGCTTAAACCGATGCTGGCACGGGGCGAGTTGCATTGCATTGGGGCCACCACCCTCAACGAGTATCGCAAATATATCGAGAAGGATGCCGCCCTCGAACGGCGTTTCCAACCTGTACTTGTTAGTCCGCCCTCGGTTGAGGACACCATCAGCATTTTGCGAGGCCTGAAGCAACGTTACGAGGTGCATCACGGTGTACGTATTCAAGACAGTGCGCTTGTCGCCGCTGCTGTGCTTTCCAATCGCTACATCACCGAACGCTTTTTGCCCGATAAAGCGATTGATCTGGTCGATGAGGCCGCGAGTCATCGCCGCGTCGAACTGGATAGCACCCCCGCCGAGCTTGACGCGCTGGACCGGCGGGTGCGGCGTTTACAGGTCGAGCAGGAGGCGTTGAAAAAAGAGAGCGACGCCGCGAGCAGAGAACGCCGCGAACGGGTTGAGCGCGAGGTCGCGAATCTGAACGAGCAATTACACACGCTGCGTCTCTCGTTGGAGACGGAACGCGCCCCCGTTGAGGCGATGCGAACCCTCAAGCGCGAACTCGATCACGCCCAGACCGTCTATGAGCAGGCGGAGCGTGGCGGCAATCTCGACGAAATGGCGCGGCTCCATTACGGGGTGATACCGGAAATACAGCAGCGTATCCAGGGAATGGAGGCACAACTGGCGGATATCAAAGGGGCGCGCATGTTGAAAGAGGAGGTTGACGCCGACGACATCGCCGAAATCGTCTCGAAGTGGACGCATATTCCCATGTCGCGTCTGCTAGAGGCGGAGGTACAACGCCTGCTGCTCATGGAAGAGCGGCTGCGGCTACGTGTTGTGGGTCAGGATACCGCGCTCCAAATCGTCTCGGACGCGCTCCGTCGTTCGCGGGCGGGCCTGCAAGACCCAAACCGTCCGCTTGCTAGCCTCCTCTTTTTGGGGCCAACGGGTGTGGGCAAGACCGAGCTTGCGCGCGCCCTTGCCGACATTCTTTTTGAGAACGAACAGTCTCTTGTTCGTATAGACATGTCGGAGTATAACGAGAAGCACGCGGTGGCGCGGCTGATCGGTGCGCCGCCGGGGTACGTGGGCTACGATGAGGGGGGACAGCTCACCGAAGAGGTACGCCGCCACCCCTATAGCGTTATCCTATTGGACGAAATCGAGAAGGCCGCGCCGGAGATATTCAACGTGCTGCTACAACTGCTGGACGATGGCCGTCTGACGGACGGGCAGGGGCGTATCGTTGACTTCAAAAATACGCTCATCATCATGACCAGCAACATTGGTAATCGTTGGTTACAAGAATTTGATGGCATGGATGAAGAGACCATGCAGCGCACGGCGCGGCAAGAGCTACGCAATGAGGGTTTCCGGCCAGAGTTTATCAACCGTATCGACGAGGTAATTGTCTTTCAGCAGATAAGCCGCGAGCAAATAAAGCGTATCGTGGACATTCAGTTACAGCGTCTGCAACCGCGTCTGCAAGAGCGGCATATCACGTTGACCGTAAGTGAGGCCGCGAAAGAGTATCTCGCGGCGCGTGGCTATGATCCACAGTACGGAGCGCGTCCCCTGAAACGTGTTTTGCAAAAAGAAATCGAGAACCGCCTCGCCCGTGCTATACTGGATGGAACGCTCCGCGATGGCGGTACGGCCACGATAGACATGCGCGATCAGACGTTGACGATGACGTGTGAGGGGTGACAGACAGATCAGACCCATACATATAAAGAAGCATATTTTATGAATAATGGCGATAATATCTTACCGGAAAGCCCACATGCGGAACTTGTGCAGATGTTAAGCGCGTTGCTTATTCAGCTAAACTCCCTGCAAACGCTTGTACGGGAAGAGACGGCAGACCTCCCAACAGTGCGTGAGGGCATGAACACGCTGGAACAGATGACACGCGCGGTCCTCTTCACGGTTCGAGCCGCGGATGAAGACCTTCCACAGTTAGAGTTGGAGGGTGTCACCCTCTCGGAGGCATTGTCGCGCCTGGTGGAGGAAACCGCAGAGAAGGTAGGCGTTTCTAGCCGTGTCTCATTTAACGGTGTTGATGAACAGGGGCGTTCCAAAGAGCATTCGCTTTCAGCAAAAAAAGAGCGTCTTCTATATCTCGTTGCTCGTGAAGCTCTTTATCAGGTCGCGGCCCACGTTGGAGTACGGAGGCTACGGCTGGTTTTGAGTTATAGTGGTGATGATGTGCAGATGAGTATTGAGGACGATGGTACATTGCCTCTCAACGAGGAAGTCATGCCACTGTCCGCGCCTGCCGTAGATATGACAACGCGCGCCGAGCCACGTCCGTTTATTGACCTGCGTCACCGTATCGTTCATCTAGGCGGCGCCCTGGAGATAGGGCCGTTGGGCGAGCAAGGGACACGGGTCCTGGCACGGCTCCCGTACAATGAGCCAATGAGCGACGTACCCAATACTGCTGTACGTGGTGCGAAGCCGTCCGTGTCAATAGAGGTAGATGAGGGCGCGCTGATACGTATCTTGATTGTGGATGGGCAAGCCGTGACACGCGCGGGTTTGCGGCGTCTGCTCGATAGCTACGCGGGTCTGCGGGTTGTTGGCGAGGCGGCGGACGGTGTGCAAGCGGTAAGTGAAACGCTCGAACTTGGCCCGCAAGTGGTACTGCTCGACTCGCAACTTCCCAATGGGCAAAGTCTGAACGCGTTACGTCAGATCAAGCAGCTCAATCTCGACACAAAAGTACTGTTGTTATCGGCACAAGACCGCGAAGAGTATCTATACGAGACGCTCCGCGCCGGTGCTGATGGCTACGTCCTGAAAGATATTGCCCCCGATGAATTAGCACAGGCCTTGCGTGTCGTTGCAGGCGGTGAGGTGTTGGTGCAGCCGCAGCTCGCGGCGCGGCTGCTGTCCCGTGTCGGCAAGCAGGGGGGACGCGCCCCCTACGAGACACTCACCGCACGCGAACTCGACGTATTGCGGCAGCTAGTGCGGGGGATGCGAAACAAAGAGATTGCGGCGCGGCTATTTGTCAGCGAGCGCACCGTCAACTTTCACCTCGCCAACATCTATCAAAAGTTGAATGTTTCTGGTCGTACCGAGGCATTAAGCAAAGCCATCGAGCAGGGTTTGGTAACAACATAACAGTGTAGGGGAGACCCTTGCGGTCTCCCCTACACCTTTGCACCCAACAACATTAAAAAACCTACGAATAGATTTGTCCTGTGCGCCACGCGTCCAATTCTTTTTTTAGCGCGGCGATGTAGCTCTTTTCGTCGTTGTGATCGGCGTTGGGGGCGTATTTAGGAATGATTTGGTCAACGGTTGTCAGGCCCCACACGGCAACATAGAGATTGCGAATGAGCTTGTACCATGCCTCGAAGCCAGCTTCCCAGGTGGGGAAGGCCGCGTAACAACTCTCGTTTGCCTGGCACGTCTGACCAGAGGTGTTTACACACGCGGCATCCGGCACACAGCGTGAGTTGCCGAGCGAGAGCGTGGTGCTTGCCTCGCCCGCCTTGCCAAACGAGCTTTCATGTTGAAAGAACGCCAGCGCGAACGCGGGATCGATGCCGTACTTCACGCCCATATCGTACAGTGCCTGCCCCTTGCCAGCAGCAGGAGAATTGTAGGAACTGAGGACGCGATTGATAAAGGCTGCGTTAACCGAAGGCGCGCCCAGGACAGAATAAGGGCCGGTATGCAATGGTACTTTTGGGGTAACGGGGCCGTTTGTTTGCTGCACTTGGTTGGCAAGATTCCCACCGACTTGTACGTCGTAGACCTTGCCAAAGCCTGGAAGATTTATCAGTTGTGCATCGCCGGGACGTTGTATAATCGCGGCTGAAAGCAACACGCCCAGCGAGATTACCACCACAAATGCAACGATGACAAAACGGTACATCCAGGGCTTATGCCGCTCCAATGGATGCGCGACGTTGGCTTCCACAAATTTCGTCGGTTTGAATGGCTTATGTGGCTTGTATTCCGAGACGGGTGTTGGCGTTGTAGAAGGGGTGTAACGTAGGGGCTTAGGAGGTATGAAGACCCCGCGAACCTTGTCGAAGCCTAGACTGACCTTATCCTGAAACGTATTTGACGCGTCGTCTTCCTCTTCAAACTCTTCCTCTTCCTCGACCTCTTCAAATTCCTCAAACTCTTCCAGGTCTTCTAGCTGTTGTGTCTGCAATGCCGGAAGTTGACGTGTAGAGCGTGAGGGAATCGCTGATTGTGGTCTAAACGTGTCTAACGGTTCGTTGAATTTGTCTTTGTTGGCGTAACTACCAGCCGCCATGCGGAACCTCCTATGTATAGGCTATGTCTTATGCATTGCTATTATACCATGTGTTAGCCTTTCTTGCACCAACCAGTTTACAGAATGCTGACATGTATTGATTTTGTGTGTACCTACTTGACGATGTGGCGATGTGCCACTACAATACGTTGCAAGAAGAAATAAGCAATTCGTTATAAGTGGAGGTATTTTCATGCCGTTATATGAGTATCGTTGCTCGGACTGTAAAGCGAAATTTGAATTATTGGTGCCACATCAACATGCCGACGATGTTGTATGTATGAAATGTCACAGCTCTAAAGTACGCCGACTGCTGTCAACCTTCGCGTTGGCGCGTGGAGGCGAAGACAACATGGCATCTGGTGACGATGAGATGCCCATGATGGGCGGCTGTGCCTGTGGTGGCGGCGGCTGTGGCTGCAACTAACATTTAGCGATTCGCAACAGAACAAAAGAGACAAAACCAGTCATGTTTAACAAGATCAGTTACCGCCGGGGCGTGATTGAGGGGGCCATCCTCTTCACGCTTGGCCGTTTGGGGTCGCTCATCACGCCAACGGTTTTTCCCGATTGGCTCTATGTCGCCGTACCCTTGCTCTTTCTCCTGCTCCAGTTTCTGCTCGCACCCGTCTGGGCGACGCGCCGTATCGAGTCAACGAAGCGTGAGCGGTTGAGCAAACGCTTCGTGCTGCTTGGCCCACACCTTGCCATGCTGTGCTTCGGGATAGACCTGTTGCTCACATTGGCCTTTGGCCTACCCGTCAATCTCTTTGGAGTACAAGAAGGGGCCGCCCTGACGCGCCTCTCGACACAGGGCGCACATCACCTCTCGCTCGTTGACTTTGGGGTGTATGAGTTGAAGACGGCGGCCCTGCTCCTGGCACTCTTCACGCTCTCCGTGATCTGCACACGGCTTGCGATGGGCGGCTTTTTGCGCTTCACCATGCCGGCTGGCGGCAACCGCGTGACATTGTAAGTAGATAGAGACTTGTGCGCGGCGGCGGTCAATTCCTATACTTAAATCTACTTAGTTGCTTATAGCCTACACATTTGTTACAATGGCTGTACGATGTCTGTAGGGGCTTAGTCACCCCGTCTGAAGAGACGAAAGGTACGGGAGCAACCTGTGTCAAAAGTTTATGCAGTTGCCAATCAAAAAGGCGGCGTGGGAAAAACCACTACCTCTATTAATCTTGCCACATATTTAGCGGCGGCGGGGCGCAGGGTGTTGCTCGTTGATATGGACCCACAAGCGAATACCTCTAGCGGCATTGGTGCGGCTAAAAATAAAAAAGAGTATACTATTTATGATCTTATGGTACAAGAGCAGGAAGACGTTTCGATCTTTGATGTGATTGTGCCTTCGACACGCCGCGAGTTGGTGGTCGCTCCCTGCACCGTTGATCTGGCGGGTGCGGAGATGGAACTGGTTGGCGCGTTAGCCCGTGAATATCGTTTGAAACAGGCATTAGAGCCAATCCGCAATCGTTGCGATTATATTATTATTGATTGTCCGCCTTCGCTCGGCCTCCTCACCATCAACGCGCTTGTCGCCGCTGATGCCCTTATTATTCCTATCCAGTGTGAGTATCTCGCGCTTGAAGGACTGAGCCAATTACGAAATACCGTGAGCATTGTGAAAAATAAGTTGAATCCAAGCCTCTATATCGCTGGTATTGTTATGACGATGTTTGACCCGCGTACACGGTTGGCGAGTGATATCGTGCGCGAGGTACGCAACCACTTTCCCACTGAAGCATTCCAGACGGTTATCAATCGAAACGTCCGTTTGAGCGAGGCCCCCAGCTTTGGGCAATCCATCCTGGACTACGACCCGACCTCACCCGGCGCGCTGGCCTATCGTTCACTTGCCGAGGAGGTAATGGCTCGTGGCTAAACAAAAATTTGGTCTGGGGCGCGGCCTGGATGCCCTGATTACGGGCGCGTCCGAGGTCATGTCGTCACAGCAACCCGCACCCGTTGAGACGGACGCGACGTTTCAGGTTGCCATCACCAGCATCATGCCGAACCCGCGTCAACCGCGCCGCATCTTCCGCGAGGACGACCCCAAACTGCTCGAACTGAGCGCATCCATCAAAGAACACGGTCTGATTCAGCCTATCGTCGTGACGCGTCTTGACACGTTGGCCGTCGCGAACGGGGATGAACCCAAGAAGGAAAGCGGTTCCTGGTTCAACGAAGACCAGCAAACGGCCTCCGCACCGGACAAGGCTACAAACGGAGTCGTCTACCAGATTATCGCGGGTGAGCGACGCTGGCGGGCCTCGCGTCTGGCCGGTTTGAGCAAGGTTCCCATTGTAGTAAAAGAGGTGACGCCGCAGCAGATGTTAGAGATGGCCCTGATCGAGAATATTCAGCGCGCCGATCTGAACCCAATCGAGGAGGCGCTGGCGTATCAATCGTTAGTGCAAGATTTTGGGATGACACAGGAGCTGGTTGCGCGCCAGGTCGGTAAAGACCGCTCGACCATCACTAATTCGCTGCGCCTCTTGCAGCTCGCCCCAAAGGTGCGCGACGCGCTCATGAACCAACCAGAACACTTCAGCGAGGGCCACGCGCGCGCCCTCGTCGGTATTCCCAACGAGCAGGACCAGATTACCGCGATGGGACGCATCATAACGCTTAAGTTGAACGTGCGCCAGGCGGAAGAGATGGCGGCGACCTTCAAAAACAAAGAGGATGTCGAGGCGGTGATCGAGCGCATGACGACACCTGTACCGCGCCTCGCCGAGGAGCAAGAGCTGGAGACACACTTCCGCGACGCGCTCATGGTCAAGGTTGATCTCAAAAAGAACGCGAAGGGACGCGGGACGCTGGTGCTACACTTCAACGATCAGGACGAGCTTGAACGACTGTATAGTAGGTTGGTGAAAAAGCATGAGGGGTAGGGCATGAGAAATCAGACCCGTACGCCACCACCCACGCCCACACACGATGGCGGCGGGTCGGGATTGAGGAATGTACGGGTCTGATTGTATCATGCCCTCGCCCCCTACCTCCTCGTTTTATTGAATAGTATCAGTGATGTGAATACCGTCCCCGACACGTCGAACGACACGTCAACCGCGCTGAGTGCGCCGGTATTAATGTGTAGCTGCCATTGATTGTTCAGGGGCATCCCTAAAAGGGAACAGAGAATGCCGGCGAGGATACCACCGTGACTGACCGCTACAATGTCACCTCTGTGGGGCATTTCTGCGATGGTTAAGAGGGTAGACAAGGCGCGTTCAACAGCTTTGGCTAAGGTCTCACCTGAGGGTGGCGCAACGTCTGCGGGCCTACTAAAGAAGTCCAGGTGGTCGGGGGAAGCTTTGACAATCTCCTCGTAGGTGAGACCCTCCCACTGGCCGAAGTTGATTTCGCGCAACTCGCGTGAGGTGACGACTTCGGGCAATACTCTTTCTACTGCATCCGCATTGTTTACAGTATGTATACCGCCCACAAATTTTTTTCGGATAATCTCGGCGGTCTCCCTGGTTCGCAGCAAATCACTGCTATAGATCGCCACAAGCGGTTTTGTTTGGAGCTGGGCCGCGACCCAACGGGCCTCTTTGCGTCCAGTTGTGGAGAGGGGGATATCGGAATGTCCACAAAAACGCTTTTGCTCGGTCCAAAGTGTCTGTCCGTGTCGCACAAGCCAGATGCGCTGGACCCCTGGCGGTGTTTTCTTCTTTGCTTCTGTCATTGTGATGATAGTATAACATTCCTTTCCAATTGCTGGAACAATTGGGGCCGCTGGCGTGTGACACAATGTATGCAGGAGGACACAACATGGAAGAGTCAGTCAAAAACGAGGTTGTACAGGAGGCGGTGGTTGAGGAGTTGACCGAGGCTGGACGCGCCCGTATCCGCAAGGAGCAGACAGAGGCCCGCGTCAACAAGCGGCCTGGACGCAAGGGATTGACGCTTGTTTATACTGGCGATGGCAAAGGGAAGACAACGGCGGCCCTGGGCGTATTGCTGCGCGCATGGGGGCAAGACCTGCGCGTCGTGATGCTGCAATTCATGAAGGCGCAAACGGGCAGGTGGGGTGAGATTCGCGCGGCTAAACGTATGGGTGTTGAGATTATCCCGCTTGGTCAGGGCTTTACGTGGACAAGCGACGACTTAGCGCATGACCGCGCCCTTGCACAGGAATGTTGGCACCAGTGCCGTGCGAAAATCGAGAGCAACAACTACGATATCGTCATCATGGACGAGATCACCTATACGCTGACCTATGGCTGGCTGGATATCGAAGAGGTGCTGACGACGCTCCGCGCCCGTAATCCAACACTACACATTATTTTGACTGGCCGTGACGCGCCGGAAGCGTTGCTTGAGTACGCCGATCTCGTAACCGAGATGCGCGAGATCAAACATCCCTACAAAACGCAGGGTATTCTAGCCCAAAAAGGATTGGATTTTTAAGCTATGACAAATATTGCCACGCTTTCTATTCCGCCGCTTGACCAGCAGGCGATGGCGCAGGCCCGCACACGCCAGCAACAGCTCACGAAACCCCCTGGCAGCATGGGCCGCTTAGAAGAGCTTGC
>Ga0123336_10005047_pt1 | contig 10571 bp, 9 predicted proteins | sample SSSSmetaG_FD_96466 | JGI IMG/M metagenome (GOLD analysis project Ga0123336, IMG submission 96466) | Glacier valley bacterial and archeal communities from Borup Fiord, Nunavut, Canada, to study Microbial Dark Matter (Phase II) - ​SSSS metaG | ecosystem: Environmental > Aquatic > Freshwater > Ice... | reverse complement strand
GCGCAACCAGGAATGTTCACGTCGTACACGTGCTTGCCGGCGTAGGCCGCGTAGTTGGGAATGGTCTTGGGGCCGATGTTGTCGGACGGTTTGTCGAAGGTGGTTTTGCCGTTGACGTTAGTGACTGAGCTGCGTACGCCGGTGCGGCGGTCGCCGCGCATCACGTCTACAGTGAAGCTCTCATTCACGTTCAAAGCGGCTGCGTTCAGGTCGGTCACGGCACCTGCTTGCGTCAGTGGAATGGCCACGTTCACACCGCCAATGGGCAAGGTGATGCCCTTGAGCGTGTTCTTGAAACGGAACTGAAACGTCAGGTCTTCCTTGGCATCGCCGTTGTTGTCGATGTGAATTTCGTACAGCGCGTTCGGGTCCAGCTTGAAGTAGTTCGGGCCGCCGTAAGCGTCTTGCAAAGGCGCGTAGTTCGCGATCAGGGTGACATAGGCACCGCGACCAGCTTCGTAGCTGTTGAACATGTAGAAGTCACTGGCATCAACCTTGGGCGCGGTGGTGATGAACGGCGCTTCGCGGTGGCTGGAGGCCATCGCGGTGGTGGCACAGAGCGCAGTGACGGCGGCACAAACGGCCGTCGTGACGGTGCTCTTGACAAAGAAAGCGCGCTTGAATTTGAACGGGGTAGATCGCATTTTTATTCCTTCGTGTTGTGTAAACAAACGCCGCGCCGGTATCTGCGCGGCGGCTTGAGCGTCTTCATCTCTAAGGCGCGTCAATCCTCTCTACGCGAGAGGTTGCGGCTTGGATGCACGAGGGGATAAAAATTTTTCGGCCGCTCGCCTTGATCGACTGGATCGCAGCAAGCTGGCAGGCGGTGTGAGGGCGATTTACCTCAACCTGACCGAGCAGGAAGTGGTCTTACTCGTTGCCGCGTATTCCAAAGCTGACCGCGCCAACAAGGCCCCGATTGAAATCAGAAAGGTGGTGTGAGGTGGGCATCAAAAAAATCAACATCGAGAAGGTCGGCGCGTTCATTGAAGCTGGTGCCGGTGAACCCTTGCCCGATTTACGCCAGGCGCTTGCTGAGGCGAAAGCAGGGCTTGGGCTTGGGCGTGGCTTTGGCCTTGGCACCACGCCCGAACATCCTTGTGCGTCGAGCGGAAGAGAAGTCGGGACTGACTCAGGCAGCGTTTGCCCAGAGCATCGCAACGCCCGACGCGAGCTTGCGAGACTGGGAACAAGGACGGTTTGCGCCGCCGGGCCGGGTGGTGTGCCTGCTGCGGCTGATCATCAAGCACCCCGAGTTGACGCGGGCTCTGAGCGCCATCCGTGTTCGCAGGGTCGACGGTGACAAAGAGGTTTCTTGTTCGGCGGTGCGCTGTAGTTTGCAGCGCAATTCTTCCCGTTCGAGCTCGCTGAAAGAGGGCTTCGCGCAACTGACTTTTCTCAGTCTCGGCGCAGTCGCGTTCCAGCGGTTTTTCGGTGCCCGTTGTCAATTCTGACGACCTGGTTCACTTCAAACGACCTTCACTGGAGTTGCCAAAAATCGATCGCTCCTTCATTCAGAACATGCTTGCTGACCGCCAGCATTTGGCCATCGTCGAAGGTGTGATGGGCTTGTCCAAGACCTTCCACTGCACTGTTGTTGCCAAAGGCGTCGAAACCGATACGCAGGCGCAGCGCCTGATCGAGTTGGGCTGCTTTGTGGGTCAGGGCAACAATGTCACCAAAGCCATGCCCTTGAGCGAGTTGGGCGCCTGGATGAAGGAATACACCAGCAGTGACAGGCCAACGTAGGCGGTCTCTTCCTGAGGACGCTGCAAGTCTGTGTCGGCCCTTGCCTGCCTTTGCGTGCCATCGCCTGCGTGCGGGCACGCACCGCTAGACTCATTCCATGATCCCTTCAAGTTTCATCCAAGACCTGCTCACCCGCGTTGACATCGTCGACATCGTGGGCCGTCATGTCGACTTGAAAAAGGCTGGCACCAACCACAAGGGCCTGTGCCCGTTTCACGGCGAAAAGTCACCCAGCTTCATCGTCAGCGCCACGCGACAGACCTACCACTGCTTTGGTTGTGGCGTCCACGGCAACGCCGTCGGATTCTTGATGGAGCACCTCGGCGTGGGCTTCCCCGATGCGGTGCGTGACCTGGCGCAACAAGCCGGCATGACGGTGCCCGAAGACGACAGTTCGCCCGAAGAGCGCGCGTTGGCCGCCACCAAAAAGGCACGCCAAGCCACCTTGACTGAGACCTTGGCCAAAGCCAACGACCACTACCGCAAGCAACTCAAAATCACACCACGCGCCATCGATTATTTGAAAGCCCGCGGCTTGAGTGGCGAAATCGCCGCCACCTTTGGCATGGGCTACGCGCCTGACGGCTGGCGTGCGCTGGCCAGCGCGTTTCCCAAATACGACGACCCCTTACTGCAAGAGTCGGGCTTGGTGATTTCGCCTGATGAGGAAGGCGTGAGCGAAGAAGACCGAAAGCGCTACGACCGCTTTCGCGACCGCATCATGTTCCCCATCCGCTCGGTGCAAGGCGAGGTGATCGGCTTTGGCGGACGCGTGCTCGACAAAGGCGAACCCAAGTACTTGAACTCGCCCGAAACGCCGGTGTTCAGCAAAGGCAAGGAGTTGTACGGCCTGTATGAAGCCCGCCAAGGCCTGCGCCAAAAAGGTTACGCGCTGGTGGTCGAGGGTTACATGGACGTGGTGGCCTTGGCCCAGCTCGGCTTCCCCAATGCCGTGGCCACACTCGGCACGGCCTGTGGTGCCGAGCATGTGCAAAAGTTGTTTCGCTTCACCGAGTCCATCGTCTTCAGCTTCGACGGCGATGCGGCCGGACGCCGGGCGGCCGGTCGCGCGTTGGAGGCCTCATTGCCCTTCGCCACCGACACACGCAGCATTCGGTTTTTGTTTTTGCCTGCCGAGCACGATCCTGATTCTTACGTGCGGCAGCTCGGTGCAGCGGCGTTTGATCGTCTCGTCGAACAGGCAGTGCCGTTGTCCAAACAACTCACAGCAGCTGCCAGCGAAGCCTGCGACCTCGGCACCGCCGAAGGCCGCGCACGCTTGCTGGCCAACGCCAAACCGCTGTGGCAAGCCTTGCCAGACGGCGCGTTTAAACGGCAGCTGTTGGGCGAGTTGGCCAAGCTCGCGGGCTTGGAAACTGGCGATGTGAATGAGCTTTGGAACACGTCCAGCGTGCGCAGCGGAGCAGCCGTCGGCACCCATCCAGCTGCATCACGTGCGCCTTGGAAGTCGGGCAACACTACCGTCAAATCCACGCGCGGCAAAAGCGTGCGCAAACCACCCAACAGCCCCGCTGATCAAGCCATGCGCATGCTCATGTTGCACAGCGCCTGGTGGGATGAGCTGGGCACCGCCGATCACGAACTCTTACATGCGCTGCCTGCGCCGCTGGGCGAGCTCTGCGCCTGGTTAGAGCGCCAGCTGGCCGAACACGGCACAACACCGTGGGCGGCCTTGTCCGAGGGCTTGGTCGGCCATCCGCTGCAAGAGGTACTGCACAGCCTGGTACCCGACATTTCGCTGCCAGACGAAATGAGCCTGACCGATCTGCAGCGCACGCTGAATCAGCTGTGGATCATGAAACTCGGGGCCGAGAGCAGCCGCCTGATCGTGCAAGCGCAGACCGACCCGAACGCGTTGAAACAGTGGCGGTTGGTAGACCAGGACTTGCAGCGTCGCAAAGCCTTGGTCATTGATGCCGGAACGAATAAGTGAGCAAGTGAATCGGCAAGTGAATGGGCAAGTGAGTCGGCAAGTGAGTGGGCAAGTGAATGGGCAAGTAAGCGAGCTTGACCCTGCCAGCACCCTCCCCTATCCTGCGCGCCATGCCGTTGTTGTCCAACTTGTTCACAGACCTGCACCACGTCGCACGCTGCATAGCAGCCACAGTGCTGTGGCTAGCGTGTAGCTTGGCGGTCGCTGCACCCGATGAGCCGGTCGACGCCATCACACGTTTGTTGATCGACAAAGGCCTCATCCCGAATACGTCGGCTACCGCCTCCTCCGCACCGCCCGAATCTTCGCTGGTTCGCCAGGTGCGGGACACAGCCTCCGACATGGTGATCACCGCCATGAACTTTTTGGGTGTTCCCTACAAGCGCGGCGGCTCCAGCCAAGATGACGGCTTCGACTGCAGCGGATTCACGCGCCATATTTTCGAAATGAGTTTGGGATTGGTTCTGCCACGCCGGGCCGATGACCAGGCCGGCGCGCCGGGATTGCTGCAAATAGCCCGTGACGATCTCAAGCCAGGCGACCTGGTTTTTTTCAACACGTTGAAGCGCACCTTCTCGCACGTGGGCATCTACATCGGCGAAGGCAAGTTCATCCATTCGCCTCGCACCGGCGGCGCAGTCCGAGTGGAGGACATGCGCTTTGCTTACTGGAACACCCGCTTCACTGGCGCGCGGCGTGTGGACGCGCCTGTCGAGGCTGACGCGCAAGCTTCAAAAGCTGCGCCACTGGCGACAGTCAATTCGAGTACCGCGAATACCTTGGCTAGACCATCCGCGAAGTAAGTTTTTAGCGCCGTAGATGAAGCCGTGTGGTCGCGCCGCAAAGGCACAATCCAGGCATGGGCCAAATCGTCATTCCACTCGCTGACCAGCGCTATCTCGCGTCTTTGCCGCACATCCCCACCGCACTCCGTCCGGCCACGGGTTTGCTCAGCGACAAACTGTCTCGCCCACTGCGTGACCTGCGCATCTCCGTCACCGACCGCTGCAACTTCCGCTGCAGCTACTGCATGCCCAAAGAAGTGTTCGACAAGAACTACAGCTTCTTGCCGCAAACCTCGCTGCTGAGCTTTGAGGAAATCACGCGCACCGCGCGCCTGTTTGTGGCGCACGGCGTTGAAAAAATACGCCTGACGGGCGGTGAACCGCTGCTGCGCAAACACCTGGAAGTTTTGATTGGCATGCTGAGCGAATTGCGCACGCCCGACGGCGCGCGGCTCGACCTCACGCTCACCACCAACGCGTCAGTGCTGGCCAAAAAAGCACAAGCCTTGAAAGACGCCGGCTTGCAGCGCATCACCATCAGTCTGGACGCCTTGGACGACGCGATTTTTCGGCGCATGAATGATGCCGATTTTCCGGTGGTTGACGTGCTCAAAGGCATCGAAGCGGCAGAGCGCGTCGGCCTTGGCCCCATCAAGGTGAACATGGTCGTCAAGCGCGGCACCAACGACGCCGAGATCGTGCCCATGGCGCGCCACTTCAAAGGCTCGGCTGTGGTGCTGCGCTTCATCGAATACATGGACGTCGGTGCCACCAACGGCTGGCGCATGAACGAGGTGATGCCGTCGGCGCAAGTTATCGCGCGAATCAACGAAGTGTTTCCGCTGGAAGCCATCGGTGCCAATGCGGTGGGCGAAACCGCCGAGCGCTGGCGCTACCGTGACGGCAGCGGCGAAGTCGGTGTGATCTCCAGCGTGACCCAAGCCTTTTGTCGTGACTGCAACCGCGCCCGCCTGTCCACCGAGGGCAAGTTGTTTCTGTGTCTGTTTGCCAGCCAAGGTCACGACCTGCGCGCGCTGTTGCGCGGCGAGTTTTCCGACGCCCAAATGTTGGCCGCCATCGCCCACATTTGGCATGGCCGCGATGACCGCTACTCTGAACTGCGCAGCTCAGGCCAAGCCGACATTCACACTGGCGAGCGCCGCGTCGAGATGCACTACATCGGCGGGTAGCCCGTGAGCGTCATCGCAAAAAACCAAATCACCGGCCTGGTCTTGGCCGGTGGCAAAGGCAGCCGCATGGGCGGCGTCGACAAAGGCTTGCAACTGCACGGCGTCATGCCCTTGGCGCTGCATGCCTTGTTGCGACTGCGCCCTCAAGTGGCCAGCGTGCTCATCAACGCCAACCGCAATCAAGCCACTTATGAGGCTTTCGGCGCGCCAGTGTGGACCGACGCCCTACCCGATCAGCCCGGCCCCTTGGCGGGCTTTCTAACGGGGTTGGCGCACTGCAAAACTCACTACCTCGTGACCGTGCCTTGCGACACGCCCCACTTTCCTGGCGACCTGGTAGCGCGCTTGGCTCAAGCCTTGGCCAACAACGACGCCGACATCGCCATGGCTGCCACCCACGCTTCCGATGGCGTTCAAGTGCAGCCGGTGTTTTGCTTGATGAAAGTCAGCTTGAAAGACAGCCTGACGAAGTTCACCGGCTCAGGCCAGCGCAAGATCGACAAATGGACGGCGATGCACCGCTGCGTTGAAGTGGTGTTCGACGACGCGCTGGCTTTCTTCAATGCCAATACCGTGGAAGAACTCAAGCAGTTGCAGACTCGCCATGACTGAAACCTTCAGCATTCGCCGCTTGACCTTTGAAGACTTGGCGGCCTACCAAGTGCTGCGTGAGGGCATGCTGGCGGCCTACCCGGAGTCATTCACTTCCCAGGCGATTTCAGATGCCACGAATCTTCCCCCCCTGCGTTACGCATCTCGCCTTGGCGAAGCCACCGAGCCGGGCGCCCAGATCAGTTTCGGTTGCTTTCAAGACGTCCAACTGCAAGGGGCAATCACCTTGGAACGCGACGCGAAAACCAAGCTGCACCACACCGCTCACATCATCGGCATGATGGTCAACGGCAAGTTCCAAGGCCGCGGCATGGGGCGCGCTTTGCTCAGCACCTGCATCGCCACCGCGCGCTTGACGGCGGGCCTGGAAATGCTCACTCTGTCGGTCACGGCCAGAAACCCAGCGGCGGTCGCGCTGTATGCCCAAGCTGGCTTCATTCGTTACGGCTGCTTGCAGCGCGCCATCAAACTGGGCGACCGTTACCTCGACAAAAACTTAATGGTGCTGGCGCTGTGACGGACGCGCCCCATTCACTGCAAGACATCGCCAAGCGCATCGAAGGCTACGACGCGTCGGCCTTGCCCATCGCACAAGCGCGCGACTTTCTTGACCGATTGGTGCCGCGCGTGCGCGAGGTTCAGCGCGTGCCTTTGCACAGCGCGCTGGGCCGCGTGTTGGCGCGTGATGTGATCTCGCAAATGAATGTGCCGCCGCGTGACAACTCGGCGATGGACGGCTACGCGCTGGGTGGTGACGAGTTGAATGCCGATGCGCCTACTCAATTTCAAGTGACGGGCACCGCATTTGCGGGCCAGCCGTTTGAGGGCGAGGTGGCACCCGGGCACTGCTTGCGCATCATGACGGGCGCGGTCATGCCCTCGGGCTGCGACACGGTGGTGCCGCAAGAGTTTGTGCACGTCGCCAACGAGCGCGTGACCGTGCCCGCTGGCACGGTGCGCACGGGCGACAACCGGCGCTTGGCCGGTGAAGACTTGAAGCTCGGTGAAGTCGCTCTGCCCGCAGGCCGCTTCATCACGCCGGCCGACCTGGGTTTGTTGGCCTCGCTCGGTCAAGCCGAGGTGGAGGTCTTTCGACCCTTGCGCGTCGCGTTTTTCTCGACCGGCAACGAGCTGCGCTCATTCGGTGAAACGCTCGATCCCGGCTGCGTTTACGACAGCAACCGCTACACCTTGTGGGCCATGCTGAAGCGTTTGAACGTCGAGGTGCTCGACCTCGGTGTGGTACCCGATGAACCTGCTGCCTTGACAGAAACTTTTCTGCAAGCTGCCGCACAAGCCGACGCCATCATCACTTCGGGCGGCGTCAGCGTGGGCGAAGCCGATCACACCAAGCAAGTCATGGCGCAACTCGGTGAGGTGTTGTTTTGGACGGTCGGCATGCGGCCCGGGCGACCCATGGCGATAGGCCGCATTCCGCACGCCGCTCGTATTGAATCGGGCGGTGCCATCTTGTTCGGCTTACCTGGCAACCCGGTGGCCGTGATGGTGACGTTCTACGCTTTGGTGCGCGACGCCCTGCTGGCCATGAGCGGTGCAGCCGCGCAGCCTTTGCCGATGATGCGCGTGGCGGCTGCGCAAGGCATTCGCAAGAAGCCAGGCCGCACTGAATACCAACGCGGCATCATCTCAACAGGCGCTGACGGTCGTCAAACCGTGCGCATCACAGGCGCGCAAGGCTCAGGCATATTGCGCAGCATGAGCGAGGCCAATGGCCTCATCGTTTTGCACCACGATCAAGGCACTGTCGCGGCCGGCGATCTGGTGGACGTCATGCCGTTCTACGGCCTGATGTGACTGACTGACGTGAACCGAATAATTTTTGAACGGAGCTAGAACATGGATTTGAAAGTGCCCATCGTCATTGCCGATGAATTAACTGAGTCGGTGATCGAATCGACCGGCTACCTCGACTTGGCCAGCGGCGAGATACGTGGCGTCGAATACACCGATTACGACAGCGGTCTGCAAGGCTTGCCCGCCGAGAGCCGCGACTACGAATTCACCTGCGGCACGCTGTCGAACGACGGCCGCGAGGTGGAGTTTCGGATCGAGGTGGACGTGGTGTCAGAGAAATACTCAGTGTCGGCCAGCGAGCTGCTCGAGCTAAAAGGCCGCGCGGCTAAGCTGTTTACTTTGGGGCCTGGGGACACGCCGAACACGATTCCCTTGGCGAAGCGCAAGAAGCGGTAATGGGCTCCCTCCCCGTTTAAGGGGGAGGGAGAAATCAATCAACGCGTCGCCAAGCGCTTCCACGTCTCCACCACCGTATCCGGGTTCAGCGAAATCGACACAATCCCCTCGTCAGCCAACCAATCCGCGAAGTCCGGGTGATCGCTGGGCCCCTGGCCGCAAATACCGACGTATTTGCCGACCGCGCGGCAAGCCGAAATGGCACGTGAAATCAGCGCCTTCACCGCTGGGTCGCGCTCATCGAAGTCGCGGGCCAACAGCTCCAAGCCCGAGTCGCGGTCCAAGCCCAAAGTCAGTTGGGTCAAGTCGTTGGAGCCGATAGACATGCCGTCGAAATACTCCAAGAATTGCTCGGCCAACACCGCATTGCTGGGCACCTCGCACATCATGATGATGCGCAGGCCGTCTTTGCCGCCCAGCGCGGCGCGCTTCAAACCTTTTTCAGCCAGCATTTCGGTCACGCGCTTGGCTTGGCCCAAGGTGCGAACAAAGGGCACCATGATTTCGACGTTGTCCAGGCCCATGTCGTTGCGCACACGTTTGAGTGCTTCGCATTCCATCGCAAAAGCTTCACCAAAGGCTTCGCTCACGTAGCGCGAAGCACCGCGAAAACCAAGCATCGGGTTTTCTTCTTCGGGCTCATAGCGTGAGCCACCAATCAGCTTGCGGTACTCGTTGCTCTTGAAGTCGCTGAGCCGAACGATCACCGGTTTCGGCCAAAACGCGGCTGCGATGGTGGCCACACCTTCAGCCAAGCGGTCGACGTAAAAAGCACGCGGTGAGGCATGGCCGCGGGCCACCGACTCCACCGCTTTTTTCAGGTCGAGGTCGATGTTGGGATAGTCCAAGATCGCTTTCGGATGCACACCAATGTTGTTGTTGATGATGAATTCAAGCCGCGCCAAACCGACGCCGCTGTTGGGCATTTGCGCGAAGTCAAAGGCCAGTTGCGGATTGCCGACGTTCATCATGATTTTGATGGGGCAGTAAGGCAGCTCGCCGCGCTGGACGTCGGTGATCTCGGTCTCCAGCAGGCCATCGTAGATGTAGCCGGTGTCGCCTTCTGAACAGGCCACCGTCACCAGCGCGCCTTCTTTCAAAGTCTCGGTCGCGTCGCCGCAACCCACCACGGCGGGGATGCCCAATTCACGCGCAATGATGGCCGCGTGACAGGTGCGCCCTCCTCGGTTGGTGACGATGGCAGCAGCGCGCTTCATCACCGGCTCCCAGTTGGGGTCGGTCATGTCAGTGACCAAAACATCACCGGCCTGCACTTGGTCCATGTCGGCAATGTTGTGAATGATGCGAACCGGGCCGGTGCCTATCTTTTGACCAATCGCGCGGCCTTCGGCCAATACAGTCCCGGTTCCTTTCAACTTGTAGCGCTGCTCAACCTTGCCCTCTTGCTGGCTCTTCACGGTTTCAGGCCGCGCTTGCAAGATGTAGAGCTTGCCGTCTGCGCCGTCTTTGCCCCACTCGATGTCCATGGCGCGGCCGTAGTGCGTCTCGATGATGAGGGCGTACTTGGCCAACTCAGTCACATCGGCGTCGCTGAGCGAATAGCGGTTGCGTTGCTCGGTGGCGGTGTCGATCACGCGCACCAATTTGCCACTGGCGGCCTTTTCCTCGGGCGTGGCGAACTCCATTTTGATGAGCTTGCTGCCCAGGCTGCGCCTGATGATGGCCAGCTTGTTGGCACGCAGCGATTGCTTGTGAACATAGAACTCGTCGGGGTTCACGGCACCCTGCACCACCGTTTCACCCAGGCCGTAGCTGGAGGTGATGAAGACCACGTCTTTGAAGCCGCTCTCGGTGTCGATGGTGAACATCACACCCGCCGCGCCCAAGTCGGAGCGCACCATGCGCTGCACGCCGGCCGACAAGGCCACATCGGCATGGGCAAAGCCTTTGTGCACGCGGTAGCTGATGGCGCGGTCGTTATAGAGGCTGGCGAACACCTCTTTCATCTTCGACAGCACGTCGGTGATGCCCACCACATTGAGAAAGGTTTCTTGCTGACCAGCAAAGCTGGCGTCGGGCAAGTCTTCGGCAGTCGCAGATGAGCGCACG
>Ga0123336_10005046_pt1 | contig 10573 bp, 9 predicted proteins | sample SSSSmetaG_FD_96466 | JGI IMG/M metagenome (GOLD analysis project Ga0123336, IMG submission 96466) | Glacier valley bacterial and archeal communities from Borup Fiord, Nunavut, Canada, to study Microbial Dark Matter (Phase II) - ​SSSS metaG | ecosystem: Environmental > Aquatic > Freshwater > Ice... | reverse complement strand
GAAACACAAAGCGCACCGCGCCGATGGCGCTGAGGTCGAGCTCCTGCGCGATGGGCACAAAATCATTCCCGTCGGCCCCCAAGCCGTGCAGCACGATGATGGCGGCGGTGGGGTTGGGGGCGGTTTCGATTTGGATGGTTTCTAGGGTCATGGTGGTGTGGGGTTCAAAGCACGAAGTCGTAATCGATCACCAGCGGCGCGTGGTCGCTGAAGCGTTTGTCTAGGTAGATGTGTTCGGTGCGTGCGGTGGCGGCTATTCCGGGCGTGGCCAAGTGATAGTCGATGCGCCAACCGACGTTGTTGGCCCAAGCCTGGCCGCGTGCGCTCCACCAGGTGTATTGGTCAGGGTGCGGGTTCAGGGTGCGGAACACATCGACCAGGCCGATGTCTTTCAACAGCGCGCTCATCCAGGCGCGCTCTTCGGGCGTGAAGCCGCTGTTTTTTTGGTTGCTTTTCCAGTTGCGCAGGTCAATTTCCTGGTGAGCGATGTTGATGTCGCCGACCAAGATGAACTCGCGTGTGGCCTTGAGTTTTTTGAGGTGCGGTGCCATCAGCGCCAGCCAGCGGAACTTGGCGAGTTGGCGCTCTTCACTGCTGGAGCCGCTGGGGAAGTAGCTGCTGATGAGGCTGAGCTTGCCGAATTGAGAGCGCCCGGGTGTGTCGAAGCGAGCTTCCACGTAGCGGCCTTCGGCGTCGAATTCGGGGTTGCCGATGCCAGTGATCACCGCACTGGGTTCGTGCTTGCTGTACAGGCCCACGCCCGAATAGCCTTTTTTGTCGGCGAAGTGGAAGTGGCCCGTCATGCCGGCCACCTTGTCGAAGCGGCCCACCACCGTGTCGGCTTGGGCTTTGAGTTCTTGCACCCCCATACAATCTGGCGCCACGCCCTCGGTCCAGGCCTCGAAACCCTTGGTGGCCGCCGAGCGGATGCCGTTCAAATTCAACGTGACGAAGCGAAACACAGCATGTCCTTGGTAAGCGCAGCAGTCAGTTTGAATACCGACGCGAAACCCGACGCCCTGGCCGATGAATTGGCCTTGGGATTCGTGAAGTTTTCGGTCGAAGCCGGGGTGCTGCGCTTCGGTGAGTTCAAGACCAAAGCGGGCCGCCTTTCGCCCTACTTTTTCAACTCTGGCCTGTTCGATGACGGCGCCAAATTGGGCCGATTGGCTGAATTTTATGCGCGCCGCCTGCTGGCCAGCGGTGTGGGTTTTGACATGCTGTTCGGCCCCGCCTACAAGGGCATCACCTTGGCATCGGCCACGGCGATCGAGCTGGCGCGCAGGGGCTTCAACGCGCCGTATGCGCACAACCGCAAAGAGGCCAAACAGCACGGCGAAGGCGGTCTGATGGTGGGCGCGCCGCTGCGAGGTCGAGTGGTCATCATTGACGACGTGATCACCGACGGGGCGTCCAAGCGCGAATCGGTGGACATGATTCGCGCAGCAGGCGCGCAACCGGTGGCGGTGCTGATTGCGCTGGACCGAATGGAAAAAGCAGGGCCCGATGGTCAACTCAGCGAGCACAGCGCCGTTGATAACTTCACGCTGGCCTATGCGATGCCGGTGATCACCATCGCCACCGTGGCGGATTTGTTGCAATACTTAAAGTCCAGCGACGATCCGACATTGAACGCCCACGTGGCGGCCGTGTCGACCTACAGAGACCGCTATGGAGCTTGAATGTTCGGAACCGGCAAGGCGCTGAAATCGGCCCTGGCAGCGATGTCGATCGCGTCAGTGTCAGTCGCAACCTCCACGCACGCACAGCAAATCTACAGCTGCGTCGACGCCAGCGGCAAAAGGCACACTTCCGACCGACCGCTGGCAGAGTGCGCCGGGCGAGAGCAGCGCGTCCTCAACCCGGATGGCTCGGTTAAAAAGGTGCTCAGCCCCACGCTCACCGCCGACGAGGCCGCGCAGCAAGAAGCCCGTGACCGCGCTGTGGCGTCCGCACGCAGTGCCCAACTGGACGCGGTGCGTCGCGACCGCAATCTCACCAACCGATTTCCCAACGAAGCGGCTCATGCCAAAGCCCGTGCCGATGCGCTGAACGACGTGCGCAAAGCGGTCGAATCGTCAGAGCGACGCATGGAAGTGCTGGCCAACGAGCGCAAACCGCTGAACAACGAGGCCGAGTTCTATGTCGGCAAGCCCTTGCCTTTGAAACTGAAGCAAGCGTTGGATGCGAATGACGCCACCACCGATGCGCAGCGCACACTGATTCAAAACCAGCAGGTCGAGATCGTGCGCATCAACGCCCTTTACGACGCAGAGCTGGTACGTCTGCGCAGGTTATTGGGCGGCGCCCCGGCAGGGTCGATCGGGCCGGTGGCTGCCGCAGCAGCCTCGGCGCCCATCAAAAAATAAGCCTCAGCCCAGCTTCTTCTTCAGCAGCTCGTTGACCTGCGCCGGATTGGCTTTGCCTTTGGTGGCTTTCATGGCCTGACCGATCAGCGCGTTGAAAGCTTTTTCCTTGCCCGCGCGGAATTCTTCGACCGATTTGGCGTTCGCGGCCAGCACCTCGTCGAGGATGCGCTCGAGTTCGCCGGTATCGTTGATCTGCCCGTGTCCTTGCTCGCGGATCACCTCATCGACGGTTTTTTTCGAGCCCGCCCACAACACGTCCAGAACTTGTTTGGCGGCGTTGTTGGAGATGGTTTGATCGTGAATGCGGCCGATCAAAGCGCCCAAAGTTTGCGGGCTCACGGGGCAGGCTTCGATGTGGGAGTCGACTGCGTTCAAGCGACGCGACACTTCGCCGGTCAGCCAGTTGGACGCCAATTTGGCTTGCCCACAAGCCGCCGCAGTGGCTTCAAAAAAGTCTGCCATCGAGCGGCTTTGCGTCATCAGCGCGGCGTCATGGGCCGACAACCCCAGCGCGTCTTGATAGCGCTGGTTCGCGGCGCGCGGCAGTTCGGGCATCTGTGCCCTCACGCGGTCGATCCAGTCCGGTGAGATGACCAGTGGCGGCAAATCAGGGTCGGGGAAATAGCGGTAATCGTGGGCTTCTTCTTTGCTGCGCATGGCCTTGGTTTCACCCGTGTCGGCGTTAAAGAGCACGGTGGCCTGCTGAACGGTGCCGCCATCTTCGATCAGGTCGATCTGCCACTGTATTTCATAGTCAATGGCTTGCTGCATGAACTTGAAACTGTTGAGGTTTTTGATTTCTCGCCGGGTGCCGTAAGCCGCCCCAGGACGGCGCACCGACACGTTGGCGTCGCACCTGAAACTGCCTTCTTGCATGTTGCCGTCGCAAATGCCGATCCACTTCACCAGTTCGTGCAACGTCTTGGCGTATTCCACCGCCTCGCTGCTTCCGCGCATGTCGGGCTCGGTGACGATTTCCAGCAGCGGTGTGCCCGCACGGTTGAGGTCGATGCCGCTCAGGCCTGCATAGTCGTTGTGCAGCGATTTGCCGGCGTCTTCTTCCAGGTGTGCACGCGTGAGGTTGACCTTATATGGCAGCTCGCCCACCATGAAGCTGATCGAGCCACCCTGCACCACCGGCGTCTCGTACTGGCTGATTTGATAGCCCTTGGGCAGGTCGGGATAGAAGTAATTTTTGCGGGCAAAGATCGACTGGTGCGCCACCTTGGCACCCACCGCCAAACCGAATTGAATGGCGCGCTCCACGGCGCCGCGGTTCATCACTGGCAGCGTGCCGGGCAGTGCCAGATCAACCGGCGACGCCTGCGTGTTGGCGTCGGCACCAAAGGCGGTGGCAGAGCCGCTGAAGATTTTGGACCGCGTGGAAAGTTGGGTGTGCGTTTCCAGGCCGATGACGACCTCAAAGCCGCGTATGAGTTTGTTGGCGTTCATGTCGTGAAACCTTCTGGCGCGCGCGTGTGCCAGTCGGTGGTTTGCTGAAACGCATGCGCGGTGTGCAACAAGCGGCCTTCGTCGAAGTAGTTGCCGATCAACTGCAAACCCACCGGCATACCGCCTTCCACGAAGCCCACCGGCACGCTCATGCCAGGCAGTCCGGCCAGGCTGGCAGGCAAGGTGAAGATATCGGCCAGGTAAGCCGCCACGGGGTCGTCACCCTTGTCGCCGAGCTTCCACGCGACCGTCGGTGCCACCGGGCCGGCAATCACGTCGCATTGACCCGTGAAGCAGGCTTGGAAATCGTCGGCAATCATGCGGCGCAGCTTTTGCGCTTGCAGGTAATACGCGTCGTAGTAGCCGTGCGACAGCACGTACGCGCCGATCATGATGCGGCGTTTCACCTCGGGCCCAAAACCTTCGGCGCGGCTTTTTTTGTACATGTCCTGCAGGTCGGTGTAATGCGCCGCGCGGTGTCCAAACCGCACCCCGTCAAAGCGGCTGAGGTTGGACGACGCTTCAGCCGGCGCGATGATGTAGTACACCGGGATCGACAGCTCGGTGCGCGGCAGACTCACGTCCACCAAGGTGGCACCCAGGCGTTCCAACTGCGTCAGTGCGGCTTGCACTGCGCCGTTCACGTCGGAGGCCAAAGCGGCCGGGAAAAACTCCTTCGGCAGCCCGATGCGCAAGCCCTTCAGCGGCTGAACGGATGTGGCACCTTCGAGCGGCTTCAACATCGCCGCGGCAAAGTCTTGCGGCGGGCGCTGCGCGCTGGTGGAGGCGCGCTCGTCGAAGCCACTCATGGCACTGAGCAGCAAGGCGCAGTCTTGCGCGCTGCGCGCCATCGGCCCGGCTTGATCGAGGCTGCTGGCAAAAGCAATCATGCCGTAGCGCGAGCACACGCCGTAGGTGGGTTTGATGCCGGTGATGCCGGTGAAGCTGGCGGGCTGGCGGATCGAGCCCCCGGTGTCGGTGCCGGTGGCCGCGGGCAGCATGCGTGCGGCCACCGCAGCCGCTGAGCCGCCCGATGATCCGCCCGGCACGCGGGTGAGGTCCCACGGATTTTTGACGGCCGAGAAGGCCGAATTTTCGTTGGCTGAGCCCATGGCGAATTCATCGCAGTTGAGCTTGCCCAGGGTCACCACCCCGGCAGCCGTCAAACGCTAAACGACGGTGGCGTCAAAGGGACTTTGGTAGCCCCTCAACATCTTCGAGCCCGCGGTGGTCGGCAGATCGCGGGTGACGAAAATGTCTTTGTGTGCGAGCGGGATGCCGAGCAGCGCGCCCGTGTCGCCCTGCGCCCTTTTGGTGTCAGCCACTGCGGCCTGTTTCAACGCGCCCTCGGCGTCTGTGCACAACCACGCACCCAAATGTTCGTGAAGCGCAACGCGTGCGAGCAAATGTGTCGTCACTTCGACGCTGGAAACCGATTTTTCAGCCAGGGCCCGACTCAATTCGCTCACGCCCAAATCGTGCAGATCGCTCATTCAATCACCTTGGGAACGAGGAACAAACCGTCTTCCACGGCAGGGGCGCTGCGTTGATTCAGTTCGCGCTGATTGGGCTCGGTCACCAGATCGTCGCGCAAGCGCAAAGTGACCTCGCTCACTGCGGAAAGCGGCGTGTAGAGCGGCTCGACGCCGCTCGTGTCCACGGCGCTCATTTGCTCCACAACGCGGAAAAAATCGTTCAGTTGGGTCAGCAACGACGCTTGCTCGCCAGGCTGCAGTTCGAGGCGCGCGAGGTGAGCGATGCGGCTGACATCTGCGGGAGTCAAAGCCATGGGATTTCGGTCTCTGTTTCGTGTGCCTGCCGGGGTGTCCGCAGGCTCTTGCAGGTCGGAAACTGCAGGTCATCGGGTATTATCTTCGGTTAATTACAAGCCCCCTGATCGAGGGATTGCGCACGGTTTTAACCACCCAGTAAATGCAATTTCTCACGCCAGCACTGAGGCTTGCTTGCCCGATTTGATCCACCCTGCTTTATTTCGTTTGCGCTTCCCTTGGGCCTGCTCACGAACCCACCGCCATCTCACCGGAACTTGCTTCCAGCCGCTTGTGGCCGCCGTCACGCCTCGAGGCTGGATGCTTTAAAAAAACATGTTTGCATCCTTTCGACGCTATTTTTCCACCGACCTCGCCATCGACTTGGGCACCGCCAACACCTTGATTTACGTGCGCGGCAAAGGCATCGTTCTCGACGAGCCATCGGTGGTGGCCATACGCCATGAAGGCGGACCCAATGGCAAAAAAACCATCCAGGCCGTGGGCGCGGAAGCCAAAGCGATGCTGGGCAAAGTACCCGGCAACATCGAAGCCATCCGACCGATGAAAGACGGCGTGATCGCCGACTTCACCGTCACCGAGCAAATGCTCAAGCAGTTCATAAAAATGGTGCACCCACGCTCGGTGCTTCGGCCCAGCCCGCGCATCATCGTTTGCGTGCCTTGCGGCTCGACCCAGGTCGAGCGACGCGCCATTCGCGAATCGGCGCTCGGTGCCGGGGCGTCCGAGGTCTACCTGATCGAAGAACCGATGGCCGCGGCCATCGGCGCCGGACTGCCCGTATCGGAAGCCACCGGCTCGATGGTGGTGGACATTGGCGGCGGCACCACCGAAGTGGGCGTCATCAGCTTGGGCGGCATGGTCTACAAAGGCAGCATCCGCGTGGGCGGCGACAAGTTCGACGAAGCCATCATCAACTACATCCGCCGCAACTACGGCATGTTGATCGGCGAGCCCACGGCCGAAAGCATCAAGAAAACCATCGGGTCTGCCTTCCCGGGTTCGGAAGTGAAAGAGATGGAAGTGAAAGGCCGCAACCTCAGCGAAGGTGTGCCGCGCAGCTTCACCATCAGCAGCAACGAAATTCTGGAAGCGCTGACCGACCCGCTGAACCAGATCGTCTCGGCCGTGAAAAACGCACTGGAGCAAACCCCGCCCGAGCTCGGTGCCGACATCGCCGAGCGCGGCATGATGCTCACCGGCGGCGGCGCCTTGCTGCGCGACCTGGACCGCTTGCTCGCCGAAGAAACCGGCCTGCCCGTGTTGGTGGCCGAAGACCCGCTCACGTGCGTGGTGCGCGGCTGCGGCATGGCGCTGGAGCGCATGGAGCGCCTGGGTTCCATCTTCACGTCAGAGTGAGGCACGCCCAGCGGCCTGGCGAGCGATCAGAGGCGTGTTTGAACATCAAATCGGCGTTCGTTTCCTCGTTGGGCTGAGCATTTGCAAGCATGCAGTTGGGCACCATAGACCGCGCGCCACCGCCGTTTTTTCGGCAAGGCCCGACTGCGCTCACCAAACTCACGTTTGGCGCGGCATTCGCGGTGTTTTTGATGGTGGCCGACACCCGCTTCAAGCTCACCCAGCCTTTGCGCGCGGTGGTGGCCACGGCCTTGCATCCGGTCCAACGCGCGCTCTTGGTGCCGGCTCAGTTGTGGGCGCTGGCCAGCGACTACACCATCGGCATGCAGCGCGCACAGGCCAATGAAGCCGATGCGCGCCGCGAGTTGGCGCGCCAAGCTGAGCGTTCGGCACGCGTCGAGCAATTGCTGATCGAAAACACACGCCTTCGCGCCCTGTTGGAGCTGCGTCCCGGCGTGACAGTGCGCTCGCAAGTGGCCGAGGTTTTGTACGACGCAGCCGACCCGTTTTCACGCAAAGTCGTCGTCGACCGAGGCGCCACGCAGCAGGTCGCGCTGGGCTCGCCCGTGATCAGCGACGCCGGGGTACTCGGACAGGTCACGCGCGTCTACCCGCTGTCCAGCGAGGTGACTTTGCTGACCGACAAAGATGCGGCCATCCCCGTGCTCAATCTGCGCAGCCAAGCGCGCAGCGCGGCCTACGGCAGCGGCGGCAGCGCCGGCCTGGAGCTGCGCTTCATGGCCGGCAACGCCGATGTGCTGGTGGGCGACATGTTGGTCACATCGGGCATTGACGGCGTGTACCCGGCGGGCATCGCTGTGGCCAAGGTGTTGTCGGTCGAACGCAAGGTCGACTCCGGCTTCGCGCGTATTTTGTTGACGCCCGCCGCCCTTGCCGATGGCATGCGCCATGTGCTGTTGGTCGAGCCGGTGGGGCTTCAGTTGCCACCCAGGCCCGAGAACCTGCCTGCACCGGAAGCAGCCAAATTAGCCGCCAGAAAAGGCGGGCGCAAATGATCACTCCGCGCAACGCCAGTCAGCTGCTGCTGCCAGTCAACCCGCTCTTCGTGTGGTTCACCTTGCTGTTGGCCTTTGCCTTCAATGTGGTGCCGCTCGGCCGACACGCCGCCATGCCCGACTTCATGGCGCTGGCCTTGGTGTTTTGGAACGTGCACCAGCCGCGCCGCGTGGGCGTGGGTTTGGCCTTCATGTTTGGCCTGTTCATGGACGTGCATCAAGGCGCGGTGCTCGGCCAACACGCGCTGGCCTACACGCTCTTGAGCTACTTTGCCGTCAGCATGCACCGGCGCTTGGTGTGGTTCACCGTGCCGTCGCAGGCCGTGCAAATCTTGCCGCTGTTCGTGGCTGCACACGCGGTTTCTTTCTTGGTTCGCATGATTGCGGGTGGCATGTTTCCGGGCTGGAACCTGCTGCTAGCCCCGCTGTTCGAGAGTCTGTTATGGCCGCTGGCCACCTGGGTGTTGTTGGCACCACAGCGCCGTCCGCCGGACCCGGATCAAAATCGGCCTTTGTGAAGGTTGCTGCCTCATCTTGTGACGACCAACCACTGAACTTCGAAACGTGAAAACCGAGATCAAAAACGTCGAGTTGGAATTGGGCGGTTTCAGAACCCGCCTGTTCGCCGCTGCCGCGTTTGTGCTGTTTGCATTTGGCCTGCTCACCGCACGCCTGGTTTACCTGCAGATTTTCAAATTCGAAGAGCTCTCCACGCAAGCCGAAAACAACCGCATGACGGTGGTGCCCATCGTGCCCAACCGAGGTTTGATCGTCGACCGCAACGGCGTGGTGTTGGCCAACAACTACTCGGCCTTTACGCTGGAAATCATGCCGTCCAAGGTGGCCGACCTGGAAGCCGTGATCGAGAGGTTGGCCGCGGTGGTGGACATCCAGCCGCGTGACCGCAAACGTTTCAAGCGGCTGCTGGACGAAAGCCGCAGCTTCGAGTCGCTGCCGATCCGCACGCGCCTGAGCGACGAAGAAGTGGCGCGCTTCACCGCGCAGCGCTACCGCTTTCCCGGTGTGGACATCAAGGCGCGCTTGTTTCGCAACTACCCGCTGGGCGAAGTCGGCAGCCACCTGATTGGCTACATCGGGCGCATCAATCAGGCCGAAAAAGACAAGATCGACGAGTCGGAAGACGAAGCCAACTACCGCGGCACGGAGTACATCGGCAAGCTCGGCGTAGAGCAAAGCTACGAATCGCAACTGCACGGCAGCGCCGGCTACGAAGAAGTTGAAATCAGCGCCAGCGGCCGCCCGGTGCGCCGCTTGCGCAGTCAGCCGTCCACGCCCGGGCACATGCTGGTGATGAGCATCGACATCCGTCTGCAGGCGCTGGTAGAGGAAATGTTTGGTGATCGGCGCGGTGCCATGGTGGCGCTCGACCCCCGCAACGGCGAGGTGCTGGCCTTTGTGAGCAAGCCCACCTTCGACCCCAACCTGTTTGTCGACGGCATCGACGTCGATTCGTGGCGCGAACTGAATGAGTCGATCGACAAACCCCTGCTCAACCGTGCGCTGCGCGGCACCTACCCGCCAGGTTCCACTTTCAAGCCCTTCATGGCCATGGCGGCGCTGAACAGCGGCAAGCGCACCCCCGGCACCGTCATTTACGACGGCGGCACCTTTCAGTTTGGCAACCACACCTTTCGCAGCCACGGCGACGGCGGCTTGGGGCCGGTGGACATGGTGCGCAGCATCGTCAAATCGAGCAACGTGTACTACTACTCGCTGGCCAACGAGATGGGGGTCGACCTGATGCACGACCAGCTGCTGCCCATGGGCTTAGGTCGCAAAACGGGCATCGACATCGAAGGCGAGGTCAACGGCTTGCTGCCGTCCACCGAATGGAAAAAACGCGCCTATAAACGGCCCGAGCAACAAAAGTGGTACGCCGGTGAAACCATCTCACTGGGCATTGGTCAGGGCTACAACAACTTCACCATGCTGCAGCTGGCCTCGGCCATGTCCACCTTGGTGTCGGGCGGCCAACGCTTTCAGCCACGCTTGGTGCGCGAGGTCGAAGACGTGCTCACGCACGAGCGCAAACTGGTTGCGCACGAGGCGGTCGAGCCGCTGCCTTATAAACCCGAGCACGTGGAGCTCATCAACCGCGCGCTCTACGGTGTAACGCAGGAAGGCACTGCGGTGCGGTCCTTCGCAGGCGCGCCCTACAAGAGTGGCGGCAAGACCGGCACCGCGCAGGCCGTGGGCATCAAGGCCAACGAAAAATACAACGCGTCCAAGCTCGATGAGCACAAGCGCGATCACTCGCTCTACACCGCCTTCGCTCCGCTGGAAGCCCCCACCATCGCGCTGGCGGTGGTGGTGGAAAACGCAGGGTTTGGCTCAGAGGCCGCCGCGCCCATGGCGCGCCGCGTGTTCGACTATTGGTTGAGAGGCCAATACCCCAGCGTGGAAGACATGGCGTTGACGCAGCAAGGCAAATCGGGCGCGCCGATGGGCACACCGCGCTTGGCGTTGTCGGTGCCGTTGCCAGGCGGTGCCGCTGTGGCGGCATCGGCCGCGTTCAGCACGCCCTCCGGCCTGCCGCCGTTTGTGTTGAACGGCCCGCCCGCGCCGG
>Ga0123336_10005045_pt1 | contig 10573 bp, 10 predicted proteins | sample SSSSmetaG_FD_96466 | JGI IMG/M metagenome (GOLD analysis project Ga0123336, IMG submission 96466) | Glacier valley bacterial and archeal communities from Borup Fiord, Nunavut, Canada, to study Microbial Dark Matter (Phase II) - ​SSSS metaG | ecosystem: Environmental > Aquatic > Freshwater > Ice... | reverse complement strand
TTTATCAGTATTACAAAACAGTTTTATAGAATCTATAAGTAGTTCCCTATATTCTGAATCTTGCATAATTATCTCAAATATAGATAAATTTCTGAATTGTTCATTTACGATATCAGTAGTTATAATATAAGGCATGTATAATTTATTAATTAAATCATCTTGTGTAATATATGTTTTTACATCTACTGGATATATTATACATACTTTTTCAAAGTTAATTGGCTCACAAAGTAACAAACAACTTTTAATATCCACTTACTCACCACCTAACTTTTATGTAAAACATTAAAATCAGTTAATACATACTCCATACTTTTACCGTAATAATTATTTTTTGGTTGATATATTCCGATTGGATTTCTATTTCTCAATCTTAATTTTCCTATACCCATATCTTGTTTACCATTTAAACAACGATCTATTAAATCAATAGTTTGGTCTATACGATTTCCGAAGAGTCCTTTACTAATAGATTTAATTGTTTCAGCCTGAGATAAATCTAATAAACTTTCGTGGCAAAATACATTAATCACAATTCCAATTTCTTTTATAGTATCACTATCAACGAGAGGAATGTATGTTTCTACACAGATATAGACTTTTGAATCTCCTTGTGTATTGTCTATTTCAATAGTTTTATACAAATGTCTTTTCAGTATTATATCTAAATCCTCTGTGGCTGTCTCTTTGTTATAGGTTGGTAATATAAGTGATATAATATCTTCATTCTCAGAAAAAGTTTTAATTATAATATCTTTGTCCTTACCTAATGGATATAGGTTAATTTGATTTTTTGTTACATTCATTCATTTACCTCCCTACATCATTATAGTCATAACTAAACTTCCACCAAAACCACCATTAGAACTCATTACATTCACCGTAAACGTGTTCCCAACAACATCATAATTCTCATTGACAAGATTAACTTTAATCCTACATATATTCCCAACCTTTTCCGTAACAAAATCCCCAATATTCATTCCATTCGTCTCAATCGTCCACACGGGAATAATATCTGTTACCATAACACCAGTAGCATTGTAAAACGTAGCTGTTAATGTTCTATAACTACTTGAGCCTAACGTAACTGTGTTATCTGGATTAGAAGACGTGATTTTCGCATACGATAAAATAGGGGGATTATCGGGTGGAAGAGTAGGTGGGAAGTAATTTGCTATCATGAGTGTTTTGTTATCGGTAGTTGAGTTAAATTGATCATTCTCAATTGTGAGATTTAATACTCCACCTCGATTACAATATGTAAAATTGTCACTCATAACATTTCTATCAGTTATTTTATAAGCATCTGGAACATCAACTCCAACTACATCAATAAGAAATCGTTTATCAATTTTTAATATTTTAGTTTCGTCATCTAACGTGAGTTGTATATCAAATTTTGAATTACTAGTTGTAATAACTTTGTTTTCTTCTATTCCAGATGAAGCATTTTTATCAACACACCATCTTTCAAGAATTTCACCTTTAATATTTTGCCAACGTAATAAAATAGTACATAATGTTAATGTTGCACGTTTGTAAGTTTTAATATCTGGATCAATCGATGTAACCAACCATTTTCCGTTAATCCAATCAATCATATCTCCGACATTAATATTTTCATCGTGCCTAGCTTTAGTATTCTTAATGTAGCCATTTTTCGTCATCTCAATTATTAATTCCTGTGAAATATTATTATTTAGTACAGTTTCAAAGTCTATTGTGTCTTCAAAATGTTTATCTAACTGACTATTAACTTTGTTTAAATCTAACTCTTTTTTCGAAGTAGTTCCTTTAGCATTTTGTATAGCTTTATAATAAGCAGTACTTCTCACCATATTAGTAGTCCCCGTATTGAGAAAAGTTGATACCTTTCTTCTTTCCAGTTATTCTGTCTTTGCTTATATAGGCATTAATCATTAATATATTTGCATCTTGAACTTGTTTGTACATTTCCATAAATGTTTTTCTATCAGAAGAGGGAGAAAATACTTGTAAATCTGTAGGAGTGAAGTTAACGTTTAAAGTTTTTAGCATAGCAACATCTCTTGAAACATATTTTTCAAACATAATACTAGCTAATAAATTAATTTCATTCTTTACCAAATCTGAAGCAAATTCTTCTAACACTTCATCGTAATCTGTAAAGTCAATGTCTGGTGTGCATTTTAATACTAAGTCAGTTACAGATTCTTCAAGAAATGATTTAGAACGTTCAATTGCAATATTCATTGATTCTTCTTCTGTTAAATTATAGTAATTTAAAAACGTTTCATCTTTTTCTACTTTGTCTAAAAACTTTGGATATATTTTAGTGAATGGTGTTGACATTTACACACCTCCAATTCCTTTATTTTGTTGATTTCGTAACAGGTTTCTTAACTTCTGGTTTTACTACTTTAGGAACTTCAGCTTTAACTTCTTTAACAACTGTAGCATTCTGTTGCATAGCCATCATTTGTTCCATCATTTTCTGCATAGATTCCATTTGTGATTGCATATTTTTATTCTGTTCTTTTAAAGCATTAACCTCTTCATTAGGAATAGCTGGATTAGTATCTTTTGCAGATAGAAGAATATTTGATTTTACTTGTTTATTGACTAATTCTTTGTATCTAGTATTGATTATTTTTTCAACTCTAGTAGATATATCATATTGATCACTATTCTTGAGTGAAAAGAAAATTCCTCTAATTCTTTCAAATAATGAAGTGTTTTTAATCTGAACGAATTTAGTTAATCCTTTAACTGATGGATGCAAAATAATATCTTCAATATCTTGATTAGTTAAGATATTTTCCCATTCAACAACTCTCAATGCATCGTATACATCTGCTTCAATTTCAGTCGGAAATCTTAATATTCCTATTGTAAAAGCATTTGAATTACTATTTAAAAACTCTACCTCAGAAAAACTCAATGGGTTAATAGAAGGATGGTCATTGTCTTCTGCTGGATTACACAAGTATTCCTTAATGTGTGTTTTAATTGCTACTGGATTTGCGTTATAATTCAAAACATTAATTATTTTATTTGTATCTATTGTCATATAAATCAACCTTTCGTTTTTAAAGTGTGGTAGAGAAATTAATCCCTACCACCTTATATTTTTAATAATATTAATTATAGAGAGAATACGATCTTAGCAGCATTTTCAATATTAGTAATTGCATAACCATAAGTGAAATCTGCAATCTTAATATTTACTGCTTCTTTATTGTTATCCATTGTTTCATAAACATGAAGACTTCCCTTTAAATCGAGACTACCAATTTTTCCAGCAATTCCGAAGATTCTCTTATCAGGAATTAATACAGTACCATTTCCTTGTTTCTTAGCGGAAGAAATACCAGCAACTTTAACACCATCAAAGAACTTAGTTAAGCCGTAACGGTTAAAATCTTCTTTCATTGAATCTGACATATACTGATAAAAGCTAGTCATACGACCAATTGCTTGAGCATATTTAGTCAAACATACTACAGTTGCATTTGTATCTCTATCTGTTAAATATAAAGATAAAGCATCCATAGCTACTTGAGTTGGAACTGAACCAGTAACATCTATCTTTTGCTCGCCGCCTGTTATAGCAGAATCAATTGCTGCAAAAACGTCATAGAATAATGCATTTTGAAGAGACTCAACACCAAAAGCTGTAAGTCCAGCAATAGATTTAAAACCATTTTTTCTAAGATCAACGTATGACAAATCAGTTTCAACTTGTCTGTTTTTCCAAGTTGGAGTTAATGCAGTAAAATCAATAAAGCTCTTATCTACATTACCACCTTTTGCAGCTTCTACAGCGACCAATGTGTTTTTAGCGTCTTTACTATATTCAGCATCATCAAATTCACCAACAGTTCCCCTATCGAAAAGTTGATCTAATAATTCATCTGGAGCATTGTAAACTTGATCTTGAACTGTTCTTTTAATATAAGCTGCGATTTCTTGATCTGTATCTTTACCTTTTTCGCCAATCTCTTTAGCCCATGCATCACAAACCTCTGCAATTTCTTTTTCTTCACTTGTAAGCTTTAAGTTGTACTCTGTTTTCTGTGCAACTTCATACATTTTACCTTTAGTATCCATTAACTCTGCAATTTCTGTTCTTAACATTATGTAAATCCTCCTTTATTTTATATGATTATGCGTTGGTTACAGTTTTTCCTACGAATTCAATAGTTGCTAATACATGACCATTTTCTGTTACTGTTCCTGTGTATATAATTTTAGATGGAACAGTAGTAGATGTAGCTTTTGCAAATTTACCATCAACTCCAACCATCAAGGCATTACCAACTGATAAACCTGTAGCTATAAATTGATCTGTACTATATCTTTCTCCTACGATTGGAACAATTAATTTAATAAATTCGCCACTTGCGATCGCTGTAAAATTAACATCGTAATCTGACATATCTCCTCTTCCACAATTAATACCAGTTGGAACTCTTTCTTTTGTAACTAAATAAAATCCGTCTACAGTAGCCACTGCTGGAAAATCTACTGTCTTATCTGCAAAATTTTTTACTACTGCCATACCTGTAACTAATGCGATATCTGCTTTATATGTAGCATCAACATTTTTTCCTACCTGAGTTTGTAATTCTCTTAACATTATTTTTTTCCTCCTAAAAATGATTTCATGATTGGTTTATAGTCTAATTCGCTTTCATCGTTAACAAGACTTGCTGTAGCTACTACTTCTTTTATTGAAGCTGTTTCTACTTTTGGAGATTTTGTTGCAGTTTGTTTTAATGATGCGATTAACCTCGTTGCAATGATTTGGTTTAATTCTTTCTCGTTTAGAGACTCAATTAACCCTTTAATTACTTCAGATGTTTCAATATCGTCTTTCGTAATTTGACCAGTTGCTATTAATGTAGCTTTTAAATCTTCTTTCTTAGCTACTGTTTCAGCTTCGATTTTTTCCTTTTCAGCTTGATCAAAACTCTCTTTAAATGGAACTAATTCAGCAATCTTTACATGTAGTGTCTGAATAGTTTTACTAGCTTCAGCAAGCGCACCATTTTTTGTTTCAATATCTGAATTTAATGATGCTATTGTAGTATTTAGTTCTTTAACTGAAACAGTAAGTGTTACCTCTGTTGGTTCTGACACGGTTACTACATCATTTTCAACGGTATAAGTGAAAAGCACGTAATCAAGTTCTGATTTTCTTTCATCAACTTCCATTAATATTTCTCTTTCAATTGGAAAGTGATACGCAACATAACACCATTTGTCAATCTTGTTTCTACAAGCTTCACGTATTCTTTCTCTTAAATCTCTTTCTGTGAGTGCTGAAGTTTCAACAACTACAATTTCTTCTGATATTAATTCTTCTGTCTCTGTAACAGGAGTTTCTTCCTCAGCATTTTCAATTACTTCAGCTTCAATAGAAGTCTCTTGTGTCACTTCAGTTTCAGCAACAACTTCGGTTACAATTTCTTCAATTTCGTCTGATATTACAATTTCTTTTTGTTTAGTCAATGTGGTTTTATCCTCCTTTATTGATTTTTGTGTGTCTATATCTGAAAGCAAGTCTTGTGAAAAAGCCTCGGCTATCATTAATTGTGAATCCTTGCTAGACAAGGAGATTCCTTTAGCGTCTATTCCATACGCAGGGCTAGAAGTCTCAAACCCAAGCAAACAGTTACTTTCAAAGAAATAGTCTGTTAGCGTTTTAATTCCATTTTCAAAAGTATAAGCTAATGAAGAAATTTCCCATGAACTGTATAATTTGCCTTCTGAAAATAATCTCTTTACAGCGGCAACTACATTTAAATTCCTAGTCCAAATTCTATATTTTGCAAACAAACAAGGAAGATTTTTTATAGTTCCATTTACATTTACATCATCATTTTCTATATAGACATCTGTATGAGTTCCTATATTATCTGTTCCAAATATTACATTTCCTTCTTTATCAATGCTTACTTGATGACTTCCGAAGGTTGGCAATCCTTGTGCATTTTGCTTGTATTTAGCGACTACTGGTTGATTCACTAAAGTTTCTGCTTTAATTAAAGCATCTTCAGATAACAATCTAACGCCATTTAAATTAGGTTCATCATAAAAGCAAACCCGATTAGTCAACTCTAAATAGTTTTTTGTTTCTGCAATATTTACTGTTTGACTTGATAAGCAAATATTTTCATTATTCATTTAGTCACCACCACCTTTACATCCAAAATAAATACCAGTTTCCTCTAATTTTTTTATTACATTAGATTCATCTGTGTCGTTTTGGTCATCAAAAAAGACAGTAGTATCAATTATTTCACCACTGTCATCGTCTATTAATATTTTCAATTGCCTATTACAACATGGACAATTTATAATGTGTTCTACCATTAATTATCCTACTTTCTTGTTTTATTATATGATTTGTCATAAGTGTTCTTATCTGTTTCTACTGTACTTGCTGGTGCACCACCTGTATTATTCAAATCGTCAAAATTCGAAGTATTATTTGTCAATCTCGGAAGAAATACCTTCCCTAATTCCTCATCGTTCTCTTTACTACGTTTCTGCTTTTCATCTTCAATATCAATTCCAAGATACCCATAACAAGTATCTAGACTTGCATTTAATTGACTATATAAGAATGTAACAAGTGATAATTTAATTTCAGTAGATAGCAATTCAGAATCAATAATTGTAATAATAGGAGAGTACTCCAAATTAATATTATTTGCTTCTAACACAACTCTATAAAATCTATTTAAAATAGTTTCTAGTTGTTCTGATATAGAATTAATAGTAAGCATCAATTGATTCAATGATATATTAGCAGTAGATGCACTTTGACTTTTATCGCTTGCTAAAAATGATATACCTAAAGCAGATAATACTTTATTCCTATATAACCCAACTTTCTCAACAGCAATATCATCAGTTTTAGGTTCTACATATAAGACTTTCTCAACAGACGGACTAGATGTATACACAACTGTAGGATTTTTCCATGCTTGCATAAGTTGGTCATGAGCAAACACCATTTCCTCAAATCCATTATTACGTCCATCAGCACCTAAAACTTCTTTGCGAAGAATCTGATGAATAATCTTTTTAGACTTAGCTTTAGCGGAAACTTCATCTGCACGACTAAAATTATCTAACATTAGGGTAGATTTTAATGCTTTAAATACAGGAGATAACCCATACTTCCTACCCATATTATTAATTCTCATCACACCAGATGATACAATATTTAACTTTGCATATTTTTCTTTTGCTAAGTAAGCATTATAAACTTCTATTGGATAATTAGCTTTGATATCTTCTTCCATTGAAATAAAGAATAATGGTGTACCATTTTTGTTTTTAACATACATTTTACGAAGTCTTTTCGTTAATTCGTTAACATCAAATAATATTACTGGCTGATTATTAATGACATAATCGCTTATAATTGCTACCCCAATAGGATAATAATCAATTACCCAATTTTCCTCTTTTTGACGTAAGCACATTATATATGTACCTTCTGAATACACGATAGGAATACTATCACGCATCAGTTGTTCAAGTCCAACCTGAGTATTAAAATCTTCAATTATAAGTTTGGCTTTTTCCATTGAATTAGCTTTATTTCTACCTGTGATATTTTTATATGACAACTTATAATCAGTATTAATATTAGAAGTAATTGATTCATATACTTTTCCTATGATGTCATCCTTATTAATTTCACGCATAATAATCCGATTAATTTTTAAGATTTTATTAATATCACTTTGAGCACCATCTGCAAGTAAATCTAATTCTTGCTGTGTTATAGTTTCAGTACCATATGCGATATCATTAAGGTAGGCTGAATATTGATGATTAGATGGATTATATGTACTCATAGCTTTTTGTATCCATTGTTCAGCTTGAGCTTGTGATGTTAGGAGAGTCGTAGTATCATCAAGTGGAGATGATAGGATTTTAACTTCGAAGTCTTCAGATTGTGCTATTTGTGGAGTGTTAATTTGTGTTGTTTGTGGCATGTTTTATATTCACCTACCTTTCTAATTTAATTTTTTAGTATGATACAGAACCAACGCAATTTGGTGCGTTTTTATAACTATTATCTTGAGGAGTATGTAATAAATCAACTCTTCGCAATAGCGCCAAAGCGTATCCTCCCTCGGCTAGCGTATATGCTCTATCATCATGCATTGTTTTCTTATCTTTTGCTAATTCATATTGAACTCCTCCATTTGGAGTATCGTATCTGCACATATAAGATAATTCAGTCTTTGCTAAATTAATATTTGTCAATGCTATTTTTTCATCATACGATATATCCACTGTTTCAAATTCACCATCTTTATTTTCCATTAACAGATAATCTTTATTATCATAATCTGTAAATTCAATAAGATTTAATTTAACCATTTTGGATAATGCATCATACATAACCTTTTTATATCCTTGAGGATCTATTAAATGAACTATTGGCATAGCACTTGTGTATTTTTTCCTAGCTGTTTCATATTGTTTATGTATTGGATCAATAATACCTCTATGACTTTGACCAAATTGATCAACCCAATCATCCAACAATTGATCTGCTACTGCGCTAATACCGCCACCACCTGCACCAGCATCAATATAAAAATCAATATTTTCCCATTCAGCTGCACGTTCACCATTGTATTTAACCATTAATTCTTTAATTATTTTTAATTGTTCTGGCATTGGCAAAGGAGTTTTATTTTTAGTTTCTATATCAACCATACTAACAACATTCTCTAATCTTAATTTATATCCAACTAATTTATCATTTATAATTTGGAAGATACTAAGAATGCTCCCATCGAAATTACGTGCTGGATCATAGCAGAAAATAAATTTCTTTTTACCTGTATCATTAAATAATAATGGTTTCCTGACAGTAGAGTTTCTTATTAAATCATCCATAGATACTACTGAATTTTGTCCTCCACCTTTTCTGAACTTATTAAATAATTCCCTATCTGCTAAATCTGGATCTTCTTCAATTGATTTTGTTAATTGTTCTTCAGTAAGATGTGATTTTATTTTTTTACCATCAATTGTTGAATGATTTAAAACATCATAAGCATCAATATCAAAACAGAAATAATCACTATTTCCCAAAAACATTTTTTTACTAAATGATTTATATTTATCAAAAAATGGGTATGTAACATCTCCGACAGATGACGTATATAAAATCTGTAATGGCATTTGAATGGGATCAAACTTTACTATCTTTTTAGTAGAAGTAGAGAAACTACTATCAACATTTATAAAGTTTTCAACAACACTTAATTCCTCTGCTGTTTTCCAAGCTGTTTCGTTAAACCAAACAGCACCACGCTTACCTCTTATTGCTTCAAGATTAGAAGATAATGCAGTCATTTGAGAATTGTTATATAATCTAAATGTATATCCAGATGGAGCTTGTATAAAGCCTGTTTCACTGTTTCCTGATTTTTCAACTTCTCTTGCAAATATATCAGTAGCACTTTTAAATGATGGAATACGTTGTAATGCAATATCTCTTAATTTATTAAATGATTCTACTGACTGAGCATATGTATTTGATGAAACATATAATCTATAATCTGGTATTAGCATTAGTCTTGTTTGATAATAAGCTGCCGCTAATGTATCTTTACCTGCACCTCTACATTCAGCCCATAAACTAAATGGAGTTACCCAAGTCTTCATAAAACAATATGTCTGATAATCAATTAATTTTAATCCGAAAAACTCTTCACAAAATTTAACAGGGTTATTTCTACCCCAATTTGTTATCATAGCCATTTTAGAATATTCTTCTAATTTTCTTTGGCTTAATTCTTTATTTGACGTAGGAGAGTAGTATTCCATTTAAATCACCTCTTCTTTACTTGTTCTAAGTCAATTATTTGATTTTTTAGAAGTCGATTTTCTTCATTAATCGCTTCTGCGGTTTGTTCATATTTTAAAATCATTTCTCTTTGTTCCTTAATCATTTCCGAATAATCACTACTGTCAAACGTAAGTTGATCCATAATACTTTCGTTACTTAAATCTGCAATTTGTTTCATTGCTTCACAAGTTTTTATATCAAATAGATTTACTTTAATTTCTTCAAATCCATTAGATTCCATTTCTTTCATCTTTGCACTTAACGAATTTTGACCTTGTTTAGAATTTTTATTATAATTTGAAGCAATATTATTATCTTGTGCTATTTTAGATATACTATCTAACAGTTGTTTTTTTGCACCAGTTAAATTCTTTAATCTATTTTCATCAGAGTGTGCTTGTAATAATTGTTGATTCATTGATTCATCAATCTTTTTACATTGCATATGAAGATTTGTAAGTTGAATTACACTTTGTAATTTATGACCATCCTTTTTTACTCCATCAACATCACAATATACAGCTAGAATATTAAAACAATATTTTCTATCCATATCCGTCATTCCTGAATCATCAAATGGATCATAACCAACTGTAGATATTGAATAATTCATATTTTGCTTATCTTTTTTTGTCCATTTTGATTCTATATCTTCTTTTATTTCGTTTACAGTTTTCGTCAATTCTCCATCTACTATTG
>Ga0123336_10005044_pt1 | contig 10574 bp, 15 predicted proteins | sample SSSSmetaG_FD_96466 | JGI IMG/M metagenome (GOLD analysis project Ga0123336, IMG submission 96466) | Glacier valley bacterial and archeal communities from Borup Fiord, Nunavut, Canada, to study Microbial Dark Matter (Phase II) - ​SSSS metaG | ecosystem: Environmental > Aquatic > Freshwater > Ice... | reverse complement strand
CTGTTCTTTCCCCCCGAAGGCACTTTCCGGGGGGTCGCGCGACCTGACTGGAGGCTCGAAATGGCGAGTTTTCCACAGCTCAGCGTCCTTGAAAGCCTTGAGGCGTCCCTTGCCGCTGCGACTCATTTGGAGCCGAAGCATGCTGCTGCGGTTGGTGCTGCCCGTGCGTTGGCGGCGAAAATTGACGCGTGGGACGTGATTGTCCAGTGGGCGTTGGATGATGCGAGCCAGCACGAGAACTCCCGGCCGGCGGTTCCGGCGAACGACAACACGTCGCTGGGCACGTATGCGCGCTATCTTGAGCAGCTCGCGTTGACGGTGCCGGCCGTGAAGAATGCTCCCGCGGCGAGGCCTGCCGATCCTGCACCCGCACCGGTAGCCACTGGTGCCGCATCCATTTCGTCGCTGCAGGACAGGGTTGCTCGGCGCACGGGGCGCTGATGCTGAAGGACGGCAAGCGGTTCGGGAATACCGAGCCCAGAATCTTCACACCCCCGCTGCACGCTCTTGAGCCGCGCTCACCGGAGACGGAGCGCTGGACGCTCGGGTATGACGTCTGTGACTTTGCCCGGGACGTGCTGGGGATGCCGCTGTTGCCCTGGCAGGTCTGGTTCATGGTTCATGCGCTCGAGTTGTTGGAGGATGGCAGCTTTCGTTTCAAGACCATCCTGTTACTGGTGGCCCGTCAGAATGGCAAGTCGACGATCAGTCTCGTCATTGGCTTGTTCGCGCTCTACATCTTGCGTTGGTCGACGGTGCTGGGTGTTGCCCAGGACCTCGATACGGCGGAGGAAATCCTCGACCTGGCCACTGAGTTGGTCATGGCGGTTGAGGAGGACGACGACGGCGACGAGAGCCCGCTGCGGCCATGGTTGAAGGATCAGGTCGCGAAGGTCGTGGCGATCAACGGCAAGCGTGCCCTGCAGTTGAAGGGGCGCCGGCGCTGGAAAGTGAAGGCGGCGTCCAGGGGCGCTGGCCGCGGCTTCTCGGGTGATCTGATCCTCTTTGACGAGCTCCGCGAGCAGCGGAACTGGCTGGCGTGGGGTGCCGTCACGAAGTCGACGATGGCACGCCCTCACGCCTTGATTTTTGCCCTGTCGAACGCCGGGGACATCCTGTCTGCGGTGTTGAAGCATCTTCGGCGGATCGCGCATCTCGCCTTGGGCGACCCGGATGGCATCGGCGAGTTGTCGGCGTTGGAGAAGTTTGCCATTGAGACGGAGGCGGCCGCCGACCTCGATGGCGACGACACGCTGTTCATTGCCGAATGGTCTGCTGCACCTACCCGTGAGAAGGGCGACAGGGACGGCTGGTGTGAGGCCAACCCGTCTCTGGGTTACATCATCGAGGAACGGACCATCGCCGGTGCAAACCGAACGGACCCCGAGTGGGTGTTCCGCACGGAGGTGTTGTGCCAGTGGCCGGATGGGGCAATCGAGTCCCCGTATCCTCCGGGGACGTGGGACGCCGGGATCAACCAGCCTGTGGATGGCCCAGGTGGTCCGAAACTGGACGTATCTGACAGGCTGACCGGCCCTCTGGTGGCGTGTTTCGACGTTTCGCATGATCAGTCAAGGACCCATGTGGCTGTGGCTGGGTTCCGTGCCGATGGTCGGCCCCAAGTGGAGCTCAGGGCGTCGCGCATCTCGACTCACTGGGTCGAGGAGTTCCTGTCTGACCCGAAGGTACGGTCCCGGGTTTCGTGTGTCACTGCGCAGCTGCGTGGAGCTCCGGCGTCGTCGGTGCTGCAGCAACTGAAGGACTCGAAGGACTTCACGATGCCGATCGTGGACTGGGGTGGGCAGGAACTATTGAACGCCTACACCGACGCCTTCGGATATATCACTCGTGGCGAGTTGGCGCACAACCCACAGCCCGCCCTGGACGCAGCGGCGGCGATGTCTTCCACCCGCAACTTGGGTGGTGTCGACGTGATCGACCGCAGGGGGTCGCCCTGTGACGCCTCCCCGCTGATCGCGGCGATTGGCGCCCTGTGGCTGCTGTACCACCAGCCGGTGGTCAAGCCGTTCGTCATGCCCACGCTGAATACGGTCGCCGTGGTATCCGAATCCGCACAGTCCGCTGGTGAGCCTGATCTTGCATCCATCCATTTCTGAGAGGCGGTGACGCATGGTTTCGACCAACGAAGTCGGATACGCGACCGGCAACATCGCCACATGGTCAACCCTGGGCCCGGACATCGACGAGCAGAACCCCGACTTGATGTGGCCGAACAACCTGAAAATCTACGAACGGATGCGCACCGAGGAATCCCAGGTCGTGTCCGTGTTGTCTGCGGTGATTCTGCCGATCATGTCGACCGGGTGGTCACTGGACTGTACTGGTGTTCGGGAGGAAGTCGCGCAGGTGACTTCTGCGGATTTCGATCTGCCGATCAAGGGCAGGGAACCGGAGCCACGGGCGGTCCGCAAGCGTGGTCGTTTCTCGTGGAATGACCACCTGCGGCTGTCACTGCTGGCGATGCCGTTCGGGCACTCGTACTTCAACCAGTCCTACGAGATCCGGGGTGAACTGGCACGTCTCCACAAGTTGGCGTGGCGTCCTCATGGCACCATCTCCAAGTTCAACGTTGCATCTGATGGCGGGCTCATCTCGATCGAACAACACCCCAAGGCTGGCGACGCGAAGCCGGTTGTGATCAGGGTGGACCAGCTCGTGGCCTATGTGCACCAGCGCGAGGGCGGGAACTGGGCTGGTCGTTCGCTGCTGCGTCCGGCCTACAAGAACTGGCTGTTGAAGGACCGCATGATGCGGGCCCAAGCGCTGACTGTCGCCCGCAACGGGTTGGGTGTGCCGATCTACACGGCCGCACCCACACCAGATGGGGCGGAGTCAGGCGACGCTGAGACGTGGCGCAAGAACGAGCAAACCCAGGGGCTGAAGATTGCAACAGGGTTCCGCTCTGGTGAGAACGCTGGCGCGTCCCTCCCCAACGGCTCCACGTTTACCCTGCGCGGTGTCGAGGGCGACCTGCCCGACTCCGACAAGCCGATTCGCTACCACGACGAGCAGATCGCCCGCGCCGTCCTGGCGCACTTCCTGAACTTGGGCACCCAGACGGGATCGTGGGCTCTCGGGTCGACGTTCGCGGACTTCTTTGTGGATTCGTTGAACGCTGAGGCCCAGTGGTTCGCCGACGTCACACAGCAGCACGCCATCGACGACCTGGTCGATCTGAACTGGGGCGAGGACGAACCTGCGCCGCGTCTGGTGTTCGACAAGATCGGCTCCAAGTCACCCATCACGGCAGAGGCCATCAAGCTACTGGTCGACTGCGGCGTCCTCACGTCTGACGACAACCTGGAGGTGTACGTGCGGCAGGAGGGCAACCTTCCCGTCTTCGAGAACCGCGGCGTTGATCGCACTCGCACGGCCGGGTCGGCCACAACCCTCAAGGAGTCCGCATGAATCCGTTCTACCAGCAGTCACAGGCCCGGTCCAAGACCGCGATCCGGGCCGAGGTGCCCACCCCGAAGCAGGATTCCGGCGTGGCTTCGCTCCGGCTCTACGATCCCATCGACTCGTACGGCGGCTTCTGGGGCGTCAGCGCCAAGGAGTTCTCCGCTGCGCTGGACGGCCTCGACGGCAGCGTCACCGAGATTCGTGTCCTGATCAACTCCCCCGGTGGTGAAGTCTGGGAGGGGCTCGCGATCCTGAATCAGCTTCGCGTCCATCCTGCCCGCACCGTGGCCGTGGTTGAGGGCATTGCTGCATCGTCAGCTTCGTTCATCGCTGCCGGGTGTGACGAGGTTGTAATGATGCCCAACTCGATCATGTTCGTGCACAACGCTTGGGGCTTCGCCATGGGCAACAGCGCCGACATGATCAAGTACGCCGAGACCTTGGATCATTCCGACCGCAACATCGCCTCGATCTACGCTGCGAAAGCTGGCGGCACGGTCGACTCGTGGCTTGCCGTGATGGGCGAGGAAGTCTTCTACAACGCCGATGAAGCCGTGGCCAGTGGACTTGCTGACCGCATCGAGGGCGAGGCCACCTCGACGGCCGCCAACGCGCAGGCACGGTTCGACCTGTCTGCACTGACCAACCGTGGCGACTTCACGCCCGCGGCCTCCATGGGGAACCGCAACCCCACCCACATGCCCCCGGCGTCCGAGTCGGGTCAATCCACCCACCAGAAGAAGGAGGACGCCACCATGGCATCCAACCCTGAGTTCATGGCTGGGCTTCGTGAGCGGCTCGGGATCACCGACGCCAACCTCGACGAGTCCGGCATCCTTGCCGCCCTCGATGAGACCCTCACCGAGCAGGCCGAAATCCCCACCGTCGCCCCCGTCGCTGTGCTCCCCGAGGGCGTGGTCGCCGTTGAGGCGGCACAGCTCGCGGACCTGCAGGCCGCCGCAACCGAAGTACGCGCCATGCGTGCCGAGCGCGACACCGAGCGTCGTGGCGCGCTCGTCACGGCTGCCATCAATGACGGCCGCATCCCCCCGGCCCGTGCCAGCTTCTGGACGACCCGCCTCGAAGCGGACGAGGACGGCTTCGCACCGGTCCTCGCCAGCCTCGGCAAGGGCGACGCTGTCCCGCTGGACGAGGTCGGCCACTCCGACGGTGTCGACACCGCCGACGACGTGCTGTACGCCAAGGTCTCCGGACCCAACAAGAAGGAGGCCAACTGATGGCTGATCACCTGCCCAAGTTCAAGCCGGGCCAGGCGGTGACGTTCACCGCTGGTGGCGCCATCACAGGCGGCCAGGTCGTTGAGGTCGGCGCCGCTGACCGCACCGTCGTCGTCGCGAGTGCCGCATCCGCGAAGGCCATCGGCACCGCGGGTTTCGACGTCATTACGGGCGACAAGGTCACCGTGCATCTCGCCGGCCCCGTCGACACCGCATCATCCGCCGCCGCAATCGTGCTCGGCGCCAAGGTTGAGGCCGGCGCCGCTGGCACCATCCAGACCGCAACCACTGGCCTCGTCCTCGGGATCGCCCTCACCGCCGCTGGTGCGGCCGGTGTCGTCGTCGAGTTCGTCCGGTCCTGAGAGGAAGGCACCCATGTCCACATACCCTGACGTGAAGCGTGACGCAACGCTCACCACGGAGGAAGTACACCGCTTCCTCTCCAGCCCCGCACTGGTGTCTCGCCGGATGCAGGCACTGACCGATCTGACGTTCGTGTCGGACTACCTGCTGCGTGGGTCCGCCGACGCAACCGGCACCGGCTCGATCATGGTCGAGGAAGACGGGCCACTGTTCGTCGACTCGAGCCCCGAGGTCATCGCCCCCGGCGCCGAATACTCGCTGATCACCGCCGCCGACGTGGCCGCCGCGCTGCTGGCGACCCGCAAGACCGGCTTCGACTCGGAGGTGACGGACGAGAAGATCGCCCGCACCCCCCGCGACACCCTGCAGAAGCTCCTGACGCGCATGGCCAACACCATGATCAAGGACTTCGACGCATTCGCGACCGCCATCATCGCCTCCAAGGTCACGCAGACCTACACCGGTGGTGCATGGACGTCCGGCGCCAAGCTGGTCGAGGACGTCCTGTCCGCGGCCGCGACGGTCGAGGAGCTGGAGTTGGGGTACTCCGCCAACACCGTCGTCTTGAAGCCCACGCAGTACGCGAAGGCTTCGTCCTACCTCATCGGTGCAGGGTTCCTGCCCCGTGAGTCCGGGAACCCGCTCCTGACCGGTGCCCGTGCATTCGACTACCTGGGGTTGACCTGGGTGAAGTCGATGTACTCGCCCTTCACGGACCCGTTCGTGGTGGATGCCGAGAACCTCGGCGGCATCGCAACGGAGAACATCGGCTCCCCCGGGTACGCCCGCACGGAGAACGGTGTCGAGGTCAAGACGTGGCGCCCCTCGGGTCGCGACGACAACGACTCGTGGCGTGTCCGTACCCGCCGCGTTGGGGTGCCCTACGTCACCGCACCGCTGGCCGGTGTGCGGATCACTGGCACAGGGATCTGATGGCCGGGTACATCGTGAAGGGGGCGGCCGTCGCGGCACGGGTAGCGGGCTCTGACCGCTACTTCGAGCGCGGCGCCGTCCTCCCCGACGGGGTCGAGAACATCGGCCACCTGTTGTCCGTCGGCCTCGTGGTCGAGGTTGTCAACCCCGAGCCAGAGGTCGAGACCCCAGAGGTTTCGGCCAAGCCAGTGGTACCCAGGAAGAGCTGACAAAGATGGGGGGCGAGAGACCATGACAATCGCACCGGATGATCTGGGCGGTGACGCTGACCTGGGAAGCCGTGTCATCGTGTACGCACGGTCGATCGCCCCCTGCTTGCATGACCTGGTGGACAACGACAAAGGCGACGCCATCGCCATCCTGAAGGGTGCCCTGTCGACCGCCGCGGCCATCACGAAAGTGAGGGCATCAGCGGTGAAATCCCGCACCGCCGGCGACTGGTCACTGTCCTACTTCTCCGACACGGAGATCGGGTCAGTGTTCACCACCGATGACCGTCTCGCGCTGCGGGGCCTTTGCCCCGTAGCAGCGACAGACGGCGCTGGCCCGGTTGGATCATTCCCTGAACCGTCTCGGGCCACATGGAACCTGTGGCCGTCGTGAGCTGGGCCGATCTGGTCGAGCTGGAGGATGCGCAGATCCTCGGTGACGTGCCCCGCACAGTGCAGGTTGGTGTGTCGGAGCATGCCCCAACCCAGACCACCGCCGATTCACCGGGCCGGACCACGCAGAGTGTGATGCTGATGGTTGTCGACGGTGAGCGTCTCGACCCGCCCCTGCGTCTGCTGGTGCGTGGCTCTGAGCTTCGTGTCTTGGGGACGCAGGTTGCACCATTCACTGACGGGCCGTCGCTGGTGACGTGTGAGCGGGTCAACCCTGACCTTCCCGACGAGGTCGTGGTCGTGGAAGAGACCGGGCCGGCCGTACTCGACGTCACAGACGCGGTCTACGTCACCCCCACGGCAACCCTGTGGGCAGGGGCGGCCCATATCGTCTCTGGTGTCCCGTCCGTGGTTGATTCGGGCGGTGAGGACATGCCCCTCGACAAGGTGACGATCACGATGCCGCAGGATGCCCCCTACCGTGAAGGGCTACGGGTTGACGTCACGACGTCACGCACCCCGGGTCTGGTGGGTGCAAGCTTCAAACTCTCCGGTGAAATCCTCGACTCGGCCACCACCCTTCGCAGGGTTGTTGGCTACAGGCCGGGCGTGTGACCTGATGGGGATCTTCGTGAAAGGTGCCCGCGAGCTCCAGCAGGCACTGACTTCCGCAACAGGCAAACTCGACAAGGAAACCGTCACCGTTCTTCGGCGTGAAGCCGTAGCGGTGCGCCGCGCACAGAAGGCCGCCGCCGGGGTCAAGTCGGGCGACATGCGTGGATCCATCGGTTACAAGATCCGTGGAACCAAGTGGCGGAGGGTTGCCGAGATTGGCCCCAGGCTGGACGAAATGTACCCGTTCTACCAAGAGAACGGCACCGCCCGAATGCCAGCGCACCCATTCGTTGGGCCGTCGCTTGACGGGTCGGATGGGCGTCTCGCTGACGGACTGGACGGCATTCTGGATAGGACGCTGAAATGACCGGTCACTTCATGCCGTCCGTCCTTACCCTCCATCAACTTGCGGAGGCCAAGGCCAAGCCGCTGGAGCCCCGTGTGTTGGTGTTCGCTGAGACCCCCCCTGATGACACCTCGAGAGACAAGGCTTACCTGATCATTGATCCCGACCCGGGATGGGATGAGGTTGCCCGTGCTGACGGCACGGTCTCGGCGCGGCGCGGCAGGTTCCGGGTCCGCTGCTGTGGGTCTGGTGTTGGACAGGCTGCCCTGGCGCTCGATGCCGCCCGTGGTGCCTTCCTGAACTGGTGGCCGTATACGGATCCAAGGTTCGGGATGTGCAGGGAAACCGACGCCGGCCCACTCGTGACGGACAAATCGGTTGCGACCGATATCCGGTACAGCTTCACCCTCACCTACGAAATCAACGACTGAGGAGTCCCCCATGTCCAACCCGAAACCTGACGAGCATGGCCGCTACCGGGTGCGCCGGAAGGGCGACACTCAGTCCAGCGCATGGTCGACCAGTCGCTTCGACCCTGACCGGCACGTGATCGTGGCCGGTCCCGCGTCGGACACCTACGGCAACGCATGGCCCACGAAGCCCCACCGACGGCTCCTCCTCGCTGAGGAAGCGCAACACAGGGACCCATCCGGGGCCCCTCAAACCATCATCAACCCCTCCGAGGAGACGCAATCATGATCGTAGACATCTTCCCGTCCGGCAAGACCTCGCCGGGCAACAACACATGGGTTTGGACCGAAACCGAGCCGCTGCTTCAGGCAGACCTCGACGCCGGTTTGGACATTTCCTGCTACCTCCCCGCAGCCGCGGTGGAGATCACCTTCGACCAAGCCCGCGACGATGACACTCGCGGCTGCGACGATGCGACCCGTCAGTCCTTCGGTGCGGTGACGTACACGTGGGACGAGATCAGCTTCATCGTGGACCCGCAAGGCGACGGCACCGAGCAGGGCAACCTGGCTCTCGGGACGATCTTGGAGGACTCGACCGCCTACGTTTCGCTGCGCATGGGCATCAAGCATGGCACCGCCACTTCCCCTACGGAGAAGTGGGACAAGTACATGGTGCAGACCGGCGCGGCCCATGACACCCCGCTGCCGTCCGGGAAGTACCAGCGGAAGGTGAAGATGTCGGTGACGAAGATCGCCAAGGGCGTCGTCATCCCTGCTGTCTGATCACAACCCCCGCAGTACCCATGATCCGCGTCGCCCCACCGTTCTCTCCTGTCCGGTGGGGCGACGCTTTTGACAGGAGACCAAGATGACCATTGATTCCGCTGAGAAGCTGAGGACGGCGCTGGAGCGTCGCCGCACCAAGAGTTCGACGACGGGGCTGCAGCGTATCCCGTTCATGCTGGACACCGCACTCGCTGACCGCGTCGAGCAGCTGGTTGGGCTGCACAACAAGTGGCAGGACCGCATCGGGCAGCTGGAGGAAGACCAGTCTGCAGTGGACGAACCCGAAGACGGCGCCGACGTGCGCGCGTCCGGGCACGACCTTACGGAACTGGGCGTTTCCCTCGAAACGGCACGGACAGAGCTCGCACGGGTGAAGTCGCAACTCGAAGAGGCCGTCGCGGAAGCGAAAGCAGACCAGGTGATCTTGGTGTTCCGGCGTGCAACGGCTGACGAGTACGAGCAGATCCTGTCCAAGTGTGGCGGCGCTGCGGTCGACTCCGACGAAACACTGGAGTCCGCCTACCGTTTCCAAGGGGAACTGGCCGAGCGGTGTTTCCTGCGCCTTGAAATTGATGGCGAGGACTCGGGCACGCAGTCGTGGGCCGCGTTCGTGGAGTCCGCGCAACTGACCTTCGGTGAAATCGACCCCATTCGTGCCCTCGTGTACGCGAACAACAAGCGGGGCGGCAACAGCGTCCGTTTTTGATCAGCGCCCTCAAGGCTGACGCCGACCTACTGGCGCTCGCAAGAGCGGCACGGGCACGGGGAAGGTCGCTGCGGGCGCTACTCGGATGGACCCCCACCCAGACCATCACCCCCCAACCTGACGGTACGCAGCGTGTCACCACGGAGACGGAGTGGGACTACACGGAGCGCAACATCGCGGCGGCCGTCGACGAGATAGACCGCCAAACCTGCGGCGGATGCGGCGGCGACCTGTCCGTCGAACTGACCGACCAGCACCCCTCCGAAGACGACGGAGACGGATTCTTTCACCGCACACACATCATGTGGTGCCGCCAGTGCGTTCACAACGAGAAGCTGCGGCGACGCCTGCGCCCTGAGGACGAAGAGCTCGACGACACCCCTGCCGACAACTTCCCCATGGCCCGCCTCCTGTCGACGGAGAGGCTGCCAATCCCCGCAGACATCACCTGACCCCACACGAGGAGGCGCGAACCTATGGCTTCACGCACAGTTCTGGCCCGCCTCGTCATTGATGGGGTCGAAGGGGTCATTACAGGTTTCAAGTCAGCCGGTTCGGCCGCCGTCGAGTATGGGCGGGTCGCGCAGTCCGCTGGCACCACAGCCACCCGTTGGATCGACAAGCACCAATCCGGCCTGGACAAGGTTGGCGGCTCGCTACTCAAAATGGGGGCCGTTGGTGCCCTGGCGCTGGGTGGAATGGCGAAGGCCGCCATCGACTGGGAATCGGCGTGGGCTGGCGTGACGAAGACCGTCAGCGGCACCCCCGACGAACTGTCTGCACTGGAGGAGGGGCTGCGTGGGCTGACGAAGGTGCTGCCCGCATCCCACGATGAAATCGCTGGGGTTGCTGAGGCTGCGGGGCAGCTTGGTGTCGGGGTGGATGACGTCAAGGACTTCACCGAAGTGATGCTGAACCTTGGCGAAACCACGAACCTGTCGGCCGAGGAGGCCGCCTCGTCGCTGGCCAAGATGATGAACATCATGGGCACCTCACAGGGTGACGTTGACCGGCTGGGATCCACCATTGTGGCGCTGGGCAACAACTCGGCCACCACTGAGGCCGACATCGTGGCCATGTCGCAGCGGATCGCCGGTGTCGGCGCACAGATGGGGCTGACGGAAGCCGATGTCGTGGCGATGTCCGCCG
>Ga0123336_10005043_pt1 | contig 10575 bp, 12 predicted proteins | sample SSSSmetaG_FD_96466 | JGI IMG/M metagenome (GOLD analysis project Ga0123336, IMG submission 96466) | Glacier valley bacterial and archeal communities from Borup Fiord, Nunavut, Canada, to study Microbial Dark Matter (Phase II) - ​SSSS metaG | ecosystem: Environmental > Aquatic > Freshwater > Ice... | reverse complement strand
AGTATTTGTGATTATTCAGATATACAAAACTTAATTAATATGATGGTTGAAAAACACGGGAATAATAAGGTGGGAATATCACTACCTTCTTTAAGAATAGATTCTTTTTCTGTGGATTTAATTAAAGAAATTCAAAAGGTAAGAAAAACAGGACTCACTTTTGCACCGGAAGCAGGAAGTCAAAGGATGAGAGATGTTATAAATAAAGGCGTTACAGAACAAAATCTGATTGACTCCACTAAAAGTGCTTTTGAATCAGGTTGGTCTACAGTAAAACTTTACTTTATGATAGGACTTCCCTATGAAACTATTGAAGATGTGATAGGGATAGCAGAACTTGGTGATAAAGTTGTAAATGAATATTATAATGTTCCAAAAGGAGTACGAAAAAGTGGTTTAAAAGTTACCGTTAGTACTGCTATTTTTGTTCCTAAACCCTTTACCCCTTTTCAATGGGTTGCTATGGATACTAAGGAAAATGTTAAAGAAAAAGTATATGCAGTTCGTAATGGAATTAAGAGTAGAGCCATTAATTATAGCTACCATGAGTCTACAGTTAGTTATATGGAGGCTATCTTTGCTAGAGGCGACAGGAGAATGTGTGATGTACTTGTAACTGCTTTTGAAAAAGGAGCTAAATTCGATGGCTGGGGAGAGTTCTTTAGCTATGATATCTGGAAAGAGGCTATTAGTGAATGTAAGGTAGACACAGATTTTTACGCTTATAGAAATAGAAGTTATGATGAAATATTACCTTGGGATTTTATTGAAATTGGAGTTTCAAAGGATTTTTTGAAAAATGAAAATGAGAAAGCTAAAGAAGCTATCTTAACTCCTGACTGTAGAGAAGGCTGTAAAAATTGTGGGATAAACTATGGAGAAGGGAAGTGCTTTGAAGGTGCGTTATTCAATAAAGTTCAGTAAAGAAGGCAATATAAAATTTGTATCACATTTAGATCTTGCGAAAACTATACAGAGAATTGTAAAAAGATCAGGACTTCCAATTAAGTATTCGAAAGGCTTTAATCCACATATGGCCATATCTATTGGCCAGCCTCTTTCTGTTGGAATGTATTCAATTGGGGAATACCTAGATATAGAGTTTACTGAGAAATTAGAAGAAGAATTTATTAAGGATACTCTAAATGCTAATCTTCCAAGCGGAATAAAAATACATGAGGTTGTGTTTGTAGAAGAACGTGAAAATACTAAGAATCCTCCACAATCAATGGCACTTGTTGAAGAAGCTGAGTATGAAATTAGGATAAAATATTCTGATAATAAAACTCTTAGTGAAGAGTTAAAAGAACTTGAAGCTGAAGAGGAATGGAGTATTATTAAGAAAAGTAAAAGTGGAGAGAAAGAGGTCAATATAAAAGCTATGATTAAGGACTTTAGTTATTCTATACTTGAAGATGTTCTTTTAATAAAAACTACTATTTCTTGCGGGAGTAAGGAGAATTTATCTGCTCAATTGGTTGCTGAATTTATGAGAATCCATACAACAGGAGTTAATAAAGAAGCTTTTGTAGATATTAAGAGAATAGAGATGTATGCCAGAAGTGGTAATGAAAGATATCCTTTATATAAGTTTTACAGGTTAAATTGGTTTAGTTTATGAATGAAATTTTTATCGAGAGGCAAAGAGAACTCCTTCGAATTGCAGTTAAAGAAAATGGTTCTTTAAAGGAATGTTTTATAGAAGAAGAAAGTGATAATCCCTATCCTGGTCAAATTTACAAGGGCATAGTTAAAAATATTATTCCTGCCATCAAATGCGCTTTTATAGACATAGGGTATTCTAAAAATTGCTATATGTATTTAGATAGGAAATTTAAAAATACTGATGTTAAAAAGGGTGATGAGGTCTTAGTCGAAATATTAAAAGAAGATTTAGGCGGCAAAGGACCTAAGGTAACAAAAGCTATAAGTGTCCCAGGAAGCTATTGCGTTTTAGAAACCTTAAACATGGGTATAAATTTCTCTAAAAAAATTGTGGATAGGGACTTTAAAAAATTAGTTTTAGAACAGCTTCCAAAAAATTCTGAAGTAGGCTTTACAATAAGAACTAAGGCAATAGGTGCTAGTATTTTAGAGCTAAAGGCTGAAATGGAAAAGCTGCAGGGCATTTATAAAGGCATACTGCAAAAGGGTACTTATTCAATGAAACCTGAAATTTTGTTTAGTGATGAAGGGGTTTTGGATAGAATACTTAGGGATACTTTAAGTGTTAACACAGATAAAATTTACATAGATACAGAGGATGATTTTAATTATATTAGTGAGTTTGTTAAAAACAGGGCTGAGGTTAAAGCTAATATTCAGTTTCATAAGGAAAATCGAAACCTTTTTGATTTTTATGGCATTGAAAAAGAAATTTTAAGCTTAAGAAATAATAAAGTTTATTTAAAATGTGGTGGTTACATAATTATAGATAAAACAGAAGCAATGCAAGTGATTGATGTAAACTCAGGTAGCAATACAAAGGGAACTTCAATTGATAAAACTGCCTTTAGTACTGATTTAGAAGCTGCTAAGGAAATTTGTAGACAGATTAGACTTAGAAATCTAAGTGGCATAATACTTATAGACTTTATTGATGTTAGTAAAAAAGAAGACCAAATTAAAATATTAGATGTATTAAATGAAGGATTTGTTGATGATAAAAATAAAACTGTTATATATCCTTTTACTGAACTTAATTTAGTTCAAATAGCTAGGCAAAGAAGAGGAAAGTCAATCAGCAAAAACATGGAAGAAGTATGCAAAAGCTGCAGTGGTCATGGCGTAAGGCTTAAACTGTCCTACTTACTGTTTTTAATTAGAAATGCAATATTAAGAATAAATGAAGAGCAAGATATTAAACATATTTATATTAAAGTTAATGAAATATACAAACAAGATATTATGTCAGATGTGGTGGCTTTTGCAAAGGATATTGAAGCACTAGATAAAAGTATTTATGTTGATTTTCAAAAGCACATAGAATATTTTAAACTAGAACCTCTCCTGTTTGCAAACCAAATTTCTAACGTAATTGACTTTAAAATATACGGTAATTAATTTAAATATTAATTTGCTTTACAATTAAATAATATTGTGTTAAAATGTCATTTGTAGACCGCGCAGGTAGGGTTACTAAAGGATTAAAAGTATTTTAATCTACCCGTAATGGCGAGACTGGTATGAGGAGGTGTTTTTATGTATGCAGTAGTAGTTACTGGAGGAAAACAATACAGAGTTCAAGAAGGAGACGTAATTTACGTTGAAAAGCTTGAAGCTGATGTTGAAACTTCAATAGAATTAGGTGATGTTCTTGCACTTGGCAAGGAAGAAGGTCTAGTTGTTGGAACTCCTGTAGTTGAAGGTGCAAAAGTTTTTGCAAAAGTTATTGAACAAGGAAAAGCTAGAAAAGTTATAGTGTTCAAGTACAAGAGAAAGAAAGACTACAGAAGAAAGCAAGGTCATAGACAACCATTTACAAAGTTACAAATTGAAAAAATTGAAGCTTAGTTAAATGCTATGATTAATGTAAAGTTTAAAAGAGTTTCGGGAAATTTAGTTTCATTTAAAATAAGTGGCCATGCAGGTTTTGATGAATATAACAAGGATATAGTTTGTAGTGGTGTGAGTGTTTTAACTTATGCAATTATAAATGGTATTACTCAGGTAATTAAAGTCAATGCTGATTTTGAGGTGAGGGATGGTTTTTCAACTTTAAGTTTGAAAGGTCAATCATTAGATGATATTGAGAAATGTCAAGTACTTATGGAAACAATGTTACTTGGAATTAAAAGTATGGAAATACAATACGGAAAATATATTACTTTAAAGATGGAGGAGGTGTAGTACTATGTTAGTTATGAACCTTCAGTTATTTGCTCATAAAAAAGGAGTAGGTAGCTCAAGAAATGGAAGAGACAGTGAGTCCCAAAGACTTGGTGTAAAAAGTTGTGATGGACAGTTTGTTCTTGGTGGAAACATATTAGTAAGACAAAGAGGAACTAAAATTCATCCTGGAACTAACGTCGGCAAGGGAAGTGATGACACTCTATTTGCTAAAATTGATGGAGTTGTTAGATACGAAAGGCTTGGAAGAGACAAGAAAAAAGCCAGCGTATATCCAGTAGATGTAGAAGCAATAATAGCTGAGTAGTTTAGGGCACCCCAACGGGTGCCTTTTTAAAATTAAAAAGATGATATAAAAACATCTTTTTAGTTTATAATATAAATGACGTAATTTTAATAATAAAATATATAGGTAGGGTGAATTAAATGTTTATTGATACAGCCAAAATATTTATAAAATCAGGAGATGGCGGTAATGGAGCTGTTTCTTTTAGAAGAGAAAAATATGTACCCCTTGGAGGACCAGACGGTGGAGATGGTGGGAAAGGTGCAAGTATTTTTTTAGTAGCAACTGCAAGCATGACTACTCTTATGGATTTTACTTACACTAGAAAGTTTATTTCTGAAAGAGGCGTAAATGGATCAGGGGCAAAGTGTTACGGAAAAGCTGGAGTGGATCTTTACATTAAAGTACCATTAGGTACTATAATTAGAGATGTTGAAACAGATAAGATAATGGTAGATTTATCCCATGATGGGCAAACTTTCTTAATAGCAAGAGGTGGAAAAGGCGGAAAAGGAAACGTAAAGTTTTGTACTCCAACAAGGCAAGCACCAAACTTTGCAGAACCTGGAATGCCAGGAGAAGAGAGATGGCTCAAGCTTGAACTTAAGTTACTGGCAGATGTAGGATTACTTGGATTTCCTAATGTTGGAAAGTCAACTTTTTTATCTGTGTCTTCTAAAGCAACACCTAAAATAGCTAATTATGCCTTCACAACTTTGAAGCCTAATTTAGGTGTGGTTAGTTTACCTGGAATTCAAAGCTTTGTTATGGCTGACATTCCTGGTATTATCGAAGGTGCAGCTGAAGGTGTTGGTCTTGGATTAGGATTTTTAAGACATATAGAAAGAACTAGACTGCTTATTCATGTAGTTGATATAGCAAGTATTGATGGAAGAGATCCTATTGAAGACTTCGAAAAGATAAATGAAGAGCTTAGAAAATACAGTATTAAGCTATGGGATAGACCACAGATTGTTATTGCAAATAAATGTGATGTGCTCATGGATGATGAAGTCTATGAAAACTTTAAAAAGTACCTAAATGAAAAGGGGTACGATAAGGTTTATAAGACCTCTGCTGCTACAAGAGAGGGTGTAGAAACTGTTCTTAAAGAGGCAGCAAGAATGCTCAGTACAATACCAATAGTTGATTTAGAAATAAAAGCAACTGATATGTTTATTATAGAGGATAGACACTTTACTTATACTATAAGAAGAGAAGAAGATACCTTTATTGTTGAGGGAAGTTTTGTTGATAGACTTCTTGCTAGCGTAAATGTAAATGAACCGGACTCCTTTAAATATTTCCATAAGGTTTTAAAGAACAAGGGTGTTTTAGATAAACTTAAAGAAATGGGAATTGAAGAAGGAAATACAGTTAGAGTAAATGACTTTGAATTTGAATTCTTAGTATAGGAGGAGAAAAAATGATAACTAGCAAACAAAGAGGCTATCTTAGAGGACTGGCGAATACGCTTCCAGCAATTTTTCAGCTTGGAAAAGAAGGAATAAATGAAAACTTTATGAAACAAATTAATGAGGCACTAGAGGCTAGAGAACTAATAAAAATAAAGGTATTAGAAAATAGTGGCTTAAGTTCTAGAGAGGCATCAGACATAATTTGTACAGAATTAAAATGCGAAGGCGTGCAGTCTATAGGAAGTAAATGCGTACTATATAGAAAATCAAGAACTAAACCAAAAATTGAGCTAGCATAATATATCATGAGTGGATTAAAAAAAGCAATTTTTGGTGGAACTTTTGATCCTATTCATAATGGGCATTTAGACTTAGCCTATGAAGCTTTAAGATTATTAAAACTAGACAAAGTGATTTTTGTTCCCTCTGGAAAACCGCCTCATAAAACTGATAAAATAATAACCGATGCTTCTGTTAGGTGTGAATTAGTGAAAAGTGCTATCTCAGATCAAGATAAATTTGAGATGAGCTCTTTTGAGGTTGATAATATTGGGCTTAGCTATACTTATAAAACTTTAAAATATTTTAATCAGTTAGAAAAGACTACTAAATGGTATTTTTTAACTGGTTCTGATTGTTTAACAGAACTGCATTATTGGAAAAATGTAGGAGATATTTTAAAGCTTTGCAATTTTGTAGTATTTAATAGACCTGGATTTGATGAAATAGATATTAATAAAATAAAAATACAAACAGAAAAAAAATACAATAAAGAAATAATTCTTCTGAAAATTAACCCTTTAGATATTTCTTCAAGTATGGTTAGACAAAAAGTAAAAAACAAGGAAGAAATTAAAGATTTAGTTCCTAAAAGTGTTGAGGCTTCTATTAGAAAACTTAGACTTTACTACGAGGAGAATATTGATGCAAAGTGAAAAAGAGATTGAAGAATACCTTAAAAAGAATCTAAAAGCTAATAGATTTGAGCATAGTTTAGGGGTTAAGCGAACCGCTGTACTACTTGCTAAACAGTATAAAGTAGATGAGAGAAAAGCTAATCTTGCTGGGTTAATTCATGACTGTGCTAAAAGCCTTTCTGATAAAGAAATTATTGATTTAGTCACAGCAGAGGGGTTAAAGATTTCAAAGGTGTGTTTTAAGTCTCCTCAAATCATGCATGGATTAGCAGGTTCTATTGTTGCAAGAAACGTCTTTAAAGTTAAGGATGAAGAAATTTTAAACGCAGTAACCTATCACACTACAGGTAGAAAAAATATGACAACTTTAGAAAAAATAATTTTCCTAGCGGATTTTATAGAGCCTGGTCGCAATTTTTTTGGTGTAGAGACTTTAAGGGCACTAGCCTATAAGGATTTAGAAAGAGCTCTATTTTTAGCACTTAATAATACTATTAATTATGTGATTACGAAAGGCGAGCTCCTACATTTAGACACAGTAAGGGCTAGAAATGATATAATTTTAAAGAATAATTTTTAGAAGGAGACATTATGGATAATTTAATCATGTCTACGAAAAGTATTCTAGCAGCTAATGAGTAGAATTAATTATGACATTACGTCTAAGGAAGCTACATTAAAATTAAGAAATTATCTTAAAATGGATTTGAAACTATCAACTAGATTTATAAGAAATGCTGCAGGTGACGGAAGAATTTTTGTGAATGGGAAAGTAGTTACTTTAGCTTATATTTTAAAGCAAGGTGATAAGCTGGAATTACAACTAGATAAAGAAGAAAGCCAAAATGTAGAACCACAAAAAATGGATTTAGATATATTATTTGAAGATGAAGATATAGTTATTGTAAATAAGCCAATTAATATGGTGGTACACCCAACAAAAAGCTATCAACTAGACACCTTAAGTAATGGACTTTTGTATCACTTTAAAGAAAACGGAGAACACTGCATTGTTAGGCTTGTAAGTCGTTTAGATATGAACACTTCAGGCTTAGTAATAGTAGCAAAAAATCAATACTCACACATGGCTCTTGCTAGGGATTTACATGAGTTAACTTCCTATGAGAAAAGCTACATAGCTGTGGTTCATGGACATTTAAAGGAAGATAAGGGTACTATTGATTTACCTATAATAAGATCTGTTGAAGACGGTATTAAGAGGATCGTAGATGAACGTGGACAAAGAAGTGTTACTCACTTTAAAGTTTTAGAAAATTTAAAAGATGCACAGATGGTTAAACTGACCCTTGAAACTGGAAGAACGCATCAGATAAGAGTTCATTTGAGCCATTTAGGAAACCCTATTTTTGGAGATACCCTATACCGTATTGAGGGAGACGAAAGCTATATAAAAAGGCAGGCGCTTCACGCTTACCGGTTAGTATTTCCTCACCCAAGAACAGGCAAACTAATTGAAATAGAATCTTCCTTGCCTAAAGATATAATGGATTTAATAGATAAAATTAGACTTTAAAAAGCAGTGAGTACTCACTGCTTTTTTTTAACGATATTTTTGATATCTTCTGAAACGTTTTCTTCTAAAATGTTTACTTTTGATAACCAAAGCTACATATACTACTAAAATAAATATTAAAACACATAGTATTAAGGCAACATAAAACTTGCCATTTGAAGGTTTGGAATCAGTTAAAGTTGTTAGTATTGGGGCTTTTATAGTGTGTGCAATTTTACTATTTAAATTTAATGGAACAAGGGATTTATCCCCTAGAGTAAAATCTAAGGACAACATCTTATCACCAATATTAATAGATTTATTTTTATAGTCTACTGGTAAAAATGTATAAGCAGGTACAAGTTTTGAACCTTTTTCTCTAACATAAGAGTAATTATCAGCTGCGACTAATGGAATAGAGAGGTCATTTGTTACCTTGTAGTCAAGAACTTTGTCTCCTTTACTATATAAGGGCACAAGTTCGAAATTATTGAACCCGTAATTAAAAAGGTTTTGAGTGTCTGAGTAAAAGGTAGGTGATTTACCATGAACAAGTGAAACAATAAGTTTTTGTCCATTTCTCGAAGCCACTGCAATAAAAGAATAAAGAGATTCGCTAGTCCAACCTGTTTTACTGCCTTCATAGCCAGGTACAGCATGGTCTCGTCTTGTAAGGATTTTATTCTCATTGCTCATAGGGTGTCCCTTAGGGTATTTATTGTTTGGAGGAATCACGTAATAAAGTGATGTTGAAATCTCCTTAAATTCTGGATGTTTAGAGAGTTCTCTCATTATCAGTGCTAAATGCTTTGCTGAGGTTTTGTGATTTGCATTGTAAAGTCCGCTAGGATTAACAAAATTAGTATTTGTGCAACCCAGTTCCTTTGCTCTCTTATTCATCATAGAGGCGAAATTAGAAGTAGTAGCGCCTAAATGTTCTGCTAAGGTTTCTGCACAATCGTTTCCAGATTGAAGAATAAGCCCATAAAGTAAGTCCTTAACCGTTAATTGTTCACCCTCTACAAGAGAAACATTACTAGTCCCTGCTGCTATTTTGGGAGGGTTTTTACCAACTGTTACTACGGTGTCAAGTTTTGAAAGTTCTAAAGTTAATAAGATTGTCATAATTTTAGTGGTGGATGCTGGGGGATAAGCTGCATCCATGTTTTTTGAAAATATTATATCTCCTGTAGTTGCATCCATTAGTACTACACCATCCTCAGAAACTACTGGGGGGATGGCTGCTGCAAAACTATGTATATTATTTACGAAAACAGCTATAACTAAGGAAGCTAAAATGCTAGTTATTTTTTTCATATGTACCTCCAAATTTAATATATTAGAATTATACCAAAGATTCAGCAATATTTCAAAATATATTTTATTTCCCTTATGAATTTATAAAAACTTGTCAATAATAATAGAAGTAACTTAAATTTAAATATATTTGGAGATGGTTTTAAATGAAGAATAAAGAAAAATTAATAGGTTCAGTAATAATTTTAGTTATATTTTCAATATTTCTCTTTATAGGATATAATGTTACCAATAGTAAAAGTAGTAAAGATAAAAATCAAGACATTTTTGTTGCAGAGGATTCATCAGCTACGAACGCTGCTGCATCAGATACAAATGCTAAAAATCCTGTAAAACCTATAAGTGCAAACACTAAGATAAGAGTTGAAATTAAGGGAGCTGTAAAAACCCCCGATGTATACACTCTAGAGCCAGGCAGCATTGTCCTTGATTTAGTTAAAGCCTCCGGAGGCTATAACGCTGATGCAGACAAAGATAGTATAATACAGTCTACAAAACTAAATGATGGAGACTGCATTTGGGTTAAGAAAAAAGGTGAAGTAAGCACTTCTTTAAGTGGTGTCGCAACAATTTCAGCTCAAAGTACAAATGTAAACGCAAAGGTAAATATAAATACTGCTACTAAGGAACAACTCATGAAACTAGATGGGATTGGAGATTCAAGAGCTGACAAAATTATTGAATACAGAGAAAAAAATGGACCTTTTAAAAGCCTTGAAGACCTTAAAAAAGCAGGAGCTAGAATTGGAGACGCTACTTTAAAGAATATTAAAAATAAAGCTGATATAAAGTGATTTTAGATAGGAGCTATTTTTTATGAAGGATTGGTATAATTATTCCTGGACTGATATAGTAGAAAAACTTGAAAGTGATGAAGAAGTAGGGCTTAATGCTAATCAGGTAAACTCCATTAAAGAAATATGCGGAGCTAATAGAATTTTTAATGTAAATGAAAACATAAGTAGGTCTCTAATTAAAAAAATAATATTAGAGCCTTGGTTTATTATATTGACTTTAACTTCTTTTTTAATGTTAATTTGTAAAAGCTATTGGTCAGGGACATTATTATTGTTTTTAACGATTAGTAGTAATTTAATTTATTGGTATGATGATTTAAGTAAAGCAAAAAATATAAAACAATTAGAAAGAATAGATGAAATTAATACCTCCGTAATGAGAGATGGTAGAATTTACATGATTGCAGCTGAGGAGCTTGTGGTGGGAGATATAGTTTTTATGCAAAAAGGTAGTGCGGTACCTGCAGACATAAGAATT
>Ga0123336_10005040_pt1 | contig 10584 bp, 8 predicted proteins | sample SSSSmetaG_FD_96466 | JGI IMG/M metagenome (GOLD analysis project Ga0123336, IMG submission 96466) | Glacier valley bacterial and archeal communities from Borup Fiord, Nunavut, Canada, to study Microbial Dark Matter (Phase II) - ​SSSS metaG | ecosystem: Environmental > Aquatic > Freshwater > Ice... | reverse complement strand
TCGCTGGGCATGACCTACCCCCAGGCGATGCAGCACATCATCATCCCGCAGACCGTGAAGCGCGTTCTGCCGACGATGACGTCGGAGTTCATCCTGCTCTACAAGGACACCGCCATGCTGTCCGCCGTAGGTGTGTTCGAGCTGATGATGTACTCCAAGAACCTGTCGGCCATTACCGGCAACGTCACGCCGTACGTGATGGCGGCAGGCTTCTACCTCATCGTCACCACGCCGCTCATCAGCTACGTGCGCAGGCTTGAGCTGCGGCTCGCGGTCGCCGAAGGTGGCGCCGCCGAGGAGCCCAAGAAGAAGCGCAACAAGGATATGCCGATCGATGGCGGGTCGGACACAGCCCTGCAAGGCACGTCTGCGCAACACGAGTCGAGGTAACCAATGGAATTGCCGATCGTACGCATTCAGGACCTGCACAAGTCCTTCGGCTCGCTCGAGGTACTCAAGGGTGTGGACCTCGAAGTGAGGAAGGCCGAAGTGGTGGTCATCCTCGGTCCGTCGGGTTCGGGCAAGTCGACGATGCTGCGCTGCATCAACGGCCTCGAGCAGTCTTCCGGCGGCAAGATCTTCTTTGAAGACAAAGAGATCACCGATCCCAAGACCAACATCAACGAGATCCGCGAGCGGATCGGGATGGTGTTCCAGTCGTTCAACCTGTTCCCGCATCTCACCGCCAAGGGCAACGTGATGCTGGCACAGCAGAAGGTGCTGAAGCGCTCCAAGGCCGAGGCCGAGAAGGCCGCGCTGGAGAACCTCGACCGCGTGGGCCTGGGCGACAAGGTGGACTTCTTCCCGGCGCAGCTCTCCGGCGGCCAGCAGCAGCGTGTGGCCATCGCTCGCGCGCTTGCGATGGACCCGCACGTGATGCTCTTCGACGAGGCCACGTCGGCGCTCGACCCCGAGCTCGTGCGCGGCGTGCTCGACGTTATGAAGTCGCTTGCCAAGGCGGGCATGACGATGATTGTTGTGACCCACGAGATGGGCTTCGCGCGTGACGTTGCCGACCGCGTCGTGTTCATGGACGAGGGTGTGGTCCACGAACAGGGCACGCCCGAGGAGGTCTTCGACCACCCCAAGAGCGAGCGCACCAAGGACTTCTTGGGGCACATCAGCTAGCTGGGGCTTCACTCCACACGATGCACAGACAACTCGTACCCCCACGTCGCGACAGTAGGTCGCGGCGGGGGGTATGCTCTTTGTTGTAAGGACTGAAACCCAAGGAGGCTGCAATGCAAGTCACCGTTATCGGGCGCCATATGGAAATACGGGATGCCATCCGTTCGTATGCAGAGGAGAAGGTAGGCCGCATCTCCAAGATCTTCGACGTAGAGCCAATGAGCGCCGAAGTTGTCCTGCACGTAGAGAAGAACAAGTCGATCGCGAATCGCGACATCGCTGAGATCACACTGCACCTGAAGGGCGCCGTAGTCCGCGCCGAGGAAGCTTCCTCCGACATGTACGCCGCTATCGATCTGGCCGCAGAAAAGGCCGAGGTCCAGATGCGCAAGTACAAGAGCCGCATCATCGATCGGCGTACGCGCGGGACTGCCGTGGTCAAGACGGCCGCCGGCGACATGCAGCTCACCGAGGAAGAGCCTGAAGGCTCGGTCGTCCGCACCAAGCTCGTCGACCTCAAGCCCATGAGCGAGAACGAGGCGATCCTCCAGCTCGAACTGTTGGGGCACGACTTCTTCGTGTTCCGCCACGCCGATACAAGCGCTGTGAATGTGCTCTACCGACGCCACAACGGAGACTACGGGCTCATCCAGCCCAGCGTCTAAAGCCACAGGTAGATACGCTAATTGCACCACCGAGAGGGCGCCTGCGGGCGCCCTCTTCGCGTGTGGTTGACCCGTCGCCTGACAAAACCTACAGTGATGCCAAGTCAATGCGTTGTGGTGTTTGCCGATCCTGGCTTATGCAACGAAAGCGGACGTGTCAAAGCAGGGGGCTGCCGGGTGGAGCAAGAGATGTCACAAGTGCGCGTCGAAGAGATCGAAGCCGCACTGGCTGAAGTCGGGGAGATCAAGGCGGCGCGCGTCGTCATTGGATTTGACGGGGCGATCTGCGAGATCCACGTCCTCGCGCTTCCCACCAAGCAACCCAAGCAGCTCGTGCGCGACATCGAGTCCACACTGATGGCGCGCTTCAATATCCCGGTAGACCACAAGATCATCTCCATCGCGCTTCTGGGCCGAGACGTGCTCAAGGCCGACGCCGACCCCCGTTCCACGGTGGTCAGGCCGCGCATCATCTCCATCAACGCTTCGATTGCCGGCGTGCAGGCAGCCTCCTCCGTTACGCTCGAGATCGACGGTTCCGAGTTCGTGGGAACGGCGAGCGGGCCGGCCAGCAAGACGGGGAGGGCGAGGCTTGTTGCCGAAGCCACCCTCGACGCGGTCAGCCAGTACACCGACGCGAGCGTGTCGTTTGCGCTCGAAGACGTAGCGATCGTGCCGCTTGGCCGAGAGAAAGCAGCTGTGTCGTGCATTGCACTGGTGAGCAGCTTCGGTGAGCAGACGTTCTCCGGATCGGCACTGGTGAGGCAGAACGACAACGATTCGATCGTGAGAGCCACGCTCGACGCGATCAATCGCCGCATGGGTTTCCTGACAACCGCATAACCAGTTTGGACCGGCGCCGTGAACTGTAGAAGAAACACTGTCAGCACTGAAATGAGCGGAGCGGACAGAGTTCTTCCATCACTAGCGGGATGGGGGAAGACCACACCTACTCGGGTATTTCGAAGGGGGTCTTCTCACCATGAAGCGACTTATTCTCGTTCTCGCGTCTCTCTCCGCCATCGTTCTTTCCGGCGGAGCTTGGCTCAAGGTTTCGGGCTAGGGAACGTAAGGCGCCGAGTCCACTGTTGTGAAGGGGCGAGTGATGACGCGTGAGTGAGAATGTGCGTCTTCCTCGCCCCTTTCGCACGCTTGCATTCATAGCCTGCGTTCTTGGCGGTACGGTGCTTCTCGCGTCGTGGGCTGGTTCACCTCCCCGCATTACGGTCGAAGTCGTACTCCTTGCGGTCGCTACGTTGCTTAGCGAGAATTTCTCGCTGCCTCTGTCGAAATACACCATCTCGCTGGCCTACCCTCTCACGATAGCCGCGGTGATTCTCGTTGGCCCCTCCACCGCGGCCATCGTTGCCGCGCTGTCGGCAGTGAGTCTTCAGGACTTTCGATCAAACACGAGTCCGAGTGTGATGATGTTCAACATGGGGCAGTTGATCACCGTTACCGTTGTCGGTGGATGGGTGTACGGCAGTCTCGGAGGTGCCTCTCTGCTTGAGTCGTCTGTCTTGGGTGGCGCGTCAGTTGGGGCGTTCTCGCTTCCGACATCGATGATTCCCCTGACTGCAATGGCAGTTGTCTGTGCTTTGGGGAATGTGGGTCTGACGGGACTCGCAATCGGCGCGCTAGGCCGTCAGTCACTTCGGGACGCGCTCGCTAATGTCACTTGGCTCATCCCCTCGCAGTTTGCATTGGCTTTTGTTGGCTTTCTCATCGCCCAAGTCCTCGCGATAAGCCCGTGGGCACTGCCCTTCTTCATCGCACCGCTGCTAGTTGCCCGACAGGTCTATCAGCGCTACGCGCAGCTCAAGAACGCCTACGGCGACACGGTTCGGTCACTTGTGGGGGCTCTGGAGGCGAAGGACGCGTACACGAGAGGGCACTCGGAGCGTGTGGCGGACTACTCGCTTGAACTGGGAAGGGCGATGAACTTAGACTCCCGATCCCTAGAGCGGCTTGAGTACTCAGCGCTTCTCCATGATCTTGGCAAACTGGCTGTGCCTAGCTCGATACTGAGCAAGCCCGGCTCGCTCTCCGACACGGAAATGGACGCTATTCGCGACCATCCCTCGCGCGGGGCGAGTATGGTTGCGAAGATCCCACCTCTACGGGATTTGGCGGACAATGTGGGAAAGCACCACGAATGGTACGGAGGGGGAGGGTATCCGTCTGGGGTCTCTGCTGCGCAGATTCCGCCGCTCGCTTTGATTCTCTGTGTTGCGGACTGCTACGACGCAATGACCACCACTCGCGCATACCGATCTGCTCTGTCTCATGAGCAGGCTGTCATCGAATTGCAGTCGTGTTCCGGATCGCAGTTCGACCCACTAGTCGTTAGGGCGTTTGTCGAGGCAGGAATCGGCTTGGCTTGGGACGCCGATCTTCCGGGCGACTGTTCGAGTGCGCACCGCGCTCCAGTACCCGCATTTGAACAGGCAACGCTATGATCCAGGCTATCGGACAGGCGCATCTGGGTAGTTGGTCTCTTTCGGTATCCTGGACCACCGCGTTCTGGTTCCTTCTGGCGGCTTTTGTTCTGGATCTTTTCGATATCTCGCTGCCTCAGGGTGACAATATCGGCGTCAGCGGCGCCCTCTACGCTGCGAGTCTATGGGTTGTCGGCCCCTTTCAGGCGGTTGCGGTATGTCTTGGGGCGACTGCATTAGCACATATGGTCCGTTGGGGATCGAAGGCGGGGTATCGACTTGCAGGTGTTGCGACGGCGAGGGTCGCTGCAATGGGGGTGACGTACGCTTTGGTCGCTTCATCCGGCCTGTTCGGACCCGCGATTGGAGCCGTCATGGCCGTCATGGTTCCTGCGACGTTTCTCATGGTGGAGATGTCAGTGGCTCAAATCGAGGCATCCTTAGTCGCGCATCATCCAATCGGTAGGCTGCTAACAGGGAATTTGAGAATCCAAGCGCCGCTTCTTCTGGCCCAGTGGTCTGCGTCGGTCCTGCTCATTCTTACCTTCTCGCGGATGGGGATTTGGAGCCTAGTTCCGGTTGTGGCGCTGCTTCTTTTGATGCGTCAGTCGTACGCGCTATTCCTTGAGATACGCGAAACGTACCAAACCACCATAGAGGTCCTTGTTGAGGCCGCTGAGAGCCAAGATGAGCGGACCCTCGGTCACGCAGAAAGGTCCGCGTCAATCGCCCGGGCTATCGCAATGCGGGCTGGGCTTACGGCGTCGCAAGTCGAGACCGTGAGCTACGCTGCGCTATTGCATGACGTGGACGCTCTCGCCGCCAGCTCACCACAGGAGTCGAGTGACTCTAAGCGAGGGAAGTCATCCGCAGTTCTCGAGGAGATAGGGTTCTTCAGCGAAGTGCTGCCAATCCTTCGCGTGTGCGACGGCTGCTGCGTGAGCCAAGATGACTACTCACGCGATGAGTTCATGGCGGCAATGATCGTCGCACTGGCTAGTGACGCGGACGTTGCTGATCATCCGGGCATGGCGTCGATACATCATGGTGCGAGTGTCGGTCGGTTCTCTCGTTTCGTACCGGCGGACGTCAAGGCTGCGGCTGTCTCGGCGGCGTTGTCGCTCGGCCACAAGACGCAAGCCGTCTACTAGTGCCCGCGATGATGGTTGTGTCATTTGCCGTGGTTCTCGGCCTTGTGGCCGGAGGGTCGTTCTACGGCTTGTCGCGGATTCACTTGCGACTCGAATGGCTGGTGCTGGCTCTATTCGTATTCCAGGGATTCGCTAGAGGGCGACTTTCGGGAGGAGGGGCCACAGGCTGGGCTCTGGCTGGCTGGCTCCTTTCGTCGTTGATTCTCGTCGGGGTACTCGCCGTCAATTGGCGCATCCCGGGAATGGCAGTGGCGATCATGGGAACACTGCTGAACGTTTTGGTGGTGGCTGTGAATCTCGGAATGCCCTTTGCCACAGAGGCCGTGAGGGTCGCGCCTCCTAGCGCGGCTTCTCTGATCGCTTGGGGAGGCTTCTACAGAGCGGTTGATGCCGGAACGCTCCTCCCATCGCTCGGGGACGTCATTCCGTTGCATCTCTGGGACTCTGCACTTGTACTGAGCCTGGGCGACTTGGCGCTTGCCGTGGGGGTGATCGCGGTTGTCGCGGACGGCATGACGTCGACGGCTCGAGGTAGTCGTCAAGCGCGCCGCGAATCGGTGGGTTGCAGCGAAGTAGTGGAATGAGGTAAGTAGTACAGACAATGCGGATCGGCACCCCTCGCCGCAGACACTTGGAGGGTATCCATGTGTGCAAATGATGCGATGTGGAGTGTTCCCGATTTCGGTTCAGCCATTGTCCGTGACAGGATTGTTCGACTGATTCGTGCGGGCGGCACGCGTCCGTGTCTTGTGTTTGGGTCGTCCGGCGCCGGGAAATCAGTGGCTGCAGCGCAATATGCCTGCTCTCAGACCGGGCGGACGGTGTGGATCGACGCATCCGGCAGTTCCGCCGACGCTGATCAAGTGGTTCGTGCGATCTTGCGGGCGCTTGACAGGATGCCACAGTCGATTGAGCCCTTCCAAGATGCCGCGACCCCATGCAATGTGGATTTGACCGACGCTGTCTGTAGACACATTGCATCTTCTGGTGGCGGTGGCATCTTGGTGGTTGTTGACGATCTCGGTTTCCCGAAGCATGCAGCGGAGTTGCACGGCCTATCTGTGTTGGCGCGCGCCCTGCGTCGCATGTCGTCTCAACTGCTGATTACCACTCGTTTCGAGAGTGAATGGCCGGCGGATGCCCTGTGCGATTTCACCCTCATTGGGCCCGATTCTCTTCGTCTCACCCCTGCTGAAGCTTTTTTGCTGCTCTCCTCGTCCAGGGAAGACCCTGATCAGTCAGAGGCCGATGAGTTGCGGACTGCCTGCTCGGGGCATTTGGCATTCTTCAACCTGTTGACCAGCCAGTCCACGCTGGGCGAATCTGGGAACGGGTCTGGACGGACTCCGTCGCTTGATGCCTGGCTGGAGCGTATTGTTGTGACCCAACTATCGATAGCCGAGCAGAGCGCTTTGGTCGCAGCGACTCTGCTCCGTTCAGGCACGACCCGAGATCTTGTCGCGATGGGGATAGGGTCGGCCGCAAACAGGCTGGAGAGAATCGCTGGCGCGCTCCCGCTGCTCACGATGAAACACACTGCGGGAGGGGAGGTTAGTTTCCGTGTTCACGACCTAGTTGACGGCTTCTGTCAGGATCACTTCAACGGCCAGCTTGATGCTACCGACGAAGGGATACACAACACAGCGGTGCGATTGCTGACTTGCAGGGGTGACCTTGCTCGAGCTTCGGAGATACTTATTCGCGGCGTTTCCGAGGAACGTATCGGCGACTGGCTTCTTGCCCACGGTGAGGCAATGCTTGCCATCGGGTTGTACCTTCAGCTTCGCCGAGCCATTGAGGCAATGCCAGTCGCGCTGCTGATGGGGAAGCCTCGGCTCTTGCTGCTTTGGGCTGACTTGTGTTGCGAGACAGGGGAGCTCGAGGATGCACTTGCCAAAGCCCGCGCTGCAAAAGGGCTGGCCGAGCACAGCGGGGACATACCTACGGCCCTCAGATCTGTCGCAAGCGCTGCGTTTTTTCTGCGCCGACTAGGGCGTCTTGATGAGGCCGATCAAATGGCCCAGGTACTCCTGTCTCGACCGCAGCGGGCCGAAACGACGTCGTATCTCGCGGAGGCCCATTTCTGCATAGGCCACAACCGTATGGTTCGCGGTGATGTTGCTGGGGCAAAGCGGCCTTTGGAGGAGGCCCTCAGAATCCTTGACGCGGGGCCGGTAGACGGGAGAGTACGGGCGGCGGTGAATCAGGCGCTAGCGTTGGTTCCTGCACTGGCGGATGGCGACTTCGCTTCCACTGCCCGACACCTATCGCCGATGATTGATGAGGAGTCACATCTCCTGAGTGCTCGTCTGATTATCAAGGGGAACGTCGCTATTTGCCTCTCGGAGATGGGGCGTCTCGATCGATGCGAGGTGCTAGTGCGCGGCGTATTGACGGCCGCCGAGGCAAATGGTCTGCATTCACTTGTTGGTGCCTTTCTGCCCGCGCTCGGCTGCATCCGCGCCGCACAGGGGGAAACGGCCACTGGCACGGACCTTCTTAGAGCGGCCGTGGCTGAGTCCTACTCGGCAGGCGACCAAACTGGGGCCGACCAGAGCAGGGTCTACCTCGCTGTGGTCCTCCGGGCGGCCGGCCATTTCGACGAGTCTCTGTGCGAGGCAGAGCGGGCTTTCGAGCGACTCTCGGTTGCCGATTCGATGAACTTCCGTCGTCTCGCCGCGCTTGAAGTCGCTGCTTCGCTGCTGGCACTAGGCGACCTTGCTGCGGCTCGTTCGTGGGTGGGCACCGTGATTGACGAGGGCTTCTCGGGAAATCTTTACCACTCATTGCGCGCCGACATGATCCTCGCCGAGGCCGATCGTCTTGACGGGCGCGGTGAGGATGCGGTCGCGCGACTTCGGGCTCATGCCGACTATGTCATCTCTGAGAATCCTAACTGGCAGATTGCCATGTACTGTCGGGCGTTCCCTGCCCTGATCGGATTGTTCGCGCTGGCTGTCGGGGTCGAGCGCCTTCCCTCGCATTTGCTGCGCATGATCCTTCCGGAGCACGCAGAACGATGCCTCGGTGCGACCCACGCACTGCTCGATAGCTCTATGTGGCGTCAGCTTGGCGTGCGGCTACTGGGCGAGGAGGAGTTCGCGGGCTACGTGCACCGAGACGGGCTGCCTCTGTGCCACGTAAGGTTGTTTGGGGGACTGGACATCAACGTCGGCGGGCGCAATGTGCGAGAGCGCGACTGGAAGAAGCGCAAGGCCCGACTGCTGTTTGCGATGCTCGTGATCCGTCGCGGGCAGGATGTTGCACGCGACCAGTTGTTTGAGCACCTCTGGCCAGAGATGGAAGAGGAACGTGCGAAGAACAACCTGTATGTCGTTTGGAGCGCCATGAAGTCCGTGTTGATGGGAGCGGGCGGACACAGCGGGAAGTGCCCGTACGTGGAGAGCGTCGGAGGTGTCTGTCGTAGCGTGCGCGAGACCGTGCGTACCGACGTCGATGACTTCCAGACTGCTATTGCCGCCGCCAGAGATGCCGGGGCGGCGAATAACAGAGTCGACGCTCTGCGCGCCTACGAGCGCATCGCGGACCTTTACCGAGGCGATCTGCTCCCCGGCGACTGCTACGACGACTGGTTCGCGAATCTGCGCGAGCACTACCGCTCGGAATTCGTCGATGCCATGCTCCGCGGCACGCAGCTGCTCATGGACGCCGATGATCCGGGCAACGCACTGATCTTCGCGCGCAGGGCGATCCAGTGCGATCCGTTCAGAGAGGATCTCTACCAGGCCGCCTTGCGCTGCCAGATTGCCGCCGGCCAGCGGTCTTCGGCGATCGACACCTATCTGCAGTGCCGTGACAAGCTTGCCGATGAGCTCGGGCTCGATCCTTCGGTGGAGACACGGGCGCTCTACGATGACATTCTCGCGATGGAAGACAGGCCCCGGCCCACGCCCATCGATCCATTCGTCGGCTGACGGGCGCGGACCTTACCCTCAGAAGGTTGGATCCTGGTAAGGAGTTGGTAAGGTCCGGGCGATACGCTCCTCTCGGATCGGCACTCACGAGCAGCCGATCCGCGCGGGGCTCGTCGGGTTCCCCGGTCAACGGGGCGTCGCGAGCGGTGGCGCGGCTCATACTTGAGGTGAGGAGCGGGACTCCTGAGGGGCACCGACAGCGAGCCGCACGTCCATCGGCTGGACCCGATGGGTTCCGCGTACGCTTCTGCACTCGTCGGAGCCCTCTTTCGCCCACATGGAGCAGCCCGGCGACCCCGCACCCCTGTGTTAGAATCGGGGTGCTCCGCTTTCTCGTAAACCCCCTCTGCAGAGGTGTAAACCAACATGGCTAACTTCTTCCAGAAACTCCTCACCATCGGTGAGGGGCGACAGCTCCGCGTGTATGAGAACCGCGTGATTCGCGTCAACGAGCTCGAGCCCTCCATTCAGGCGCTTCCGACACCGAGCTTGCCGCCAAGACCGTCGAGTTCCGCGAGCGCATCGAGCGCGGCGAGGACACCGATTCGCTGCTGCCGGAGGCCTTCGCCGTCACGCGAGAGGCGAGCGTGCGAGCGCTGGGTATGCGCCACTTCGACGTGCAGCTCGTGGGCGGCATGGTCCTTGATGCCGGTCAGATCTCGGAGATGAAGACCGGAGAGGGCAAGACGCTCGTCTCCACGCTCGCTGGCTACCTCAACGCCCTGCCCGGCAACGGTGTGCACGTGGTCACGGTCAACGACTACCTCGCCGAGCGCGACTCGGAGTGGATGGGCCGCATCTACCGCTTCCTCGGCATGAACGTCGGCGTGATCCAGTCCGAGAAGGACCCCAGCCAGCGCATCCCGGCCTATCAGGCCGACGTCACCTACGGGACCAACGCCGAGTTCGGCTTCGACTACCTGCGCGACAACATGGTCACGCGACCCGGCGACCGCGTGCAGCGCGGCCACCACTTCGCCATCGTCGACGAGGTCGACTCGATCCTCATCGATGAGGCACGTACCCCGCTCATCATCTCGGGTGCCGGTACCAAGTCCAGTGAGGTCTACAAGCAGTTCGCCAAGGTGGCCCCGCGCCTCCACGCCGACGAGGACTTCGAGCTCGACGAAGGCAAGCGCACCATCGCCGCCACCGAAGCCGGCCTGGCCAAGATCGAGAAGGCGCTCGGCATCGACGACATCTACTCGGATCCGTCCGGCCAGCTCGTCAACCACCTGCAGCAGTCGCTCAAGGCGCAGTTCCTCTT
>Ga0123336_10005038_pt1 | contig 10585 bp, 8 predicted proteins | sample SSSSmetaG_FD_96466 | JGI IMG/M metagenome (GOLD analysis project Ga0123336, IMG submission 96466) | Glacier valley bacterial and archeal communities from Borup Fiord, Nunavut, Canada, to study Microbial Dark Matter (Phase II) - ​SSSS metaG | ecosystem: Environmental > Aquatic > Freshwater > Ice... | reverse complement strand
GGCGTGGTGAAGGTCCTCGACTTCGGAATCGCGCGCCGCACGATGGCGGGCGCAGGCGAGGATCAGCAGCGCCTCGACACCGTCACCGGCGGCGGCGCCATCACCGGCACGCCCGTCTACATGTCGCCCGAGCAGATCAAAGGGCGCGACGTCGACGCGCGCAGCGATCAGTTCGCGTGGGGAGTCATGGCCTACGAGATCCTCAGCGGCGACCGACCCTGGCCCGACACGGGCGACGTCCTCGCGCTCGTCGCCAAGGTGCTCACCGACCCGCCGCCGCCGCTCCGCGCGCAGGTCCCCGACATGCCGCAGGCCGTCGAGGACACCATCCTCCGCGCCCTCGCGAAGGAGCCGGCGGCGCGCTTCGCATCCATGGCCGACGTGGCCGACGTGCTCGAGCCGTTCGCGCTCCAGACCAGCGGCGGCGACCGCGTGCGCATCACGCCGCGAATCTCCGATCACGCGCACCACGACCCGAGCGCGTTCGCGGCAACGACGCGCGTGCCCACGAGCGTCTCGATCTCCGTCGGCGACGTGGCCGCGCAGGCCGAGGTCACAGCGCGGAAGAAGCTCGAGCCGCCGGCCCGCCGCAAGCTCGGTCAGCTCGCGCTGCCCATCGCGCTCCTGGTGGCGCTCGTCGCGCTCGTCGTGATCGTGAAGCGCAAGACCACCACCCCGCCGGGCCCGCTCCCCGCGACGCGCCCGCTCTCGCTCGTGCCCGAGGCCGAGGTCTCCTACAAGGAGGCGATGCAGCTCTGGCGCGATGGCGCCGCGGCCCGCGCCCGCGCGGCGCTGCGCAAGGCCGTCGAGCTCGATCCCGCGTTCGCGGCCGCGCATCTCGAGCTCGCGATCCAGACCGTGCAGGACGATCCGCCGGGCGCGCAAGCGTCGTTCCAGAGCGCGTTCGAGCACCGTCAGATGCTCCTCCCGCGGGACACGGCGATGCTCGAGGCCTGCGAGCCCTACGTGCGCGCGCGTCCCGATCTCGACGAGTGGGAGACCCGCCTCACCGCCGCGGTCTTCCAGTTTCCTCGCGACCCCGAGCTCCAGTTCTTCCTGGGGCGCGCGCGTGATCGCCAGGGGGCCGACGAGGCGGCGAAGACCGCCTACGAGGCGGCGATCCGGCTCGACCCCGGCTTCGTCCCCGCGATCGCGGCGCTCGCAAATGCCGAGCACAACCTCGGACACAACGCCGAAGCGCTGGCCGCCACGGAGCGCTGCATCAAGCAATCACCCGTGGCGACGACGTGCATCGAGACTCGATATCACCTGTTCATCGAACGAGGAGAATGCCACCGCGCCCGCGAGGAGGCCGCGCAATGGCGGACCCTCGAGCCGACGTCGGCCTCGGCGCTCGGAGCGCTCGCGCGCGCGCTCTACGCCGACGGTGCCCCGCGCCCCAGCATCGACGAGACGCTCTCCCGCGCCTGGGCGCTGCAGCCCGTCGCGAAGCGCGCCTCGAGCGAGCAATGGGACCGGATGTATCTGGCGATCGTGGACGGAGATCTCCAGAAAGCCGACGACCTTGCGCGCGACTACGAAGCCCAGCTCCCCTCCTCGGCCGACCAGTACGATCACGCGCAGCCCTCGCGCGTGCGCGTCAACGTCCTCTACGAGAGTGACAAGCTCGATGCCGCGGTGAAAGCCGCACACGGCTTCCTCGACCGCATGGACGCATGGGCGCCGTATCCCTTCTCCAGCGATCCCAGCATCGTGTTCTACGAGCCGCTGTTCCGCGCCGGCGAGATCAAGAAGCCCGAGCTCGAGCGCCAGCGCAACCGCTGGATCGAGCGGGAGAAGCAGCGCCTCGCAGGCGGCGACCGCAGCCCGCGCGCCGCTTGGGCGATGTGGGCCACGCTTTACGGCGGGTTCGCCGAGACGAAGGAGGAGGCCGCAGAGGCCATCGCCCAGATGCCGAAGCTGCCGCTACCAGTCGGCTCACGCCGCTCGGTCGGGCTCGATTTCGCCATCGGCAAGGTCTACGCGCTCGTCAACCAGCCGCAGAGGGCGCTGCCTTCCCTGCTCCGGGTCACGAACACGTGCTCGTCGTTCGAGGACGCGAGCCTCGTGGCCCGCGCGCGCTACTTCCTCGGGCTCGCCCACGAGGCGAACAACGACTTGGCAGACGCGCGCGCGGCCTACGAGAAGGTCCTCGCGTCGTGGCCCAAGGACACCCCGTCCCGCACGGTGCGGTGGACGAAGCAGCGCCTCGACGCGCTGAAGTGAGCCTGCGGAAGCAGCTGACAGCCGACAGCTGCTCTCTCAGCGCTTCTTCTTCGCGGCGGCCGGCTTGCGGCCGCGGCGCTTCGGGGCGGCCGCGCCGCCACTGCCGCCGGCGTAGTACGTCGTCGCGCGCTTCTGACCGCTCTTCGTGATCCGGCCCGACGAGATCGCCTCGGCGAGGGGGCGCGGCAGCTCCTTCGCTTCGACACCGAGGGTCTCGCGGATCTGCTCGGCGCGGAGGCCCTCTCCGGCCTTCTGCAGCGCGCCGACGATCAGCTCGATCATGCGCGAGATGTCGCCGGCGCTGCGGCGACCGAGGCGGCCGCCACGGCCCCGACGGCTACGCGGCGCACCGCCGTCGGCCTCGACAGCAGCCGCGGCCGCGGCCGCGCGGGGGCGACCCGGGCCACGGCGGACCGCGCCTCCGCCGGCGCTGGAGCTGGAGCTGGAGCCGGCGACGTTGACGAGCTCGTCGATCGAGGCGCTGCGGAGGGCCTCGAGAACACTGGAGGCGAACTGCGAAGCGAGGGTTTCGATCGTGCTGCGAAGATTGCTCATGAGAGAAGGCATTACGGCAATCCGTATTCGGCTGGCAATCAAATTCCTGATATGCAAAGCGCGGCTCGCGCGGCCGACCTTTGCAGAAACGAAAGGCGGAGGCCCCGGTGGCGGCCTGCAACCGCGGCGTTGTTTCTCATCTGCTAGCCGTCTGCCCGGCACGCGGCCGGGCCCGTGCTTCACTGGCATTTCCGGTCCGCGCTCTGTACCGAAGGAGGGACTCGAACCCTCACGTACTTTCGTACGGCGGATTTTGAATCCGCTGCGTCTACCATTCCGCCACTTCGGCCAAGTGCCCGTTCTGCTAGCAGAACCGGGGCGAGGTCGGTACTTTTGTCGTATGCTCCTCCGTCATGACCCTGGGGCGACGGCACCTGCTCACCGGCATTTCCTGCTTCGCCCTGCTACCGGCGGTCGCCGCCTGCCGTGACAGGGGCAAGTTGAGCGCCGAGGAGGGGCGCGCCAACGTGAAGCTCCTCGCGGACCTCGCGGAAAAGGACGTCGCCGAGATCGAGCGCGGCCTGCCCGAGGGCGCGAAGAAGATGGCGGCCCAGCTCGCGAAGGAGAAGGATCCCGACCCACGGCAGAGCTCGGCGCAGGTCCGCTCGGCCCTGCTCAAGATGCGCCAGCAGGTGCCGGACCTCGGGGTCGCCAAGTCGACGTTCTTCGCGTTCACGGACGAGAAGGGCATCGCGATTCGCAACGATCTCGAGCAGGACACGATGGCCGGTAAGGACATCGTCTCCGCGTATCCCGATTTCAAGAAGGCGCTCGCCGGCGAGGCCTACGTCGCGACGCAAGGCACCTTCCCCGGGACCCCGAACCCCGCCGGCCCCGACAAGGAGTGGGTGGCGGCGGTTCCCGTGAAGCGCGAGGACAGCAGTCTCATCGGCCTGCTCGTCACGGGCTGGACCTACCGCCGCTTCGCGTACCACCTCCAGGAGGTGCTGAAGCGCGATCTCCAGGACCGGCTGATGCGCGAGGGCGAGAAGGGCAAGATGCCCGTCCTCTACGTCTTCCTGTTCGACAAGGACGCGGTCTACGGCGCGCGCGGCACCCCGCCGGGCAACGAGAAGGTTTTGCAGGGCGTGAACCTCGTGCAGAAGACCGCGGCCGGCCCCGCCGACGCGCCGCTCACGATCGAGGACCGCGCCTTCGGCTGGGCTGCCGCACGCGTTCCGAAGCTCGGCGCCGACGTCGGCATCGTCGTCCTCCGCAGCGAGATCTAGTCGCCCTTCTTCGCCCGCTCGGGCTCGCCTCCCAGCTCGGGCTCGCCTCCCGGCTCGGGCTCGCTTGCGGGCGCCTGCTCGGGCTCGCTGGCCGGCGCGGGCGCCGTCGCATCGTCCGGCGCCGGAGCCCGCGGGCCGACGTCCGCGGCCGGCGGCCTCGATCCCGCGCGCCCCAGCCGGTGCAGCGCCACGATCCCCACCACCCACGCCCCGAGCACGATCGCCCCGCCGGCGGTCCGCTCCACCGACCCCGCGATCGCCAGCCCGCCGGTCACACCCACCGCCGCGACAACCATCGGGAGCTTTGCGCGAGCGAACGTCGCCTCGCCGCCGTCGTCCTTCGCGTCGTGTTCCTGCGCGCTCACGCCCACGTTCGTAGCATAGAGGTGATAGAAGAGAGGAGATGCCGCGGTTCGCTGCGCTCGACCTCGGCTCCAATGCCCTGCGTCTCCGCATCGTCGAGGCGCACGCCGCGGCGCTCGGACGCGAGCAGCTCGATCTCATTCCGGAGGCGTCCTCGTCGTTCCGCGAGGTCCTCAGCCTCCGCGCGCCAGTACGGCTCGGCAGCGAGGTGTTCGTCACCGGACGCCTCGCCGCCGCGTCGATCGGGCAAGCCTGCGCGGCGCTGCGCGACTTCCGCACCGCGATGGACGCAGCGAAGGTCGACGTCTACCGCGCCACCGCCACCAGCGCGGTGCGCGAGGCCGCGAACGGCGCGACCCTCGTGGAGCGCGCGCGCCGCGAGGCCGGCATCGAGCTCGAGGTGATCGAGGGCGTCGAGGAGGCGCGCCTCATCCAGCTAGCGGTGGTGCGCAGGCTCGGCCTCTCCGACAAGCGCGCGCTCCTCGTGGACGTCGGCGGCGGCTCGACCGAGCTCACGTACCTCGACAAGGGGCGCAACGCGTTCGCCATGTCGCTGCCCGTCGGCACGGTGCGCCTCCTCGAGACCTACCTGCGCGGCGCGAAGACCGTCGACCGCAAGACCCAGAAGTTGCTCTTCGAGGGCGTCGACCGCGCGCTCGCCGAGGCTGCGCCGCAGCTCGGCAAGATCCCGTTCGAGCTCGTGGTGGGCACCGGTGGCAGCGTCGATACGCTCTTCGAGCTCTGTCCGCTGAAGGGCGGCTTCGGGGGGTATGCACGCGCCGTCGACGTCTCGGGCGCGCGCAGCCTCCTGAACAAGCTGTTCGGCATGACCATCGAGCAACGCCGCGACACCTACGGGCTCCGGCCCGACCGCGCCGACACCATCGTCCCCGCGACGTCGATCTTCCTTCGCGCCGCCGAGACCTTCAAGGCGACGGCGATCGTGGCGCCGGGCGTCGGCCTGAAGGAAGGCATCCTCGAGGAGCTCGTCGACAAGCACTTCGACCGCTGGGACAAGGAGTCGGAGACGCGCACCGTGGTCGACGCATGCGTACGCCTCGGCCGGCGCTACGGCTTCGATCAGGCGCACGGCGAGCTCGTGGCTTCGTTCGCGATCTCGCTCTTCGACGACATGACCGAGGCGCACCGCCTCGGGGAGCGCGAGCGACTCATCCTGCGCGCCGCCGCCGTGCTGCACGACATCGGCGACTACGTCCGCTACGACGGTCACCACAAGCACTCGTTCTACCTGATCGCACACTCCGACATCATGGGCCTCACGCCCGACGAGCGCGGGCTCGTCGCGAACATCGCGCGCTACCATCGCAAGAGCCCGCCCGACCCCTCGCATCCGAATTTCCGCGATCTCGACAAGGACGCGCGGGCCAAGGTCCGCAGCCTCGCCGCCGTCCTCCGCATCGCCGACGCGCTCGACCGCGAGCACCTCGGCAAGATCAAGAGCGTGCGCGCCGAGATGGAGATCGGCAGGCGCCGCCTCACGCTCCACCTCGTCGGCGACGAGGATCGCGAGCTCGAAGAATGGACCGTCCGCGCGAAGTCCGAGATGCTGCGCGACGTCTTCGCGCTCGACGTTGTCATCGCGCCCGGCGGTGCAGCGGCGTCGCGCCCTGTCCCGAAGTGATGCTAGGCTGCGCGGGCTCGATGGGCCTCCGTTCGTCAACCGCCAGCGCGCTCGCGCGGCTCGCTCCCGGTCTGCTCGCCCCCGTGCTGGCGTCGATCGCGCTGCTCGCCGGGTGCGCGGGCCACGCGGTGCCCGACCCGAAGTCCGCTGCCGACGAGTACGCGTACGCCGCCGCGCGCGGCGACGCCGACGCGATCTACGAGATGATGACGACGTCCGCGCAGAAGTCGCGCTCGCGCGACGACGTACGGCGGCTCGTGAAGGAGCAGCGCGGCGAGCTCTCCGAGCAGGCGAAGCTCGTCACCGCGCGCGACGCACGCGTCGAGGCCACGGCGCGCCTCCGCTACGAGGACGGCGAGGAGGCGCAGCTGGAGCTGCGAGACGGCCGTTTCTGGATCACCTCGTCGGGCGCGCTGCCGGGCGGCTCGCGCACGCCGGAACAGGCGCTCGACCAGCTGCGGAGGGTGCTCGCGCGCCGCAGCTACGCAGGCCTCATGCGGGTGCTCACGCCGACGACGCGCGCGGCCATCGAGCAGGATCTCCGCTCGCTCGTGACCGGCCTCGAGCGCCCCGAGACCCTGCACGTCCAGGTGACCGGGGACGCGGCGGTGGTCACCGTCCAGGGCGGCCATACCGTGAAGCTCAAGCGAGATGGCGGGGTCTGGCGCGTCGACGACTTCGATTGACGCACGCGCGCCGGCGGCCGCCCCCGATCCGCACGCTTCTTTGCTCCCGCTAGTTGGCCTACAGTCGTTGCGAGCATGCTTCGCCGGGCCTCGCTACTCGCGCTCTTCATCGCCGCCGCGTCCGCGCTGATCCTCGCGTTGCCCCGACCCGCGCGCGCCTTCGGGGACGTGGGCGCCTTCGATCCGCGCGTGCTGCTCGTGGGCGGCGTGACCGGGGCCGCGCGGCCGAGCTCCCCCGCGCGCTGGTCGTGGGAGCTCGTGCAGCGGACGAGCGCGCCCGGGCGCCTCAAGCCCACCCAGGTCCGCGCCGACGACCCCGCGGTGGTCGACGCGCCGTTTCTCTACCTCAGTGGCGACAGCGGTCTCACTGCGTTCACGCCCCAGGAGATCGCCGGGCTCCGGAAGTTCTTCGCGCTCGGCGGCGTGCTCCTCGTCGACGATGCCGCCGTGTCCGACGACGGCGCGCCCAGCGCGTTCGGGCGCAGCGCGCGCGAGCAGATCGCGCGCGTCCTGCCCGACACGAGCCCCATCGCGCTCGGCCAGGATCACGTCATCTTCAAGACGTTCTATCTCCTGCGGCGCGCCGAGGGCCGCGTCGCCGGCACGAAGACGCTCGACGCCATCGTGCGCGGCGGCCAGGTCGCGGTGATCTTCTCGTCGCACGACCTGGGCGGCGCGATGGCGCGCGGCATCACCGGCGCCTGGGAGAACCCCGTGGTGCCCGGCGGCGACGTGCAGCGCGAGCGCGCGATCCGCCTCGCCGTGAACATCGCGATGTACACGCTTTGTTCGAACTACAAGGACGACCAGGTCCACGCGCCGTTCCTCATGCGCCGGCGCGCGCTCCCGGTCGGACCGTAGAGCGCGCGCCGCATGCACACGCGTCTCGCAGTGAACGGCGATCTTCCGCTCTGGGCGGCGGTCGCGGCGTGTGCCCTCGCGCTGGCCAGCCTCGGCGTCCTCCTGTTCTGGGAGCTGCGGCGGCGCGAGCGCGGTGGCCCGAGCATCGTGGTCACCGGCGTCGTGGCGGTCGCGGCGCTCCTGCTCGCGGTGGCGCGCCCGGTGCGCATCGCAGCGCGCGAGAGCGTGATCGGCGCGAAGGTGATCGTCCTCGCCGACGTCTCGCGCTCGATGGCGCTGCCGCAGAACGGCACGAGCCCTCGCTCCGACGTGCGTGATGCCGCGGTGGGCGAGATCGCGAAGAAGTCGAAGGAGGCGCGGCTCAACGTGCTCGCCTTCGGTGACGGCGTGCCGGTGCCGTTTGCTGCCAAGCCGGGGGAGCCGCCGTCGGTGCAGTCGACGCTCTCGCGCAGCGATCTCACGTCTGCGCTGCGCGCCCTGGCGGCGTCCGCAGAGGAGCGGCCGCAGGCGATCGTGGTCGTCTCCGACGGCCGGCTCGACGACCCCGGTGAGGACGCGCCGCTCGAGCAGCTCCAGGCCCTGGGACGCGACCTCAAGGTGCCGATCCACACCGTGGCCACCACGCCCGCGGCCCCGGCCGATGCGAGCGTGCGGCGGGTGTCGGCGGCCGGCGCTGCCGTCGCGCACGTACCGTTGCCCCTCAAGGTCGAGGTCGGCTGCAGCGGCGGCCTCTCGTGCGACGAGCTCACGGTCACGGCGCGTGAGCTCCGCGAGGACGGACCGCCGGCGCTGCTCGCGACCGGCCTCTCGCATCTCAAGGACGGCAAGGGCACCGTGGATCTCGCGGTGACGCTCGATCGCGCCGGCGCACGCATCCTCGAGATCGCGATCACGCCGCCGTCCGGCGACACCATTCCCGAGAACGACCGCCGTCTCCTCACGTTCAACGTGGCGCGCGAGCGCGTCCGCGTGCTGCACGTCGCGGGGCGACCCACCAGCGACGTGCGCGCGCTCCGGCAGTGGCTGAAGAGCGACGCCTCGGTCGACGTCGTCGCGTTCTTCATCCTGCGCACGCAGTCCGACACGCCCAATGCGCGGCAGGAAGATCTCTCGCTCATTCCCTTCCCCGTCGACGAGCTCTTCACCGAGCACCTGCCATCGTTCGACGCGGTGGTGCTCCAGGACTTCGACGCGCAGCCCTACGGCCTCGAGCGCCACCTCCCGCAGCTCGCGCGCTACGTGAAGGCCGGCGGCGGGCTCATCATGGTGGGCGGGCAGAACTCCTTCGTCGCCGGCGGCTATGCGAACACGCCGCTCGCCGACGTGCTGCCGGTCACGCTCGACGGCTCGCCTGGCGCCACCGCAGCGGACGTCGCGAACGTCGTCCCGTCGTGGACCGAGGACGGTCGCGCCGCGCCGCTGCTCTCGCCGCTCCACGATCTCGTGGGCGAGGAGCTGCCCACGATGCCCGGCGCGAACGTCCTCGGCGACGTGCGGCCTGGCGGCCTGGTGCTCTGGGGACACCCCACGCGCACCACGAAGTCCGGCCAGCCGATGCCCATCCTGGCCATCGGTGACCAGGGCGACGGACGCTCGATCGCGCTCGGCATCGACGGCGGGTGGCAGCTCGAGTTCTCGCAGCTCGGCGCGCGCACGTCGGGCCGTGGCTACGGCGCGCTCTGGGACGGCCTGCTGGGGTGGCTCATGCGCGACCCACGCTTCGAGCCCGGGCAGCTCGAGCTCGTGGGTCCCTGCGTGGCCGACACCCCGACGAAGCTGCGCGTGCGTCTGCCCTCCAGCAGCAGCAAGGACAGCGCGAAGACAACCGACATGATCGTCGAGCTGCGGCGGCTCGACCGCCAGGACGTCGCGCCGGTGCGCCTGGCGGTCCCGAAGCGCACCGCCGGCAGCGGCAGCGCCGTGGAGATCGCGCTCCCGCCCCTCGCGGCGGGCGGCTACACCGCGCGCCTCAAGCTCGGCGCAGGGCCCACGACCCGGCGCGACTTCGCGTGCGAGTCCGGCGGCGACGAGTGGGCCGACTCGCGCCCCGATCGCGATCGCCTGCGCGCTCTGGCCAAGGCGACCGGCGGCACGTTCCACGACGCCACCGACGACCTCGCGCTCGCGCTGCCGAAGCCGGCGGTGGTGAGCGCGGAGCGCCACGTCGTCCCGGTCGCCCCGCCGTGGGCGTGGACGCTGGGCGCGGCGGTCGCGCTGGGCGTTCACTGGTTCGCGCGCCGCCGCAGCGGATTGGTCTAGTTCCGCTCACTTCTTCTGCGCGACGAAGCGAACGAGCTTCGTCTTCGTGCCCCAGTCGGCGACGTCCTCGACCGTCTCGTCGCGCAGGATGTGGAAGCCGACGCGGAAGTGCGCCGCGATCTCGCCCTTCGCCGCGCCGCCCGTGCCCGGCGCGCGCTCGCCCTCCGCCGAGAACGTCTCGAGCTTCAGTTTCTGCTTGCTCGCCGCCTCGCGCGCGAGGAGCACGCCTTCGTCGGACAGATCGACGCCCGTCGTCGTCCAGCCCTTGGAGGCCAGATACAGAGCGTTCCGGCCCTGTCCCATCATGAGGTCGAGCGCGGTACCCGGTCCGCGATCCTTGAGCGTGTCGACGAGCAGCCGGTTCGGCTTCACGTCGAACGTCGGACGCTCGCGGTACGTGCCGTTCCATTCCTCGCGCTCCGCCGCGAGGCCGCCGTTCGCGATCTGCCAGCTCGCGAGCTTCCACGCCGCGCCTTCCTTCACCCAGACAGTCGTGTTCCAGCCGTCGTAGTCGTGCTCCGGATGCCCCTCGCCGTTCGCAGCGAAGTGCGCTCACGCCGCTTGCTCGTGCGCCGGGTCAGGAAATCGCTGTCGTAGGTCCGTCGTGACTCGAACAGCACGAAGCTGCGCGCCAGCTGCGGCGCGAACCCGGCCTCGTCGTTCCAGTCGTACGCCTCGAGCACCGCGCGGCTCCGCGCCTTGACGGTCGCGTCGTCTAGCCCAGGAGGCGAAGCGGCGTCGGCCGCATCGACCGCCCCGGCGTT
>Ga0123336_10005036_pt1 | contig 10588 bp, 8 predicted proteins | sample SSSSmetaG_FD_96466 | JGI IMG/M metagenome (GOLD analysis project Ga0123336, IMG submission 96466) | Glacier valley bacterial and archeal communities from Borup Fiord, Nunavut, Canada, to study Microbial Dark Matter (Phase II) - ​SSSS metaG | ecosystem: Environmental > Aquatic > Freshwater > Ice... | reverse complement strand
TTTTGGCGATGAAATCCAATCTCGCAAGCGGCTAGGACTTGGTCTGTAATGATCCGTTACTATCGAATATATTTTCCAAGCCAAGAATTTTTCCTCGTGCGGATTTGATTTGTAAACGATTCGCAACGCAAATTTATCGTAAACTTCATCGAAGCCTACGCCTTGAGCTTTCATTTTTCTGTAAATGGAATAAATGGATTTTGGTCTTCCTTTTATGATATAATCCATATTTTCTGCGTCTAATGCAGTTTTTAAAACATCCGAAATATCTTTTATATACGCATCTTGCTCTTCTTTGGTCTCTTTTAATTTGCTTACAATGTCATTATAAATTTCGGGCTCGGTATATTTTAGACCTAAATCTTCGAGTTTGTTTTTTATTTTATACAATCCCAAACGATGGGCGAGAGGTGCATAAATGTATAAAGTTTCGGATGCGATTTTGACTTGTTTAAAATCTTCCATCGTGTCCAAAGTCTGCATGTTGTGCAATCTATCAGCGATTTTTATCAAAATTACGCGTACATCATCATTGAGTGTTAGCAGCATTTTTCGAAAATTTTCGGCTTGCATGGAAACATTCATTTCCTTTTGAACTTTCGATATTTTTGTTAATCCTTCTACAAGTTGGGCAACTTTTGGATTAAACATTTTTTCGATATCTTCCACGGTTATTGGAGTGTCCTCTACAACATCGTGCATTAGAGCTGCAGCAATGGCAGTTGCTCCCAAACCTATTTCCGAAGCAACAATTTTTGCCACGGCAATAGGATGAAAAAAGTAGGCTTCCCCAGATTTTCTCCGCTGGTCTTTATGCGCATCCATTGCAACATCAAAAGCTTTACGAATGAGTTTTTTGTCTTCGGGAGTCAAGGTTTGATAACTTATGCGAAGTAACTCTTTGTATTCCTGAAGGATTGCCTTGTTTTCTTTTTCGAAATCTATTTCTAACATAAAATAATGGTTCAATTCCTAAAAATAGGAATAAGTAATGAGATATGCAAACGGGAAATGTGAATTATGGATTTAGAAATAATCTACAGGGCGACTTTAATAAAGTTTAAATCTTGAAAATCATAACTAAAATCGGTTAATTCCGAAATGGGTTTCATTTTTAAAACATTCATATTTCCGTTTTTATCCAATTCAAAAGACAAAAAGGCATCGGCATTAAAGCTGCGAGTATTCCATTTTACGACCAAGGTATTGTCTTTATAAAAGAAAATTTCGCCAATTAATTTTGGAGAACGAATGGATGTAAAAAACAATTTTCCCTTTTTTTGTGAAATTTCTATTTGTCCAAACCAGTTGTCGACAAAAATACCTTCATATTTTTTTAGATCAATTTTCAGTTTGTCTTTTTTATTTTTTGCAATTGTAGCCCAAACTTCTGTCGTTGTTTTATCGGCTTCAGCGATATTGTCTTTTTCTCTTTTTGAATATAATTCGACGTAATCAGAAAAAGGAATATTGAGATAACTGTCTTTTATGGTGTTTGTAATGGCACTAAAAGCTGCTCCAGATTGCTGATTTGTCAACACCACAATTCCCAAATTCAGTTCAGGAAATAAAGTTGTTTGAGTGTAGATTCCTTCTAATGCTCCAGAATGGGCAACTTGTTTGTATCCTTTTATATCACTCAATTGCCAACCTAATCCATAGGATTTAAAATGCGAATTATAGGGAGGTGCCGTATTAATCGACATGATAGTTTGAGGTGTCCACATTTCATTATGCTCTTTTTCGGAGATTAATGATTTGTTATCTGGACCGTATTTTCCGTTTTGCAATTGCATAATCATCCACTTGCTCAAATCGTTTACACTTGAATAAATTCCGGCAGCGGCATCAAAAATAGGATCTTTATATCTACTGACTACTTTTAGTTTTCCATCAGTGGGAACGTGGGGTGCAATAACATTTGTGGTGTCTTTTAATCGAACAAAGGAAGCAGCACTATTATTCATTTCCAAAGGTTTCATAATGCGCTCTTCGATGAAATCGCACCAAGATTTGCCACTCACTTTTTGAATGACTTCACCGGCTACAATATACAATAAGTTGTCATAATCGTATTTAGTTCGAAAAGCAGAAACAGGTTTCAAGTACTGTAAATTTTCAACAACATCTTTTGGAGTAAAGTCAGCGCCACCAGGCCAAAACATTAAATCACCGGCACCAAGACCCAATCCGCTTCGATGTGTCAGTAAATCTCGAATGGTAAATTCATTGGTTACATACTCATTATACATTTTAAAATTTGGAAGGTATTTTATGACTTTGTCGTCCCATTTTAGTTTTCCTTCATCAACCAACATCGCCAAAGCAGCAGAAGTAAAGGCTTTACTATTGGAAGCAATTCCGAAAAGCGTATTTGCATCGACTTTTTCTTTAGTCAAAATGGATTTTACGCCATAACCTTTGGCGAGAACAACTTTTCCATTTTTGACAATTGCCACGGAAATTCCAGGAACATCGAAATTTCGTATGGTTTTTTCGACTAATTCATCAATTTGTTTTTCGCTTATTTGAGCGAAACAAAATGTGGTTGTAATTAAAGTGGTTATAAGGAATAATATGTTTTTCATTGTATTTATTTAATTTTTTTAAAATCTGCTATCTTAAATCTAAAATCCTCTTTGTCTTTTGGCTTCAAAAATCAAAATTGCTGCTGCCACGGAAACATTCATGCTGTCTATTTCGCCTTGCATCGGGATAATGATGTTTTGATTGGCTGCATTTCGCCATTCTTCGGTCAGGCCGGTTGCTTCAGTACCAACGACCAATGCTGTTGAAGTTGTGTAATTTTGCGTATGATATGAAGTTGAATTTTGCAAAGTGGCGCAATAAATATTGATTTGTCGCTCTATCAGAAAAGCAATAATTTCCTCCGTGGTTCCTGTGGCAATCTGGTTGGTAAACAAGCATCCTACGCTGGATCGAACGATGTTTGGATTGTACAAATCACTTTTTGGATTGGCAATAATCACGGCATCAAGATTTGCGGCATCGGCAGTTCGAAGTAAAGCGCCAATGTTTCCTGGTTTTTCTGGAGCTTCGGCAACAAGAATCAATGGATTTTCAGATAATTTTAAATCAGATAATTGCAAAGATTTGGTTTTGGCTACAGCCAAAATTCCTTCGGTTGTGTCTCGATAAGCCAGTTTTTGATAGACTTCTTTCGAGATTTCGATTAAATCGGCATTTGTCGACAGTTTTTTTGCTTCAATTTCTGAGATCAATTCGGGTAAAAACAGAATCGTCTCCATTTCATATCCGCCTTTTAGAGCCAGTGAAATTTCGCGATTTCCCTCAATTAAAAAAGTTCCCGATTGTTTGCGAGCCTTTGCTTTTTCCTGCAACAGCACCAACGATTTTATAAATGGGTTTTGAATGGAAGTGATTTGTTTCAAAAGATGCTGAAAAATTAATTATTTAATAAAAACAAAGATACACAGAGAAAATCCAGTTTTAGAAATTTATACGAGAATATTTGATTTTCTATACAGTGATGGTTCATTAAAGTTTGTCGGAACTGTTTTACACGAGTATTTTTCTTTAGTTTTGCATTAATTCGGATTAGTTTCTTCATTTAAAATCGAAAAATTCATGTTTCATATATTGGATTTAATAGGGACTTTAGCCTTTGCCATATCGGGCGCATTGATGGCAATGGACAAAAAAATGGACCCTTTTGGTGTGTTTATAATTGCTTTTGTGACTGCTGTTGGTGGTGGGACCTTGAGGGATGTCATGATAGGAAGAACGCCGGTAGGCTGGATGCTTGATTTAGAGTATGTTTATTTAATAATCATTGGATTTGTATTGTCTATTTTATTCAAGCAAAGAATTGAGAGATTGAAAATTTCATTGTTTATATTTGACACGGTTGGCTTGGGTGTTTTTACCTTGATCGGACTTGAAAAAGGAATCAATATAGGTTTGCATCCCGTTATTTGTATTGCTTTGGGAACGATGACAGCTTGTTTTGGAGGCGTGATTCGCGATATATTATGTACTGAAATCCCCGTTATTTTCAGGAAAGAAATTTATGCCACTATTTGTATCTTGGGAGGAGTTGTGTTTTTTATCTTGAGAAAATTTAATTTGACTGCGGATGTTTTATATTTAACCACCTCATTAGTAATTATTTCGGTTCGAATAATGGCGGTAAAATTCAAATGGTATTTGCCAACAATAGGAGATACGAATAAAATGTTTAATTTCACAAAGTCAAAATCAAAAGAGTGAAAAATTATTCCGTCAAACGATACCAAGAAAACGATTACGAGAATTGGAATGCATTTATTGGTAAAGCCAAAAATGCTACCTTCTTGTTTCATCGTGATTTTATGGAATACCACAAGGATCGATTTCAAGATTATTCTTTGATTGTTTTGGATGGAGAAAAATGGGTTGCCGTTCTTCCGGCTAATATTGTTGACAATGAAGTTTTCTCGCATCAAGGCCTGACTTACGGTGGATTAATTTATAGCGAAAAAATAAAACTAGCTTCGATTATTGAAATTTTGATAAGCATTTTACTGTTTTTGAATGACAATCACATTGAAAAATTACAGATAAAATTAATACCATCGATTTATCATAAAAAGCCTGCCGAAGAATTGAACTACGCCTTGTTTTTGGCGGAAGCCCAATTGATTAGAAGAGATTCTATGGCGGTTATTGATTTGTCTAAAAAGCTTTTAATTGCAAATGGTAGAAAAGAAGGGATAAAAAAAGGCCAAAAAAATAAATTAGAAATAAGAGAAGTTGATGTTTTTGAGGAATTTTGGAATCAAATATTAATTCCAAATTTAGCCAAAAAACACCAAGCCAAACCTGTTCATAGTTTGGAAGAAATCATAAAAATGAAAGCATTATTTCCGGAAAATATCCGCCAATTTAATGTGTATCAAAACGGAATTATTGTGGCTGGAACAACTATTTTCGAAACTTCAACCGTTGCTCATTGTCAATATATTTCAGGTAAAGAAGACAAAAACGAATTGGGTGGATTGGATTTGTTGTTTTACCAATTGATTTCTGAAACCTTCAAAAAGAAATGTCTCTTTGACTTTGGAACTTCAAATGAAAATCAGGGACGAAAGCTGAATAATGGTTTATCTTATTGGAAGGAAAGTTTTGGAGCGAGTACGATTGTCCACGATTTTTATGAGGTAGAAACTTCAAATTATAGTTTATTAGATACAGTTTTGCTATGATAAAATTTCTCGACTTAAAAAAAATAAACGCAAGGTTTGAAACTGCATTTCAACAGAAATTGAAATCGGTTTTAGAAAACGGTTGGTATATTTTGGGCAATGAAGTTGCAGCATTCGAAACTAATTTTGCCAACTATTGTGTTACAAAACATTGCATTGGTGTTGGTAATGGCTTTGATGCTTTGGTTTTGATTTTCAAAGGGTATATTCAACTGGGAAAGCTACAGAAGGGAGACGAAGTAATCGTTCCGGCAAATACATATATAGCTAGTATTTTGGCCATTTTAGAAGCCGATTTGATTCCAATTTTGGTTGAACCAAAGTTAGAAACCTACAATCTCAATCCGGATTTGATTCTAGAAAACATCACATCAAAAACTAAGGCAATTCTCGTAGTTCATCTTTACGGACAATTGGCTGAAATGGACAAAATAAATGCAATTGCTGCTGAAAATAATTTGATTGTTGTTGAAGATGCAGCACAAGCTCACGGGGCAGTTTTTGAGGAACAACAAACAACACAAGAGCGGGAGCGAACTGGCGAAGCAAACAATAAACAACTAACGGCAAAGGCTTTTAGTTTTTATCCCGGAAAAAATCTAGGCGCTTTAGGCGATGGAGGAGCAGTTGTTACGAATGATAGTGAATTGGCAAAAGTAATTCAATCTTTGAGAAATTATGGTTCTGAGGCGAAATACCAGAATGAATTTATTGGTGTAAATTCAAGATTAGACGAATTGCAAGCCGCTTTTTTGAATGTGAAATTACCAAATTTAGATGCTGAAAATAATATTCGAAAAGCAATTGCGAAACGCTATATTTCTGAAATAAAAAACGATAAAATCATCTTACCGTTTTGGGATTTGTCCGAAAATCATGTTTTTCATTTGTTTGTCATTCGAACCAAAAACCGCAAGGAATTACAAGGCTATTTATTGGAAAACGGAATTCAAACGGTGATTCATTACCCAATTGCGCCACACCAGCAAAAAGCTTTTTCTCCCGAGACTTCGGGATGGAATCATTTGTCTTTTCCTATTACCGAAAAAATTCACAAAGAAGTCTTGAGTTTGCCTATAAGTCCAGTATTGACAGGAGATGAGGTAGAATTTGTTGTTTCAATTTTAAATAAATATTAAATTGAATTTTATTAAAAAAATAACGAAAACGCATCTGTTTAAAATTACTTCTTTAAATAGCTTGAGTGTAGTTTTGCGATTATTTATCGGGTTAATTTCCTCTAAAGTTATTGCAATTTTTATTGGTCCAAGTGGATTAGCACTGTTGGGTAATTTTAGAAATTTTGTTGGTACTTTTGAAACGGTTTCAACATTAGGTTTTCAAAACGGAATTGTAAAATATGTTGCTGAAAGTAGAGAAAAAGAAATAGAACTTAAAAAATATGTATCAACAATTGTTATAAGTATTTTACTGGTTTCATTGTCACTTAGTGTGTTTTTATTTTCATTCTCTGATTATTGTAATCAATTGATTTTTGGAATTAATTTTAAATATAATTTTATTTTCAAAGCTTTTGCATTTGCTCTACCTTGGTATGCTATGTCGCTTGTTTTGGTTTCAATAATTAATGGTTTAGGGAAATTTAAAAATGTAATTTATATCACTATAATTGGAAATTGTATTGGGCTTTTAGTTTCAGTTTCTTTTATTTCTAAATTTCAAGTTGAGGGAGCATTGTTGTCCATTATCATTACACCTTCATTATTGTTTTTGATTTCGTTTTATTATATCAATAAGGAGTTTTCATTGCTTGATTTTGTTCGATTTCATTATTTCGATTTCAAAATAATAAAAAACTTATCGTCTTATTTTTTGATGGCTTTGGTGTCTGGAGTTGCAGGTTCGGTAGTTTTTATAGCCATTAGAAAAAATATTATTGCAAATATTGGAATTCAGCAAGCAGGATATTGGGAAGCCATATGCAGACTGTCATCTTTCTATTTAGTGTTTGTTTCATCAATATTGACGCTTTATTTTTTGCCAAAATTGGCCGTTGCCAAAAATAATAAGCAGACCAAAAAAGTATTTTGGAGTTTTTATAAAACTATTTTTCCCATTTTTATACTTGCCTTGATTGTAATTTATTTTTCACGAATTATTATTGTTAAATTACTTTTTACCAATGAATTTCTTCCAGTAACAAGCTTGTTTTTTTGGCAATTATTGGGAGATGTGCTTAAAGTTGCTTCTTTGATTTTGGGGTATCAATTTTTTGCAAAGAAAATGACATTTGCATTCATTCTTTCAGAGTTTTTATCATTTGGGATTTTGTATTTTTTAAGCGATTATTTAATTAAAAGCATTGGAATTCAGGGGATAGTGATGGCTCAAGCCTTTGATAATTTTATCTATTTATTGATTCTGGCAATCTATTTTAGAAAAAGTTTGTTTTGATGTTAAAAAAACAACAAATACTTTACAATTTATTGTTAAAAAGCTTGTTAATTTTACAGAATTAACTTTTAAAAAATTAGAGAAATGAAAAAATTGACACAAGTTGTACTCACAGGAGTATTGTTTTTAAGCACTATTATTGCTTCAGCACAAATTAGTACGGGAACTGGTGGTGCAGCAAATGTTTTAGCGAATTCGCCAACTATCAATACCAATGTGGGAATTGGTACAAATACGCCTACGGCTAAGTTGGAGGTTGTAGGTGCGCCTAATGGACAGATTTTCGCTTCTTATGAGGATCGAACTAAGAAATCATTAATTTTAAATGCTGGTAGTTTAGTGGGTGGATCCTCTATTTCTAGAATGTTTAAATTTTTTGATTTTCCTGAATCTAATCTTGATACTAAATCGTGGTTTTGGTTTGCTTTAGAGGATAAAAATGATTTTAATAGATTTAGAGTTGTTGCGGAGACTGGTGGATATACACAAATGATTGTTTCAAATAAAAGGCAAGAAGAAGTAATGAAATTGAATGAAGATGGTAATGATAATGTAATCATGACATTGCCAAAAGCCAATTCATTTTTAGGTATTGGAACTACTTCGTTTACAGATGGTATTGATACTTATAGACTCTCTGTAAAAGGTGCTATAAGAGCAGAACGAGTAAAGGTATATACCACTTGGGCAGATTATGTTTTTGAAAAAAACTACCAACTACCAACATTAGAAGACGTAGAAAAGCAAATAGCAGAAAAAGGGCACCTAAGGGACATTCCCTCCGCAAAAGAAGTGCAAGAAAAAGGAATAGAACTGGGAGAAATGAATAAATTGCTTTTGCAAAAAGTAGAGGAATTGACGCTTTATGTCATAGCACTTAATAAAGATTTACAGGAAATAAAAGGGAATCTTAAAAATCAATAAAGATGAGAAAGTTACTTTTAGTTTTTCTTTTTCTTTTGGGAATTTGTTATATAAATGCCCAGGTTACTCCTAAAACGGTTCAATATTATTTGGAAATTCCTATTTCAACTAATGTTCCAAAAATGAAATTAACGATGATAAATGGAAAGACAGCTATTTCTTTAGAATTTAAAAATAAAACGATAACTGATTTGTTTAAAAAATTTAAAATATCAGATTTTAAATTGGCATTTCCTGGTGGTAAAAGTGAGTTATTACAATCGGCATATATCATTGAATGTGATCCAAAATTGATGGAAATGATTGCCAATAAATATCCAGATGTGTTTGGGAGATTTGAAGTTATAGAACCAATACAACCCTTATATATTCCTAATGATATTGGAGTAACTTCAGGAAATTCGTCAATGGAACAGCCTGAACTGAACTTTATTAATGCACCTCAAGCATGGGATATTTCAAAAGGAAATAATAATATCATAGGTATCGCAGAAGGTGTTAATGTAGCTCAAGAAGATTTAGTTGGTAAAAGTGTCAATATTCAGGGAGGAAACCCTTCTTCAACATCAATGGAACATGGGACTCAAGTAGCACTTATTGCTGGTGCAAATACAGATAATAATAAAGGTATAGCATCAATTGGATTTAATTCAAATGTTAAAGCGTCAAGTAGTGGCTATTCGGGATTAATACCACTCGCAAATAGTGGAGTAAGAGTAATAAATATGAGTTGGGGTAGTTGTAATATTTTGCCTTTATCTTCTCAATATGGGCAAGCGATTATGGATCAAGTTTATAATAGCGGTGTAGTTCTAGTAGCCGCAGCAGGGAATGGATCATGGAGTTGTTCAAGTTATGGACCTTCTATAGATCATTATCCAGCTTCTCTTAATCATGTTATTTCTGTGACAAATGTTGGTCATCAATACGATATAGGAACACCAAACATTGAGGAAAAATTATGGAAAGATGTTTTTTTACAGACATTAGCACCTTTTTATGCTACATACAATGTAAATGTAGATTTATCTGCTCCAGGTAGGAATATATTAACTGGGGCTGATTATGTAAATGGAGTTGCGATGTATAAATATGATGGGGGTACATCTTTCTCTGCACCTATGGTTACAGGGACTATTGGCTTGATGTTTGGAATCAACACTTGCTTATTTCCGGATGAGGTAGAAAGTATTTTGAAACTAACTGCGGTCAAAAATGATTTGTTGCCTCAAAATATTCTTTACAAAGGATTGATTGGCGCTGGAAGACTTGATGCTTATGAAGCTGTTAAAATGGCAAAAGATATGTCGTTGCCATTTGGTGTTGTTATCGTAAAAGATAGGATAATTGATCGTTGGGATTTTAATTTGCGTACAAACCCTTATGCCATAAAAATGTCTAACAATTTAGTCTCTAATACGGCAACTGTCAATTTTACATCAAGAGATAATATAGAAGTTTTAAGTGGTGATTATGCTCCTGCAACGGGCTATGTTGATTTAAAAATTAATACTAGCAATACCGTTTGTAACATACCTACCAATATTAGTACTTCACAATCTAAAATAAAAAACATAAAGGAATCAAACGTGACTTTGAATAAAATTCAACTCTATCCCAATCCTAATAAAGGAGATTTTACAATCAATTTGGGTGTAATGCCAGAAGCGAATATTGCAATAAGTATTTATGATATTGAGGGAATTTTAGTTTTTAGTACTTTGGCAAACAGTTCCATTTTTAAAATAAATCTACCACACCTACCATCAGGTTTGTATCTTGTAAAACTACAAGGCGATAACTATGATGAAACTTTGAAGTTTATAAAGGAGTAATTTGTTTTTTTTTGATTGTAAATAAAAAGAGAGGCGTAATTGCCTCTTTTTTTATTGCCAAACCTTTAAATATCGTTTAGCAATTTTAACTTAATCTAGTACCATTTCTATGAAGGCTATTTATAAAACAGTTTTAATGTTTAGATGCCTTAAATGATTTGTTTATATTTGCATTCCCACATATCCAAC
>Ga0123336_10005034_pt1 | contig 10589 bp, 12 predicted proteins | sample SSSSmetaG_FD_96466 | JGI IMG/M metagenome (GOLD analysis project Ga0123336, IMG submission 96466) | Glacier valley bacterial and archeal communities from Borup Fiord, Nunavut, Canada, to study Microbial Dark Matter (Phase II) - ​SSSS metaG | ecosystem: Environmental > Aquatic > Freshwater > Ice... | reverse complement strand
CGGCAGCGACCAGGGTGGTCAACATCAAGGTTCCGATGCTCAACGCTCCGCGCAAGAAGCCCGGGCCGCTACGCGTCGTCGACCTGGTCGAGGAAGTCGCGGCGAGGTGCCGGCTGCTCCGCGTACCCTGTCCTTCCCGCCCAGCGATCGACCGACGCCTGAAGCGCTACTCTGGCGTCAAGGTTTATCGCCGCGGTGTGGCGACGCCAGGCAATGCGGATCTCAAGATTTCTCCCGGCTCCTTCATTGTTCACAGGCCACTGGACGCCGTCCAGATCGACCACATGCCGATGGACATCGTCGTGGTCGACGACCTGTATCGCCAGCCCCTGGGCAAGCCCTACCTGACCCTGGCCACCGATGTGGCCACGCGCTGCATCCTCGGCTTTGTGATCTCGTTCGTGCCGCCCGGTGCCGGCACGGTTTCGCTTTGCATGACGCTGATCGTGTCGCCGAAGGCCGCCTGGCTCAAGCAGCTTGGCGTCGTCGGCGACTGGCCGATGGCTGGGCTGCCCAAGACTTTGCACCTGGACGGCGCGGCCGAGTTCAAGAGCAAGGCGCTCAAGCGCGGCTGCGGCCAATACGGCATTGAGCTCCTCTACCGCGAGCGCACGCACCACGGCGGCCACATCGAACGGCTGATCGGCACGAAGATGAGCAAGCTCAAGAGCTTGCCGGGCGCCACCGGTGGCTCGCCCAAGGCCAGGCGCTCCTACGACCCCGACAAGCACGCCGCGCTGACCCTGTGCAAACTCGAGGCCTGGTTCGCGCAGCAGATCGTGGGCCGCTACCACCAAGACCCCCACCGAGGTCTGAAGGGAGGCACGCTCACCGGCGCCTGGGCGTTGCATCCCGCCCCGGGCTTGCCGCCAGGGCCGCTGAAGCGCTTTCGGATCGCGTTCCTGCCGGCCATCAGCCGTACGCTACGCAGAGACGGCATCGTGTTCGAACACTTGCGCTACTGGCATCCGATCTTCTTTCCGTGGCTGGCACGCCGCGAGCGGCTCACCCTGCACTTCGACCCGCGCAACTTGTCCAAGCTGTACGTCCCTCACGAGGGGGACTACTGGGAGGTGCCGTTCTCGCACCTGCGCATACCGGCGGTGAGCCTCTGGGAGGTTCAAGCCGCGACGCGCGATTTGCGCCTGGCCGCCCTCGACGGTCAAGACAGCATGGTCCAGAACATCGCGAGGGTGACCATCGCCATGGCCAGCGTCGCCAACCATCCGAGGAGCTTCCACTGCATCGGCAGGACCAGGTCGTTTATGAGCTTGGGCCTCGAGGCGGCGAGTATGACGGCGATCATGATCGGCACGGAGATCACGGCGTTGATCACCGCCGACCAGTAGAGGGCCTTAATCGGGTTCAACCCCGAGACGCTGATCAAGAGACCGATGACCATCGCCGCCGCAAGAATTGCATAGAAGGGCCTGGCGGCGGCCAACGGCCGATCGAGGCCCTTGCGCACGCGGAACAGGGTGGCCACCGCGTAGGCGGCGGAGCCGGCAAGCACCGGCAACGCCAACAAGCCGGTGCCGACGACCCCTGCGGCAAACAGCAGAAATGCGAAGTGCCCGGCGATCGGCGCGAGGGCTTCGGCGGCTTGCGATGTCGTCTCGATATTCGTCGTTCCGTGCGCGTGCAGGGTGGCCGCGGCCGCCAGGATCATGAAGAAGGCGATCAGGTTGGAAAACCCCATCCCAACAAAGGTGTCGATGCGCAGGCGCCGTACCTGCGACTTCACCTGTTCCGGCGCGCTGCGCAGTGGCTTGTCGGCGGCGACTCGCTTTATCTCTTCAACTTCCTGGTCGGCCTGCCAGAAAAAGAGATAGGGCTGATCGTCGTGCCGAGGATTGCGACGACGGTGGTCACGTATTCCCTGCTCCAGTGGATGCTCGGCAGCACTGTCGTACGCAAAGCTGCGATCTAGTCGATGCCGGCCGCAAACGCGACTCCGACGTACGCCAGAAGCGACAAGGTCAGCCACTTGAGGATACGCACGTACCTGTCGTACGGCAGGAAGACCTGTAGCGACAAGGAAACGGCACCAAACAGAAGCGTGTAGACGAGACGCGAGCCACCGAGAACGAGCACCGCCGAATCGCCCATGGCATTCAGGTCGGCGCCGATGTTGATGACGTTCGCCACTACCAACAGCGCGACTAGGCCGTTGACCATCCAGCCGGGGCAAAAGCGAGCGAAGTTCTCGGTCAGGCCCCTGCCGGTGATGCGGCCGATCCGCGCGCTCGCCAGCTGAATGGCCACCATCAGCGGATAGGTGAACAACACAGTCCAGGCGACGTTGAAGCCGAACTGGGCGCCACCCTGGGAGTAAGTCGCGATGCCTCTCGGATCGTCGTCGGCGGCTCCCGTGATCAGGCCCGGACCGAGCTTTTTCCACCACGACAGCTCTGGCTTCGGCTTCTTCGGGTGACGTGCAGCCATTCGGTGTCAGCTTGACTTGAGGCGATCCAATCGCCCTACCTCGGCGAAATCGGCGGATGGACGTGGACCCCGCCGACGTGCTCGGTGACTCCTGCGATCTTCAGCCGAATGCGTTCGATCGCGTGCACCGGCTCCAGCCCCTTCGGGCAGACCTCGGCGCAATTCATGATCGTGCGGCAGCGGAACAGCCGATAGGGATCGTTGTTCAGGTCTTCAAGCCGCTCTTGCGTTGCACGATCGCGGCTATCGAAAATGAAGCGATAGGCTTGGATCAGGCCGGCCGGGCCGACGAACTTGTCTGGGTTCCACCAGTAGGAAGGGCATTGGCTGCTGCAGCAGGCGCACAGGATGCACTCGTACGCGCCGTTCAGTTTGTCGCGCTCGGCTGGCGACTGCAGGCGTTCCCGTTCGGGCGGCGGTTCGGGATTGACGAGGTATGGCTTGATCGAGTGGTACTGCTTGAAGAACTGCGTCATGTCGACGAAAAGATCGCGAATGATCGGAAAGCCTGGCAGCGGGCGAATCACTACCGGCTCACGCAGTTCGCTCGTGCGCGTGATGCAGGCCAGACCATTGCGACCGTTGATGTTCATCGCATCCGAGCCGCAGACGCCTTCGCGGCACGACTTCCGAAACGACAGCGTGTTGTCCTGCGCCTTGACCCGCAACAGCACGTCCAGAAGCATGTGGTCGCTCGGGACAAGTTCGATCTCGTAGTCCTGCAGATAGGGTTTTTTGTCGCGCTCAGGGTCGTAGCGGGAGATCGAAAGTTTCATGATGATTCCCTTGATCGTCGACTATACGAACGCCAGCTCAGGCCAGCCAAAACAGAATCGACAGCAGCCAAACGCCCAGGCCGAGTAAGCCGCTGGCAACCAGGGCGAGCAGAGAGCGACGCAGCGCGGCCGGCTTGGCATAGTCGAGCAGCACATCGCGCAGGCCGACCCACATGTGCCCGAGCAGCGCTGCGAAGAAGACAAGGAACGCGACCGACGTGCCTGGCCGAGCCATCCAGGCGTGCCACTGAGGGAAGGCCCGCGGCGGCTGTAGCGCGAAGGAATAGAGCAGAAAGAAGACAAAGAGCAGCATGTAGACCGCACTCACGCGTTGCACCCACCAGGCTTTCAGGCCGGTGAAACGCGCTCTCACCAAATGACTCCGGCCGCGAGCAGCGCCACGGCGACGCCGGCCAGGTTCACGAACCAGGCGCTGCGGCGCGCGACCCGAAGCGGCGAACCGATGTCGAAATCGCTCAGCAGGTGGCGCACGCCACCGAACACGTGGTGGGCGAGCGCCCAGACCGCGATGACCGCCGCTGCCTTGAAGGCGAACTTCCCGAACAACGCCGTCACCTGAGCGAAGCCGGCTTCGTCGCGCAGCGAAAGGCCGAGCAGATAGACGGCTGCCGGAACGCTTGCCGCGAGAACGACGCCGCTGATCCGATGGCCGATGGAGGTCAGCGCGCCGACCGGCATCTGAATCCCCATTAGGTCGAGAAAAACAGGGCGAGGCGATCGAACCGGCGCGTCCACTCCGACGCCCGCGCCCGGATGCTCTCGGCCCGAGTGGCTGCCCGCAGCGTCGGAATACCTCTGATCGGAGGGCGGCGTCATCTGTACTTCCGCAGATAGTCGAGGTCGAGCGCGTCGTGGACCTTCTCCATCGCTTGCCTGGCGATCGCGCGCGAGCGCTCTGTGCCGTGCTCAAGCGCTTCGCGCACCCGCGCCATGTTGCCTGCGAACTGCGCTCGCCGTTGCCGCATCGGCTCGAGCAACTCGTTTAACACGCGTGTCAGCCGATTTTTGAACTCGGCGTGGCTCACGCCGTGATGTGCATAGCGCTCCTTCAGATCACTCACCTCGGCAACGTCGTTGTCGAAGGCATCGAAATAGTCGAAGACCGGATTCGCCTCGACTTCGCCCGGCTCCCTAGCGCCGCGCCGCGCGCCGGTGTACATGACACGCACCTTCTTCGCCACAACGTCGGCGTCGTCCCTCAGGTCGATCGTGTTGCCGCGCGACTTGCTCATCTTCGCGTTGCCGTGGGTGCCCAAGAGACGCGGCACCCGGCCGACGAGCGCTTCGGGCTCCGGGAAGATCGGCTTGAAATCGTGGTTGAAGTGGCGCGCCGTTTCCCGAGCCAGCTCGACGTGCGGCAACTGGTCTGCGCCGACCGGCACGAGATGTGCACGTGACAGGAGGATGTTCGCGACCCGCATCACGGGATAGATGTAAAACACTACCGGAACCGATTTCTCTTTCGTCGTCGCGTCCTTGGGAGCCACGACCGCCTTCATCTCGGTCCTCAGTGTTGGCTTGCGTTCGAGCATACCGACGGGAAGGAACCACGCCAGCCACGTTGTCAATTCCGCGTGCTCAGGCACGCCGCTTTCGATGACGAAGCTGGCACGTTCGGGATCGAGCCCGACCGCCAGCCAGTCGAGTGCTACTTCCCAGACGGCGTTACGCACGCGCGGGAGATCGCCCGCATGGTCCGAGACTTGGTAGTCGGCGATCAGGAAGTAGCAGTCATAGGTGTGCTGCAACTCGAGCCAGTTTTCGAGCGCGCCCGCGTAGTGGCCGAGGTGCAGCGGCCCCGTCGGTCTGATCCCCGTCAGAATACGCTTCTTGTCAGGCATGCGTCTTTTCCAGCGCGCCGCCTTTGTGAATCGCGACGTGATCGGTCTTGTCGCTCTTGATTTCATACTGCGGATCATCGACGGTCGCGTGATGGGTGTATCCCTTGTAATCGCAATCTTTTGTATGAATCTTGACGATCTTGCCGCTGACATGGCCGGCCTCCGAGTTCCAGCTGACGTGATCGCCGACTTTGAATTTCGCAGTCATGATGGATGCTCCAAATTTGGCCACTCTGTGGTGTTCATCGCCCGCTCGAACTCGACTTCTTCCCGCAATCCCTCGAGATCGCGATGGACGATGGCCACGGCGAGCTTCTTGCCACCGCGGCGATACGTGATCTTGCAGTTTCGCGTTCCAAGGTCGAGTTGCCCATCGATTTCGGCATGATCCCAGCGCTCGGCATGACCCACATACGCAAGACCGAAATCGTATTGCTCGGTCCAGAAGAAAGGCACGGCGTCGAACCGCTCGCGCCGACCAAGCATGTTGCGCGCGGCCGTCTGCCCCTGGCGTTCGGCCAGCACCCAGTGTTCGACGCGGATGCGATCCCCCGTGAGCCGGTCTGGCCAGCGCGCGATGTCGCCGGCCGCGAAGATGCCGGGGACGCTCGTCTCCAGGTATTCGTCGACCGTGACGCCGCGATCAATGGCGAGCCCCGCCTGTGCGGCCAACTCGACGAGCGGTCGAACACCGATGCCGATGACGACAAGATCGGCCCGGAGAGTTTCTCCGGTTTTCAATCGGACACTTTGCGCGTCGATCGAGACGACTGTGGTGCCGAGATGGAACGTCACGCCGTGTTGTTCGTGAAGCTTGCGAATGAAATTCCCGGCATCTGCGCCGAGAATTTTCTCCATCGGAACAGCGTCCGGCGCGACCACGTGCATTTCAACATTGCGTGCGCGCAGCGATGCCGCCACTTCGAGGCCGATGAAGCTCGCCCCGATCACCACCGCCCGATGTGAAGTCAAAGCCTTGGCAACGAGCGCGCGGCTGTCGGCGAGCGTGCGCAGGTAGTGGACATGGGCCAGAGTGGCACCCGGTACGTCGAGCCGAATCGGCTCGGCGCCCGTGGCGAGCAGAAGGGCGTCGTAGTCGTGACGGCTGCCGTCCGCGAGCTGCACGTGCCGGCTCTTCGCATCGAGGCTGGCGACGGGCGCGTTGAGCTTCAAGTCGATGTCGTGGTCGATGTAGAACGCCGCGGATCGCAGCGGATTCGACGCTGCCGACGCCGTTCCCGCCAGGAAGCCCTTCGAAAGGTTGGGCCGATCACACGGGCCCGACGCATCGGCGCTCAGCATGGTGATGCGGCCGCCATAGCCTTCGCGACGCAGCGTCTCGGCGGCCTCGTTGCCTGCGGCGCCGGCGCCGAGGATGATCACCGCGTGCGGCTTGTCGTCCTCCAGCGGAATTCGTTGCGGTTCTGCACGAGCGAGCTTTTCGCCGACATAGACGTTGCCGTCTCTCTGCTCGACTCGCCAGCAGGCGACCGGGTCGAGCGCAGGCGGGCGCAGTGTCGCGCCCGTGCGCAAGCTGAAACAGGCATGGTGCCAAGGGCAACGAACCGTGTCGCCGACGAGCAGCCCGTCGGCCAGCGGCGCGCCGTAGTGCGTGCAAATGGCGCCGATGGCGAACAACTCGTCCCCGCGTCGCGCAATCAACACTGGCTCCCCGCGCGCGTGGCCGAGGAGCATCGCACCGTCGGCGATTTGCGAAAGCGCAACGCCCTTGACGAGGTCCGGTCCACCAAGCTCGTTCTTTGTCTCGCTCATGTGGTTTTCCCGACGCGAAAGAGGAGTGGGTCACGCTCAGGTGCAGTTCATGCGCGTGTGAGCGCCTTGCCTGAGTGGTGCACGATGGCGGGTTCGCGCGGGTGGTGGTCAGTCTCGCGCACGCTGTACATCGTGTTGTCTGCGTTGGTGCCCATCTTGGACACGCCAGTAACCGTGCCATGGCCGATGGCGCTGCGGTAGTGCCATGACACTTTTGTGCCAACGGGGATAGTCTCGAACGCTTCATTCTTAGTAGCCATCTTCATCTCTCCTTCGAGGTGGATGTACTTTCACTTTCCCAGCCAATTGCCACCGCATGCACCGTTCGATCACCAAGCGCATCTATTGGTCAAGACGGCAAATGGGGGGTGGATCCGAGGCGTCCGCTATTCGCGGCCTTCGACGCCTACGCCATAGACATGAACCATCTGGCCACCGAGCCAGCCCGATACGGCGATAAGTGCGACGCCGATGATTGAAAGCAGCACCGGAGCGCTCATGCCTGGATCCATCGGGGAGGGGCCACTGGCCCGCAGCCACACATTGATCGCGTAGAGCAAGACCGCGGTGAGGTTGATCGCCATGTGGGTCAAGGCTATTTTCTTGACGGGCGGCGCGCCCCCCTTGTAGTAGAGCAAGTCGATAGCTCCAGGTATGGCCGCGCAGAGCGCGCCGATCAAGCCGCCGACCATGGCAATGAACGCGACGTTGGTCCAGATCTCAGAGGTGGCTCCGGTTGTCTGAACACCGAAGTGGCTTCGATAAGTGGAGCCCTACGGGTCTGACATCGGTGCAGAGTTGTCCACGGCGGCGGTCGGTCGGCGCTTGCGACGTACCGGCCGACCGACGCAGTGGGCAACTCGTGTTCACCGCTCAAGCTGCCTGTTGAATGGCCGGTAGCGTCGCGAAGTAGAACTCGTCCGGGGTTTTCTTGTCCAGCGACGAATGGGGCCGCGCGGTGTTGTAGAAATTGATGTACCTTGCGATCCCCGCCTTGGCCTGGCCGACCGAGTCGTAGGCGTGGAGGTAGACCTCTTCGTATTTGATTGACCGCCACAGCCGCTCGACGAACACGTTGTCCCGCCATGCCCCCTTGCCATCCATGCTGATGGCCACGTCACGGGCCTTCAGCGCCTCTGTGAAGGCATCGCTGGTGAACTGGCTACCCTGGTCGGTGTTGAAGATCTCGGGCTGCCCGTACTTGGCGAACGCTTCCTCCAGCGCCTCCAGGCAGAACGAGGTGTCCATGCTGATCGACACCCGGTGCGACAGCACGCGCCGGCTTGCCCAGTCCACGATGGCGCAAAGGTAGACCCAGCCGCAGGCCATCGGGATGTACGTGATGTCGGTGGCCCAGACCTGATTGGCGCGATCAATCGTCAGCTCGCGCAGCAGGTACGGATAGACCTTGTGGCCCGGGTGCTTCTTGCTCGTGTTGGGCTTGCGGTACAGCGCCTCGATCCCCATGCGCTGCATGAGCGTGGCGACGTGTCTGCGTCCGACCTCGAAGCCCTCGCGGTTGAGCATGTCGCGCAGCATGCGGCTGCCCATGAAGGGATGCGCCAGGTTGAGTGCGTCGATGCGCTTCATCAGCCGCTGGTCGGCCTCTGAGGCGGCACGCGCCAAGTAGTACACGTTGCCTCGGCTGATGCCCACCAGCTCGGCCTGCCGCGTGATCGGCAGTGCGTGGTTACGGTCGATCATCGCTTTGCGCTCAACATGCCAGCCTTGGTGAGCGCGCCGGCCAAAAAATCATTCTCCAAGGCGAGCTGTCCGATCTTGGCGTGCAACTCCTTCAGATCAACCGTCGGCGCCGATGCCGACTCCGCGCCGAACGTGCTGGCTGCACGCTCGATCAACTGGTTCTTCCAATCCACGATCTGGTTCGCATGCACGTCGTGCACCTTGGCCAATTCGGCCAGCGTCTTCTCGCCTCGAATCGCGTCCAACGCCACCTTGGCCTTGAACAGCGGCGAGTGGTTCCTGAGGGGTCTCTTGCTCATGGTCTTTCTGCTTTCTCGGGCCTCAGGCCCGGGTTGTTGTCGCAGAGTTTCCACTTATCGCTGTGTTCAGATTTCCGGCGCCACCTCTCTCTGCAGAGGCGCCGGCCAGACGGATCAAATCGCAGGCAAGGGAAAAGATGCAAAGTCCGATTGGAAAGACAACCAGCATCGGGTGGATCGGGTGCTTGTAGATGCTCGCGGGGGTACGCATGGGATAACCTTCCTTGATCGCCAGAGAATGTTCACTCTCACCTGAGTCCGTCCGACTGGAGTTACGGTTTCCGCCATAGCCACTTCGTCTCGACTGTTGCGAGAGATGAATAGAGAAGTTGGAATTGGTCACCGCCAGCATTCGTGTCTGGACGATGCACATGACGTGTATCGCGCGTCTGTGCGCCGCCACACACAATCGCGTGCCCTGCTCAATTGAGTGAGACGATCATTGGCTCCGCTAGGAACACTGCGGCGTCTCAGCGCGCTGCACCGCACTGCAACCGCATACCCGAGACATGGCCGGCACAACGAGCCTGTTCCGATCCTGATTCCGATTGCGATCAGGTCGCAAGGCTCTATCATCTCGGCTGTCAGCGTGTCACTCGACCCCGAACTCGGACACGTTCGCGAGGTGTTTGCCGTCGACGTGAGATGGTCGGACGCAAGGTTCGACTATCCTCTGTCGCGTCAACCGGCGCGCACATGAGCCACCTGCGGGACGCGGTGCCAATCAAATCACCACCGCCATTTGTGAAATTGCACTCAAACGAGATCGTCAAGGCTTCGCCGGTCAAGGTCCACCGGACGCTCGAGGGCCTGCTCACAGCTGTGCGCGCGTGCCGCACGTGCGACGCGCATCTCCCGCTCGGGCCGCGCCCGGTCGTGCAGGCCGGTGCGGCGGCGCGAATTCTCGTCGTCGGACAGGCGCCCGGCGCAAAGGTGCATGTCAGCGGCGTACCGTGGGACGACCGGAGCGGCGAGCGCCTGCGCGATTGGATGGGCGTCGATGCCGAGACTTTCTATGACAAGACGCGCATCGCGATCTTGCCGATGGGTTACTGCTACCCGGGGCGGGCTGCGAGCGGCGATCTGCCGCCACGGCGCGAATGCGCTGAATTGTGGCTGGACCGCCTGCTTGCCAAGCTGCCGCGCATCGAGCTCACCTTGCTCGTCGGCCAATATGCGCAAATCCACTTCCTGCGCGATAAAGGTCATGTGTCGGTGACGGCTACGACGCGAGACTGGCGTGCGCACGCGCCCGGGATCATTCCGCTGCCGCACCCTTCGCCGCGCAACGTCGCCTGGTTCATGGCCAATCCCTGGTTCGATGATGAACTACTGCCTGTGTTGCGCCGTAGCGTTCGCCAACTCGTTGCCGACTGAGCCGCCGCGCCGTCGACGCGCTGCTCCGACCGCGGCGTTGTCGCGGGCCGTCGCTTCGCCTCAACAATCGTTGAACGACGATGAAATCCGCTACAACGTGTTGACGGTCGGCCACTCGACCCGGCGCATCGAGGCGTTCATTGAGTTGCTCGTCGCCCACGGCGTCACGCAATTGGTCGACGTTCGCACCGTGCCGCGCTCGCACCACAACCCACAGTTCAACAAGGAGGCCTTGCCGGCGCCGCTGGCCGCCGCGAACATCGGCTACGCACACGCCAGCGGCCTCGGCGGCTTTCGGCCGACGACACCGGACTCGCCCAACGCCGCCTGGCGCAACCTGTCGTTTCGTGGTT
>Ga0123336_10005033_pt1 | contig 10589 bp, 12 predicted proteins | sample SSSSmetaG_FD_96466 | JGI IMG/M metagenome (GOLD analysis project Ga0123336, IMG submission 96466) | Glacier valley bacterial and archeal communities from Borup Fiord, Nunavut, Canada, to study Microbial Dark Matter (Phase II) - ​SSSS metaG | ecosystem: Environmental > Aquatic > Freshwater > Ice... | reverse complement strand
TTCTCGAGTGCCGTGAGCGCGAGCCGGCCGCGCGCGGCGAGCACCTCGCTCTCGCGCCGGCCGTCGCGCGCGGCGGCTGCGGCCCTCTCCGCGAACGCCGACGCGAGCGCGCCGAGGCGTACCCGGAGCTCGTCTTTCTCCTTCTTCGCGTCCTCCGCGAGCGCCAGCAACGGCTCGACGCCTGGCGCGGCCACCGCCTCGAACGCGCGCGCGACGAAGCGGGCGCGCGCCTCGCTCTCCTCGGGATCCGCGAGCGTCTCGCCGGCCTCCACGCTGCCGCCCGAGAGGCGCGCGATCTCCTTCGCCCGAACCGGCTCCACGCCACGGGACTCGAGGATCGCCTGCACGATGTCGTCGGGGAGCGGCGCGAACCGCACGCGCATCGTGCGCGAGAGGATGGTGGGCAAGAGCGCATCGGGCTGCGCGGTGAGCAGGATGAAATGCGTCTTCTGTCCGGGCTCCTCGAGCGTCTTGAGCAGCGCGTTCGCGGCAGAGACCGACAGCTCCTCGACCCGGCGCACGACGAACACCTTCGCCCGCCCCTCGTGCGGCGCGTACGCCGCGCGGGCGAGCACCAGCGTGCGGATCTGATCGATCGAGATGTCCTGGGTCTCCGGCGTGCGCCGCCCGATGGTCTGCGGCGCGTAGAGGCCGCGCTCGATGACCACGATGTCGGGGTGGATGGGCCGCCGCTCCTCCACGCGAGGCACGGCCCGCAGGCACGACGAGCACGCCCCGCACGCGACGAATCTGGGCGGCTCCGCGCCGAAGAGCCCGGCTTGCTCGACCCCGCGCGTCTCGCAGACGAGCGCCTGAGCAAGCCCGAACGCCGCGAGCTCCTTGCCGACGCCGTCCGGTCCGGCGAACAGGTACGCGTGATGAACGCGGCCGTTCTCCAGCGCGCGCTGCAACGTGCGGAGCGCCGGCTCCTGCGCGCGGACCAACGAGAGGAGGGGCGCCGCCATCAGCTTCCGGAGTAGAGGTGTGGCGCAGCCCCGTCAACCGCGCGCGGACTCGTCCCGTGGGTCACGGCGCTGCGCGGCGGCTGACGGCGGGCGACTGCACGAGCAGCTGGAGCGCGCGCCCGAGGCCGATCGCGACGATGGCGGCGAGGCCGCCCACGAACGGCTGCGGCCGGAAGAGGAGGATGCCGATCGCGAGCGTCGCCAGGTAGCCGACACCCACGAGCGCGAGGAGGCCGGAGCTCAGCTCCGCGGCCTCGGCCTCGCGCTGTCTCCCGCAGTGCTCGCAGCCGAAGTCACCGTCCATCGCGAAGGTGGCGCACGCGTCACATAGCTCCTTGGCGCAAGTGGCGCAGGAGCCGATCGAGGCTCGGTCCGGGTGGGCGGCGCAATGCACGGCGAGCAGTGTATCGTAACGCGCATCGATGTTGCTCGACCCCGTGCGTCTCCTCGAGCATGTGCACGGTCATCTCGGCTGGCTGGCGGCGGCAACGCTCATCCATCCCGCGATCGTCCTGCGCAGCCGGACGCGTCGGGCGCACCTCGCGGTCGCCTCGTCGACGGGCTTCGTCACGATGGCGGCGGCGATCGGCTCGTGGATCTACGTCGCGTACCGCGAGCGCCTCAAGCAGGGGATCTTCATCCATGCGCCATCGGTGGGCGTGCTCTTCGAGCGCAAGGAGCACCTCGCGTTCGGCGCGGTGATGCTCGCATGGGCGGGCGCAGCGGCGTACTTCGCGGCCTCTCGCGCGCTGCCCGACGCGCGCCAGCGCCTGCGCACGCTGGCGTTCCACGCGTACTGCGCGTCGGCCGCGCTGGCGGTCCTGGTCGCGATCCTGGGTACCGTGGTCGCGACCTACCGGACGTTCTGAGCACGCGGGGCGCGCTCCGCTCCGCGGCGCGGCGCGGACCGTCAGCGCTGCCAGGCGCCGCCAGCCCTCCGCGCGCAGTCGACCTTCGCTTCGATGCGCGCGATGCGCTACTAGGCTCGATCGGATGAGGCGCTCGACGACAGGAAACGCAGCGCGCCCAGGCGGACGGCTCGCGCTCGCGTTCGCCGGGCTGGTCTCGGCCGCAGCGCTGCTCGCGTGCCGGGGCATCCTCGGCATCGATGACGACGTCGCGCTGCTCCCCACCGGGACCGATGGCGGCGGCTCGCTCGAGGACGGTCCGGCGTCCGCGACCGATGGCGGCCCGAGCGCCGACGCCGCGAACGACGTCGCGAGCGGCTTCGACGCTGCGTTCGACGCCGGCGCCACCGCCGTCGACCGGCGCTTCGCGGTGTGGCCGCTTCCGCCGGTGAAGCCGCTCCTCTCGAGCTACGTCCTGACGACCGACACCGTCACCGACAAGACGACCGGCCTCGAGTGGGAGCGAAACGACGCGACGCCGGCGACCATGGCCTACGCGGGCGGGGCGACCTACTGCGCGGGTCTCGCGATCGGCGGGCAGACCGACTGGCGGCTCCCCACGCGCATCGAGGCGCTCACCTTCCTCGACTACGGGCAGACGCTCGGCCTCCTCAACCAGGCGGTGTTCCCGGACGGCGCGTTGCCGTCCTCGCCGGTGGTCCTGTGGACCGACTCCCTCAGCCTGCTCGCCGCCAAGCTCGACGATCGCTTCCAGCTCAATTTGGAGCTCGGCCTCGTCACGGTCGCGGCGAACACCGCGATCTCGAACCGCATCAAGTGCGTGCGCGGGGGGCCCACGACCTCGCCTTTCACGCGTTACGACGTGGTCTCCGGCGCCGCGCGGGACGTGCGGACGGGCGTCGTCTGGCAGGTCGCGCCGCTCGCGACGACGACCTCCCTCGCCGACGCAAAGGCCGCCTGCCAGTCGCTGCTGTTGGGCGGCTCGGGCGGCTTCCGCCTGCCGACGGTGCGCGAGCTCGCCTCGCTGGTCGACGAGTCGCGCGAGGTGGCGCCGCTCCTGCCGCCGGGCTTGCAGGGCGGACCGTCGCCGCGCTTCTGGTCGTCGACCCCGCGGGCGAAGTCACCCGCAGCGACGTACGTGGTCGACTTCGAAACGGCGAACATCGTGGCCGAGGAGTCCGCGTCGGCCGTGCTCTCCGTGCGCTGCGCGCGCTAGTTGTCGGGCGACGACCCTGGCCCTAAGCCCACTGGGCATGCCCGAAGGCAACACCATCCATCGCCTTGCGCTCGACCTGTCCCGCGATCTGGCGGGGCACGAGCTGGGCGTGTCGTCGCCGCAGGGGCGCTTCGGCGACGCGGCGCTCCTCGATCGCGCGCGGCTCGTGACGACGGCCGCGGTCGGCAAGCATCTGTTTCTCGAGTTCGACCGGGCGGCGGTGCACATCCACCTGGGCCTGTTCGGCCGCTTTCGCCGGCATCCGCTCCCGCCGCCGGAGCCGAAGGGCGCGCTCCGCCTGCGGCTCGTGGGCCCGACGCACGTGTGGGATCTCCGCGGCCCGACGCGCTGCGAGATCATCGACGAGCCGGCACGCGCCGAGCTCCTCGCTCGGCTCGGAGCGGACCCGCTGGCGGAGACGTCGGACCCGAAGCCCGCGTGGCAGCGCATCCAGAAGACGAAGCGCGCGGTCGGCGCGGTGCTCCTCGATCAGCGCATCTTCAGCGGGCTCGGCAACGTCTATCGCGCGGAGATCCTCTTCATGCTCGGCCTGCACCCCGAGACGCCGTCGAACGAGCTCACGAAGAAGCAGTTCAACGCGATCTGGAAGCTCGCGCGCGAGCTCCTGGCGCGCGGCGTGAAGGAGAAGCGCATCATCACGAAGCCGGCGGTCAAGGGCCGCCGGCTGAAGCGCAACGAGGCGCTCCACATCTACGCCCGCCGGACGTGCGATGCGTGCGGCAGCCCGGTTCGCCGCTGGATCGTCGGCGCGCGCGCGATCTACGCGTGCGAGACGTGCCAGCCGCCACGCGGGCCGGCCGCGCCCGTCAGCTCCCGGTGAACGCTGCCTTCCTCTTCTCGAGGAACGCCTTCATTCCTTCGGCGCGGTCTTCGGTGCCGAAGAGCATCGCAAAGGACTGCGTCTCCAGGGCGTTCGCCACCTCGAGCGGCACGTCGGCGCCGGTGTAGAGCACCCGCTTGCATTGCGCGAGCGCGAGGCGGCCCTTGCTCGCGATCTTCGCGGCCGTGTCGCGCGCCTTCGTCAGCAGCTCGGCGTGCGGGACCACCACGTTGACGAGGCCGATGCGCAGCGCCTCCTCCGCGTTGACCGTGTCGCCCGTGTAACAGAGCTCGCGCGCGCGGCCGATGCCCACGCGCCGGGCGAGGCGCTGCGTGCCGCCGAAGCCGGGGATGATGCCGAGGTTCACCTCGGGCTGTCCGAGCTTCGCCTTGTCGCTCGCGTAGATGAAGTCGCAGGCGAGCGCGAGCTCGCAGCCGCCGCCCAGCGCGAAGCCGTTCACCGCCGCGAGCACGGGGAAGGGCGCCTTCTCGAGACGCGAGCAGACGCGGTGGCCCATCTCGGAGAACGCGCGGCCCTGCTCGGTCGACATCGGCAGCATGGCCGCGATGTCTGCGCCGGCCGCGAACGCCTTCTCGCCCGCACCGGTGAGGATGGCGCAGGAGACCGCCTCGGGGCCCGACGCGGCGGCCAGGCTCGCGAGGAGCGCATCGAGCTCGCCCAGCAGCTCCGCGTTCAGGGCGTTCAGCTTGTCGGGGCGGTTCAGGGTGATGACGGCGACGGCGCCCTCACGCTCGCAGAGGACGGTGCTCATGACCGCCGACTACCACGGTCACCACGTCTCGACCACGGTCGCCCGCCGCGCGCGCCGGTCGCCCGCCGCGCGCACCGCGACCAGCATGCGCTCGGTGCCCTCGACGTCGCCCGCGGCGAGCGCGGTCTCCGCGTCGGCGACCGTCCAGTGCATGGCGTGCGCCTCGCAGAACCACGACGGGGGCATCGCGTGCGGCGCCGGTCGCGAGCAGTGTAGCGACCGCCGCCCGTCGTGCACGTCAGCGCAGGGGCGCTGCCGTCTTCGTGCCGCCCTCGTAGACGTAGAAGCCGCGGCCCGTCTTCTTGCCCAGCCAGCCGGCCGCGACGAGGTTCCGGAGCAGCGTGGGCGCGCGGTACTTGTCGTCGCCGATGTCGCGGTGCAGCACGTCGGCGATGGCGAGCACGGTGTCGAGCCCGATGAGATCCGAGAGCTCGAGCGGCCCCATGGGGTGGTTCAGCCCGAGCTTTGCCCCCGTGTCGATGTCCTCGGCCGTGCCGACGCCCTCCTGGAGCGCGAAGCACGCCTCGCACAGCATGGGGACGAGGATGCGGTTGACGAGGAAGCCCGGCGCGTCACGGCTGACGGTGACGGTCTTGCCCATCTTTTCCGCGACCGCGCGCACCGCGGCGTAGGTCTCGTCCGACGTCTGCACGGCGCGGACGACCTCGACGAGCTTCATCAGGGGCGGCGGATTCATGAAGTGCATGCCCACCACGAGAGAGGGGCGCTTCGTCACCCCGGCGAGCCGCGTGAGCGAGATGCTCGACGTGTTGCTCGCGAGGATCGCGCCGGGCTTCATCGCCTCGTCACATCCGGCGAAGAGCTTCAGCTTGAGCTCGACGTTCTCGGTCGCAGCCTCGATCACGAGATCGCACGCGCCGAAATCCGCGGAGCTCGCGGCCGGCGCGATGCGCGCGACGAGCGCGTCCTTGTCGGCCGCGGTCATCTTGCCCTTCTCGACCTGCTTGCCGAGGATGGCCTCGATCTTCGAGCGTCCCTTGGTGGCGAGCTCGACCGACGCGTCGGCGAGCACCACGTCGTATCCGGCGGCCGCGGCGACCTGCGCGATGCCGCCGCCCATCTGTCCGGCGCCGAGGACGCCGATTGTACGAATATCCATCTTGTCCGACCTCGCGGTTTGCGTGCGACCATTACCACGTGACGAGGCGGCCGGGAGCGTGGGTTCGTGCGGCAGCGGCGGCGCTCGCCGTCACCGCCTGCGCGGCGTGCGCCGCGCCGAGCCCGATCGATCGCGCGCAGCAGCTCGTGCGCATGCACCGGGAAGGGGAGGCGGTGATCCTCCTGCGCGGCCACCTCGGCAAGCACCCCGACGACGTGGGCGCGCGCCGCCTGCTCGTGCGCGTCCTCGCGTTCGACGGCCAGCTCGAGGCCGCGCGCACCGAGGTCGCAGAGCTGGAACGCCGGCTCCCGAACGATCCCATCCCGTGGCTCGAGCTGGGGCACGCGTTCGAGCTCACGCATCGCTACGACGAGGCGCTCGCGGCCTACGACACGGCGGCGAGCGTGGCGCCGGCCTCGGCGGCGGGCCCGCGCGAGGGCGGCATGCGCGCGGCGCGCTGGGGCGAGCCCGAGGAGGCGCTCCCGCGGCTCGAAGAGGCGGCGCGGCGCGGCGCGAACGACGCGGAGCTGTTCCACGCCCTCGGCCTCGTGCGCCTGCACCTCCGCGACTTCGAGGGCGCGGCCGACGCGTACGAGAAGGGACTCGCCGCCGACCCGAAGAGCACCGAGAACCTGCTCGGCCTCGCGAGCGTCGCCGTGGTGCGCGGCGATCCGGCGGCGGCGCTCGCGGCGTACGACCGCATCCTTCAGAGGAAACCGTCGTATGCGGGCGCCGAGCTCGGCCGCGCGTGGGCGCTCGCGAGGCTCGGTCGCAAGGACGACGCAAAGCGCGCCCTCGACCACGCCGAGCAGCTCGGCGCGGCGCGCGAGAACGTCGCCCGCCAGCGTGCCGACCTGAAGTAAATTGGCGGGATGGCCGACGAGACCGTTGCGATGAAGGAGCTGCGCGAGGTCTTCGAGGATCTCGACACCCTGCTGAAGAACCCGGAGGTCGGCGCCGAGCTCACGGCGCGCGGCGTCAACGTCAGCCTGGCCATCGTGGCTGCGGAGGCGCTCGTCGCGTACGTCGAGGGCGACCGCGAGCGCGCCGCCGAGGACTTCGATACCGTCGCCGAAGAGATCGCGACGCGCCTCGCGGCGAGCAAGACCGGCAAGGACGGAAGGTCATGAGCGACCCGAAGAACCGCTTCGGATCCGTGCCCACGCTCCGCACCGGCCAGGCGCATCCGCATCCCGAGCCGATCGGCGGCGAGCACTATTCGGCGGTGGAGCTGATGCCGGGCTACCGCGTGCTGATCCTCGATCAGCGGAAGCTCCCGCAGATCGAGCGCTACGAGTTCTTCACGCTCGTCGACCAGGTGGCGGACGCGATCACCGACATGCTGGTGCGAGGCGCGCCCGCCATCGGCATCGCCGCGGCCTACGGGCTCGTGGCCGCGGCCTACGCCGCCAAGGGCGACGGCGCCGAGTTCCTCGAGGCGATGGGCGTGGCCGACAAGAAGCTGCGGGCTGCGCGGCCCACAGCCGTGAACCTCGCGTGGGCGCTCGACCGCATGAAGCGCGTCGTCGAGGAGGCGCGCGCGCTCGCTCACCCGGCGCGCACCGAGCGCATCGCCGCGGAGGCGCGCAGCCTGCACAAGGCGGAGATCGCGGCGTGCCGCGCGATCGGCGTGCTCGGCCTCCCCTTCGTGCCGGACGGCGCCACCATCCTCACGCACTGCAACGCCGGCGCGCTCGCGACGGGCGGCTACGGGACAGCGCTCGGGATCGTGCGCGCCGCGCACGAGGCGGGCAAGAAGGTGCGCGTGCTCGCGTGCGAGACGCGCCCCTATCTCCAGGGCGCGCGGCTCACCGCGTGGGAGCTCGCGAAGGATCAGATCCCCGTCGAGGTGATCACCGACTCGATGGCCGCGCACTTCATGTCCAAGAAGGCGGTCGATCTCGTGGTGGTCGGCGCCGATCGGGTCGCGCGCAACGGCGACGTCGCGAACAAGATCGGCACGTACGGCCTCGCGTGCATCTCCGCGGCGCACGACGTCCCCTTCTACGTCGCGGCCCCGTGGAGCACGTGGATCTCGGATGCCTCGATGGGGGCGCGATCCCCATCGAAGAGCGCGCCGAGCGCGAGCTCTCGCACTTCCCGTTACCCGACGGCAACAGCGTTCAGATCGTGCCGGACGGCGTTCGCGTGCGAAATCCCAGCTTCGACGTGACGCCCCACGCGCTCATCACGGCCATCGTCACGGAGCGCGGCGTGGTGCAACCCGTGTCCGAGGGAGAGCTCGCGAAGCTCGCGACGCAGTAGCTGCGCGCACAGCCTGCGATGCTATAATCACGCACTCGGAGGTGACCTTGCGCAGGTTCGCTTATCTCGGTTGTGCGCTCACCGCGCCCGCTCTCGTCCTTGGAATGATCGCGGCAGCGTGCTCGGCGAAGAGTCGCGCGAGCGACGAGCCTTCCGTGCTCGACGGCGGCGGCCAGTTCGGCGAGCCGGAGGGCGGAGGCACCATCCCGGTGCGTCCCGCCTGCTCCGACGACAACAAGGACGTCTTCGTCATCGCCGAGGATCGCTCCTTCTATTCGTTTCACCCGCCGACCCTCGAGTTCAAGAACAAAGGCCTCCTCGATTGCCCGACCGGCGGCGCCCTGCCGACCTCGATGGCCATCGATCGCGCGGGCGTGGCGTGGGTCCGCTACAGCGACGGCTCCGTATGGCGCGTGAGCACCGAGAACCTCGCCTGCGAAGCGACGAAGTATCAGCCGCAGGCCGAGGCCTTCACGAAGTTCGGCATGGGCTTCGCGACGGAGACGAACGGCGGCTCCACCGAGACGCTCTACCTCTCCGACAGCGCTGGCCAGGGCCTCGCGAAGCTCAACACGAAGACCCTCGCGCTCGACTTCATCGGGCCGTACTCCGGCGATCTCGCGGGGACGACCAGCGAGCTCACCGGCACGGGCGATGGCAAGCTCTATGGCTTCTTCGTCACGAGCCCGGCGCAGGTCGCCGAGATCTCGAAGGCGACGGGCAAGGTGCTGTCCGCGCAAGAGCTCGCGGGGGTCTACGCCGGCAACGCTTGGGCCTTCTCGTTCTACGGCGGCGACTTCTTCATCTACACGAACGCCGAGGCCGGCAACCTCCCGATGAACGCCGGCGGCTCGGACGTCACGCGCTACCGCCCGTCGGACAAGAGCGTCACGGTGGTGAAGTCGAAGATCGGCTTCAAGATCGTGGGCGCCGGCGTCTCGACCTGCGCCCCGACCACCGGCCCGCGCTAGCAACCCGGATTGACCGGGCTCTGTCACGACGCTACGTCCATGGCGTGAGCTCGTCTTCCTCCACGCCGCCGTCACGTTTCGACCCCAAGCCCCCCTGGCTCAAGGTGCGCGCTCCGGGCGGCGAGACGTACGTGCATCTCAAGGAGACGTTCCGCGAGCTCGACCTTCACACCGTGTGCGAGGAGGCGCGTTGCCCGAACGTCGGCGAGTGCTGGACCGAGGGCACCGCGACCGTCATGCTGCTGGGGAGCGTGTGCACGCGCGGCTGTCGCTTCTGCGCCGTCACCACTGGCAACCCACGCGGCGCGGTCGACGGACGTGAGCCCGAGCACGTCGCGCGCGCCATCGCGCGCCTCGGCCTCCAGTACGTCGTCATGACGATGGTCGATCGCGACGACCTGCTCGACGGAGGTGCGGCCCACGTCGCACGCACCGTCACGCGACTCCGCGAGCTCCGCCCCGACATCCTCATCGAGACCCTGCTCGGCGACTTCGGCGGCCACCTCGACTACGTCGACGTCACGGTCGATGCCGCGCCGCACGTCTGGGCGCACAATATCGAGGTCGTGGAGCGCCTCCAGCGCACCATCCGCGACGTGCGTTGCAGCTACGAGCGCTCGCTCGCGGTGCTCGAGCGCGTGAAGCAGCGAGATCCCGCGCGCGTCACGAAATCGTCGATCATGGTCGGCATCGGCGAGCAGGACGACGAGGTCCTCCAGACGCTCGCGGACCTGCGCAAATCGGGCGTGGACCTCGTCACGCTCGGCCAGTATCTGCGTCCCTCGCAGAAGCACGCGGCGGTCGATCGGTTCGTCACGCCGGAGACGTTCGAGATGTACGCCGTCGAGGCGCGCAAGATGGGCTTCGCCTACGTCGCGAGCGGGCCGCTCGTGCGCAGCTCGTACAAGGCGGCCGAGGTCTTCGTGCGCAGCATCCTCTGCCCCGGCGACCCCGCCGCCGCCGAGGCCTTGATCAAGGAGCGGCTCGAGGAGGCGCAGCGCGCCGCCGCCGCGCTCAACGATGACGCCGCGCCGCGCACCACCAGCGAGCTGGCCGCGCGCGCCACCGCCTCGCTCCTCCCGGTATCGAGCCTGCTGCGGCGACCTTCGTGAGGCGGCGTCCCCCGACATGCCGCTCGTGACGACCGCGCCGCGGCGGTCGAGGCGCCGCTCTGCTCGCGCCTGATGATCGCGGTCGACAAGCGGGTGGTCCGCGCGCGTGCACCCGAGCTCAGGTGGGCGAACGGCACGATGACGGCGCACCTCGACGTGGGCGAGAAGCTCTGGCCGGACGTCTACCTCGGCCGTCTCGAGGGCACGACGGTCAAGGCGTGCGGCTCGCTCGCCACCGGACCCGGGCACGAAGCTGGTCGCCATCCAGCTGTATGCGCCGCCCGGTCCCCCGCTGAGGTGGTCAGAGGTGCGATAAACTTGCGCCGTCGCCGCCTGATAGCCGGCGAACGTGTGCTTAGCTTGGAAGAACTTCGGCGCTCTCTGCGTCGTACAAGGATCCCCCCATGAGCACCCGTCGGACCATTCTCGTTGCTTCCTCCGCCGTCGCCGCAGCGCTC
>Ga0123336_10005032_pt1 | contig 10590 bp, 8 predicted proteins | sample SSSSmetaG_FD_96466 | JGI IMG/M metagenome (GOLD analysis project Ga0123336, IMG submission 96466) | Glacier valley bacterial and archeal communities from Borup Fiord, Nunavut, Canada, to study Microbial Dark Matter (Phase II) - ​SSSS metaG | ecosystem: Environmental > Aquatic > Freshwater > Ice... | reverse complement strand
TCCGTGGTGATCACATTGGCTTGCGTCATCGGGTGGTGGAAGGTGGTATAGACCACGCCCGGCGCCACCCGGTCGGTGATGCGGGCGCGCAACGTCGTCTCTCCAGCCCGGCTTGCCAGCCGAACCCAATCGCCATGCCTCACGCCACGCTGCTCGGCATCATGCGCATGGATTTCCAGCACATCTTCCTCATGCCAGCGGCTGTTCTCCGTCCGCCGTGTCTGCGCGCCCACGTTATACTGACTGAGGATGCGGCCGGTGGTCAGCAGCAGCGGGAAGCGCGGCCCGCTCCGCTCCTCCGTCGGGATATATTCCGTAATCATGAAACGGCCTTCACCACGCACAAATCTTTCGATGTGCATCACCGGCGTCCCGTCCGGCGCGGCTTCGTTGCACGGCCATTGCACAGACCCAAGCTCCTCCAGCCGCGCATACGAAACACCTGCAAAACTCGGAGTGGTGCGGGCCACCTCGTCCATGATCTCGCTAGGATGATCGTAGCTGCCGATATTCACGCCAAGTGCCGCGGCCAGGCGCAGCGTCACCTCCCAATCTGCCAACCCAGGCAAAGGTGCGATCACCCGGCGCACTCGGTTGATCCGTCGTTCCGCATTGGTGAAGGTGCCGTCTTTTTCCAGGAATGTCGTTCCCGGCAAAAAGATGTGCGCGTAATTGGCTGTTTCGTTCAGGAACAGATCCTGCACGATCACGCACTCCATCGCTTCCAGCCCGGCGATCACATGCCGCGAGTCCGGGTCGCTCTGCGCAATATCCTCGCCCTGAATATATATCCCCTTGAACGTGCCTTCAACGGCCGCGTCCAGCATGTTGTTGATCCGCAAACCCGGTTCTGGATCGATCGCCACACCCCACTCATGCGCAAAAACCTCGCGCGCAGCCGCCCCGCTCACATGGCGATACCCTGGCAGCTCATGCGGAAAACTGCCCATGTCGCAGCTCCCTTGTACATTATTCTGTCCCCGTAAGGGGTTCACCCCCACGCCCGGCCGCCCGATATTGCCCGTTGCCATCGCCAGATTGGCGATCGCCATCACCGTGGTGGTGCCCTGGCTGTGCTCCGTCACCCCCAGCCCGTAATAGATCGCCGCATTGCCGCCTGTCGCATAAAGCCGCGCCGCATCGCGGATAAGCTCGGCCGCCACACCAGAAACCTTTTCCACCGCCTCTGGAGCATTCTGCGGCTCCAGCACGAATTCCGCCCAGGCATGGAATTCCGCCATGTCGCAGCGCGCACGCACAAACGCCTCGTTCACCAGGCCTTCCGCTACGATCACATGCGCCAGCGCCGTCAACACCGCCACATTGGTGCCCGGCTTCAAAGGCAGATGATAATCGGCCGCGATATGCGGGCTGCGAACAATATCGGTGCGCCGCGGATCGATCACGATCAACCTGGCGCCAGCACGCAGACGCTTCTTCATCCGTGAGGCGAATACCGGATGCCCGTCCGTCGGGTTGGCGCCAATCACCAGCATCACATCCGAATGCTCGACGGAATCAAAATCCTGCGTGCCGGCCGACGTCCCATATGTCTGCGACAGCCCAAATCCCGTCGGCGAGTGACAAACCCGCGCGCAGGTATCCACATTGTTGTTGCCAAACCCGGCACGCACCAGTTTCTGGACCAGATACGTCTCCTCGTTCGTGCAGCGGGAGGACGTGATGCCGCCCACCGACCCACGTCCATAGGCGGCCTGAATGCGCTTGATCTCGGAGGCCGCCCGCGAGAACGCCTCCTCCCAACTCACCTCACGCCAGGGATCGGTGATCCGCTCGCGGATCATCGGCTTCGTCACGCGCTCCCGATGCGTTGCATACCCCCAGGCAAACCGCCCCTTCACGCAACTATGGCCGCGATTCGCCTTGCCATCCTTGTAAGGCACCATGCGCACCAGCTCAGGCCCGCGCATCTCCGCCTTGAACTGGCAACCCACACCGCAATACGCGCAGGTCGTCACCACCGAATGTTCAGGCGTGCCAATCGCCACCACCGATTTCTCGATCAGCGTCGCCGTCGGGCAGGCCGCCACGCACGCACCGCAACTGACGCACTCGCTGCTCATGAACGGCTCGTTCTGGCTCGCCGCGATACGCGATGAAAACCCGCGCCCATCCACCGTCAGCGCAAAAGTCCCCTGCACCTCCTCGCACGCCCGAACACAGCGGCTGCACACGATGCATTTGGAAGGATCATAGTCGAAATAAGGATTTGACTGATCCTTGGCGGAATGCGTGTGGTTCGCGCCCTCATATCCATAGCGCACATCGCGCAGCCCCACCTCGCCGGCGGCATCCTGCAATTCGCAATCGCCATTCGCGCCACAGGTCAGGCAATCTAGCGGATGGTCGGAGATATACAGCTCCATCACCCCGCGCCGGAGCCGGCGCAACCGCTCATTGCCCGTCACCACCGACATGCCAGGCGCGACCAGCGTCGTGCAACTGGCCGGCGTGCCCGCCCGCCCCTCGATCTCCACAAGGCACAGTCTGCAAGATCCGAACGCGTTCAGCGTATCGGTCGCGCACAGCTTCGGTATCTTCACCCCGATCTGCGCGGCCGCTCGCATGACGGACGTGCCCTCGGGCACCGTCACTTCGAACCCGTCGATCTTCACCGTCACCTGAGCCGCCGCCCGGCTGGCCGGCGTTCCAAAATCGCCTTCCTGGATCAGCGCCATCTGCGTGCTCCTATTCCGCGGCCATGGACAGAGGCCGCACGAAATCTTCCCTGAAATGCCGGACCGCGCTCATCACCGGATAAGGCGTGAACCCGCCCAAAGCACATAGCGATCCAAACTTCATCGTTTCGCAGAGATCCTCCAGCAACGGCATTTGGCTCGCATCGCCCGCGATAATCCGGTCAAGCACCTCCACCCCGCGGGTGCTGCCAATCCGGCACGGCGTGCATTTGCCGCAGGATTCCACGGCACAAAACTCCATCGCGAACCGCGCCATCCGGGCCATGTCCACCGTGTCGTCGAACACCACCACGCCGCCATGGCCGATCAGCCCGTCGCGCGCCGCAAACGCCTCATAATCGAATGGCGTGTCGAACAGCGCCGGCGGAAAATACGCGCCCAGCGGACCGCCCACCTGCACCGCACGCACCGGCCGGCCGGTGGCCGTGCCACCGCCCACATCCATCACCAACTCGCCAAGCGTGATCCCGAACGGCACCTCGAACAGCCCGCCACGCGCAATATTCCCGGCCAGTTGCACCGGCATCGTCCCGCGCGAGCGCCCCACCCCCAACGCCTTGTAGGCCGCCGCCCCCTTGGCAAAGATGTCGGGCACCGCTGCCAGGGACAGCACGTTGTTCACAACGGTCGGCTTGCCGAACAACCCCTCTATCGCCGGCAATGGTGGCTTGGCCCGCACCTGTCCGCGCTTGCCCTCCAAACTGTCCAGCAGTGACGTCTCCTCGCCACACACATAGGCGCCCGCGCCCACCCGAATTTCGATCGAAAAACTGTGGCCGCTACCCAGCACGGCTGGTCCCAGCAGACCCTCGTTCTCCGCCACCACCACGGCCCGGTTCATCATGCTAATCGCGTGCGGATACTCGCTGCGCAGATACACATAGCCGCGTGTGGCACCCACCGTGATGCCGGCGATGACCATGCCCTCGATCAGCAGGAATGGATCGCCTTCCATCACCATGCGATCGGCAAACGTGCCGCTATCGCCCTCGTCCGCATTGCAGACGATGTATTTCTGATCCGCCGGCGCCTGCTGCACCGTTCGCCACTTGATCCCGGTCGGAAAACCAGCCCCGCCGCGCCCGCGCAAGCCCGAGTCGGACAATTCCGCGATCAGCTCGCCCGGCAACATCGCCAACGCCCGCTGCAACCCCACCAGCCCGCCGGCCGCGCGATACGCGTCGAAGCTGATCGGATCAATCACACCGCACCGCGCAAAGGTGATCCGCGTCTGACGCGCCAGAAACGGGACCTCCTCCGGCCGGCCAACACGCAGTTTGTGCGCCACGCCCGCCATCATCCCGGATGAAAGCAACTCCGGCAGATCAGTCAGATCCACCGGCCCATAGCCAATCCGGCCGCCGTCCGTCTCCACCTCAATAAGCGGTTCCAACCAGGCCATGCCACGCGACCCGTTCCGCACGATCTCCACCCCAGGACAAAGCGCGCGCAAGGCCGCCGCCACCTCGTCTGCCCCCACGGAGACAGCAAGCGCATCGCCAGGAACAAACACGCGGTTCATGCGGCCGCGTCCAGCAAGCTGTCCAGGCGGCCAATGTCCAGCCGCGCCACACTCCGCTCATTGATCATCGCGCAGGGCGCAGCGGCACACAGCCCCAGACAGAAGATCGGCTCCAGCGTCACCGCGCCGTCTGCCGTCGTCTCATGCCAGGAAATCCCCAGGCGGCGCCTTGCATGATCCGCTATCCGATCGGCGCCGCGGCTTTGGCATGCCTCCGCCCGGCACAATTTCACCACCGTCCGCCCCGCCGGCGCATGGCGGAAATCATGATAGAACGAGATCAGGCCATGGATTTCCGCACGCGACTGGTTCAGCGCCTGCGCCACCACCGGCACGGCCGCCTCCGGCACAAAACCAAATGTTGCCTGGATCGCGTGTAGCATCGGCATGGCAGGCCCCTCAAGACCCAGATAGGGCGCAATCAACGCACCAATCCTGGCCTCCAGTTCCGTGTCCATGCCGCCCTGCTGCATCTACCGTTCCTCGCAGTGCAAACTAAACGGCCGATCCGCAGAAAGCGGCAAGGCCCCGCAACCCATGGTGCGATAGAACATCTCTATCGGTCCGGCATCTCCCCCACGAAGGCCAGCCGCGCTTCGGCCAACAAGGCCGAGGTCAAGGGCAGCAAAGGCTCCCTCTGCGGATAGACGAGGCCAATGATCGGACAAGCTTCCTCCTCAACAATAGGGATCGAGCGCAACCCCTCCTGCACACCCAAACTCTCCGCCATGATCGCCGGAATAACGCTGGCCCAATGGCCGCTGCGCACATGCGTGATCAGGACGATAATCGAATTGCTCTCCAGAACCGGCGGCCGGAAACCGCCCGCATTCTGAAGCCGCAGCTCGATGATGCGCCGATTTTGCATATCAGAAGTTAACAAACTCAAAGGAATGTCACTTAAATCCGCCCAGCGCACCGAACGCCGCTCGGCCAGCGCGTCGCCCGCCGGCACCAGCAGCCGATAACGCTCCTCAAACAACGCAACGCTCCTGAACCGGCCAAGACCCTCGCCACCGATATAGGTGATGCCAGCATCGGCCTGCAGAGTCTCCACGCCAGCCAGAACCTCCGCCGCGCTGCAGGAGCGCACGGAGAACGTCACCTGCGGATGCGCCAGGCGCAGCGGCGTCGTCAGCCTCGCCACGGCCGGCAGCGCCGTAGGCACCGCAAGCAGACGCAAATGGCCGGACAGCCCCTCCAGCAGCGCACGCACCTCATCCCGCATCGCCCGCGCGTCGGCGACAATCCTTGTTGCCCAAACCAGCACACGCTCACCCTCGGGCGTGAAGCCGCCAAACCGGCCACTGCGATGCACCAGAAGCACGCCGAGCGTCGCTTCAAGCTGCTTCAGGCCGGCGGACAAAGTGGGCTGCGTGACGCCGCACCCCTCCGCGGCGCGGCCGAAATGCTTTTCCCGCGCTAACGCGACCAGGAAGGTGAGTTTGTCTAGCAAGGGCTAAGGAAGAACTTCTTTTTTGAAAAAAAGAAGCAAAAAACTTTTATCCATGGATGACCTGGGCCAGCCAGTCTTGCAGGTTGTAGTAGTTCGTTACGCGGGCGATTTTGCCGTCGCGTAGATCGAAGAACGCGCCGGCGGGCAACACATACGTCTGGCCTGTCGCTTGCGGCAGACCGTCAGCCGTCTTCTTGTAAGTGCCGTGAACCACGAACTCGGCCGCCGCGCGATCGCCATCGCCCAGGATCACGATATCGCGCAACTGCTCGCTATAAGACTCGTCCATCTGAGCCATGAACGCCACAAAAGCCGCGCGTCCCACCTGCCGTTCACCCTGGTTGATGTCGTGGGCGACATCCTCCGTCAGCAACGCCATCATCGCCGGAAAATCACCATCGTTAAACGCCTGGTAATAAGCGCGGATGATACTCGCTGTCGTCATGCACCCTCTCCCACACTCGGCCAGTCACGATGATTGAACACGGCGCCATCCTTGCGCACGGCGTCAAGCCGCGCCGGATCGAGGTCCGTGAACAGCCAGCCAGGCTGATCCAGAACGCCCGCCGCGATCACGCCATCGTCTGGGAACCCTCGGTCCACCGGGCCGAACACAGCCGCATAACCATGGTTCTCGTCCAGCGTCGCCAGGCCCGGCGCCAGGCCGATCGTGGGCGACACCGCCACGAAACATTGGTTCTCCAACGCGCGCGCTTGCGCGCTCAGCCGAACCCGATTGAACCCGTGCAGGCTATCCGTGCAACTCGGCGCCAGGATCAACCAAGCCCCCGCCATCACCTGCGCCCGCACCAAAGTGGGGAACTCCACATCGTAACAGATCGCCACGCCTACCCTGCCCCACGGCGTCTCGAACACGCGCGGCGCGGCGCCGCCCTGCACGCCCCACCGCTCGCTCTCGAACCGCGTCATGATATGCTTGTCCTGATAGCTGACACCGCCGTCCGGGCCGATCAGCGGCGCCCGGTTGCGCACCACCCCGCCCTCTGCCCAGGGGAGGCTGCCCGGCAGCAGCCACACAAGGTGGCGCTGCGCCAGGCCGCGGAACAAAATCATCAGCCGATCGCGCTGGGCGCACACCGAATCCAGCTCCCGCGCCACATCGCCGGCGCCGGGAAACGCTGCCGCCAGCTCCATGCAGGCGTATTCGGGCATCATCAGAAGCTGCCCGCCCCCCGCCGCCCCGGCGGCCACCAGCGCCTCCATCTTGGCAGCGAACGCCTCCCAACTCGTCGGCGCAGTCACCTCGTAGCCAAGCGCCGCCAGGCGCAGCGCACTCATGGCAGTGGGGCGCCCTGCAACGCCTTCATCCAGAAGGTCAGCGTCTTTGGCGTCTCCTCCGCCGCGCCCAGATCCCGCCACCGCATGGTGCACGTCACGTCCGGCCGCGCCACAAACCCTCGCTTGCGCCAAAACCCGTCCAGCGGAACATATCCGCCCGGCCGCGCCGGATGGTCAGCGGGCCGGGCAACGGCACAAAAACACGCGTATGGACAGTCAGACACGGCGGCCGCGTGGGCTTCCCGCTCGCGAAAGAACGTAACGCCCACCCCCTGCCCCCGCAGCTCCGGCAACAGGACGCTCTCTCCAAAATAAAAGAAGTCGCTCACGCTCCAACCGCGCGCATGGAACGGCGCCTGAACATTCTCCGTTTCGTCGCTCAACGGCAGGCAGGTAGAGGCACCGACGATCCGCCCTCCCTGGCGGGCCACAATCACCGCGCTGCGTGGACTGGCCAAATAGATGCGTAGATACGCGACCTCATACGCAGGATCGCCATCATACAGATAGGGAAAGTCCCGAAACACCCGCACGCGCAGCGCCGCCAGCGCCTCGATCAACGGCGGTAATTCGCTGCCGCTGCAGCGCGTAATCGTCAGACCCTCCATGCACGCAGTCTCAAACCAGCCAAGACAAAAACCAACAGATAAAAGTTTTCGGTCTTTTTTCAAAAAAGGACTGCTCGCCCTCCTGTGGCCAACCCGCCCCCTCGGCCCCATAATCCGCAGCAGCCCCAAGAAGGACCGCCACCCATGTCCCCCAAACACCTCCTCGCCGCAGCCGCCATCCTCGCTTCCGCCGCCCAGGCGCATGCCGCCGAAGACGCCTCCCTCTCGGCCGCCCTGCATGCTCCAGCCCGCGAGGCCAAATTCGTCGCCCGCGATGCCGTCCGCCACCCGGCTGAAGAGCTCGCCTTTTTCGGCCTACGCCCGAACGCCAGCGTCGTCGAGATCTGGCCGGGCGGCGGTTACTGGACCGAAATCCTCGCCCCCTACCTGAACGCTCACGGCACCTTCATCGCCGCCCTGCCACCGGACGGCGAGGAACACGAGGCCGCGAAATTCAAGGCGAAATTCGCCGGCAAACCAGGCTACGAAAGCCTGCACATCATCGCCGCAGCCCACGAGACGGACGACGTGGCGCCACCCGCCAGCGCCGACTTTGTGCTCACCTTCCGTAACGTTCACAACTGGATGTATGACGGCTCTGCGGACCAGGTTTTCGCCAGTTTCTACAAGGCGCTCAAACCCGGTGGCATCCTCGGGGTGGAGGAACATCGCGGCCTCGACACCATCCCGCAGGACCCGAAGGCCGAGAACGGCTATGTCCGCCAGGATTACGTCATAGCGATGGCCAAGCGCGCCGGCTTCGAACTCGTGGCCAGCTCGGAAATCGACGCCAATCCGCGGGACACCAAGGTCTACCCCAAAGGCGTCTGGACTCTGCCGCCCACCTTCGAACTCGGCAGCGTCGACCACGCGAAATACGCAGCCATCGGCGAGGCCGACAACATGGTGCTCAAATTCCGCAAGCCCGCTCCCTGATCAGTGGCCCGTCTGCCTATCACACCCACCATCTCGATCGATGAGGCGGAGCTGAGCGAGCGGTTCGTGCTCAGCTCCGGCCCTGGCGGCCAAAACGTCAACAAGGTCTCCTCAGCCGTCGAGCTCCGCTTCGATGCGCGAGCATCGCCGAACCTGCCCGATGCGGTGAAGGCCCGCCTCATTCGCATCGCCGGCAGCCGCATGACGCAGGACGGCATCATCGTCATAAGCGCCCAACGTTTCCGCGCGCAGCCCCGCAACCGGGAGGACGCGATGGAGCGCCTGTTTGCCATGATTCGTGAGGCGGCCGTGGTCCCCATACGCCGTCGCGCCACGCGGCCGACGCTCGGATCGAAGGAGCGGCGGCTGGAGGGAAAGGCGGTCAGAGCCGGAGTGAAGTCCGGGCGACGGAAACCGAGCCAAGACTAGGAGGCGCAGCACTGACAAAAGCTTTTTGCTTCTTTTTCTCGAAAAAGAAGGCTCTTTCTTCATTCAGAAATAAGACTGCAACGGCGCCACCTCAAGCGTCCCAGCCCGCAACGCCCCAATCGCATGCGCCGCCGCCCGTGCCCCCGCCAACGTTGTGTAATGCGGCACGCCATGCGTCAGTGCGGTGCGGCGAATGTCGAAACTATCGGCCGTGGACTGCGCCCCTTGCGACGTATTCACCACCATCTGGATATCGCCGCTGCGGATCGCGTCCACGCAATGCGGCCGGCCTTCGAGGACTTTGTTGATGACCCGAACGTCGATCCCGGCCTCCCGGATGCGGGCGGCCGTACCCCGCGTCGCCATGATGGTGAAACCCATCTCCGTCAAGCGCCGTGCCAGCCCGGGCAATCCGGATTTGTCGCTGTCCCTCACAGACAGAAAGACAGTTCCGGCTTCCGGCAAGATCACGCCTGCACCCAACTGGGCTTTCGCGAATGCACGCTCGAAGCTACGGTCCAGCCCCATCACTTCGCCGGTCGATTTCATCTCAGGCCCAAGGATCGTGTCCACGCCGGGGAATCGTGCAAACGGGAATACCGCTTCCTTCACCGCCACATGCTTGCTGATCGCCGTGTCGTCGAGCTTGAAGTCAGCGAGCTTCGCACCAGCCATGACCAGCGCGCCGATCTTGGCTACTGCCACGCCCGTCGCTTTTGCGACGAACGGCACGGTACGGCTGGCACGAGGGTTGACCTCAAGCACATAAACCACTCCGTCCTTGATGGCGTATTGAACGTTCATGAGACCGATCACGCCGAGTGCGCGCGCAATCGCGTCAGTCTGGTCTTTCAACTCGCCGATCATCGCCGGCGAGAGGGAGTAGGGCGGCAGCGAACAGGCGCTGTCGCCGGAATGGATGCCGGCTTCTTCGATATGTTCCATGACGCCGGCGACATACACTGTGGTGCCGTCGGCGATGCAATCGACGTCCACCTCGATCGCGTCGTTGAGATATCTGTCGATCAGCACAGGCTGATCGCCGGAAACGCGCACCGCCTCGCGCATGTAGCGGTGCAGTTGCGCGCGATCGAACACGATCTCCATGGCGCGCCCGCCTAGCACGTAGCTGGGCCGGATCACCACCGGATAGCCGATGCGTTCGGCGACGGCTTCGGCCTGCTCAGCGGAGCGGACGATGCCATTTTCCGGCTGGCGCAGGCCAAGTTTTTGCAACAGCGCCTGGAAACGTTCACGATCCTCGGCGATGTCGATGGCGTCGGCACTTGTGCCGAGTACGGGAATGCCGGCGGCGGGCAGCGCCTGGCTGAGTTTCAGCGGTGTCTGGCCGCCATATTGAACGATGCAGCCAAGGACTTCGCCGCGCTCCTGTTCGCGGCGGACCAGCGCGATCACGTCTTCGGCGGTGAGCGGTTCGAAATACAGGCGGTCGGATGTGTCGTAATCGGTGCTGACGGTTTCCGGGTTGCAGTTGACCATAATGGTCTCGTAGCCGGCTTCGCGCAGCGCATACGCGGCGTGCACGCAGCAATAATCGAACTCTATCCCCTGCCCGATCCGGTTCGGGCCGCCGCCGAGAATGATAATCTTCTTTCGGTC
>Ga0123336_10005031_pt1 | contig 10590 bp, 9 predicted proteins | sample SSSSmetaG_FD_96466 | JGI IMG/M metagenome (GOLD analysis project Ga0123336, IMG submission 96466) | Glacier valley bacterial and archeal communities from Borup Fiord, Nunavut, Canada, to study Microbial Dark Matter (Phase II) - ​SSSS metaG | ecosystem: Environmental > Aquatic > Freshwater > Ice... | reverse complement strand
CACAGCCTCCCTCACACAGCTCTCGATCACCGATGCCAACACCTTTATGAACTGGCCCGCCGTACAAGGCGTCGATCCAAACGGAAATACAAACTATTCGGCACGTACCAGCACATCGTCTTGACCGCCGCCTCATTGTCCAGCGTACACAGCCCCTGCAGATCGAAATAGCCCCCGCCTCGCTGGAAAAGGCACGTCTCCAGATTGTCGGGTCCGCTGTCGGAGAGATCGATCATGTAGCGCTGACCGAGTACGGTCAGTTTGTGCCCGACGGCAATGAAGTCGTCCCACGTCTTGATTTTATCGACGTCTACTCCCGCCTTTTCAAGCAGGTCGCGGCGATAGGCGAGCTGTACCGGGTGCACATCGTGCGGGATGCCGAAAATATGTCCACGACTGGTGTAGGGCGCAAACCGGGCATGCACCATTTTGTCCCAGAGACCGGTGTTGTGCACGCGGTCGGTGAGGTCTGCGAACCCAACATCTTTGAGGGGGCCGCGAAAAAAAGTGCCGGACGAACTGATTTCGACTTCGACCATATCGGGCACGTCGAGGTCGGCGAGAAACGCGTTCTGAAGTCGGGTGGCCAGTCCATCGTTGGAAACGAGCTGCAGATCGACCTTCACGCCGGGATGTTTCGCCTCGAACTCGACGCTCGCTTTCTGATAAGCTTCGTAGTGCGGGCGTGCGAATACCCAGAACGTGATCGTTTTGGTGCCCGGCGGAAGAACTGTGTGGCCGGAGTGCCAGGCGCTCCACCGCAGCCAGCCGCCCGACAGCACAGCGAGCACGAGGAAACTGAAGGCAGCTCTGCCATAGGGAAAATAACGCATCTCAGACGGTCTCCCAAACTCTTGCAAATCAGTGTTATGTACTTATCAGTTCCGCTTTTTGGGGATCGGTAACACATAGCCGCTGGTGCTGAAAAGTGTATAGCCGACCTTGTCCCGCGTGTAGCCGTACGATCCTTTCGCTGCATGAGGATCATCGGGCAGCGCTTTCAAATACGCCGGGACGAGCTGCGCCGGTGTGTCCGGTAGATGTCCGTGCTCTAACTCGTAGGCGCGGATTGCGATGTGGAGTTCGAGCATTGCGGTACGCGCCGAGTCTTCCCGATTTTGGTCTCCTGCCTTCGAGAATTCCGGGCATATGAGTAGACAAATTGGATCGGTTGGGATCGGAATCTGAGCGGTGTTGGCGTTGTAGGGCTGCCGCGCGCCAGCGATCATCGCGTCCATATAATTTGTGTAATTCGCAAAGGAAACACGTTTGTTGATCAGGCTGAAGCGAATACCCTGCGCAAAGCTCTGAAAGCGTGATTTCGCGTCTTGTTCGGCGCCATCGTACTGCGTCGCTCCGCTGTATTCACGAAGGCTCTTCACAATGTCTGGCTTCTGGAATAACGCTAATAGATTCGCCTGCCCGAAATATTTCTCTTCCGTCAGCACGTCCGCGTAAGGGACATGCAGGGCGCGAATCGCCTCGAGACGTTTGAGGGCGGCACGTGCCTGCGGCGCGGTGAGATGGGCAGCGTAGCCGCCGCAGTCTCTTTCGCCAATTGCCGTAATCGCGATCCCAACCAGCATGTTGATTATTGCGCCACCACGAGGAACCATCTGTCCGATCTGGATCGCGTCGAGGCAGCTCGTTACTGCTCCCTGATAATCTCCCTGCGCGGCACGAGTATTCGCCTCGAGCTTAAGGAGACGTGCCAGCTCCCTGAACCTCGCGAGGCGCGGAAACAGCGTACTGTCCGATTGGAGCGGAGATTCCATATAGGGATGGGCGAAACCCTGCCGGAGTGTCGCGAGACAGAGCGCGTTGTCCGCGACGAGTTTCGCTTTCTCTACATCCGAATAGGGATGATCCCATTTGGTGGAGTTGGAGTGAGTTTTCGACATCGATGCGTAGTCCGCTTCTTTCGACTGAAGCTGATCAGCGGCTTTGATGAAGTAGTCTCGCGCATTGACGGCAGGCATTGCATGGGTCGGGATTTGGATGACGGGCAGTGCGCCGAGCGAGCCCATCCACATTCTCAGCATTCCGAAAAGCACAAGGATTGGCAGACCGATGATGAGAGCGACTTTGCCAAACAATATTGCCTTGTTCTTTTTCACTGCTATCGATTCCTTGACGGCGGAAGTGCGAGTTGACTGGCTGCTGAGGGATATATCGAATACGAAGTCTGTTTTCACTTCATATTGTTATCAAGTATACCGCACTCTATGTCTGCCCTACGTTGCGCATTCAATCGGGTGCAGGGCATGTATTCTGATAGCGCTGCGTTTTCCCAGGGTTGAAAGCCCAATTCGGCTGAGGTGCAGCCTACCCCCTGGGTTCGATCCGGGTTCGTCTGGCATACCGCATTCCCAGGGTTGAACCCCGATCCGTCTGGCAGCAGTGGCACATTCGGCTTCGAGCGACGGCACATTTCACTTCATCTCTCACCATCGACTGGCAAGGAGCAGACAGGACGATTGTCCTGCCTGCTCCCTGTGCTCGTACTTATTCATCAAACGACTGTCGATTCTTCTCAGACAGGTTTGCTGACGCGTTTGCGGCGAAGGAAGGCTGCGCCACTGATGCCCATTCCGACGAGCATCGCGAAAGTGCCCGGTTCGGGGGTGATCGGGGTGCCGGTCGGTCTGGTCTGCGTCGGGGAGATACTATGATTATCCGACTCGAACCCCGTCGCGAGCGAAGCGTTCGTGAACACGATTTTGTTGAAAACCGTGCCATGTGTGCCGAAGAAGTTTACGTAAGCGAACGGCTCCCCGGAATCCTGCCCGTTGTTCGGGTTGCTGTAGTAGCTCGAAGAGTTCGGCTGCGTGTTGATAAAACTGATCAGTGATTGGGTATCCAGATTATAAACAAGTGTGTTGTTTTCATAGAGACTGATCGCGTTCTGATTGTCGCCCGCAGAGTACCAGAAGCCAAAGTAAGCTTCGTTGGCGGGGAGGGTCAGCGTCGAACTCAACTGACCGCTTTGTGCGCCGATGGAGTAGTAGTTGCCCGCGCCGCCCGCGCCCCCGTACTGGTTTGCGCTGACTATCGCCTCACCGGGGCTCGAGTAGGTTCCGATATTGCTGACGAGCGAGGTATAAACTCCCGGCGCGAAGCCATCGAAGGTTTCTGTCGTGATATTGGGCACCGACGAATGCTGTACGCCGGGTTTTTCGATCGTAACGACGACCTGTGCCCGCGCATTCTGAGCGAGCAGACCGGCGGCAATGATGGTAAGGGACAGAGCGATTTTCTGAGTGGACATGAATAATTTCCTTCTGAGTAAATATAGACATACAGGCGAATGCGATACATTTTGCAGAAACGCTGGATTGCCAGCATCTCAGTCAAATCGGAACGAAAGCTTTCGTTCACAGTTGATTACTTATATGCACAAAGCGTGCCATGTCAGCCTGTGAATCGCCCGGAAGGAGAAAAGCTAGTGTTTTATGCATGGCATCGCAGTGAATACTCGTATTGTCACGGCACGTATAGTGAGCAGTAGCGGCGTAGGAAAGCGTTCAGAGACAGCAGGTTTGCCAGACGGCAAAGCAAATGACTTGTTACGAGAAGGACTTCAATATTCGAGTGAAAGGATGAAATAGTCGAGGAGGTAAGTAGGCTCGTCAGCGCGAAACATCAACTGTAGCAGTTACAAATTGTGCAGCGAGGCAGGTATGGAAGGCGGGCGATGCGAGCAGTAATACAGCGAGTGCTGGGGGCGTCCGTCAGTTTCGTCGATAAAAATGTTGAGAAAACCGAAAATGGTGATCATGAAAAGATTTTCGAGCAGCATAGTGCGATCGAGAGCGGATTTCTGGTGCTGATCGGAGTGCATCGGGAAGACACGCTGGAAGATTCGCTCCTCCTTGCCGATAAGATTGGAAACCTGCGTGTAATGGAGGATGCGGAAGGGAAACTGAACCTTTCGCTGAAGGATGTCGGCGGTTCCGCGCTCGTCGTATCGAACTTTACGCTGTTCGGAGACTGTCGTAAAGGGAGGCGTCCGAGTTTTACCGAAGCCGCTTCCGGTCAGCAGGCGGAGGAACTGTACGCTGCCTTTGGGAACGCGCTTGCGGCGCAGGGCATTCCAACGCAGTACGGTGTCTTTGGAGCCGAGATGCAGGTCGCCCTGATAAACGACGGTCCGATTACACTGCTGCTCGACAGCAAACGCGCCTTTTGAGGCTCAATTTGCAGCAGACAAAAATATTCTGTATTCTGCTTGACAGTCTCCGCCAAATCTGATTTAATGACTCTATCACCATGAGGTATGAGTACGTGAAACCGCAGCAACCCGAACCGGAAAAAACAGAACAATCCAATGCCGCCGCTCCTCGTAAGCGCGCCCCGCGAAAACGAGTCGGCGAAGACGGGAACGCGTCCCCCGTCACCGATGCAGATCAGCGCAGTGTGCGAGAAGCGGAGCAGCAGAATCGGCTCGGCGATGCACAGGAGTTCGCTGAAAATCCACAGAAAGCGGTTACGCACTACCGTCGCGCCGTCAAAACCGGACCGCGTCGTGCCGCGCCGCATTTCAACCTCGGTGAGCTCTATAAACGGTACGGGCGGCTTCATATTGCACTACTCGAGTATCGCAAAGCGGTCGAACTCGCTCCGGACAACGCGTACTATCGCTACAAACTCGGTGACTGTTACGCTGCGGTCGGCATGGTCACCAATGCTGCGGGTGAGCTGGAAAAGGCGCGCGACCTGATGCCACAGGACGGCTTTTATCACTTTTGGCTCGGCGACTTTTATGCTCGCACGGGAAAGCTACAGGAAGCGATCGCAGAGATGCAACAGGCAACGCTTTTCTCGCCCTACGATGCCTATTACAACCTTCGACTCGGAATGGTCTACCTGCAGGCAGGGTTTCTCAGTGAAGCAGCAGACGCGATGCGGCAGTCTGTCAGCCTCGATCCTGAAAACGCTTCGTATCACGCGCTGCTCGGCGATGTCTATCTGCAGCTCGGCTTCGAACGACAGGCTCTGCTGCACTATCGCAGCGCGGGCAAACTCGACCCGTATGATTCCAACTATGTCGAGCGTGTACGCCGACTTATCGCCAGCGATTCGACCTGATTTCGCCCTTGTAATTCTGCTTCCCACCAGCTCTCCTGCAATCACTCCTACCGCCTCGGCAATACCACTCTCAGCAAAATCAAGACAATGAATTTTTGATTTCAGCTCATTTTATGTTTGTTTTCACTCGGTCTGTTGGTTTGAGGAAAGTCAGGCAGCAAATGAATATCAGCGTACAGGAAGATACATTCTACGGAGAACTCCACCTTGCCGGTCAATGGACGGAACCCGGCAGCTACCGTGAAATCACAAGCGGGCGTATCGTGACGCTCAAGGAGGTGGATATACTGCCGGGCTCGCTCGATGGACGGGTCGCCTGCTATGTCCTGATCGCCAACACGTGGGCACAGATCGATAGCGAAGTCGGGCAGCCGGGGATCAAAAACTAACGATGCGTGTATTCCCTCCCCCTCCTTTGCTTTTGTTCAAGGAGGGGTCTGGGGGGTGGTGCATGAACCTCACAGAGTTGAAACTCCGTTCTGTCTGGCGTTTCGTTGACCCAGGGTTAAAGCCCCGATCCGTCTGGCAGAAGCGGTACATTCCGCTCCGAGATGCGACACGTTCCGCTGCGCTTCGAGCGTGTTTTGCTGCGCTTCGAGCGCGATTTAGGTGTATGTGCTTCAATTTGATATGCCCAGCGTCGTTCGGACGCAATGCAAATTGTCTCCTTTTCCTTTGCTTTTGTTCAAGGAGGGGGTGGTGCATTGTTACCAACTCAAGTTGAAAGCGGAGCGGTGACACTGACTATGTTCGCTTCAATCCAGGTGACCGGGCTGCGGGATGATGCGAGCGCCCATTCAGGATTACTGCGTCATTTGCAAGCGAGGAGAGGGCAGAAAATGCTGGAGAATTCGGTGGTGGAGGCGGGCAGGTTCGATTCGGCACAAAAAGAACTGCTCGAGATTACATGGCGAATGCTGAACGCTATCCATATCGGCGATGCAGCGACGTACGCTTCTCTCTCGAGGAACGACCTCACCTGCTACGAAGATGTCTGTGCCTACCGTATCGATGGAGTGGAATTCCATCTGACATTGATTCGCCAGATGGCGCAAAACGCCAATCTGAAGCCGACGCGCTTCGATATCCTGTCCCCGAGCGTACAAATCTACAATGGGCAGACGGGCATTGTCACGTACACACGCTTGATGACGTACGATGACAATGGAAAACCCCGCTGGACGACATTCAACGAAACTCGCGTCTTCATTCGCCAGGACGAGCAGTGGAAAATGGCGCATTTCCATCGCTCTCCGACATAACTATTCGCCTCCCGCTTCAGGGGTAGGGATTTGCTGAAAAGCTCGCTCAGCTCAACCGAGACCTTTTTTGGCAGGAACAGGACGTTTTACGCCCTCAAAAACCAAATATCTACCCCTGTGAACCTTAGCCCTCTCCTTTGTAAGGAGGCTAACCATTCCCCAACCCCTTCCTTGAACAAAAGAAAAGGAGGGGGAGTAAGACACGCACTGGTCGGCTTTCGCCCGATGGCTGGTTTCATAGCTGAGTAGATGCCTCACACATTCAAGATGCGCTTCGCGGGCTGAGTGTTTTTTTGATCACGCGCACGGTAGTGCAGTACATACTCTGAGTTCCAGTCAGGATTTCCAGCGACAGTAACGCGAAGTGTGATACGATCGCTGTCATAGTGAGGGAGGCGAAAGCGCACTCCAGGACCTCGCAGGTTTCGATTGGGCTGCGCTTCTCCGGAATGCCACGTCAGCAGATGCGTTTCACTGCCGTTCGCAGTGATTGAGACTACGATCTCCCTTTTTGGAATTGTGGCATAGGCGTCGTTCAACAGCCAGAGTTCTGCCGTAAAATCTTCGCCTTCACGCCACGAAAATTTCGGGAGGCGCGCACTCGCAAGCACCGGGCGGCAGGAAGCGGCGACGGCATAGTAGGCTGGTTTAGGCGTGGAGGGCCATTCGATCAGGCTGTTGTTTGCAGCGGCGGGCCAGGGCTCATTGTAACACCAGTTCAAGCTCATGGAGCAGACGGGTTTTTGCCTCCTCGCCTCCTCATAAATCGCTTTGTAGCCCTCGCATTGCAGCCACTGCCCACGCTCGATCAGTTCGTCGAGAGTCTGCGTCGGACCGAAGTAGTGTTCGATCGTGGATTGACAGAGCCATGTGCCGGGGTCCATTTCCCATGCGCCCAGCCCGTGATGCGTTTCCCAGGGGGTGCCGCGTTTCGGTGGGAATAGGTCTTCTGTCGGCATGAAGCTCTCGAGTGCCGCGCGTGAGGAGGGACCCGGGCAGCCAAACTCCGTGTAGGCGGTTCCTGCAGCATCCCCGAAAATCCCATAGACTTCGCGCCCTGTTTCATCACGGAACCGATAGTCGCCGTGCGCCATTCCCATCACCGGCGAGGTCGGCAGATAGGGCGTGTTCTGATCCAGTTCGTAGCAGTTTTTGTTCAGCAGACGCAGCGCCTTCGATTGATCCGTCATGCCCGACCAGGCGTTGAAAAGCTCGTTGCCGCCGCACCAGAGCGCAAGCGAAGGATGTCCGCGCAGCTGCTTGATGATCGACCGCGACTCTTGATCCAGAACGGCAAGGTACTCCGTCGTGCCGATATAGTCATTGCACGCCAGCGGAAACTCCTGCCAGACCATTATTCCCATCTGGTCGCACAGATCGAAGAACGACGGTTTGTTGACGATTCCGCCGCCCCAGATTCGCAGCAGATTGAAGTGTGCGCCGCGTGCGAGTTCGAGCAGCGGGCGATAGGTCTCTTCGCTCATGATGCCGGGGAAAATCTCCGGGTTGACCCAGTTCGTCCCTTTGGCAAAAATACGCCTGCCATTGAGCTCCAGCATGATCGGCGGCGTGCTTCGGGTTTTCGGAAAGCCCGCTGGCGCATTCCACGCCCCCTCATGCATCACGAGGCGAACGCGTCGAAAACCGATGTGCTGTGTAGTTTCGCTCACGCCGCCGTTTTCTGTCCGAACGGTAGTTTTGAGCAGATATCGCGCCTGCTCCCCGTGGTCGTGCGACCACCAGAGGCACGGGGAGTCGATTCGTTCGGCGAGTGAAACCGTGGGACATTCGATCGAGACCGTGCGCGCGAATACGTCTTTGCCGTCCGGGTCGCCCAGTGTGAATGTGACTGAGCCCACTGCGCTCGCATTGAGATGCGCCTCAATTTCGAGATGCGCCTGAGACAAATCTTCCGATAACGTGTATGCGGTAGACACGTTGACGAGGTGTACTGCGGGTCGCACTTCCAGATAGGTTTCGCACCAGATTCCGAGCGGAATCAGGCGAGGATGCCAGTCCCAGCCGTAACTGACCGCAGGCTTACAGCTCTGTGCCGCCTGAGAGCGATCGACGGGAGAGGCGTGCATTTTCGGGGCAGGGTAGACGAGCACCGCGATTCGACTGCCATCGACAGCCCGCTCCGTAATGTCCAGGTCGACGGGCGTGAACATGCCTTCCTGCCTCAGAAGTGTCACGCCGTCCAGCCGGATTTCGAACCGATAGTCGATGCCGCCGCAATAAAAATGCAGGCGCTCACCATTCGTCAGAGCTGGACGCTTCAACTGTGCCGAGTAGAGCCAGTAGACGTCTTCCATCCAGTCGTACTGCTTGAAATTGTCCGCTTTCCAGTAGGGCTGCCAGTCGTGCGCATTGGCCCAGTCGAGCTGTACCGCGCCCGGAACTTTCGCGGGAACCATTTCGTCCGGTGTTCCTGTAAAGGCAGATGTAAAACCGACCTTCCAATCCAACGCATGGCGTGAGAACATAGGATAACCTTTGTTAGCGAATTGTTCGTGAAGTGAGGTTCGGACAATCGGTAGTGAAGCGAGCGCTGAAGTGCAAGTCGTTGTTCTACGCTGAGGGTCACGATTCCTGTCGGCTTTTCAGCCAGTGTCCGTCGAAGCCCACTGCCATACGGCGGGAGAGGAAGAGCCGCCCCCCAGCCCCTCCATATCTCCATTGAGTCGAGGAGGGGGAGCGATACATGTTCTATCGGCTTATGCCAGATGGCCGATGGATGGACTGAATAGCTGCGATAATCATTTGACCGGGGGGCAGTAGCTTCGGATCGAATCGACCGGAATTTTACCCTGTGCATCCGGCAGGATTTCCAGTTTGTGCTTCGTATTTGGAAGCCCCAGTGCGATCGTTATCGGATACTCCCGGCTGGCGTCGGGCATCTCGGGCACAGTGAACGTGTTGCTGTGCAGCGGATAGACCTTCCACTTTACCTCGTAACCGACAGGAATCGTGCCGTGACTGAAGAAACCCTCCGGGTCGATTTTGACCCTGCCTGATTTCGAAGTGAAGGTGGCATCGTTGCTGCCGCTGCCGTCCGCGCCCGTCACGGAACCAGCGACATCGAATGTCCACTTTGTCGAATCCGCATTCACCGACGTGATCTTGAGTGTCCAGTCTTCGGTTATCAAAGGACTGTCATGATTGACGCGCACTACTGCAAGCGGCGACCAGGGCCCCGGTGAAGGGCGCGTGATCGCATACAGTTCCGGGAACGCCGAAGGTTTTTTGCCATCTATCAGAACCTGAACCGTCGTGCCTGGCTTTGCGCTGCGCTCCGGCAGTAGATCGACACGATTGCCCTCGAACTCGAGTGTCAGTTTGCCGTCTTTCTGCTTCACATCTTTCCCGATTTTGTAGGAACGGACGAGGTTCTTCCAGTTCTCCTTCGACAGTTCGGGGCGATAGACGAGGTTGCGCTCGACGAGCGCCGCCATCAAAAAATTGCCGTGATCATTGAGATGGACGCCGTCTTTGAGCAGTTGTTTTGGTTCATAATGGTTCGTTTTCAGGTAATCGAGCCAGGGCGTACGGTCGTCGGCGATGCCACAGCCATATTTTTGCGCGATTTCGGGAAGGAAGTGGTTGTTCATCATATCGTCCCACCACATTCCTTTGTCCTTGGTCTGGTCGGGAACTGCAGGCGGCCACTGTGTGACATGATCTTTTTGCATCAGAACTTCTGCTGTAGTACGACTGCGCGTGTTCTTGATAATCTGCTCGTATTCGCCGTTCCCACCATAGACGTGAAAGATCAAGAGGTCAGGGTAAAACGGGTAGAGGTCGTGTTCGGCGGGACGGATCAGCAGTTGTGAAGCGAAGCCGCCGATCGCCTTATTTTCGATTTCGAGATCGGCGTTCGGGAAACGTTTGCGAATAGCGTCGGCGACCTGTTTCGACCACTCCTGTTCGGTGATCGACTGGCCGTAGAAAAGGATACGAACCTTGTTCCGATGTGCAGAGGTGCTTGTTGCCAGCAGGGTCATCGTACGCTGAATGTTGACGCCGAGCAGAGAAGCATCCTTGCCTTTTAATGGAGCGGGGGCGGGGTAGGCGATGTGTACAGAATTGGGCTTATCGTCCATTTTTTTGTTTGGTGCGGCGTAGGCAGTCGTCAGGCAGGCGAGTGAAAGCGTAAATGCGGCATATTTTGTGAATGTCATTTTCTGCATTGGTCTCTCTCCAAAATCGCACAGGACTTGATGGCTATACGTGTAAAGTT
>Ga0123336_10005030_pt1 | contig 10594 bp, 8 predicted proteins | sample SSSSmetaG_FD_96466 | JGI IMG/M metagenome (GOLD analysis project Ga0123336, IMG submission 96466) | Glacier valley bacterial and archeal communities from Borup Fiord, Nunavut, Canada, to study Microbial Dark Matter (Phase II) - ​SSSS metaG | ecosystem: Environmental > Aquatic > Freshwater > Ice... | reverse complement strand
TCCATGCTCCTCGAGGACGCACCGAGCGCCGGCACCGCCACCATCCACGCGCGCGGTGACGCGAACCTGCCGCCGCCTACCGATCCCGTGCTACGCGGCGGCGATCCGGAGCTGGTCGAGACCGACCCCGCGGAGGACGAGCTCGCCGGCCTCCGGCCGCGCCGCCGCGCGCAGCTCACCGCGATCTTCGACGACCTCAACGAGATCAAGGCCGGGCGGCAGCCGAAGAACAAGCTGCTGATCGGCGTGGTCGCCTTCATCGGCCTCATGCTGATCATCTCCCTGCTCGCCCTCGTGGTCAGCGCGATCCGGGGAAAGCCGAGCGAGCTCCCGTCGGCAGGTACGGCAGGCTCGAGCTCGGCAGCGCTCGCCAGCTCGTCCAGCCCGCCCGCGCTGACGGAGACGGCAGCACCCACCGCCCCAGCGCCGCCCGCTGTCGTCAGCGCCGCGAAGGAGACGCCGAAGGCCCCCAGCACCGAGGCCTCGCTCGGTGACTGCACGACCGCCGGCGAGGCGCATGTCGTGTCGCCACGCGCCTTCATCCAGAGCGGCGTGGAGGCGGTGGCGGTGCCGGGCGCGATCGCGCTCGGCTTCGCGGTCGATCCGCGCAACGGCCTCGCGGTCACCGTCGATCCCGCGTCGATCGGCATCACCACCACGGTGAAGGCCCGCGCGTTCGGCGGTGATGCACGGCGCATGAGCCCCGTCCTCGAGAAGGGCAAGCTCACGCTCGTGGCCGACGTCGACAAGAAGGTCGACCCGCTCCACACGCGCCGCGTCGTGGCCACGAATCCTCCGATCGACGTGGGCGTGGCCGAGAACGCGATCGTCTGGGCGCCCCACGGCCAGAACGGCTACGCGAAGATCTTCACGCTCGACGGCGATGGCACCGTCGACGCGCTGCGCGCCGTGCCGCTCGCCACCGGCAAGGGCATTGCCGTCGCCTTCCGCCGCGGCAACGCCATCCACATCGGCGTGGCGAGGGGCGAAGGCACGCTCACCGCCGACGGCGCCGTCGCGAAGGTCGCGGGGCTCGGTCAGGTCGGTTCGCCCACCATCGCCACGAGCGGTGATGCGATCCTCGTCGCGTGGTCGGATCGGACCTCGGGCGCCGAGCCGTGGCAGGTCCGCTGGACGAAGCTCACCGCCGGCGCCGCGCCCGACGCCCCGAAGCAGCTCACGATCCCCGAGGGCGGGCTCGGCGTGCAGGCCATGTCCCCGAGCATCACCGGGCTCGGCGCGGGGCGCTTCGTGATGGCGTGGTCCGAGGGAACGCCCTCGCACCAGGTCCGCGCGCAGACGATCGCGGCCGATGGCACGCCCGCGGGCTCGCCGCTCCTCCTGTCCGCAGCGGGCATCAATGCGGGGCAGCCGCAGATCGCCGTCGGCAGTGATGGGCGTGGGGTCGTCGCGTTCCTGGCGGCGAAGGGCAAGAGCTACGAGGTGCACGCGACCCCCGTCGCGTGCGTCGCGAAATAGCCGCGAACTGTCGGGCTGCGCGCGATCCGTACTAGACTCGTCATCGTGAAGGCGCGAGCTCCGTGGGTGGCGATCGGCCTGTGCGCCGTGCTGGCGTGCACGACGGTCACGACGGTGCCTGGCTGCAATCTCTCCTCGTCGCGCGTCGCGCACGGGCAGCGCTACCAGTCCGACGACCCGCGCTACGACCCTTACTTCGACAACGTGCACCAGCAGCAGGTCGCGGCCGCCGCGTGGCCCGACGAGAAGAAGGCGTCGCGCCGTCCGCTCCTCAACGTGCTGGCCCTCACGCCGAGCGCGAACGACGACACCATCCTCGCCGCGACCCGCGCGCGCGCGAAGAAGATCCCGGGCGGCGGAGGCGGCAAGCTCGATCTCGCGACGGCGCACGTCACGCCGGTGGGCGGGAGCGACGCGCCGCTGTTCGCGACGGTGGAGGAGGCTGCGCGGCTCGAGCTCGATCGCGCGCGCAAGCTACGGGCCTCGGCCGACAAGCTCGAGGAGATGGCGAAGCACGGCGAGGAGCTGAAGAAGACCGCCAATCACGAGTACGAGAACCGCGGCGCGGAGAAGGCCGACGAGAAGAAGAGCGACAAGCGCAACGAGGTCCGCCGCGAGCTCGGTGGCTCGGTGAGCGCCTGCCGCGATCTCGCGCACGAGGCGAACAAGGACGCGCAGTCCGCGCAGGATTTTCTCGAGGATCTCGGTGAGGCGATCGAGGCGAAGGACGCGCCCCCGCGCCGCCGTGGCGATCGCGTCTCGAAGCCGCTCCCTCCTCCGCCGCCCCCTCCGCCGCCGAAGGAAGAGCCGAAGCCGAAGGAAGAGCCGAAGCCGAAGGAAGAGCCGAAGCCCAGGCCGAGCAAGGAGGTCCGCAAGCCAAAGCCGGCCGACAAGCCCGCCGAGCAACCGGCGGAGAAGCCGGCCCCGAAGCCGAAGCCCGCCCCCGACGAAGTGTTCAACCCCTAGCTACACGTGCCCGTCGTCCCGTCCGGGCACAGGAGCTTGTCGGCGATCTGGATGGTCTTCGTCGCGGTCGCCCTGGCGTTGGTCGAGTCGATGACCTCCACGGTCACCTCGAGCTTCTTGCCGAGGAAGCGCCGGTAGTCGCCGCCGAGATCGGTCGCGCCGCTGTCGAGCTGGAAGCGCAGGCCCCAGAGCTTGCAGTAGTTGCCCTCGTCGCGGTCGTACGTGAACACGTAGCCCGCGGGGAGGATCGGCGAGGCGGGATCGTCGACCAGCTTCGCGCTCAGGATGGTGCGCGAGCCCGACTGGCGGAGGTTCTTCATGCGCGTCGCGATCCAGATGTGGTGGCCGCCCTGTGGGCCCTTCTCGAGCAGCAACGTCTGACCGTCCGCGAGCGGCGCGAAGTCGCTCTGACCCGTGCCGAGGAACAGCTCCGGTGCGCCGTGGTTCGCGGGCCGGCAGATGTCGGGCGGAGAGCTCGCCCACGTCGGCTCGTAGGTCTCGAGCTGATCGAACGCGACCTCCTCGCTGATGCAGCGTCCCGCAGCGCAGGTCTGCGGCGCCGCGCACGTCGGGGCGGGGGGAGCACCGCCGGGGGCGCTCGCGGTCACGCAGCGCGTCTCGAGCTGCATGCGCAGCAGCCGCTTGCCCTCGGCGAAGAGCTTCGTGGCCGCGCGCCGCACCACCACGGTCGTTCCGGCGCCGCCGCGCGTGCCGTCGTTCGGAGCCTGCGTGGTCGTGGCCTCGACCGTGACCTCGGCGCGCGCCCCCGCCGCTCCGGTGAGGATGATCTCCTTGGGGAGCGCGGTCGGCTTGACCGTCTCGTCGGAGGCCTCCTTGCCGTCGACGGTGACGACGATGTGCACGGCATCGACGAGCGACCCGAAGTCGTCCGCCTGGACACCGACCACGAGCTGCCCCGCGTCGGTCGTGGGGCCCGTGCCCGGATCGTTGCCCGGACACGCGGCCAGGAGCGCGGGAAGCGCGAGCAGGGAGAGGAGATGGCGGCGTTGCATGATGGTCGGGCTCGGCATACCCCAAGCAAGCGCCGTGCAACCCCCGTGAAACAGGGTTTTTGCCCACAAAAGTAGCGCGGGCAGCGCCTCGGGAGAGCTCCCGGGATGCCGCCCGCCTGACAGACGAGTCGTGCCGTGGCACGACTCGCGCGCTGCCGTACCGCTCGCGCCTACTTCATGCCGACCGCGTTCGAGCCCGCGGGGATCTTCTTCATGGCCTCCACGAACTGGTCCGGCGGGACGAACTTGTTGAACCGGGTGATCTCCTTGCCGTTCGAGTCGAACATGATGACGGTCGGCAGACCGATCACCTTGTACTTCTCCGAGAGGCGCTTCGTGTCCGGCGCGTCGTCGTCCGTCGCGTCGACGTGGATGTTGATGAAGCGCTGCGCCTCGGTGCGGACGATCGGGCTCGGGAAGGTGTCGTGCTCGAGCTCCTTGCAGCCCGCGCACCACTCGGCGCCGAAGTCGATCATGACCGGTTTGTTCTCGGCGATCGCCTTCGCGCGGCCCTGCTCTTCGTTCGTGACCCACGCGATCGGCGGGACGTTCGGGTCGATGCTGTGAGGCTGGGGGATCCAGCTGATGAAGAGCGCCGCGCCGGCCACCGCCGGGAGGATCGAGGCGAGCTTCATCGGCTTCGACAGGTGCGCGATCGGCGACTTGCGGCGCTCGGCGGCGATGTGGACGAGGCCGAGCACGATGCCGATCAGGAACACCACGCCGGTCACCATGCCGAACGTGTAGCCCGGGTGTGCCACGAGGTTGCGGACCGGGGGAAAGCGGTCGCGAAGGTACGCGAAGGACATGTACGCGAGCCCGACGCCGCTGACCCACTTGATGGCCATCATCCACGCGCCGCCCTTGGGCAGGCTCACCGCGAACGCGCCGGCGACGAAGAAGAGGACGCCGAGGCCGAGCGCGAAGGAGAAGAGCGACGCGCTGCCGAGCACGACGTCCCTCGAGGTGGCGATGACCGCGATCATGCCGGTCAGGAAGGGGCCGGTGCAGGGCGCTGCGATGAGGCCCATCACGAGGCCCATGACGAACGCGCCCTTGTAGCCGACGCCGCCGACGGTCGAGAGCTTGTTGTTGAGGCTGGAGGGCAGCGCGAGCTCGAAGGCGCCGAACATCGACGAAGCGAGCGCTGCGAAGAGCAACGCGAGCCCGATGACCACGAACGTGTTCGAGAGCGCCGAGCCCATCAGCTTGCCGCTCATGGCGGAGACGATGCCCATCGGCGTGAAGAGCGCGGCGATGCCGAGCACGAACGTCGCCGAGAGGGCCGCGCCGCGCCACCGCGACTTCGCTTCGGTCGCGCCGAAGATCGACACCGTGATCGGCACCATCGGGTACACGCACGGTGTGAGGCTGGCGACGAAGCCGAACCCGAACGACGCGAGGATCGCGACGAGCTTGCCGTGCTTCTGGATCAGATCGCCGTAGGCGCCGGCCCCGTCATCCGCGAGGGCGACGAGCGGCACGAGCATCACGGCACACAGCACCAAGAACTGCGTCAGACGACGATTCACGAGTCCTCCTCCATCGACAGAGCCGCTTTCCAGTCCCCGATGGTAGCAAGCCCGGGACCCGCGCTGCGAGCGGTCCGCTGCATTCCTGCTGCGCCCGGTCGCACTTCCTCCCACCGTTCAGCTCCGCATGTTTTTTTTGTGGCTGAGATCACGACTGCGCGACCCCGCGCAACGCGCTCACATCGCCGCGGATGGATCGCTCGTTCCCCAGGCCGCGTCAGTTCGCGGTCATCTTGGAGAGCGTCGCGCGGGCCATGCGGACCTCTCCCTCGAGCGCGATGCCCAGCGCGGGGCGCGAGGCGCCGGTGCGCGTCACGAACGCGTCGAGGTAGCGCTTGGCGGCGGCCCATTCGCCGGCGGCGTAGGCAAGGTGGCCGAGGACGAAGCGCCCGTAGCCCTGACCGCACGGGGCCTCGGCGAGGGCGTTGATCGTCTCCTGAAGATCGCCGACCCGCTCGCCCGCGGCGATGCGCGAGAGCGCCAGATGCGCGCGGTAGAGCGGCTTGTCCTTCGTTCCCCAGCGCACGGCGCGGCTCAGCGTGGCGACCGACTCGTCGTAGCGCTGCGCGAGGAAGAGCGTGCTGCCGAGGGTCCACAGGTGGAACGGGCGCCGCGAGGCGGGGCCCCGGCGAGCGGCGGCGCGGAGATGGGCGAGCGCGGCCTCGAGATCGCCGTTCGCCAGCGCCGCCCGCGCGGCGTCCTGGTTGAGCACATCCGGAAGGACGTCGAGCTCGAGCGCTTGCATCGCGACGCCGTGCGCCTTCTCGAAGCGGCGGCTCTCGTAGAGCGAGAGATAGAGCTGGCGGAGCAGCATCGCGTGCGTCGTCGGGTCGAGCGTGGAGCGCGCCGCGAGACCTCGCCGGGCGTACATCGCGCGAGAGCGCGCGCTCGGCGCTTCCATCGCCTTGCGGAGATAGGCCTCGGGGTCATTGGCCGCCATCGCTGCGCGCACGAGCTAAGTGTAGCACGCACGCTTTTTTTCGCTCCATCGCCGCGAAAACGAGCTGCGCGTAGAGGCCTTCGCGCGGACTTCGGGTCGTGCTACGCGTTGGCGGTCCTGATGCTGAGTCGCGTCGTCCACCTCGTTCTGCTCTCCTCGACCCTCCTCGCCAGCGTCGCGCTCGTCGCGTGCGGGCGCAAGGCCACCCGCGACGACTGCGAGGTCGTCGTCGATCGAAACGTGGAGCTGCAGCTCAAGGCGCTCGGCGTCACCGACCCGTCGACGGTAGCGAAGCGTCGCGAGGAGATGCGCGCCTCGATGAAGGAAGACATCGACAAGTGCGTCGGCAAGCGTGTGACCAACGGAAACATGGCCTGCGTCAAGAACGCAGAGACAGCGGAAAAAATCGACAAGTGCCTTCGATGAACCTTGCTCGCAGCCGGGGGGCTGGCCTGCACCGCATGCGCGGTGCCGTGACGGGCCTCCTGCTGGTCGCGAGCCTCGCGGCAGTGGGCATGATCACGTCGTGCAAGCGGAAGGTCTCCGAGCAGCAGTGCGACGAGCTGCTCGATCGTTTCGCGGAGATGGTGGTGAAGGAGCACTTCCCGGACGCCGGCCCCGACGTCATCGCCGCGGAGAAGCAGCGCGAGCGCACGGAGGCGAAGGGAGACGTGTTTCACAACTGCACCTCCGAGGTGCAAGCCGGCGAGCACGACTGCGCGATGAAGGCGAAGACCTCCGAAGGTGTGATCAAGTGCCTGGAGTAGCGCGCCTCCGAGTTCGCTGAAGGGCGGTGGGGGCTTCGTGCCGCTCCTCGTCTCCATGAAGATTCTGATCGTGGATGACAGCAAGGCGATGCGGATGATCGTCATCCGCACGCGGCCGTAGCGGGGGTCGGTGGGCACACGCTCGTCGAGGCCGGCAACGGCGCGGAGCCGCGTCGCCGTGACGAAGTGTGCGACCTGCCGCTCATGGGCAGCGTCGGCGCGGCGCTCGCGATGAACCCGCCCGCGGTGTCGGCGGAGTCGATGAGTGCGGAGAAGCCTCGGATGCGCCCCGCAAGGACGCCTACGAGGTCTTCAACATCGCGGCGTCGATCTTCGACGAGGTCGACGAGACCGAGGTCCACGTCAAGCTCCGCGAGCTGGTCGTCGGCCCGCCGATCGCGCCTGCGGTCCTCGCGACGTTCGCGAAGCCCGTCACGCGCCTCGACTTCGACGTCACGGCGCCCGACTACCCGGTCGGCAAGCTCGCGCTGCTCGCCCCGCGCCACTCGCCCCGCGCCACGGGATCGGGCCCCGGCCGAGCGGTCGTTCCTGACCATCGACTCCTCGGAGGAACAGCTTTCCGCATTCGTGTCCCCTTCGTGGCGCTTCGTCTCGCGCGCGAACAGCCCGCTTCGCGCCTCGCGTGAAAGCAGTATTCGCTGCAGACGGAGGACCATGCCGACGATCGTTCACGAATCATCGTCCGCGCCGACGAAGAGCGCGCCGCCACGTCGCATCCCCACTCCGCGGTCCGCCCCTTGCTGCCCGCCGCTGCGCGAGGCCTCACCGGGCGCACGCACGGTTCGTGCGGATCGTGCACCACACGCAGGAGATGAAGATGGTCGAATCGCGAAGGCGCTCAGGCGTGCGGATACTCCAGGTGTCGTTGGCCGTCGCGCTCGTCGCGGGCGGCGCGCTGCCGCTGGCGTGCAAAGACGACAACGCGGGCTCGCCGGGCGGAACGTCCCCCACCGCGACCACGACCACCACCACGCCGACGCCCGACAGCGGACCGCCGCTCCCCGCGCTGACCGGCGTCGGCGGTCCGAGTGACCAGGCCACGAACCAGTTCGCCCATCCCGCGGGAGACGTCGCGCTCGGGCGCGAGGTGTTCCGCTTCGAGACCTTCGGAAACGAGGGCTTCTGGACGCGCGTGCTCCAGCTGCCGCAGGGTATGAAGAAGGCCGGCGTGACCCCGCTCCAGGCCATCGCGCTCGGTATCAGCGTGGACATCGAGAAGGTACCGGCGGCGATGGCGATGACAATCGCTGCCGAGCTGAAGACGGACCTCTCGCCGACGAATGCTCCTGCGCTCAACAGCGCAGCGACCACCGAGGCGCTCATCGAGGCGAACGCCGTCATCGGCGTCTCCGCGCGGAACATCAAGCTCCCGTTGAACGGTACGCTCGACATCGACGACACCGACGTCTACGCCGGAGAGTCCGTCGGCATCACGTGCGCCTTCTGTCACTCCATCACGGACGGGGGCGTGTACAAGCCCGCCGCCGGCAAGCGGGGAGGGACGATTGGCAAGCGTGTCGATGGCCCCACGAACCACGACCTCGATGTCGGCAAGGCCCTTGCCGCGGCGAAGTTCTCGCGGGCGTTCTACCCCTTCCTCGCTCTGAACCTGACCGCGAACAAGGGGAAGTCGCTCTCCCGCAAGGGGCCGGGTATCGGCCTGATCTCCGCGGCTGCGACCGAGACCGAGGTCGATGCGTACCTCAGCGATCCCGAGCTCTACCCGACCGGTATGTTCGACGACGCCGTCGACGGCAACGGGGCGCCGATGCACATCACGCCGTTCTTCCGCACCGACCTCGCTGCTCCGTGGGGCAGCGAAGGCTCCATTCATCTTCTTCACAATTTTGGAACTCTCGTATTCACGGCCCTGTTCGACCCGACCGATTTCACCACGGAGGGAGGCAAGAAGTTCCTCATGGAACGAGGCGGGGCCGCCGGCCTCGAGATCATCACCAACTACGAGGCCATCCTCGCCGAGCTGGGCGTCGCGAAGGGCGGTCAGAACGGCTATCCGTTCGTCGGGCGGACGTCGCGTCTGGTGAACGGTGCTCGGACGCCGACGGGAGTGCAGATCGGCCTCAGCGCTGGCGCGAAGGTGGAGGACTCTCCCATCGGCATGCGCGTCGACGAGACGAAGAACTTTGCGATGAACGGCTACCTGAACACGCTGAAGCCGCCGCGCGGCGACACGTCGGATCCGGCCGCGATCGCGCGCGGACGCAACGTGTTCCGCGAGCAGTGCACGACGTGTCACCGCGATGACCAGAGCATCTTCGTTCCCCAGGACATCGCGGCGTACAACCCGAGCGTCGAGCTCTACTCGGCCGCACCCAAGCGTCCCGATCTCTTCCCGGCCTACGTGGGCGAGCTCCTCGCCGACCGCACCGCCTCCGGCCTGGCGCCCGTGCGGAACGCGCCCGGCACCTTCGACGACAAGCTCGTTGTCGTCGACGCGAGCAACCAGGGCCAACCGCGCGGGAGCGCCTTCCCGCTCCTGATGGATCTCGCGCGCAAGCCGGTCTTCCTGCACGACGACTCGGTCAAGTCACTCGACGAGCTCATGGATCCCGCGCGCACGGCTGCCGTTCCTCATCCGTTCTTCGTCGCCGATGCCGCGAAGCGCGCGGACGTGGTGAAGTTCCTGAAGAGCCTGGACGACGATCCGCTGAAGTGAAGGTATCGCGCCAGAGAAGGCGGCCTGCCACGAACTACAGTGGCAGCGCCGCGCTCGCGCGCGGAAGCGCGAAGCTGAACACCGTACCTTCGTCGTCGGTGGACCGCACCTCGATGCGGCCGCCGTGCGCGACGACGATCTGCTGCGCGATGAACAGTCCCAGACCGAGGCCGTCCGCGTTTGCACCCGTATGGACGTGACCCTGCCGAAACGGATCGAAGAGCCTCGGCAAGAGGGAGGCAGGAATCGCGGTCCCGGCATTCCGTACCGCGCACCGCACGAGAGGCCCCGTGCCGTCCACCTCCACACGCACGGGCGGGACGCGCCGGCCGTGCTTCAACGCATTGCCGACGAGATTCGTGAGGACCTGCGCGAGCCGCTCGGCGTCCCAGTCTCCGCAAGTGTTTCCCTCCGCAATGATCTCGACATGGGGATCGGGTGCGCCGTTCGTCAGCTCGTCGATGGCTTGCGCGCATATCGGCATCAGGTCGGCAGGCCCTCGCGCGATCGGGATGCCTCGGCCGGAACGGGCACGCGTGAGATCGAGGATCTGCGTGATCATCCGGTCCATGCGCGCGGCGCTGGATTGGATCCGGCCCACGGTCCTCCCCTGCACGGCAAGCACGAGCCCGCCAGTCGCGAGGAGATCTGCGCCCATCGTGATGGCATTCAACGGGCTTCGCAGATCATGGCCGAGCATTCCTACGAAGAGCTCTCGCAGGCGCTCGCCGCTGTCGCGCTCGATTCCGAGGGCAATCTGGTCGGCGACCGACGCAAGGGCCTGCTTCTCGTCGTCGGAGAGCTCCTGCGCCGCAAAGACCGTCATCACGCCGACCAGCCGTTCTCCCACCAGGAGCGGATAGCCGCCGAACGCTGCCATCTGCTCGCGCGGCGCCCAGACGGCGCTCGTGACATCGAGCTCCCGGCTCGCGTCGTTGGAGACGCGCGCGGCGCGGCTCAGCGCGATGCTGCCCACTGGACCTGCGCCGAGGGCGAGCCGTCCCGACGTCTCGTCGAGTGATGCGCCCAGTCCGACGCTGGCGCGGGACTCGAGAAGTTGCTCGCCCGGCTCGTAGGTCCAGATCCGCGCCGAAGCCGCGCCGAACCCCACCAGTGCCTCACAGCACTTGGTGAGCTGGACCTCGAGAGAGGCCTGTCTCACCAAGGATTGGGCCACCGCGGAAGTCAGCACGATGACC
>Ga0123336_10005028_pt1 | contig 10595 bp, 4 predicted proteins | sample SSSSmetaG_FD_96466 | JGI IMG/M metagenome (GOLD analysis project Ga0123336, IMG submission 96466) | Glacier valley bacterial and archeal communities from Borup Fiord, Nunavut, Canada, to study Microbial Dark Matter (Phase II) - ​SSSS metaG | ecosystem: Environmental > Aquatic > Freshwater > Ice... | reverse complement strand
GCCCAAAATTGCCGATCCCTCAGCACGGTTTTGGCTCCTACTTGCGGTAGCCCCGGCATGAACAGCATGGCTTTGGCTCTTGGTCTCGACACCCCAGGTACGAACCGTCGTTGTAATATTAGATGCTATATTATAAACGCTACTTCCTAGTAAAATTAAGTTGTCCGCAGAGATACCAGCTAAATCTTTAGGTCCTACATCAATTCCTGGATCGAGAGGTAAGAATGTTACACTTCTATTGCTTAACCAGCTACTTAAAGTTGGTGGTATACGAGCTAATAATTGTGAACGCAATAGATCACGCACCAGCAATGCTCCCTGGTACTCTATTCTAATAATGCCTGCACCTATGTAACCGACACTAATAGGTTCAAAGGCTGTTGTAGCAGTAATTTGTAGCCGAGAAACATAAATTTGGATACTAGATGTCCGGCTAGTTACGCCGAAAAATCTGATTAACCTTCTTCTATTGCGGAGATATAGAAGTGAGAATAATATTAAACCAATAAAGGTTGTTATAAAATTCGCTATTATATTAGAAATGACATTCTCAAACATATAGCACCTTAATCATTATCTTACCGCGACTGACGCGGTGGCGGGGCCTGCGGAGGGTACTGCGGCAGGGTCGGGCTTGATCAGCGGTTCGCCACGACTGGGGCGCGGGCCGGGTGGCGGGGTGGGGCGGGTCCATTCCTGTTCGCGATCTACGCGGGCCAGTTCGACATCGAGGATGCGGCGGGCCATGGCGACCACGGTGGCGTAGGCCGAGTCCATGCCGAGGTAGGCTAGGCTGGACGCGCCGAGGTTTTTGCCGCGCGTGTAGGGCGTGTCCGAGGCGTAGTGCAGGATGCCGAGGTCGAAGGGCAGGCGGGTGAAGTTGATGTGTTCGCCGACGGGGTGGCGCGTCGGGTAGGTGTCTTCGTAGAGCGCGTCCAGATAGGGGCCGGCTTCCATTTCGACCACGGTGTAGTTTTCGCGGTAGTAGAACTCCAAATACTGCTGATTTTGCAGATAGGTGCCTTTGACTGTGACCGCCTTCTGGTTATCAATCACCGAGCCGTAGACCAAGTCGGGTTGCAGGTCGGCGGCGGTGAAGCAGTTGTTGAGCCAGTAGGTGTTGCCGGAATGCTCATCAAACACCGAGTCGGCGATCATCACGTCGCCGATGCGCCCATTGAGCGTGGCGGCTTTGCCTAGGATGTAGATGCCGCGAAAATCTTCCAGGCTTTCGGCGATCTGTAGAAAGATGTGGTAGGCGGCCAGACCGAGCGGGTAGTCTATGTTGAGGATGATGGCGCGGCTGGCGCGCAGCTTGTCGGCATCTACGGCGGGCAGGCGCGGGTCGAAGTCGGCGGGCTGTAGCTTGCTCAGTTCGATGATCTGCGCGTCAATCGGCAGGCCGACGCGGCTGACCACGGTATGGATGCCCCGCTCGTGTTCGGCGGCGTGGCGGGCGGCGGCGGCGGCGGCGCTTTCGGGGTCATGCGCCTGCCATTTTCGCAGGGCATAGTAGAGGAAGTTTTGCAGATTGGCCCGCGTCGCGCCGCGTTGCAGCAGGTCGTACTCGCGCAGCAATTCGCGGTCGCCTGATGCGGCGATAAAGGCTTCGAGTTGCGGGCGCAGGCGCTGGGTGTGGCCCGACAGCAGGTTGATCAGGCTGTGGGTGTTGCTGGACACGAAGTAGACGGGCCGGTGTTCGAGTTGCAGTTCCTGTAGCTTGGCGGCAATCGCGCCCCACCAGCGCGTGGTCGCTTTGGCATAGCCGACATAGGAGCCGCCGAACATCCGCAGCGTGAGGCTGAGTTCGCGCTGGGCAATCGCCAGCAGGTTGGCCCAAATATGGGCCTCCCAAACCGCTTCGAGGCGGCCCCAGCCCTCGGCGCTGAGGCTGAGGCGGCCCTGGATCACGCGCACCATCTCGCGGTAGAGCGGGGAGGCGGCGCTCTGCCCGGCGCGGATCAGTTCCAGCGTGGTCGGGTCGGCGTTGAGCAGGCGGTGGAGTTTGTTCCACTCGATCTGGAAGCCGGTGAGTGTCGGCACCAGATCGTCCACATCGGACACACTGTTGACATAGACGGCCATCGTATCCTGGCTGTCGAAAAACCAGTGGCGGCGGCGGCCCGGCGCGTGAATGCTTGCCCATTCTTCAACGCGGTAGCCCGCGCGGTGAAACACCGCCGCCGATTGGCCGAGCAGGATGCGTCGCACTTGCATGATCGCTTCGGGCAGCCGCTGGACGCAATAGATCAGGGCCGACAGGTCCGGTTCGGGATCGGAGGCCCCGATGTGCAGGCTGGAATCGGCGCTGATGTGCATCTGTTCCAGGGCTTTGACTTTGATCTCGCCCGATGAGCGCAGCATGGTGTTATAGGTGCGGATGTAGAGTTCCACGTCGTCTTTGCCGGCGATATGGCTGTCGGCGTGAAACTGCATGGCTTCGCGCCCCGCGCTCTCGCTGTCGTGGAAGCGGTCATGGCCGTCCATTGGTGCGCTGCTGCTCATCGTGCGGTCCCTCCTGCCGGCCCCCTTGCCGGGTGCGTGGTGCGTGCGGCGCGTAATAGTTCTAGCCATTGTATGAGAATTGGCGGGGAGCGTCAAGCAGCGCGCAAGGAGGCAAGGAGGTGCGCTAGTAAGGTGGTGCGAAGATAAAATTGGGGTGTTTCAATCAATACCTACGCCAATTGCTAGGCTGGGCCTGCGTTGGTGCGTCGAGGTGGACCAAAGAATTAAATTAGGTCGGAGTGCGGCGGCTCCCTATTTAATTTCCCGCTGTTCCCGCGCACGGATTCTATTCAGCTTGTCCAGGTCCCACCTAGCGCCTTGAATTTGGCGTAGGTATTGTATTAGGGATCACCTCATGTCTCAGTGTAACTGTAAACAATAGTAGTGGTGCTAATCCTACTAGGTTGGTTAGTAAGCTTTCCGCTTTTGCAACAGGGTGGATTTATAGTCTAGCGTGGGCACCCGATAATGTAACTTTGGCTGTAGGATATCGTGAAGGGAAACTTCGTTTATGGGACACGCTTAGTAAAAATATTCAAACTGAATTTCAAGGTTACACAGGTAGTGTTAATCAAGTAGCTTGGTCCCCCAGCGGTAAATACTTAGCTACTGGATCGCAAGAGATTAGTGACACAGTGCGGATCTGGAATGTGAACACGCACCAAGTATTATTCCATGCAACCCCCGCTGCCAATACCTTGATAAGCGGTTTAGCATGGTCACCGGATAATAAGAAATTGGTGGTAGGACTGGAAAGTAACTCTGAAACTAATCGCCTCGATGGCATATTAATATACGATCCTTTTGGTCCACAGACCCCGATTATAACAAAAGAAGCGTCTCCTGTTACTACAGTAGCATGGGAGCCTAATGGAATGGTGTTTGCCTTTGGATTATCGCCTCTTTCTGGGCAGCCAGGTACAATCAAATTAGGGAAAATATCCGCAAAGGAACCTAGATTAGAGATCACTAATGAGTTGCTAGGGCATTCGAGTCGCATAAACAACATAGGTTGGTCACCAGATACTAAACTAATAGCATCGGTATCTGATGAAACCGTGAAACTATGGAACGCCTCCAACGGTCAAGAAGTAGCTACCTTTAACTATGGCAATGATCCAAAAAGCATCGCTTGGTCACCAGACTCTAAACGTCTCGCTGTAGGCGGATGGGCAGAACCTACGATTAAGGTATGGGACGTAAGTACCCGACAATTGTCGATAACACTGGACGACCCGGACAGCGTAAACACTATTGCATGGTCTCCAGACGGAACTCACCTAGCATCAGGCGATTTAAGTGGTATTGTATGGATTTGGGATGTCAAATAGCGCGCTGTCTCTCGTCTACTGCCTACCGCCGACCGCCTACTGCCTACTCACCGTTGTACAGCCGCCGATAGAGCGCATAGTTGCGGTAGACCAACTGCACATACTCGCGCGTTTCGGGGTAGGGAATGTTGTCTATAAACAGGTCGGGATCGCCGGCGACGCGGCCGCCGGCCCAGTCGGGCACGTTGCCGGGACCGGCGTTGTAGCCTGCCAGCGCATAGAGGATGTTGCCGTCGAAGCGGGCCAGCGTGTCGTGCAGGTAGACCGCGCCGAAGCGCAGGGACAGGGCGGGGCGGTCAAGAATCGCTACGTCAAAGCTGGGACTGTGCAGCGCGGCAGCAATGCCCGCCGCCGTGGCTGGCACCACCTGGGTCAGCCCGCGTGCGTCGGCCCCGGAGCGGGCGCGTGGGTTGTAGGCGCTCTCCTGGCGCACCAGGGCCAGCAGCAACCACGGGTCCACACTTTGCTCCGTCGCCGCTGCGTTCACCGCCTGCGGCCAAGCCACCGGAAACAACAGCGCCTGGGCCGCACGCGGCAGGTCTAGCGGCCCGGCGGCTTGGCCGGCTGTGGTCGCCGCCGCTTGCAGCCGTTGGGTGATCGGCAAGGCCAACCAGGGCCGGCCGCCGTGCTGGGTCGCCAACGCCATAGTCGCCAAGCCGACCCCATCGCCGGCTGTTTGCATTCCCGTCGCCAGATCGGTGAACGCCTGCATCGCCTCGCCTTCTAAGCCGACCTGGACCAGGGCCAGCACACGGCGATAGGCCGGGTCGGTTGCTAGGCGGGGTGGCACCGTGCCCGCCGTGGGCGGCTCGCCGGCCGGCTTGCCCCAGGTCGCCGCCCACTGTAGCAGCGCGGTTTCGTCGGCGGCGGATTGACTGGACCCCCCGGCCCCCTCTCCTACAGAGGCAGGGGGAGTCTGTCTCCCCTCCCCCTTCAGGGGAGGGGTTGGGGGTGGGGGCAGGAGCGAGAACGGCAACGGCGTAGGGCCGGGATCACGCGGGATGAGGCGGGCGGCGGTCAGATGGTCGGCGCAGCGCGCACCCCAGAAGGTGGGCAGCGGGGCACAGCCCTGCCAGATGCCGGCCGCCGCGCCGGCTTGGCCCTGTTGCTGCAAGGCCCAGCCGCGCCAGAACCCCGCCCGTGCCCGCTGCGCCTCGTCGGCTCCCGGCGCGGTGGCGGCCCCGGCCCAGTGGTCGGCGGCAGCGGCTAGATTGCCGGCCCGGCGCAGCAACACTCCGGCGGCATCTGCGGCGGCGGCAGCGGCCGTGCTTTGGGGATAGGTGGCGATCAGCCGCTCATACAGGGTCAGCGCCGTATCGGGATCGCCGCCGGCAGCCACGGCGGCGGCCCAACCCAGCAGCGCGGCAGGCACGCGCGGGTCGCGGGGATAGACTTCGGCAAAGCCCTGATACCAAACGGCGGCTTGGGTCCAGTTTTCCAGCGTCGCATAGGCGTGTGCGGTGGTCCAGGCCGCATCAGCGCGGGCTGCGCCCGTCGGTTGTGCGGCTCTATAGGCATCACAATAGCCAATGGCCTCTTGCGCGTGGCCGGCCGCATAGGCGACGCGGCAGGCGCTGCTGCCGTCCACTGAGCCGTCAGCGAGCAGCGTAGGGTGGCGGTCCAACAGGCGCTGGAGGGCGCTGTAGGCGGCGGGTTGGTCGGGCAGATCGCGGATCAGATCGCGCAGGCGGGCTTCACCGGCCGCCGTCTGGCCCGCTTGGATCAGCGCCGCGCCCGCTTTGTCCAGCATTTCGGCCTTGTACATGGGGATTTGCGCGTCGGTGGCTACTTGCGCGTACCACGCGGCGGCTTCGGCGGGTGCCCCGTTAGCGGCCGCTAACTCTGCGAGGCGTGCGGTGGCCGCCACACGGTCCAGGCGGGTAGTGGACGCGGCCAGCGCTTGTTGGAGCAACACCCGCGCCTGGGCGGGGTCGCCGGCGGCCTGCTGGGCAGCGGCGGCCAGGGTCAGCGCCGTGGCGCGCAACGGCCCTCCGACCGCTGCATACGACACGAACTCCGCCGCCGCCGCTGCCGGCCGACCAGCAGCCAAGTGGGCGCGCCCGGCCCAAAACGCCGCCTCCGCGTGGTGGGGACTGTTCGGATAATCATGGGCATAGGCCGCGAACTGCTTAATCGCCGCGTCGAATTGCCCCGCTGCGAACAGGTTGACCGCCCAGCCCCACTGGGCGGCGGCGCCTATCGCACCGCCGGCCGCAGCTTGTGGCCGATAGCGGGCTATCGCGTCCTCATAGCGCCCTTCGTCGCTGGCCTGCTGGGCAGCGACCAAAGCCGGCGGCAACGGCGGATCGGATGGGATCGCTGCGCCGATCCCCGCCGTGCCTGTTGCACCGGCTGCTTCTGCCGGGAAGAACGCCACGCCCGCCGGCGGAGTCGCGGTCGGGCTGGTGCCTAGTGTGTGTCCCTGGCGGGTTGCGCTGCGCCCGACGCGCCCATCCAACAGCGCCGCCAGCCCGATAATCGCCGCCAGCACCACCAAGCCTACCTGCACGCGGCGGCGTTCTCGCTCGCGTCTAGTCATAGCGCGCACGGGGGCAATATCGGTGCCACCAGCCTACTGATCGCCCACAAAGGCAAAGGGCACAAAGCCGGGAAGCAGCCTCCCCTCATCTTTGTGTCCTTTGTGCCTTTGTGCTGAATTAAATGTTAGGAGCGCGCCGCTGCCGCCAGATCGCCGCCATCGCCGTCGGTTTGGGCGACCACCGGCTCCGCGTGGGGGATAGGGTCTACTGTGTCACCGTCTTCGTCGTGGTCCACGGCATAGGCGGTGGCGGGCAAGTCGTCGCTGTAGGCCGCGTCGCCGTCTGCGTGGTCCACGGCATAGGCGGTGGCGGGCAAGTCGTCGCTGTAGGCTGCGTCGCCGTCTGCCGCAGCACTGTCTGCCGCGTCGGCTTCGTCCATTAGCGCGGCGCTATCGGCGACCACGGCGACGGGGGCCGTCGAACCGGGTCGGTGCCGCCAGATCAGCGCGGCCCAGCAGACAATGATCGTCACGAGCGCAAACACCTGCGGCGCTTTTTGCCCGCTGACGATGGCGCTGTCGAGCCGCACATCTTCCAGGAAGAAGCGGCCCAGCGAATAGAAGATGCCGTAGACCCAAAACAGGTCGCCGGTACGGAGTTCCATACGCGTTTGGCGGCCCAGCCACATCAGGATGCCGAAGTTGATCAGGTTCCAGATCATCTCGTAGGCGAAAGTCGGCGCGAAGTGGATGCCCTGGCCGACGTATTGCGCGTATTTGGCTTGGCCCGCCAACACCGCGTCGGAAATGGGGATGCACCAGGGCTGGGTGCAAGGCGCGCCGAACAGTTCCTGGTTGAAATAGTTGCCCCACCGGCCAATCGCCTGAGCCAGCGCCACGCCGGGGATCACAATATCGGTCCACTCAAAAAAGTCCAGTTTGTGCCGCCGCGTGTAAAACGCCGCCGCGATCAGCCCGCCGATCACTGCGCCCTGGATACTGAGGCCGCCTTCCCAGACGGCGAAAGCGTGCAGCCAGCCGCCCTTCTCCTCGATCTCTTTGAGGCTGACCAGCACCCAGCCCAGCCGGGCGCCGATGATCCCGGCGATCAGCACCGGCGGCAACAGTTGCCAGACGTGTTCGGGGTCTTGGCCGCGGCGCCGCGCCTCGCGGTTGGCGATCCAGGTTGCCGCTATCGCGCCCAGCACAATCATCACGCTGTACCAGCGCAGCGCAAAGGTGTATGGCCCGAATGTGTACGATCCCACTTGGAACGGTCCAATGGGCCCAATTTGCACGATAATAGGACTCGGAGTCATGCTGCTTTGATATCTCCTCTACATACGTTGGTTGTTGGTGCGACCTCTCCGCCCCCACTCCCAACCCCTCCCCTAAAGGGGGAGGGGAGCCACTTGCACAAGAATCGGAAGCGGAGTCATGCTGCTTTGCGTTCTCCTCTACATACGTTGGTTACTGGTGCGACCTCTCCGCCCCCACCCCCAACCCCTCCCCTAAAGGGGGAGGGGAGCCACTCATCGGGGTGACCGTTGCGGAGGGCAAGCTTTCGTCCCCTCAACCCCTCCCTAAAGGGGGAGGGGAGCCACGTCGCCAATTCAGAATTCAGAACTCAGAATTGACGTGGGGGTTAGGTCGGCGGGCGGTGCGCCCGTTCGCTGGGCACATCGCGCCGCACATCAAACACGCCGCTGATGCTTTGCAAGCGGGACATGAGGCGCAGCAATTGGTCTACATCGGTCACTTCCAGGTTCGCCGTGATGTGCTGGGTGCCGCCGCCTTTGTTCGCCCCGCTGACCACATCGTTCATGTTCACCCGTTCGTCGGCGACCATCGTGGTCACGTCGCGCAGCAGGCCCACGCGGTCGAGGGCTTCGATCCGCACGCGCGCCAGATAGCGTTGGCCCTTCATGCCGTCCCAACTCACGCGCACAAGGCGTTCGCGGTCCGGCTCTTTCAGGTTGACAATGTTATGGCAATCGGCGCGATGCACGCTGATGCCGCGCCCGCGCGTCGTGTAGCCCATGATCTCGTCGCCCGGCATGGGCCGGCAACAGCGCGCCACGGTACTCAGCAGGTTGCCCGCGTCGCCCAGGTTGAGCGAGGGCAGATTGTGTTCGCTGGGGATCGGGATGCGCGTGGCCGGGGCGACGCTCCGCAGCGGGGTCAGCTTGGCCGCGATGCCTGCCGGCCCAATGTCGGTGTTGCCGATGGCTTCCAGCAGCGTCTCGAATGCGTCATAGCGGGGGAAGAGCGCAAGAATGTCCGCCTGGGCCATATCGTGGAAGCCCAGCCGCTTCAGCTCGTTATCCAAAATCTCGCGGCCCTGCGCCACGTTCTCGCCGTGCGCTTGGCGGCGGAACCACTGGCTGATGCGCTGGCGGGCGGCGGCGGTCTTGACATAACTGCGACCCGACTGAATCCAGTCGCGGCTGGGGCCTTTGCGCCGCGTGTCTTTGATGATCCGTACTTGGTCGCCATTGTTGAGTGGGGTGTCGAGCGTGACCATTTTGCCGTTGAGCGTCGCGCCGCCACACTGGTAGCCGAGTTGGGTGTGGATACGGAAGGCAAAATCTACTGGGGTGGAGCCTTTGGGCAGTTCGACAATATCGCCGCTGGGCGTGTAGACATAGATATAGTCTTGGAAGATGTCGGATTGCAGCGAATCGACAAACTCCTGCGCGTCTTCGATGTCGTGCCGCCAGTCCATTTGCCGGCGTAAATTCGCGATTTTGGCCTCATATTCGCGGTCGCGGCGCGCCGTGCGTTGGCCCTCTTTATAGCGCCAGTGGGCCGCGATGCCGAACTCTGCCGCCTCGTGCATCTTGTGCGTGCGGATCTGGATTTCGAGCGGTTTGTTGTCGAAGGCCCAAACGGCCGTGTGCAGCGATTGATAAAGGCTTTCTTTGGGCACGGCAATATAGTCATCGAACTCGCCGACAATCGGCGGCCAGAGCGTATGGATCACGCCGAGCGTGGCATAACAGTCTTGGATTCCATTGACAATGACCCGCATCGCCAACAGATCGTAAATGCGCTCAGAGGGGCGGTTTTTCCGCAGCATCTTTTGGTACAGCGAATAGACGTGCTTGGTGCGCCCTTTGATCTCGCATTCGATACCGGCTTCGCGCAACGCCTTTTCCAGCGCGACAATGACCCGTTGGATATAGCGCGTGCTGCTGTCCTTGCGCTCCTGGATCTGGTCCACCAGTTCGGTATAGCGTTCGGGTTCCAGGTAATAGAAGGCGAGGTCTTCGAGTTCGCTTTTGAACTGCCAGATGCCGAGGCGGTTGGCGAGGGGGGCGTAGATTTCGAGCGTTTGCGTGGCGATGCGCCGCTGTTTATCGCGGGGGGTGGCCCCTAGCGTCCGCATATTATGTACGCGGTCGGCCAGTTTGATCAGCACCACGCGCATATCGTCAAACATGGCAATAAACATTTTGCGGAGTGTTTCGGCCTGCTGTTGTTTTTTGGCGCTGGCGCGCGCTTCGTCGTCCATACGCGCGGTTTTGGGCAGTTCGCCCAGCTTGGTCACGCCGTCTACCAGCTTGGCGACCGGTTCGCCGAACTCGGCAACCAGTGTGGCACGAGTGACTCCGGCGCAGTCTTCGATGGTGTCATGCAGCAGCGCCGCCTGCATTGTCTCTGGGTCCACCAAGTGCATTTCGGCCAGGATCATGGCGACCGCTAGGCAATGCAGGACGTAGGGTTCGCCGCTTTCGCGCGTCTGCGGCTCGTGGGCTTTGGCCGCGAAGTAATAGGCCCGCTCAATGCCGGCTAAATCTGCGTCACTGGCCTCCGCATAAGCGCGCACATGGTCTAGCAACGCGGCCAACGTGGGATTCTGCGCCGCTGCGGAGGGCGGTTGCAAGGCCAGGGCGGCTGCGGGAGGCGCGGCTTGGCTCTCCGCTACGGCGACGGCGTGCGGCGGATAGGTCGCCGTCTCTGTGGTGAGGTCTTTCACGTTGGGCCTCCTCTCTGCTAGGCCGCTCGCCATTGAGCCGCAGGTTTCGACACGACACGCCATGACCGATGCGCTCCACTGCCAATCGGCACTTCCTTTTACTATAACCCATCAGCTAGGCAGTGTCAATTCGGCTGCCACCGCTGGCAGGGCAATCGCATCTAAATTGGCGCGTGTGAGATGCCATTGATCATAGAAGGGGCGTAGGGAAAACTGACCGTCGCTGAGTCGGAATCCGGCCTTTAGCGGGTCCGTGGGTTCTGGTCATACAGCGCCTTCTGTGGCTAGGCAGGCGGCTTGC
>Ga0123336_10005027_pt1 | contig 10599 bp, 7 predicted proteins | sample SSSSmetaG_FD_96466 | JGI IMG/M metagenome (GOLD analysis project Ga0123336, IMG submission 96466) | Glacier valley bacterial and archeal communities from Borup Fiord, Nunavut, Canada, to study Microbial Dark Matter (Phase II) - ​SSSS metaG | ecosystem: Environmental > Aquatic > Freshwater > Ice... | reverse complement strand
GCACCGGCACAGCACTGCCCGGCTGCTCGGCCTGCTCTCGCTCCCCGGCCTGTGGATCGTCGTCGCCTACCTCGGTTCGCTCGCCGCGATGCTGGCGGCTGCGTTCTGGACGACGAACGACTTCACCGGCGCCGTCGAGCACCGGACGACCCTGGCGAACTTCCGGACCCTGGTGACGCTGCCGATCTACCGGACGATCGCCGTGCGGTCGCTAGGCGTCGCGTCGCTGGTGACGGTCCTCGACACGCTGGTCGCCCTGCCGATGGCCTTCTTCATGGCGAAGGTCGCGCAGCCCCGGCTGCGACGCCTGCTCGTGGTCGCCGTCCTCACCCCGCTGTGGGCGTCCTACCTCGTCAAGGCCTACGCCTGGCGCGTGATGCTCGCCAAGGGCGGTGTCGTCGAGTGGCTGCTCGCGCCGGTGCACGGGCACGGCCCGGGTTTCGGTCTGGTGGCCACCGTGATCGTGCTGTCCTACCTGTGGCTGCCGTTCATGGTGCTGCCGCTGTACGCCGGGCTCGAGCGGATCCCGGACTCCCTGCTCGAGGCGTCGGCGGACCAGGGGGCGCGGGCCGGCCGGACGTTCCGGTCCGTCGTGCTGCCGCTGCTGTTCCCCGCCCTGGTGGCCGGCTCGATCTTCACGTTCTCGCTGTCGCTGGGCGACTACATCACCGTGAAGATCGTGGGTGGAACGACGCAGCTCGCCAGCAACGTCATCTACGACAACATCACGACCGGTGGGAACCTCCCGTTCGCCTCGGCTGCGGCGTTCTTCCCCATCCTGGTGATGGTCGGCTACCTGGTGGCCGTCCGTCGTACCGGCGCGCTCGAGGAGCTCTGATGCCGACGACCCTCAGCCGCCGGGTGCTCGCGGCCGTGATGGCGCTCGGGCTGCTGGTCATCTACGTGCCGCTGGCTGTTGTCCTGGTCAACAGCTTCAACAGCTCGCGGACCTTCAGCTGGCCACCGACCAGCTTCACGACGCACTGGTGGTCGCTCGCCGCGGCCAGCGAGGGCGCCCGAGCGCTCTGCGGACCAGCGTGCTCGCCGGGGTCGGCGCGACCACGATCGCGCTGCTCCTGGGGACCATGGCGGCCTTCGCGGTCTCGCGCTACCGGTGGTTCGGGCGGGAGACCGTGTCGTTCCTGCTGCTGCTGCCCATCGCGCTGCCGGGCATCGTCACGGGGATCGCGCTCAACAACGCCTTCCGGGTGGCCGGAGCGACGTTCGGACTGCTGACCATCATCATCGGGCACTCGACGTTCTGCGTGGTCCTGGTCTACAACAACGCGCTGGCCCGCCTTCGGCGGCTCGGTGGAACCTTGGAGGAGGCGTCGATGGACCTCGGCGCCGGCGTGTGGCAGACCTTCCGTCACGTGACGTTCCCGCTGCTGCGCTCCGCCCTGCTGGCCGGTGGTCTGCTGGCGTTCGCGCTGTCCTTCGACGAGATCATCGTGACGACCTTCACGTCGGCCCCGGGGGTGCAGACGCTGCCGCTGTGGATCTTCGGCAACCTGTTCCGGCCCAACCAGGGTCCGGTCGTCAACGTCGTGGCGGCGGCGCTGATCCTGCTGTCGGTGGTGCCGGTGTGGCTGGCCCAGCGGGTGTCCGGGGAGCCCATCGGTGCCCGGCGCTGACGCGGGTCCGGGCCGCCTCGCCGGGCGGGCGGGCGTGGTCACCGGGGGGAGCCGCGGCATCGGGCTGGCGATCGCGCGTCGGCTGCTGGACGAGGGTGCGCGGCTGGTCGTCACGTCGACCTCCGCGCAGGGCGCGGACCGGGCGGCCGAGCTGCTTGCCGCCGGCGACCGGGTGCGGGTGCTGGTCTCCGACGCAGCCGTGCGCGCGGACGTGCAGGACGCCGTCCAGACCTGCCTGACCGCGTTCGGGCGGCTCGACCTCGCCGTGGCCAACGCCGGCGTCGAGCGCTCCGCCCGGCTGCTCGACGTCACGGACGAGGACTGGGACGCGGTGTTCGACGTGAACCTGCGTGGGGCGTTCCTGCTCACCCAGGTGGCGGCGCGGGTCATGGTCGGCGGGGCCGGCGGGGCCGGCGGGCGCATCGTGCTGGTCGCCTCGACGAACGCCCACGCCCCGGAGGCGGGCTCTGCGGCGTACAACGTCTCGAAGGCCGGTGTCGTGGGCCTGACGCGGGCGGCCGCACTCGAGCTGGCCGCGAGCGGGGTCTGCGTCAACGCGGTCGGGCCGGGGCTGGTGCGGACGGACATGACCAGCTCGACGGTCGACGACCCGGCGGCCGCAGCGTGGTACCTCGACCACATCCCGACCCGCCGGTTCGGTACGCCGCAGGACGTGGCGGCGGCCGTCGCGTTCCTGGTGTCCGACGACGCCGCCTGGATCACCGGTCACCACCTGGTCGTGGACGGCGGGCAGACGATCGGCCTCGACGTCCCGCCCTGAGCCGTCACCAGCCGCGCAGCAGCACCTCGGCGATCGTGTCGACGAAGAAGTCGGCGCTCTCGAGGGTCAGACACAGCGGGGGCTTGATCTTGAGCACGTTGAGCCGGTCGCCGGTCGCCTGCAGGACCACACCCAGCTGCAGCAGTCGCTCGCAGATCGCCGCTGTCTCCTGCGTCGCGGGCTCCAGGGTCTGCCGGTCCCGCACCAGCTCGACCCCGAGGTAGAGACCCAGACCGTGGACGGCGCCGATGAGCGGTGCCCTGGTCGCCAGCTCCTCGAACCGGGCCCGCAGGTGCGCTCCGACCCGTACGGCGTTGTCCTGCAGGTGCTCCTGCTCGATCACGTCAAGGACGGTCATGCCCACCGCGCAGCTCACCGGGCTGCCGCCGGCGGAGGAGAAGAAGTACCCGTTGTCGGCGAACGCGTCCGCGACGTCGCGACGGGTGATGACGGCGCCCAGCGGGTGCCCGTTGCCCATCGCCTTCGCGACGGTGACGATGTCCGGGACGACGCCCTGCTGCTGGAAGCCCCAGAACGACGCGCCGAGCCGGCCGTAGCCGACCTGCACCTCGTCGGCGATGCACAGGCCGCCCGCCGCGCGCACGGCGTCGTAGACCGCGGGGAGGTAGCCGTCCGGCAGCGGAATGCCGCCGGCGTTGCCGTAGAACGCCTCGCAGAGCACAGCGGCAGGCCGCTCGACCTGGCGGACCAGCTCGAGGGCCTCGGCGACGTACAGCGGCCCGGCGTCGGGCCCACGGTGCGCGCCCCGGTAGGGGTTGGGGGCGGGCAGCGGGTGGACCCAGGCCGGGCGGGTGGTCAGCGCCCTCGGGTTGTCGGCGACCGACGTCGACACGGCGTCGGAGGCCACCGTCCAGCCGTGGTAGCCCTCGGCGACGCACAGGACGTCCTCGCGGCCCGTGAACGCCGTGGCCAGACGCAGCGCCAGGTCCACCGCCTCGGAGCCGCTGTTGACGAGGAAGACGGTGTCCAGCGGATCCGGCAGCAGGTCGGCCAGCCGGGCGGAGAACTCCGCGAGAGAGGCGTAGTGGAAACGGGAGTTGGTGTTGAGCAGCTCCCACTGCCGGGCGACAGCCCGGGTCAGCCGCGGGTGGGCGTGCCCGATGCTCGCGACGTTGTTGACGGCATCGAGGTAGGTGCGCCCGTCGGTGTCCATGAGGTGGTGCCGCCAGCCGCGCTCGATCCGGGGTGGCGCGTCGTAGTAGTGCTCCTGGACCCCGGCGAGGGCAGCGCCGCGGCGGGTGAGCACGTCGGCCGCGCTCGCCGGGACCCCCGACAGCTCGAGGCCGACCAGCGCTGAGGGGTCGGGGCAGACGACGCGCCAGGCGGCGGCCTCGTCCGGTCGGGTGAACGCCGGCGGACGGTGCCCCCGCGCCGTGCAGAGCTGGACGGTCAGCCGCTCGGCGCTGCCCAGCAGGTCGCCGGCGGCCACGTCGCCGCGGGGACCCGGTTCGAGGCCGGTGAGCCACAGGTCCACCTCGGCGCCGGCGAGCACGACGGCGTCGCCGACGTCCCTCACGCGACCGGCGAACGGAGCTCGCACGGGGGTCGGCGTCGCGAGCCGCAGCTCGATGCCCAGCGCCACCGTGCGGGGTACCTCCCGGCTGTCCAGGACCGTCCGGGTGAGCCGGGGTTCGCCGTAGCGCGTCGCGCCGGGTCGGTGCCCGGTGAGCGTCGTCTCGGCGTCGGGTGCGAGCCAGTCGCCGTCGTGCAGGAGCGGGCTCGTCGTCGACAGGTCGAGCACCTCGACGTCACCCAGCCCGGTCAGCAGGGGCAGCAGGGCGCCGATGGCCACGAGACGGGTCGGCAGGCCGAGCAGGTCGCGCAGGGCGGCGGTGGCCACCTCTGCCGGCAGCTGTACGGCGGCGCTGAGCATCTGCCACTCGCGCTCCTGCGCGCTGACGGCGTACCTGTTGCCTGGGTCGATGATTCCCTGGTGGACCCCGCTGACGGCGAGCACCGCCGCCCGCGCGACGATCGCCGGCCAGAGCGCCTCGACCTCCGGCTCCGTCAGGGGCATCCGGCGGGCGTAGCCGCGGACGACGTCCAGGACGGCGAGCGGGCGGTCCGGGTCGTGGTGCAGGACGGAGGTGCACGTGGCGGCCAGGTCGCCGACGACCCAGCCCAGGCCGACGTCGCCGAAGTCGATCACGCCCGTGGGCTCGGCCCGGCCGTCGGCGTCTCGGTGGCAGACGACGTTGTCGTCCGTCACGTCGCCGTGCACGGGCTGGACCCGCAGGTCGGTCGACAGCGCGTCGAGCCGGTCGCAGGCCTGCCCGACGGCCCGCAGCAGGGTGTCGCGCCGACCGACGTCACCCAGGTGGGGAGCGAGCAGGTCGCAGACCTGCCGGGCGTGGCGCACGTCCCACTGCAGGACGCGATCCAGGCCGGGGGCCTCGAGGTCTGTCAGGGCGGCCGTCACGGCACCGGCCAGCGAGCCGAGCCGCTCGCACACGACGGGTGCCAGGAAGTCCTGCTGTGCCAGGGGAAAGCCGGGCACGTAGGTCAGCAGCCGAGCCCGAAGCGAGCCGATCGGTGCGACGAGCCCACCGGCCAGGCGCGGAACGGTGCGGGGGAGCTGCAGGTCGGGCGCACGGGCGGTGACGTGGGCCATCGCGACGTCCTGCGCAGCGACCTCGTCGTCGGAGAAGGCAGGGTTGGCCACCTTCAGGACGTACCGGCCCTGCTCGGTCCGGACGTCGAATGTGCGCTCCTGCTGGCTGCCCAGCTCGACGACGTCCGCGGTCAGGCCGTACTCCTGCAGGACGACCGCCCGTGCCTGCTCGACCGTCACGTCCGGTCGCACCAGGTCGGGTGCGGCGAAGAAGTCGTGCGTGGCGGTCACAGCGCCGGCGCCGGGTGCACGCGCTGCCCCTCCACGAAGGTCGACACAACCGTGGTCTGCCAGAGGTCCTCGGGGGCCACGTCGAACGGGTTGCGGTCGAGCACCGCCAGGTCGGCCAGGGCGCCGACCCGGATCGTGCCGGTGTCGTCGAGGTGGTTGACCCGTGCCGACCCTGAGGTGTACGCCGACAGCGCCGCTGCCAGCGGGAGGCGCTGCGCCGGCAGGAACACCGGTGTTCCGGCCGGTGCACCGGGGACGACGCGGTTGACCGCGACCGAGATGCCGCGCCACGGGTCGGGTGAGGACACCGGCCAGTCGCTGCCGGCGGCGAGGTGGGTGCCCGCTGTCAGCAGGTCGGCGAACGGGTACTGCCAGGCGGCCCGCTCCGGTCCGAGGAACGGCACGCACAGCTCGTCCATCTGCGGGTCGTGGGCAGCCCACAGCGGCTGCAGGTTGGCGGTCACGCCGAGCCGCCGGAACCGCTCGACCTCGGTCGGCCGGACGACCTGCAGGTGCGCGACGTGGTGGCGCAGGTCCCCGTGGTCGCCCGCCGCCTCCAGCGCGTCGAGCACCTCCGTGACGGCCCGGTCGCCGATCGCGTGGAAGTGCAGCTGGAACCCCAGCGCCGCCAGTCGGCCGACCGCCTCCGTGAGCAGGCTTGGCTCCACCATCGACAGCCCCGCGTTGGCGGTGCTGCACCCGCAGGCATCGAGGTAGGGCGAGGACATCGCGGCCGTGAAGTTCTCCGGGATCCCGTCCTGCATGATCTTCACGGTGCCGGCGGTGAACCGTCCCGCCGTACCGCCCTCCCGCCGGGCCAGCAGGTCCTCGACCTGCTCGAGGCCCCGGGTGCGGTCCCACCAGAGCGCCCCCCGGACCCGCGCCGTGAGCACGCCGCTGTGCCCGGCCTCGACGTAGGTGTCGTACTGGTCCTGCCAGCCGCCGTAGCGACCGACGATGGCGTCCTGCCAGGCGGTGATGCCCAGGCCGTGCAGGTGGGCCTGGGCGAGCTCGAGCGCCACCAGCTTGTCGGCTGCGGTCGGGTCGGGAGCGAGGTCGCCCACCAGGGCCATCGCCTGCTCGTGCAGCACCCCGGTCGGGCGGCCCTGCCCGTCGCGCTCGATGCGGCCCCCGGGCGGGTCCGGGGTCTGCTCGTCGACGCCGGCCAGCTCCAGGGCCCGGCTGTTGACCCACGCGCTGTGGCCGTCGCTGACCTGCAGGTAGACCGGGCGGTCCGGGACGAGCCCGTCGAGCTGCTCGGCGCGAGGGAGCCCGTCGAAGTCGGGGAAGGACCACCCGCCGCCCAGGATCCACGGCAGCTCGGGGTGCCGGGCGGCGTACGCGGCGATCGCGGTCAGGTGTGTAGGCCCGTCGGACAGGGCGCTGAGGTCGCACGAGCGCATGGCCAGCCCGGCAGAGACCGGGTGCACGTGGGCGTCCTGGAAGCCGGGCTGCAGGAACCGTCCGGCCAGGTCGACGAGCTCGGTGCCACGTCCGGCCAGCTCCCGGACGTCGTCGTCCCCACCGACCGCGGTGATCCGCCCGCGGGTGACGGCGACGGCTGAGCACCAGGGCTGCAGGGGATCCCCGGTCCAGACCGGCCCGCCGGACAGGACGAGATCAGGGGCCGTGGTCATGCGTTGCGCGGGAAGCCGAGGTCGATGCCGCCGGAGGACGGGTCCGGCCAGCGCGTCGTCACGACCTTGCCCCGGGTGTAGAAGTGCACGCCCTCGGTCCCGTGGGCGTGCGTGTCGCCGAACAGCGACGCCTTCCACCCGCCGAAGGAGTAATAGGCCATGGGCACCGGGATCGGCACGTTGACCCCCACCATGCCGACCTCGACCTCGGCGACGAACCGCCGGGCCGCACCGCCGTCCCGCGTGAACAGAGCGGTGCCGTTGCCGTACGGGTTGGCGTTGACCAGCTCAAGGGCCGCGTCGTACGACGGAACGCGCAGGACCGACAGGACGGGGCCGAACACCTCGTCCCGGTAGACCGACATCGTCGGGTCGACCCGGTCGACCAGCGTCGGACCCAGCCAGAACCCGTTCGCGTCGCCGTCGGGCTGCACGAGGCGACCGTCGACGCGCAGGTCGGCGCCGTCGGACGCCGCAGCACCGACGTAGCCGGCCACCCGGTCCCGGTGCTCCCGGGTGACCAGCGGACCCATGTCGGCGCCCCGCCGCCCGTCACCCGTCCGGAGCTTCGCGATCCGCTCCTCGATCATCGGGAGCAGCGTGTCGGCAACAGGCTCGACCGCGACCAGAGCGGAGATCGCCATGCAGCGCTCACCGGCCGAGCCGAAGCCTGCATTGACGGCTGCGTCGGCGGCGAGCTCGAGGTCGGCGTCCGGCAGCACGACCATGTGGTTCTTCGCCCCGCCGAGGGCCTGTACCCGCTTGCCCAGCGCAGAAGCCGTGCTGTGCACGTGGCGGGCGACCGGGGTGGAGCCGACGAAGGAGACGGCCCGGACGTCCGGGTGCTCGAGCAGCCGGTCGACGGCGACCGCATCGCCCTGAAGGACGTTGAACACTCCGGCCGGGAGCCCGGCCTGCTCCCACAGCCGGGCCAGCAGCAGCGACGCCGACGGGTCCTTCTCGCTCGGCTTCAGCACGACGGTGTTGCCGCAGGCGATGGCGAGCGGGAAGAACCACATGGGCACCATCGCGGGGAAGTTGAACGGCGAGATGATCGCCACGACCCCGAGCGGCTGGCGCAGCGAGTGCACGTCGACGCCCGTGGACACCTCGCTCGAGAAGCCACCCTTGAGCAGGTGCGGGATCCCGCACGCGAACTCGACGACCTCCAGCCCGCGCGCCACCTCGCCGGCGGCGTCGGCCAGCACCTTGCCGTGCTCGGCGGTGATGGCCGCGGCCACCTCGTCGACGTGCGAGGCGAGCAGCTCCCGAAAGGCGAACAGCACGGCGCTGCGCCGGGACAGCGACGTCGTCCGCCAGGTCGCGAACGCCCGGGACGCGGAGGCGACAGCGGTGTCCACGTCCGCGACGGAGGCGAGGTCGACGTGGCCGGTCACCTGACCTGTTGCCGGGTCGGTCACCTCCGCCGTCCGGTCCGAGGGTCCCTCCCAGGGGCCGCCGTCGATCCAGTGCGAGAGGCGAGCCGTCACGATCGGCGTTCCCGGTCCACCGTCTCGAGCGAGGCGGTGAGGATCTCCAGGCCCTCGTCGGCCTCCGCCTGGCTGAGGTTCAGGGGCGGCGCGAGGCGGAGCACGTTGCCGTACAGCCCGCCCTTGCCGACGAGCAGCCCCCGCGCGCGCGTCTCCTCCAGCACTCGGGCCGCGGCTGGGGCGTCGGGTGCGTAGCCGTCCGGCCCCACCAGCTCGATGCCGATCATCAGCCCCTTGCCGCGGACCTCCCGGACGAGCGGGCAGCGCTCGGCGACGTCACGCAGCCCGGTGAGCAGGGTCGCCCCGAGCTTGGCGGCGTTGCCCTGCAGGTCGCGTGACAGCACGACGTCGAGCACGGCGCCGGCGGCCACGGTCGACACCGGGTTGCCGCCGAACGTCGAGATGGAGTTGGCGCTCAGGCAGTCCATCAGGTCACCGCGGGCAACGACCCCGCCGATCGCGTAGCCCCCGGCGAGGCCCTTCGCGAAGGTCATCGCGTCGGGCACGATGCCATGCGCTCCGATGCCCCAGAAGTGCTCTCCGGTGCGACCCCAGCCGGTCTGCACCTCGTCGGAGACAAAAAGGATGCCACGCTCGTCGAGGACCTGCTTGTACGCCGCGAACAGCCCGTCCGGTGGGACGGCGAAGCCGCCGACCCCCTGCACCGGTTCGGCGATCATGCACGCGACGTCGCCCGCCGTCGTGGTGTCCAGCAGCTCGCGCAGGTCGCGGACGCAGGCGGCGATGTATGCGGCGTCGTCGAGCTCGCGGAAAGAGCTGCGGAAGCGGTAGCCGCCCTGGGCGTAGGTGACCTGCAGGGGCGACAGGCTGGACGCCGACCACCCGCGGTTGCCGGTGACCGCGGTCGTCGCAAAGGTCCGGCCGTGGTAGCTGTTGCGCAGCGCGATGACCGAGTTGCTGCGTCGGTAGGTCGTCGCGAGCAGCAGCGCGGCCTCGTTCGCCTCGGTCCCGGAGCTGGTGAAGAACACCTTCGCGTCCGGGATGCCGGACAGGGTCGCGATGCGCTCGGCCAGCTCGATCTGTGCCCGCAGCAGGTAGAGGGTCGAGGTGTGCACGACCCCCCGACCGATCTGCTCCTGCACCGCCTCGCGCACCTCGGCTGGGTCGTAGCCGAGCATGTTGGTCAGGATGCCCGCGAAGAAGTCGAGGTAGGTGGTGCCCTCGCTGTCGGTGACCCGGCTGCCCGAGCCGGACACCAGCTCGAGCGGGCGGTCGCAGTAGAGCGCCAGCCACGCCGGCATGACGGCCCGGTGCCGGTCGAGCAGGTCCTCGGAGGTCATGCGTTTCCCCTTCCTCGGCGGCGCGCCGCCAGCTGACCGATGCCGACCGCGACGAGGGCCAGCACGAACATCACCGTCCCGATGACGTTGATCTGCACGGGCGTGCCTCGACTCGCGGCGCCGTAGACGTACATCGGGAACGTGACCGAGCTCGACGAGGCGTTGAAGTTGGTGATGATGTAGTCGTCGAAGGACAGCGCGAAGGCCAGCAGGGCGGCTGCTCCGATGCCCGGCAGGACGAGCGGCAGGGTCACCCGCAGGAAGGTCTGCCGCTCGTTGGCGTACAGGTCCATCGCTGCCTGCTCCAGACGGGGGTCCAGCCCGGCGATGCGGGCCTTGACCGTCACGATGACGAAGCTGATGTCGAACATGACGTGGGCGATGAGGATCGTCGCGGCCCCCAGTGGGACGCGCAGGCTGACGAACAGGGTCAGCAGCGATGAGCCCATGACGACCTCGGGGGTAGCCATCGGCAGGAAGATGAGCAGGTTGGTGGCCGACCGTCCCCGGAAGCGGTGCCGGGCCAGCGCGAACGCCGCGAGGGTCCCGATCGTCGTGGAGAGCAGCGTTGCGAGCAGCCCGATCTGCAGGCTCAGGCCGAGGGCCTCGCACAGGCCGGGTGCGCCGCAGGGATGCAACCAGGCGTTGAGCGAGAAGTGCTGCCACGTGTAGTTGAAGCGTCCTGACGGGCGGTTGAAGCTGAACAGGACGACGACGACGTTCGGCGCCATGAGGTAGACGAACGCGAGCCCGGCGATCAGCAGGATGATGTGCTCGCGCACCCACGCGAGGGGGCTGCGGCTGCTCGCCCTGGGCGCCGGGGGCGACGCGGTCGCGGTGGGCGTGGTCTGCACCGTGTTCACAGCAGCTCCTCGGTGCCGGCGCGACGTACG
>Ga0123336_10005026_pt1 | contig 10601 bp, 8 predicted proteins | sample SSSSmetaG_FD_96466 | JGI IMG/M metagenome (GOLD analysis project Ga0123336, IMG submission 96466) | Glacier valley bacterial and archeal communities from Borup Fiord, Nunavut, Canada, to study Microbial Dark Matter (Phase II) - ​SSSS metaG | ecosystem: Environmental > Aquatic > Freshwater > Ice... | reverse complement strand
TGCGGGTCTCCCTGCTCCACGTGGTCCTGCGCCGGATCAACACGGCGGCGCAGGAGCGCAAGCGGGTGGCCGAGCGCGACAAGCTGCTGATGGCCGAACTCGACCACCGCGTGAAGAACACGATCGCCAACATCCAGGCCCTTGTCATGCATACAAGCAGCAACGCGGGCACGTTGACGGAATTCGTGAAAGGGCTGGAAGGCCGCATCCAGGCGATGGCCAAGGCCCACAGCCTGCTGTCCCAGAGCCGCTGGAAGGGCGTCTCGATCAATGACTTGCTGCGTGAGGAGCTTGATTTCCACGCCAGTGGACATGCCGCAATCGCCTTGGACGGCATCGACATGCAGCTGACCCCGAAGTCGGCCCTCTCGCTTTCCCTTGCAATCCATGAGCTGGCGACCAACGCGGCGAAGTATGGCGCGCTCACCGCACCCGGCGGGCGAGTGGCCGTAAGCTGGCGACCGGCCACCGACGGCGGTGTGGAATTGACCTGGACCGAGACTGGCGGGCCGCTCGTGAGGCAGCCGAAGCGCCGTGGCTTCGGTTCGACGCTTATCGAGCGCGCACTGTCGATGGAGACTGAAGGTAGTGCAATCGTACACTATTTGCGGACTGGGGTCGTGTGCGACATCTTCCTGCCCGCGTCGGCAGTCACTTACTCAGCCGCAGACGCACAAGCCGGGGCGAATTTGCAAACGGAAGTTCCATCGATAGTAGCCGTACCGAATGCGGAAGACTCTGAGGCCTTTCGGATACTTGTGGTCGAGGACTCGTTTCTCATCAGCGAGCTGTTAGTGCAGGTGCTCGATCTCCTTGGCTGGGTGGCTGTCGGGCCGGCGACGCGCAAGAGTAAGGCGCTTGAGCTGGCGCAGTCAGAGATGTTCGACGCGGCCCTGCTCGACATAGATCTTGACGGCGAGACGTCCTGGGACGTGGCCTTGATGCTCAGGACGCGCGGCATCCCGTTCGTGTTCACCACCGGATACAACGTGTCACATGTACTGCCAGATTATCTCGCCGGAAGTGCTGTATTGGTCAAGCCCTATAAACCGAGGATATCGAACAGCGGATTCGCGAGGTGATCGCGGCCAAAGGACGCCGCTCAACCGCAACGCAGCCGGCTTAGCCCGAAGGCCGCATCAGCTCGCACCTGCCCCAGTCAAATGTCCGGTGTCGTCGCTCTCGGATTCCCGAGAACTGCCCTGAACCTGTCGTCACTTCATCCAACTATACCGTGTGTCCGACACCGAGTGTTTTGCGTGGTTCAACCACAAGCTCTGCCAAGTTGCTGCTCAGGTCGGCCATCGCTGCTACAACCCCGCCCGGTCCAGCCGCAGGATCGCCCGTGCGCACGCCTGCGCCCGCGGCACCATGCTGTCCAGCACCAGGAACTCGTCCGGGCTGTGCGCCTTGCCGCCCACCGGCCCGACCGAGCAGATCGTCGGCACCCCCATCCCCGCCGTGAACCCGCTGTCGGCGCAGCCGCCGGAGAACTCGCCCTCGATGTGCAGCCCGCTTTCCGCCGCCCCCTCCACATACAGGTCGAACAGCCGCCGGGCGGCCTCCGTCTGCACCAGAGGGGCGAACTCGCCCTTGATGACCAACTCCGCCCGGACGCCGGGGATGGTGCTGCGCCCAACGATCTCCGTGATGCGCGCCATGATCTCCTCCCGGTCCGCGGGCTGGATGTAGCGCAGGTCTATCTGCCCCTCCGCCCAGGGGGCCACGGTGTTGACGCTCTGCCCGCCGCTGACCAGGCCGACGTTGAGTGTGATGCCGCGGTCCAGGTCGGTCAGCGCGTGCAGCGCGATCACCTTGTGCGCCAGCTCGCCGATGGCGCTGATCCCGTCCGCGAACGCACCGCCGGAGTGCGCGGCCTTCCCCGTGATCCGCATCAGCATGAACACCCCGCCCTTGCGCCCCGTGACGACGTTGCCGGTGGCCCGGCCCGGCTCGCTGTTGAACACCACGCGGGCCTGCCGTGCCTCGGCCTCGATCACCGGGCGGCCTTCGGGGCTGCCGATCTCCTCGTCGCCGGTGAACAGGCCGACCAGCGGCGCCGGGCTTCCCCCGAAGCGGGCGAAGGCGGCCAGCACGAACAGGTTCATCACCAGCCCGGCCTTCATGTCGGCGACGCCCGGCCCATAGGCCATGCCGTCCCGGATGGTGAAGGGCCGGCGCGCGGCCTCGCCAGCGGGGAACACGGTGTCGCGGTGGCCCATCAGCACGATGTTGCGCCCGGCGTTGCCGCCGCTGGCCGGTTCGGCGCCGGGCACCGCGGCGCGCAGGCAGTCGCCGTGGCGGGACTGCGGCAGGTGCTCGACGGGGATGCCGTGGGCGTGCAGGAAGCGCTCGGCGATGGCGCCCACGGCATCTATGCCGGGCTTGTCGTAGCTGCCGCTGTCGGTGTCCACCATCTCGCGCAGGACGGCGACCATGGCGTCGTGCTGGGTGGCGAGCCAGGCGGTGATGGCGGCTTCGGGGCCTTGGGCGTTCATGGGGGTGCTCCTGTTTGGGCGTTCACTGATCCATCCACCATTGCGAGAAGCGGGGCGACGAAGCGCGCCGGGGCGGCGGGGTTGACGCCGGCGGCTCTGGATCGCAGCGCCGCTGCGCGCCGTCGTGATGACTGGGCCTGTGAAGCAACACGCTGGCCTGCCGAGGTGCCGCGGCAGGACGGCGGGTTCGGATCAATGCAGCATCCGCTTCACGAACCGCCCGGCCTGCATGATGGCCGGCAGACGCGCGCCTTGCCCCTCCAGCAGCCCCCAGTCCTCCAGCGGGTTGCCGTCCACCACCAGCAGGTCCGCATGCGCGCCAGGCTCGATCACGCCCACCCGGCCCTCCAGCCGGCACAGCCTGGCCGCCAGCGTTGTGGCGCTCCGCAGCACGTCCATCGCCGGCAGTAGCCGGGCGCGCAGCCGGAACTCGCCGGACTGGTGCTGGTGCATTTCCCCCAGCAGGTCCGACCCATAGGCCATCGGCAGCCCCGCCGCCTGCATCACCGCCAGCGAGTCCAGCCCGGCCTGCCGCACCGTCTCGATCTTCGCCACGCTGTCCCGGCCCATGCCAAGCGACGCGCCCTCCACCGCCAGCCGCTCATAGGTGATCAGCGTCGGTACGGCGACGCACCCGGCGGCGGCGGCCATCGCCGCAGTCTCCCGCGTGATCAGGTTGCAATGCTCCAGGGAGTGTACGCCGCACTCCACCGCCCGGCGGATCGCCGCATCGGTGTACAGGTGCGCGGACACGTAGGTGCCCAGGTTCCCGGCCTCCTCCACCGCCGCCAGCAGCTCGTCACGCGAGTATTGCAGCATGTGGATGGGATCGGCCGGCGAGGCGATGCCGCCGTTGGCCATCACCTTGATGAAGTCCGCCCCGGCCCGCAGCTCCTCCCGCGCGGCCAGGCGCACCGCCTCCACCCCGTCGGCCAGCCGGCCCATGGCGCCGACGCGGTGCTGGAACCAGGGGCGGTCATCCGACCGGATGCGGCTGTCGCAGTGCCCGCCAGTCTGGCTGAGCGCCTTGCCGGAGATCACGAGCCGCGGCCCGGCCACCACGCCCGCCGCCTGCGCCTCGGCCAAGCCCCGGTCGGCGCCGCCCACGTCGCGCACGGTGGTGAAGCCGCGCATCAGCATCGCCGTCATGATCGCCCCGGCCCGCAGCGCCGCCAGCGACGAGGGCTGCGCCGCGTTGGCGCCCAGGTCCGCCATTGCCGCGACGACGTGAACGTGCGCGTCAATCAGGCCGGGCATCAGCACGCGCCCGCCCAGGTCCACGCGCTCCGCTACGGCGCTCCGGACCGGGCGGTCCGACACTTCCTGGATGGTGGTGCCGTCCACCAGCACCTCCATCCCGTCCCGCACACCGTCGTGGCGCGGATCGAGCAGGCGGCCGTTGGTGAACAGGTATGCGGTCATCCCAAGGCCTCCATGGTGCCGAACGGGTCGTCCACGGACGGGCAGGGCGGGGTGAACCAGCGTGGCCCGGCGTCGGTCAAGTAGGCGATGTCCTCCAGCCGGACGCCGAACTCGCCGTAGATGCAGATCGTGGGTTCGATGGAGAAGCACATGCCGGGCTGCAGCGGGGTGCAGTTGCCGCGGACCATGTAGGCCTCCTCATGGACATCCATGCCAATGCCGTGGCCGGTGCGGTGCGGCAGGCCCGGCGTCGCGTAGTCCGGGCCGAAACCGCCAAGGTGGATCGTGCCGCGCGTGGCGTCGTCCACCGCGCCGCAGGGAGCGCCGACCTGCGCGGCCTCGAACCCAGCTTGCTGCGCGCGGCGGTCCAGCTCCCAGATCTCGCGCTGCCGGGGCGTGGGGTCGCCGAAGACGTAGGTGCGGGTGATGTCGGACCGGTAGCCGTGCACGAAGCAGCCGGTGTCTATCAGCACCATGTCGCCATCCCGCAGGGTTTGCGGGTAGGGCACGCCGTGCGGGTAGGCCGTGGCCTCCCCGAACTGCACGGCGCGGGACGCGGGCTGGCCGCCCAGCTTGCGGTGGGCGGCGTCCAGGAAGCCCTGCACCTCTGTCGTCGTCATGCCCGGCGCCAGCGCCCGCGCCGCCGCCTTGTGGACGGCCAGCGTGATGTCGTTGGCGGCCTGCATCAGCGCGACCTCGGCCGGGGACTTCACCATGCGGCAGGCCGCCGTAATGCTGGCGGCATTCGCAAAGCTGAAGCGGTTGCCGGCCCGGCGCAGCCCGTCCACCGTGAAAAACGGCGTCAGCGGATCAATCGCCAGCGTACCGGCGTCGTGGCCCATGCTCCGCAAGGTCTCGATCACCAGGGCCGTCGGGTCCTCGTGCTCCTCCCAGGTGCGGATGTCGGCGCCGAAGCGGAGGAGTTCGCGGGTCTTCGGCTCCTCGAAGGCCGGGCTGAGGTAGGCGACCTCGCCCTCGGCTGGAATGACTGCGCCGTGCAGGCGCTCCGTCAGGTGCAGCGCGACGCCCGTGAAGTAGCGGAGGCTGGTGGAGGTATCGAGGTAGAGCGCCTGGATGCCCCCCTCCCGCATCAGCCGCTGCGCCTTGGCGACGCGGGCGTGCAACTCGGCCACCGGGATGGGCTGGGCGTCCGCGGCCAGGGGTGCCATGCGCGCCAACTCCGCCTCGAACGTCGAACCGCCCACGCCTGCCGTCATTGCCATGCCCCTTGCAGCCCTAGGGGAGGCTAGGCAAAGGGGCGTGCGTGCGCCAGCCCTGACCCGGGCGGGACCGGGCCGGGAGCTACTTGCAGCCCCCCCGCCCCTCGGCGCCTTCCGACACGCTGATGCTGCCGTTGCCGTCGTCCTTGAGGGTGAGCAGGCCGCCGGACTTGTGAAGGTCTTCGCAGGCGTTCACCAGCAGTGCCTTCATCTTGTCCACGATGTCCTTCGCTTCCTTGGGCGTCTTGCCCTCCATCTCCGCCTCCAGGTCGGCCTTGGCCTCCTTGAACGCCTTCTCGTAGGACGCCTGATGCGCCTGCTCGTGGGCTGTATTGAGGCTTTCGATCTCCTTGATCGCGTCCATGTTCGCCTTGTCCGGCTTCTTCTTGGCCGGCCCGGCCCAATGCACGCGCGTGATCGTCGTCTTCAGGCTGAGGGTGCCTTTCTTGATCTTCTTGGTCTTCGGATCGATGCTGAACTTGGCGTCCAGCTTGTAGGTGGTCTCGCCGAGTTTCGACCTGTCCTTCATGGCCTTGTGCGCGTTGTCCATGAAGTCCTGGGCAGTGTCGCCCTTCACGTTGACCAGCTTGTCCCCTGCCATGGCAGCCCTCCTGCTGGGCACGCCTTGGCAGGACGGGAAGTGCCCTGGACCAGTTGCCCCAAGGCGACCATGCCGCTTTCGTTATGTATAAGCAATAAGATTGATGGCGTAGCCTTGCCCGTCACAAGGTCAGTTTCAGCACCGCACGCAAGATGGAAGCGGGGTCAACGTGGTCCGGAACAGCCGAAACGCCACCGTCGCCGGCTTCCAGGATCATGTGACGCCCGTCCTCATGCAACGCCCAGTCCATCGTCCAGAACGGGCAAGGCACTGTGGATGCGGCCGTCAGCAGCAGTTCGCTGCCGGGTACAGGCAAGTCATCAAGTGGACCATCGTCCCGGCGGAAGGGTGGCAACGGCGTGCCGCCCACAACGAAGCAGCGCCACTCCACCGCCCGCCCAGCAGCCTGCACGAGGGGCGTTCCACTCCCGCAACGCGATGCCGCCCTCCAGATCCGCGCCCTGCAACTCCATGAACCGGTTGACCACACGAAGCGCCGCAGCCGTGTCGGCGGCGTCCGGGATGAAGCAGGCTTCCGCCCAAAGCCCGGCTTGCGACTTCACCCAATCCTTGACCACCAGCGCCCGATTGCCGAAGCCTGCCAAGGCGTCGGCCAGCCGGTCCAGCTCCCCTACCGGAACCAGCACGGTGCGGGCGGACCAGGGCGCCAGGGCGTCCAGCGTCCCCGGCAGCAGATGGCACATACGGTAGTCGTCCGGCCCGGTCAGCAGGCGCAGGCCCCGCTGCCGCAGCGCGTCGGCCAGCAGCGCGATGCCCTGTGGGCGCACCATCCATCCGCGGTAGGCCAGGACCGCCCCGGCTGGTGGCAGGGCCGTCCAGGCCAGCCCCCCCGCGGCATCGCCCGCTTGCAGGCGGTCGTGGTCCAGCAACGGGACCGGGCCGGCCGCGGCGGCAATGGCGTGTTCACGCGCCCAGGCCTGGTCAATGCGGCGGGGCAGGCCGGGTTCGCATGGCATCAGCAAGGGCATCGCGGCCTTCCGGGATGGATCAGAACAAGCCGCCGCTCTCCCGGTACCGCGCCACCGACGACCCCTTCGGGTAGTTCTGGGCCAAGTCCGCCGAACCCCCAGCGCCCACCGGCCATGCGACGGCACCGGGGCTGATATCCGCGACCTTGCGCACCAGGATAAAGGACTGCGCCCAGGCCGACAGAAGCGGCGCCAGCGCCTCCTCCGCCCGCACGAACGCCGGATGGGTGCGCATCCGGTTCCGCATCCCGGCCGCAATCACCTCGAATCCCATCTCCGGTCCGAACAGCACCTGCAGGCCGTTGTCCGAGAAGCGCCAGAAGTCGTTCGGCACCTCATGCAGCCCGCAGGTCTGGTGCGTGGACTGGAACGCAATCCCGCCGATCCGCAACGCCCGGTTCACGCTCTGGGCATACAGCCAAGGGTAGGCCAGGTGCTCCATCAGGGAGAACGAGAACGTCGCATCCAGCGTGCCTTCCCCCACCAGCTCGTGCAGCCGGTGCGCGTCGCCGACGATGTCCACGTTCGGCCCGGCATGGATATCCATGCCGCGGTAGGCCGCGCCGCCGTGGAACGCATGGCGCATCAGAGACCCGTTCTCGCTCACCGCGCGCGCCCCGGCCTCCACGATGGACAAGCCCGGCAGGTTCACGAGGCCCATGAACATCAGCAGGGGATCGTCGTCCGCGGCCGGAGGCGGCTTGGGGCGGTCCGTGCTGCCGTCCGTCAGGCAGTAGGCCGTCGTCAGGGCCTCGGCGGCAGGCGGCCTGGGAATCAGCACATCCTCGCTGCAAGTGCCCTGCGCCGTCGTGACCTCGAACCTGATGCGCGACCCGGCTTGCCATGGCAGGTAGGCGCCGAACCCGCTGTCCAGGGTGCCGGCCATGCCGCCCAACGCCGTCACCAGGTCGGGCCGGGGCGCGAAGGTCCGGATGTCATACTGGGCCAGGTTGGTGGTGATGCGCAGGCCGAGGACACGCTCCCCGAAGGCATGGACCCAGCCCGATAAGAAGACCCCGGCCTGGTCGCACCAGGACAGCTCGATGACATAGGAAATGCGGTCCCGGGGCATGACGGGGACAACGGCCATTGCTGCGGCGGCACCGTTTAGCGGCGCCGCGGCGTTGCATTCTAGTGTGATCGGCGGGCGCGGGCTGGCCGCGGCGTCAGGGTCGTCGGCCGGAGGCTGGGGCAGGGGGGCCCGTAACAGCACCAGCGCGAACAGCGCGCCGTCAGGGTTCGGGAATGCGGAGAAGCTAACGTCCACCGCCTGTGCCGCTACCAGGGCGTCATGCAGGATCAGCCCGCGCCGGGTCGCGCCGGTGCTCATGCAGGTCACGGTCACCTGCAAGGCGTCGCCGGGCGTGACAGCCGCCGACCAGGACCCGACCGGAATACGGATGCTCCGCAGGTTCTGCTGGCCGTGAAAATGCTCCAGCACGAGCGGCCCGGGTTCGGCGGCCGGCGGCTCCGCTGCCGGCGCTTCGGCTACCACGGCGGGCGCCGGCGGCGGTGCCGCCCGGCTGGCGCGTGCTGCCAGGCGGCCTATGAACTCTCGTGCGGTCTGCATGCCTTACCCCGTTCCTAGCGCACCTTTGCCCAGGACACTGTAGAGGGAGTCCGGGCTAGGGGGCAGTCCGCGGGCAAGACGAGGCCCGCGCCACACCATTTACCCCACGGCAACCCCGCACGGCGAACGCCCTGGCACGCCCGTTGCAACGCTCCCCATAAACCCGCATCGTCCCTGCAATGGTGTCCGCGCGTCACATGGCGAACCGCTTCCCCTCTGAAACCGCCGGGCGCTGGCTCGTCCGCCTCCTGCTGGCCGCCGCCGTCGCCGTCATCTTCGTGCCGCTGGTCCTGACGATCTACCTCAGCGTCTTCGACGAGACCCTCATCACCTTCCCGCCGCACGCCTACACCACCCGCTGGTATGCCCGCATCCTGCCGGAGTTCGGTGGCGCGCTTCGCACCAGCCTGCTCGTGGCGCTCGCCGCCGTCGCCATCAGCCTCGTGCTGGGCGTGCCCGCCGCCATCGGCCTGGCCCGGCACCGCTTCCGCGGCCGCGGCGCGCTCTCCACCCTGCTGCTCGCGCCCCTTACCGTGCCCGGCATCGCCATCGGCCTCGGCATCTACGTCTGCGCCGTCATGATCGAGGAACGGACGGAATGGCCGCTCAGCGGCTCCGTCCCCATCCTGGTCGCCGCCCACGTGCTGATCGCGCTGCCCTGGGTCGTGCGCCTGTGCCTGGCCGCCCTGGCCAACCGCGACCCGGCAGCCGAGGAAGCCGCCGCCAGCCTCGGCGCGCCACCCTGGCGCGTGCTGTGGCGCGTGACGCTGCCAGCCATGCGCGGCGGCATCGTCGCCGGGGCGCTGTTCGCCTTCATCGTCTCGTTCGAGAACCTGGAGATGACGCTGTTCCTGACCGCACCGGGCATGACGACCCTGCCGATCTCCGTCCTGCAGTACCTGCAATACCGCATAGACCCGCTGGTGGCCGCCGTCGCCGTGGTGCAGGTGGTGCTGGTCGGTGGGGCGCTGCTGCTGCTGGACCGCGTGGTGCCGGTGGGCCGGGTGGTGGCATGAGCCGCCTGACGCTCGACGGCCTGGGCAAGCGATACGGCACGGCGGTGGCAGTGGACGGCGTCAGCCTGGACATCGCACAGGGCGAGCTGGTCGTGCTGCTCGGCCCCTCCGGCTGCGGCAAGACCACGACGCTGCGGATGATCGCCGGCTTTGTGGAGGCCAGCGCGGGCGACGTGCGCCTGGATGGGCAAAGCGTGCTGGGCCTGCCGCCGCATCGGCGCGACATGGGGCTGGTGTTCCAGTCCTACGCCTTGTTCCCGCACCTGACCGTGGCGCGCAACATCGCCTTCGGGCTGGAGATGCGCGGCATGGCCCGCCCAGCATGCGACGCCCGGGTCGCCGAGATGTTGCGCCTGACCCGGCTGGGCGCCCTTGCAGACCGCTTGCCCCGGCAGCTCTCCGGCGGGCAGCAGCAGCGCGTGGCACTCGCCCGGGCGCTCGCGATCCAGCCCCGGGTGCTGCTGCTGGACGAGCCGCTGTCCAACCTGGACGCCGCCCTGCGGGCGGAGGTCGGGCGCGAAATCCGCCTGTTGCAGCGCGAGTCCGGCCTGACCACCGTCATGGTGACGCACGACCAGGACGAGGCCATGGCGATGGCCGACCGCCTTGTGGTGATGCGCGACGGCCGCGTGCAGCAGGCCGGCACGCAGGAAGATTTGTACGAACGGCCCGCAACGCCCTTCGTGGCCGGCTTCATCGGGCGCAGCAACATGGTGCCGGGCGTGCTTGGCGCTGACGGCGGGTTCTCGTCCGGTGGCGCCGTGCTGCACCTGGCTGGGCGTTACGGCGCGGCAGGCCCCGGCACCCTGGCGCTGCGCCCGGAACGCCTGTCCCTTGCCCCGCCCGGCAGCGGCTATGTGGACGGAGTCGTAGAGCTTGCCACCTACCTCGGCGCAGTGCGGGAGCACCTGGTACGCCTCGGCCACGACCTACGCGTGGTGGTGCGCGACCCAACCGCCGCCCCCGGCCGTCTGCACCCGCCCGGCGAACCCGTCGCCCTAAGCTGGGACCTCAGCGCCGAGCGACTGTTCAACGCCCAAGACGCCCCCCTTCTCCCTCTCCCTCCGGGGTCAAACCGTGAAACGGTTTACGGCCGGGGTGAGGGGGCCTTGGCCGGGCATCCACGCCTTGCCATTGCCGAAAGCCTGCATTTCGCAACGTCCAACGCCAGTGCCGAACGACCCCCTCACCCCGACCCTCTCCCGGAGGGAGAGGGAGCAGATAGGAGCACGCACCATGACTGACCTAGGTCCCACCCGCCGCGCCGTCCTGGCCGGCGCCGCGG
>Ga0123336_10005022_pt1 | contig 10609 bp, 8 predicted proteins | sample SSSSmetaG_FD_96466 | JGI IMG/M metagenome (GOLD analysis project Ga0123336, IMG submission 96466) | Glacier valley bacterial and archeal communities from Borup Fiord, Nunavut, Canada, to study Microbial Dark Matter (Phase II) - ​SSSS metaG | ecosystem: Environmental > Aquatic > Freshwater > Ice... | reverse complement strand
TAAAATAATTATGATTTTATAACAATTAATAAATAAAATTTTGTAAATTTATGTTTGAATTTTAGCTTTATCGTGCTGATTATAAATATGTTAAATATAAAATAAATTTGAAACTCGTAAAATGGAATCAAACAAAAATAAAAAAAAAGAAGAATGGATTAAAAAAGATTTGAAGAGTAAAATCCCGAAACTGGACAAGAAAACCCTATTCATTCCAAGCAAAAACGAATTATCTTTCTAATTTTTCCTGAAGATTTCATCAGCTTAGGTTGATGAGGAGTCGTGAGTCACTACTCTGTAATTGAATGCTTTTTCAAGCAACTGTGTTTAAAAGGATCTCCGCAGAGCTCCGAACCTTTTAAACCCGTGTTCTTAACTGGAGTGGGAATTTTGTTTCCCGCTCCATTAATGATTTTGAGAGCCATGGATTTTAAACAATACAAAACAGATTTTACAATTGAGGCCTCAAAGAAAGGCTTGTCAAAAAACAATATCCAGCGCTGTCTGGATTATGCCGAAGTGTTGATTTCTAACAACGTTCCGGTAATTTATAATCCTTCGCATCTTTTAGCACTATTGGGCTACAAGAAAGAATACCTCAAAAAAGCGGCACTGCATACCTCCTATTTCTATCGGGATTTTGAAATTACCAAAAAAAACGGCAAGAAAAGACCCATTTCCGAACCACTTCCGAGTTTGAAGGAAATCCAAATCAGGATTCTGAAAGACATTCTTGAAAAAGTGCCGGTGAGTCCTTTTGCCAAAGCTTATAAACCCAAAACACGTCTTACGGAAAACCTGCGATTTCATAAAAACCAACCAAAGTATTCACGCTGGATTTGGAAAATTTCTTCTCCTCCATAAAAATGGAATTTGTCGAAAAAGTCTTTCTTGAATTAGGTTATTCCAAAATGGTGTCAAATCTGTTGGCGAAACTTTGCACTCGCGAAAATGCTTTGCCGCAAGGCGCACCAACAAGTCCGTACCTTTCTAACCTTATTTTTAAAGAAGCCGATACCGTCATTTCCGATTATTGCAAACAACGAAAAATCAGGTACACCCGTTATGCCGATGACCTGAGTTTTTCCGGCGATTTTGACGAAAATGAAGTCCTAGATAAAGTTACCAATGTTGTCGAAAACCTAAATCTTCGCATCAACGAAAGCAAAACAAAACTGATGACGCCCGACAAGCGACAAACTGTTACCGGAATTGTGGTCAACGACAAACCGCAAGTTGCCTTCAACAAACGCAATGAATTGAGACAAGCTATGTACTATATCAAGAAATTTGGTTTTGACGAACACCGAGTTTATAAAGAAATCAAACACGCCAATTATCTGGAACATTTATTGGGGAGAATAAATTTTGTGTTGCAAATAAACCCGAAAGACAGTGAATTTATGGGATACAAAGCATTGCTATTTGACCAAAAAAAGAAAGAAGGATTGAAAATTAAAAAACCATTGCCGTTGTTGGTTTAAGAAATATTTTGATTTTAGAAAGTTATACTAAAAGCCCTATTCCAGGCTTTTTTATGTTTTAATAACTTCCTGTAATAAAATACTTTATTCCTTTTTTTGCACCTTAAAAATGATTAAATTTGAGGGTAAGAAAAAGCCAAAATAATTACAGCCATTTGGATGTTTAACAGCAACATACATTTGAATGTTCGACACTATTATTACACTAATCTTAAGAATAATAATTAGAAAAACAAGGTGAAAATGGCATTTATAGACTATTACAAAATATTAGGAATCGATAAAACTGCAACGGACGCCGATGTAAAAAAAGCATACCGTAAACTCGCCCGAAAATACCATCCCGACTTAAACCCAAACGACAAGGAAGCCGAACAAAAATTCAAGGAAGCAAACGAAGCCAACGAAGTATTGAGTCATCCCGAAAATCGCAAGAAATACGATCAATATGGTGAAAACTGGCAACATTCCGAAGAATTCGAGAAACAAAGACAGCAGCAACAATCCCGCAGCCGTGGCGGTCAACAAGGAGGTTTCGGTGGATTTGAAGGATTCTCGGGCGGCGGTGATTATTCCGATTTTTTTGAGTCAATGTTTGGAGGTCGTTCCACAGGAGGAAGAGGCCAAACTAGACAGTCCAAAGGTGGCGATTACAATGCCGAATTACATCTTGACCTAAAAGACGTTTATACCACGCACAAAAGGGAATTGACTATCAACGGCAAAAACATTCGGCTTACGATTCCAGCAGGAGTCGAAAATGGTCAAGTCATAAAAATCAGCGGAATGGGTGCCGAAGGTTCAAATGGAGGTCCAAAAGGCGATTTATACATCACCTTCACTATAGAAAATCACACCAAATTCAAGTTGGACAAACACAATCTCTATTCCCCCGTGGATTTGGATTTATATACTGCCATTTTGGGTGGCGAAATTACCGCCAATACCTTTGACGGAAAAGTAAAACTAAAAGTGTTGCCCGGAACTCAAAACGGCACCAAAGTAAAACTGAAAGGCAAAGGTTTTCCAGTCTATAAAAAAGAAGGGGTGTTTGGCGATTTATACATTACATACCAAATCGTGATACCCACACATCTCACCGAAAAAGAAAAAGAATTGTTTGAGGAATTGGCCAAATTTAAAACTGCCTAAAAACAAGAATATTCTTTTTCATATATACTGACAATAGATCAGAATAAAAACAAGGCTTTGTTGTCCTTATATCATTATTTCGGACCAAATAATTTTCTAATTTACCTAATTTAATTACTGAAATTTTGTTTTTTACAAGCCCAAAATTAGTAAGATTATTCAAACGTTAAATAATTTATTTTTAGTATTAAATTTCAAAAAATACTCTATTTTTGAAATCTAATTTTATATTAAAAATATGACAACTCTTACAGATTATTGGTGGTTACTATTATTAGTTTTGTGCTTGGTTCTCTACAAATTCGTTTTACGGGTTTTCTTCGGAATGGTGATTGTTCCGGAAGATAAAATTGGCTTGGTAACCAAAAAATTCGTTCTTTTTGGATCGGAAAAATCCTTGCCAGACGGAAGAATTATTGCCACAAAAGGCGAAGCAGGTTATCAGGCAAAAACGCTTGCTCCAGGATTATATTGGGCGATGTGGCCTTGGCAATATTCCGTAAACATGACTTCGTTTACCATTATTCCGGAAGGAAACATAGGTTTGCTGTTGAGTAAAGATGGCGCCGAAATACCAACAGGTAGAATTCTTGCCCAAAAAGTGAGCTCAGACAATTTTCAAGATGCCACATTATTTCTTGATAATGGCGGACAAAAAGGACGTCAATCGGCATTTATCACCACTGGATCGTATCGTATCAACACTTTTTTGTTTGAAGTAGTAATGACTCCGCAAATCGTGATTTTGGAAAATATGGTTGGAATTGTAACCGCGATGGATGGAGAACCAATTCCAATTGGTCAAATTGCAGGTAAATTCGTGGAAAACCACAACAACTTTCAGGATTTTGATCAGTTTTTGAAAAATGGAGGAAATCGTGGATTGCAACCTCAAGTGATGCTTGCAGGTTCCTATTACATCAATTCTTGGGCAATTCAAATTGAACAAACACCTATGACTGATGTTCCCATTGGTTATGTTGGCGTCGTGATTTCTTATATTGGCGAAGACGGAAAAGATGTGACGGGAGACACTTTCAAACACGGAAATATCGTTTCAAAAGGACAACGTGGGGTTTGGATGGAACCTTTTGGACCCGGAAAATATGCCTTAAATAAATACACCACAAAACTGGAACCCGTTCCCACAACCAACTTGGTTTTGAATTGGGCCGATGCCAGAAGCGAATCCCACAACTTAGACAAAAACCTTTCTACGATAACAGTTCGTTCCAAAGACGGTTTCCCTTTCAATCTGGATGTATCCCAAATCATACACGTTCCGGCCAATGAAGCGCCAAAAGTGATTGCTCGTTTTGGAAGTATGAACAATTTGGTTTCCCAAGTTTTGGAACCAACAATTGGAAATTATTTTAGAAACTCTGCTCAGGAAAGCGACGTGATTTCGTTTCTTTCTACCAGAAAAGAACGCCAAGAATCAGCAAAAAAACATATCAAAGTGGTTTTGGACGAATACAATGTCAATGCCGTTGATACTTTAATTGGAGATATTGTTCCACCAGAATCATTGATGAAAACCTTGACCGACAGAAAAATTGCCGAGGAAGAGCAAAAAACATATCAAACCCAAAGAATGGCGCAAGAACAACGTCAAGGTGTGGAAAAAGAAACTGCTATTGCCGACATGCAAAAGGAAATCGTTAAAGCATCGCAAAGTGTTGAAATTGCACAAAGAACCGCAGATGCCACCGTTAAAAAAGCCGAAGGAGATGCAACCAGTTTAAAACTGAATGTAAATGCAGAAGCAGAAGCTACTAAAATGCGTGCCAATGCCGAAGCGGAAGCCACAAAAGCAAGAGCTGGAGCACAGGCCGAAGCAACAAAACTAACCGCCAGCGCAGAAGCCGAAAGAATCTCTAAAACAGGTTTGGCCGAAGCCGAAAAGATTAAGGCTATTGGTAAATCTACTGCCGAAGCTTATCAATTGCAGGTTTCAGCAATGGGCGGTGATAATTTTACGAAATATAAAATCACGGAAGAAATTGGAAAAGGCAAAATCAAGGTAATTCCAGATGTACTAATTTCTGGAAATTCAGGTTCTGAAGGAGGAATTAGTGGCCTTTTGGGTATAAAGCTAATGGAAATGATGGACACCAAAAATGGAAAAGAAGATTCCAATAGCAAATAAACCTAATTTGAATCAATAATAAAAATCCGCTTTGCAGCGGATTTTTTTTGCTTTTTTGGGAATCAATTTACCATCGTTATTAAATTCAAAACAAAACCTTAAAAAAACAGACAAACAATCTATAAAAATACTGAAAATCAGCAGATTGTTTGTATATTTGGGTAGCCCTTTTTCTTAAAAATTAATTCTTTTTTTAGATGGAAACTATTTCTAAAATAATCGAATTATTCAAGGCTTTCTTACTTGATATTGGCGAACTCTCCCAATTTGCAGGTCGTTTTTTCCGCGAAGTTTTTAAACGTCCCTCCGAATATAGAGAATTTCTTCGACAATGTTTTAATATGGGAAACCGTTCCTTTCTTTTGGTTGCCGTAACGGGATTCATCATAGGATTAGTTTTTACCTTACAATCTAGACCTACATTGCAGGAATTTGGCGCTGTTTCCTGGATGCCGTCCATGGTGAGTATTTCCATCATTCGAGAAATTGGTCCCATTATTACCGCACTGATTTGTGCAGGACGAATTGGTTCCGGAATTGGTGCCGAATTAGGTTCGATGAGAGTGACAGAACAAATCGACGCTATGGAAGTTTCGGGAACAAATCCCTTTAAATATTTAGTGGTTACCCGAATTCTAGCCACCACGTTTATGCTTCCTATTTTGGTTATTCTGGGAGATTTTATAGCCATATTCGGTTCCTTTCTAATCGAAAACATAAAGGATAATGTATCATTTTTATTGTATTATAACCAAGTTTTTGACGCTTTGGAATTTGGCGATTTATTACCTGCCACAATCAAGAGTTTCTTTTTTGGCTTTGCCATAGGATTAGTAGGTTGTTTCAAAGGATATAACTGTAAAAAAGGAACTGCGGGTGTCGGACTTGCTGCTAATTCTGCGGTGGTTTTCACCTCTATGTTGCTTTTTATAATTGACTTTATTGCCGTTTTTGTAACTGATATTTTTTACGATTTATAAAACAAAATACACCGATGGACGATCAAAAAACTGTAATAGAAATCAAGGACTTGAAAAAAAGTTATGCTGACAATCATGTTTTGAATGGTTTCAATATGCGTTTGGTTGAAGGCGAAAATTTGGTCATTATGGGAAAATCAGGTTCTGGAAAATCAGTGATGATAAAATGTTTGATTGGACTCGAAGCGCCTGACAGTGGCTCCATCGTAGTGATGGGAAAAGACATTAGCATGCTCGAGCACGAGGAACTGGACGAGCTCCGCACCGAAGTTGGATTTCTTTTTCAAGGAAGCGCTCTCTATGATTCGATGACGGTCAGGGAAAATCTAGAATTTCCCTTAAGACGCCATACCAAGAAGTTTGGAGTCATAAAAGACACTACGCCATTGGTTACAGAAGCGCTTGAAAATGTGGGTTTGGCACACACCATCAACCTGATGCCGGAAGAACTTTCGGGTGGAATGAAACGGCGAGTTGCTCTTGCGAGAACATTGATTTTATTGCCCAAAATTATCCTTTACGATGAGCCCACAACTGGGTTAGATCCAATAACAGCAAAGGAAATTTTGTTGCTAATGGAATCTATTCAAAAAAAATACAACACCTCTTCCATCATTATTACCCACGACGTGGATTGTGCTAGAGCCGTTTCAAATAGGATGATTTTGCTGGTTGACGGCATCAATTATGCTGAAGGCACTTTTGAAGAATTAATTACCTCAAAAGACCCAAAAATACAAGCATTCTTTAAATAAATAGAAAAATGGAAAAATCAACAACACAAAAGATACGCCTCGGTTTGTTTGTCATCATTGGATTATTGGTTTTTATACTTGCCGTTTATTTCATTGGCGACAAGCAAAAAATGTTTGGCAAAACAAATCACTTGGAAGCCATATTCAACAACGTAAACGGATTGCAATTGGGCAACAGTGTTCGCTATTCAGGTATAGGCGTGGGCACGGTTCGGGGAATTGAAATGATAAACGACACCACTATTCGAGTTGACATGATTATTGATAAAGCTATTTTTTCTTACATAAAAAAAGATGCAGTTGCCACCATCAGTTCCGACGGATTGGTTGGAAACATGATCATCAACATTCTTCCGGGAAAAGGGAACAACCCATCTGTGCAACCAGGTGACCAGATTCATTCTTACAATCGGATTCGAACAGATGATATGTTAAACACACTTAGCATAACCAATAAAAACGCAGCCAAACTAACCGCTAATTTACTTAAAATCACCAATGAAATCATTGAAGGAAAAGGAACCATCGGCTCATTGATAAACGATACCATCATATCAGGCGACCTGAAAGAAACAATGCGCTATTTGAAATTAACCACCAAAGGCGCTTCTGAAACAGTGACAAAAATTGACAAACTGGTTACTTCATTGGATAATAAGAGCAATGTGGTTGGTGTCATAAAAGATTCGGTTGTAGCCAATAAAATAAAAAGTATGGTCAGCAATTTAGACCAATCAACTGCTGAAATAAATACCGTAATTGCAAATCTCAATACAACAGTTTTAAGCATCAAAGATGGGAAAGGCAGCATTAATTATCTTGCCAACGACCCCAAATTAGTTCAAAAAATCGATTCCACTATGACCAATATCAATGAAGCCAGTGCCAAGTTGAACGAAAATATGGAAGCGATGCGACATAATTTCCTCTTTAAAGGCTATTTCAAAAAACAAGAAAAAGAGAAAGAAAAAGCGGCCAAAGCGGAAGAAAATAAAAAATAAATAACTCGAAGTTAGTATTGGACTTTACAATAATAAATACTCCCGAACTTAGCCTAAATTTTAAATATTCATAGTGACATGGAATTTCTATGTCCTATGATTTCATGGTTTAAATAGGATGATTTATTAAAATTTAACGGCATCAAATCATGATTACGGTAGAAAAACAGGGTATCATTTTAAGCCCCACCGATAAAGAGTTCGAAAACAATGGCGTGTTAAATCCCGGGATTTATCAGGTTGAAAACACAGTGCATATTTTTTACCGAGCAGTTCAGCATGGGAATTTATCAACCATTGGTTATGCAAAAACCGAAGGGCCATTAAAAATAGTAAAAAGACTCGATTATCCATTAATCACCCGTGATTCTGATTACGAAAAACAGGGTGTGGAAGATGCCAGAATAGTAAAAATTGAAGACACTTATTACTTAACTTACACCGCTTATGATGGCATCAATGCGATGGGTGCGCTGGCCACTTCAAAAGATTTAATCCATTTTGAAAAACACGGAATAATTACGCCACAAATAAATTACCAAAAATATGAACGTTTGGTTCTTTGCTGTGGCCGTAAACTAAACCCGAAATACCACCATTATTTCAAACTTTTTGCCCAAATAGGATTAGTTGATGACAAATTCAGACTTTTAAGAGACAAAGATTTGGTGTTTTTTCCAAAGAAAATAAACGAAAAATTTGTCTTGTTGCATCGCATTTGGCCGGGAATACAAATTGTCTATTTTGAGCATTGGACGGATTTAACCGAATCATTTTGGGAAAATTACCTCGAAAATCTAACGGATTATATTGTTCTGGATCCCAAAGCAATGCATGAAGTAAACTACATTGGAGCCGGCGGCCCACCTATTGAAACCCCAGATGGATGGTTATTGATTTATCATGGTGTGCAAGAAACATCAACTGGAGCAATATATCATGCCAATGCCGCTTTATTACAATTGGACAAACCGGAGAACGAAATTGCAAGGCTAGATTTGCCGCTCTTCTCTCCTACAAAGCCATGGGAAATCGAAGGCGAAGTCAATGATGTCGTGTTCCCAACAGGTCACGCTTTTTTTGGAGATGACCTTTATATCTATTACGGTGCAGCCGATAAACATGTGGCTGTTGCAAAAATAAACATCAATGAATTGCTTAATGAATTAAAAATCCAACCCTAAAAAACAATTGACATGAAAAATGACAAAGAAATAAAAATGCTAATTGTCAGTTCGTATCCACCTCGAGAATGTGGGTTGGCGACTTTTTCGAATGATGTTCAAAATTCCATAAAAAAAGTGTTTGGCAATACCCTTCCCATTGAAGTTTGTGCTTTGCAAAATTACAAGCGTCAATTCAGGTACGGAGATGAAGTAAAATATACCATTTCAATTTCTTCTGTAGACGATTATCGTCGGGTGGCAGAGCAGATAAACGAACGAAACGACATTGGATTAGTTTGCATCCAACATGAATTTGGCCTGCACGGCGGGGAATATGGCGATTATTTTCTCGTTTTTTTATTGGCATTAAACAAACCCATAATGACGGTTTTTCACACGGTATTGCCAGATCCTGATGAAAAAAGAAGAAAAGTGGTTCAGGCAATAGTGGACTTATCCAACAGAATTGTAGTACTCACGAACAAATCCCAAGAAATATTAATCAACCAATATGGCTCTCAAAAATCGAAGATAAACGTGATTCCACACGGAACCCATACCGTGCTTTGGGAACAAAAAGAACTGTTGAAAAACAAGTATCACTTTTCCGATAAAATAGTGATGACCAACTTTGGCCTAATAAGCGAAAACAAAGGAATTGAAACCGTATTGAAAGCTTTGCCTGAAATCGTGGCAAAGCATCCCGAAGTTATTTACATGGTGATTGGAAAAACACATCCCGAAATCATCAAGAGAGAAGGCGAAAAATACCGCAAGAAACTTTTGAATATTGTTCACGAAAATCAATTGGAAAACAATGTCATCTTCATCAATGAATTTTTGGAATTGAATCAATTACTGGAATATTTAACAATGTCCGACATTTATTTATTTTCTTCCAAAGATCCCAATCAGGCTGTGAGCGGTACTTTTGCATATGCTTTGAGTTGTGGTTGTGCCGTTATTTCAACGCCTATTGCGCATGCTCTTGAAGCATTTCAAGACGGAAATGGAATATTATTGAAAGAATTTGACGATCCAATCGAATTCCAAAAAGCCATACTGGAACTTGTTGAAAACAAAGAAAAACGAATGGCGATGGGAAGAAATGCATATTCCCTCTCCAACGCAACCACTTGGGAAAACATCGCCATTAAATACGGACTATTATTTGGAGAATTAACCAATAAAGAGGAAGATTTAAGGTTCAATTTTCCTCCCATAAAACTGGATCACATCAAGGAACTCACCACAGATTATGGAATGCTACAATTTTCAAAATTTAGCGAGCCGGATCCCGAATCTGGTTATACCTTAGACGACAATGCAAGAGCATTAATTGATATGGTAATGTACTATTCGCATTGTCAAAATGACGAAACCTTGCGGCTGGCCAATATCTATTTGAATTTTATCGAAGATATTCAGCGAGAGGATGGCTTTTTTGATAATTACAAGGATTTTAATGGTCAATTAACAGCGCAAAATTCAGAAGTCAATCTTGAAGATGCCAATGGTAGAGCCTTGTGGAGTTTAGGCTACGTCATTTCGCACAAACAAATACTTCCCAGAGATTTGGTTGTTCGGGCTGAAATTTGTTGGGAAAAAGCATTCAGCAGGATATATGAAATCAGCTCACCAAGAGCTGTTGCTTATACTTTAAAAGGACTTTATTATTACTATTCCGTCCATCCGAAAGAATCGGTTAAGGTATATATTGAACAACTTGCCGACAAACTATTGGAACTTTACAACATCAATTCAGAGGAATATTGGTGTTGGTATGAAGATTATATGACTTACGTGAATAATGTACTTCCTGAAGCGATGATGTATAGTTTCTTGGCAACGGGAGAACCAAAATATTTAAAAATCGCCACAATAACCTTTGACTTTCTTTTATCGCATTATTTTATGAAAGG
>Ga0123336_10005019_pt1 | contig 10616 bp, 10 predicted proteins | sample SSSSmetaG_FD_96466 | JGI IMG/M metagenome (GOLD analysis project Ga0123336, IMG submission 96466) | Glacier valley bacterial and archeal communities from Borup Fiord, Nunavut, Canada, to study Microbial Dark Matter (Phase II) - ​SSSS metaG | ecosystem: Environmental > Aquatic > Freshwater > Ice... | reverse complement strand
CTCAATACTTCGCCCGCTCCCGTAATAATTTTAATGGCTTCGGCAGCCTGCATGGCACCAATAATGCCTGCTAACGCACCTAATACGCCAATTTCTGAACAATTAGGCACGCTTCCTGCGATAGGTGGTTCGGGATAAAGGCAGCGATAGGTGGGGCCATTTTGGTAATTAAATACCGAAATTTGCCCTTCAAATTTGAAAATAGAACCCGAAATAAAGGCTTTTTTTAATATCACGCAGGCATCATTTATTAGATAACGAGTTGCAAAATTATCAGAGCCATCAATTATAAAATCATAGGATTTTATAATTTCAAGGGCATTTGACGAGTGTAGCATCACTGGATAAACATCAATTTTAACCGCCGGATTTTGGTTTAAAAGATGCTTTTTCGCCACACTGACTTTTTGTTTTCCAATATCAGCAAGAGTGTACAGAATTTGTCGATGTAAATTCGAAATGGAAACAACATCGGAATCTACGAGGCCAATATTTCCAACGCCTGCCGCCACTAAATACTGTAAAATGGGGCAACCTAAGCCACCTGCTCCGATTACCAGTACTCGGGCATTTAGTATTTTTTGCTGACCTTCAATGCCAATTTCAGGTAATATTATTTGTCGATCATAACGATTTTTATCCATTTTAAGTAGTAAAGGTTTCCGACCTATTTATTATTGTATTAAAATTAAGGCGAGTACTAAACCTATTCCATAAAATCTAAAAAGCTATATCCCAATCTTTCCAAACGGGTTCGTATCCTTGGTTTTTAATCATTTGGGCAATTTCGGCAGGGCTCCTTTCGTCGCTAATTTCAAATTGTTCTAACGATTGTGGGTCAACTTTATAGCCTCCAGGATTCGTTTTTGAACCTGCACTCATCGCCGTAATTCCAAGATTTACCACATTTTCTCTGAAAATTTCATTCTCTCTCGTTGAAATAGATAACTCTACTTCTTCATTAAAAATTCGATAGGCACAAATCAATTGTACTAACTCCGCATCCGACATCACCACTTTAGGTTCGAGTCCACCCGAAAAAGGACGTAATCGAGGAAATGAAATGGAATATTTTGTTTTCCAAAACGTTTTTTCCAAGTAGTCAAGGTGTAAAGCGGTATAAAAACAGTCGGTTCTCCAATCTTCCAAGCCAATTAAAACGCCCAAACCCGTTTTATGTATTTCCGCTTTTCCCAGACGTTCGGGTGTTTCTAAACGATACTGAAAATTAGATTTTTTACCCTTCGGATGATGCAATTTATAATCTTCTTCGTGATAAGTTTCTTGATAAACCAAGACGGTATTTAATCCTTCGGCAATTAATTCCGTGTAATCTGTTTCGTCCAAAGGCTGTACTTCCATTGAGATATGTGAAAAATACGGACGAATTAATTGGATTACTCGCTTCAAATAAGGTACGCCAACGGTCTGACTGGCCTCGCCCGTTACTAACAAAACGTGGTCAAAACCCATTGATTTTAGTACCTCGACTTCGGCAATAACTTCTTGGTCATTGAGGGTTTTCCGCTTTATTTTATTGTCGAAACTAAATCCACAATACGTACAAATATTTTGGCATTCATTGGATAAATATAGAGGCACGTACATCTGAATCGTTTTGCCAAAGCGTTTTTGGGTAATCTGGCGACTTTTTTGAGCCAACATTTCCAAAAAAGGCATAGCGGCAGGCGAAATCAATGCTTTGAAATCTTCCAAATCACGTTTGGATGTTTGCAGAGCGTGTTGAACATCTTGCGCAGTTTTTGCCAAAATACTCTGTTTGACGCTGTCCCAAGAATGTTGCTGAAATAACGTTTGGAAAGAGTTCATCGTTATAAATTTAAAAATGCCGTTAGTGGACTACTTGCCACGGCGTGGTTATTTATGGGAGCTAATTTGGCTTCAAAAGCCATTCTGCCGGCTTCTACTGCCATTTTAAAGGCTTTTGCCATCGCAACGGGATTTTGTGCTACGGCAATTGCGGTATTTACCAATACGGCATCTGCCCCAATTTCCATTGCTTTTGCTGCATCCGAAGGCGACCCAATACCTGCATCTACGATAACAGGAATTCTACTTTGTTCGATAATTATTTCTAAAAAATCAATCGTTCGCAACCCTTTATTACTCCCAATTGGCGAACCCAAAGGCATCACCGCTGCTACGCCTACTTCCTCCAAACGTTTACACAAAACAGGGTCAGCATGGATGTATGGCAACACCACAAATCCCAATTTCACCAATTCTTCCGCTGCCTTCAAGGTTTCGATAGGGTCGGGTAAAAGGTATTTTGGGTCGGGATGAATTTCTAATTTTACCCAATTCGTCTGCATGGCTTCACGTGCCAATTGAGCCGCAAAAACGGCTTCTTTGGCATTTCTTACCCCCGAAGTATTGGGCAACCAATTGATACGTTGGTGGGTTAAATAGGCTAAAATATTATCGGTCGGATGCTGTAAATCTACCCGTTTGAGGGCAATCGTCACTAATTCTGAACCAGATGCTAACAGACTTTCTTCCATCAAAGCATTGGAACTAAATTTTCCTGTGCCTGTAAAAAGTCTTGACGTAAATACTTTATTGGTTATTTTCATGGTTGTATTTTATGATAATAATTTTCGCAAAGCTTGCGTAACTTCCACCGGATTTTCTGCTAAATTTATTAAAGAAGAAATGGCAATTCCGTGCAAATGATTGGCTTTAAGTGCGGCCACATCGTTTGAGGTTATTCCACCAATCGCAATAATTGGTAGAGAAAAATTTGCTGTTTTGTATTGTTGTAAAATGGATTGATAGCCTTCTAAACCTAAAATAGGACTGAGATTTTTTTTAGTTTTGGTAAAACGAAAAGGACCTAAACCGATATAGTCCACTTTTGCTTCATGCAAAAACTGAATATCTTCAAAGGTGTTAGAAGTGCCCCCAATGATAAATTTTTCACCTAATATTTCTCTTACCTCAATCGGCGAATCATCGGTTTTACCCAAATGCACGCCATCCGCTTCAATTTCCAAGGCTATTTGGGCATTATCATTGATAATAAAAGTTGCCCCAAATTTTTTACATACTTCTTGGGTCCGCAGAGCAGTTTCTTTCCAGTCGGGATACGACTGATTCTTTACTCGTAATTGTACCCAATCCGCTCCGCCTTCGCAGGCTAAGCGGGCTTGTTCCCAATGTGAAATATGGGATAAATCTTGGGTAATATAATGAAGGGTCGATATTTTCATGATACTATTTTTGAATTAAAATGATGATAGCCCAACAAACTATCATTGCTGCCTAAGAATGCCGTGATATACTTTTTGGCTTTTTCACAGGCTTTTTCTAAAGAAAAACCTCTGGCTAAATTGGCGGTAATTGCCGATGAAAGTACGCAACCCGAACCATGTTTTTCGCCATGGGAAATCCGTTCTGCCAGATATTCAACACGTTTGTTTTGGTAAAACAAGAGGTCTTTACTTTCATCTAAATCACCATGACCGCCTTTCAAAAAAACAGCACAATTTTCGGCTAAAATCAGGGCTTTTTGTTCAGTATTTATGGAATCATTTATTAATAGATTCGCTTCAGGTAAATTAGGCGTCAACACATAAATCTGCTTTAAAATTGTCTTTAATGTATTGCCATTGATTTCATTGTGAAAATTGAAGCCCGCACTGGCTTTCAAAATTGGGTCCCAAATGATGATGACATTAGGATTCCAAGCCAACAAAGTGGTAATAATTATTGATAAATCATCCAAACTTTTTATTAAGCCAATTTTAACATACTCAATTGAATATTTCTCAAAAAGTAATTTTGCTTGTTTAATAATCAATTCAATATCAACCCATTGCACTGAATTAAAGTGATTTTCGTGCTGTACCGTCAAAGCCGTACAAACACCCAAACCGTATACTTGATTGGCTTCAAAAGTTTTGATGTCTGACAAGAGTCCTGCCCCACCCGATGGGTCAAAACCTGCAATGGTCAGGGCCAGAGGTCTTTCATTCATATTTTATTGGATAGAATATTTGTTAGTTTCCCGCTGACAGATTAAAGATTCATCCTACCTTCCAAACTGAACCCATTAACGCATATCCTTGAAAACCAATGGTTTGTATTGTTTCGATGTTATTATTACACACACCACCCAATGCTAAAACTGGTACTGTACTTAGTCGGTTTTCAAAGAAATGGGTCAAGGACTCTACTGAAAAAGCAGAGGGATAATCAGCTTTTGAGATACTCTGAAAAATGGGACTCAAAAAAACATAATCAGCTCTGCACGATAATTGCTCAATCGCTTCCAGACTGTGCAAAGAAAAACTAACGGTCAACATCTTTTTTTGTAACATTTTTACCATCAAAATTAAAGCTTTGTCAGAGAGTTTTTGCCTACTTATTTCGGTAAAATGAACGCCTTTGAGCTTATACTTTTTTAATAAATCATGATGAGAATGCAACACAATTTGTTGGTAAAATTTAGGCGATATCCGTCTTAAAAACGCAGTCAGTTCTTTGCATGACTTCTCGGGTTTTCGTAGGTGAAAAATTAAGGATTTATCCATCAATAATTGTTCGATTAAGCCTATTTCTTCCTCAAAATCAGTTGGATTCGAGATGATTATTTTTTTCATTTTCTACTAAATATACACCTCCGAACCAGCCTCAATGAAGGTTTTTGAGCGTTCTGCCATACCTCTGGCCAATGCTTCTTGCTCGTCAACGCCCATATTATCAGCGTAATCTCGTACTTCTTGCGTAATTTTCATTGAACAGAAATTAGGACCGCACATCGAACAAAAATGAGCAATTTTTGCTCCTTCGGCTGGTAAGGTTTCGTCATGATACTCACGAGCGGTATCTGGATCGAGGGATAAATTAAACTGGTCTTCCCAACGGAATTCAAAACGTGCTTTACTCAAAGCATTATCCCGAATTTGAGCACCGTAATGTCCTTTGGCAAGGTCAGCTGCGTGTGCCGCAATTTTATAGGTAATCACCCCTACTTTTACATCTTCTTTATTGGGTAATCCCAAGTGTTCTTTTGGCGTTACATAGCAAAGCATTGCGCAACCAAACCAGCCAATCATTGCCGCCCCAATGCCCGATGTAATGTGGTCATAAGCGGGAGCAATATCAGTTGTTAGGGGTCCAAGCGTATAAAAAGGAGCTTCGTGACATTCTTTTAATTGCTTATCCATATTTTCCTTGATGAGATGCATTGGCACGTGTCCTGGCCCTTCAATAATGGTTTGGACGTCGTGTTTCCAAGCAATTTTGGTGAGCTCTCCCAAGGTTTCTAATTCCGCAAATTGGGCGGCATCATTCGCATCGGCAATACTTCCTGGACGCAAGCCATCTCCTAACGAAAATGCGATGTCGTAGGCTTTCATGATTTCGCAAATGTCCTCAAAATGGGTGTACAAAAAATTCTCTTGATGATGTGCTAAGCACCATTTTGCCATAATACTACCCCCACGAGACACGATTCCCGTTACTCGTTTTGCTGTCATTGGTACGTAACGCAATAATACGCCCGCATGAATTGTGAAATAATCAACGCCTTGTTCGGCTTGCTCAATAAGGGTATCTCTAAAAATCTCCCAAGTTAAATCTTCTGCCTTTCCGCCCACTTTTTCAAGGGCTTGATAAATCGGAACGGTACCAATTGGCACGGGCGAGTTACGAATAATCCATTCACGGGTTTCGTGAATATTTTTACCCGTCGATAAATCCATGATGGTATCGGCACCCCAACGACAAGCCCAAACGGTTTTTTCAACTTCTTCTTCAATGTTCGACGACACCGCTGAGTTTCCGATATTGGCATTAATTTTTACCAAAAAATTACGTCCTAAAATCATTGGTTCACTTTCTGGGTGGTTGATGTTATTAGGAATTACTGCACGTCCCAAGGCTACTTCCGAACGAACAAATTCTGGTGTAATTAAGCCTTTTTGTGTATTAGCACCGAAACTGTGTCCTTGGTGTTGGTGTCCGATATTGTTTACTTCTTCAATTCTTTGGTTTTCACGAATGGCGATATATTCCATTTCGGGCGTGATAATGCCCTTTTTAGCATAATGTAGTTGCGAAACATTTTGTCCTTTTTTCGCTCTTAATGGCTTTTTCAAGTGTTCAAAACGAAGAGAATCCAAATTTGTATTAGATAATCTTTCAAGTCCATAACTTGACGTAATAGCCTTTAATTCTTCCACATCGCCACGTTTTAAAATCCAGCTCTGACGCAAACGAGGTAACCCTTTTCTTACATCAATTTCAATATTAAGGTCTGTAAATGGCCCACTGGTATCATACACCGTTAGAGGAGCATTTTTTGAAACAATTTTACCATTAATTGAAGTATCCGATAGCGTAATTTCACGCATAGCTACTTGAATATCATGCAATTGACCTTGCACATATATTTTCTTAGAGCCAGGAAATGGGGCTCTACTAATAACTTCTGTTTGGGGTGTTTTTTCAGCTTTTTTCATTTTTTTGTTATTCGATTATGGAACAGGTTGAGAACCTGTCAGGTAAAGTTAAAGACAGATTTTGAAGTCTATCAGTTAATGTTAGAATGGGGTTTCAATCTATCCTACAGATTTCTTCATCCGCCTTGTGTAGCTCGAATCAGCATTAAGCGGTCGTTTTTTTGTAGAGCAGTTTTCTCCCAGTTTACTTTTGGAATTACTTCATCATTGATGGCTACGGCAATACCTTGTAGTTCTACAACTTGATGATATGTTAAAATTTCGAGAATGGTTGGCGATTGTTTGAACTCCGTAGGTTCGTCATTTATAAAGATTGTCATTCGTTCGATTAATAGTAAAAATTTAGTATGAACGAACTTTCAGGGAAGACCTTTGAATGAAAAAAGTGGAAATGGACTAAATTAATGAGCAGAAAATATACGTTAAACTGAATCCTAATAGCTGAAGCAATTAGTTTAAATCATTCGTAAAATATTCAACAAGGCAACCCAACAATATCACTTTGCTTGATTGATAATCACTAAATTTATCCAAGAAAAGCAGGGAATTTTTGAAAACGGAATGCACCGAATCGTTATTTAATTTCTGCCTTACTTTTTCCTACGCAGCAACTACGCTGTTCAGGTTTTGAGGGTATATTCTCAGCCCGTAATATTGTAGGCACCCCTAAAGTTTTAACAAATGTAAATGATAAATTTATATTTATTACAATTTTGTTCATATAAGTATATATTGGTTATTTAAACTTTCTTTTTTGTTGATTTTGCATAAGAAAATGTGTCACTTTTGGTTCAATTTTACTGTAAATGTCTTCTTGCATTCACATGTATCTCAAATCTAAATTCGTCAAACTATTTATCTGTGGTTGCAAGAATTGTTGGTAAACCATCGACCAAATGATGTACAGCTGGATTTCATTCTTTCTCATTTTCACCACACTTCTTCTGAAATAAAACTGAATGTTATTAATGGTAAACAGAAATTCTTTACTGTTGAACCTACAAGAGCTTTCCGCTTTGGTAATCAAAGGAATTGAAACCTGTTCACCAAATATTTTGGTAATTTAACAATTTACAGAAATTGTTAATCCAGTGTTTGAAAGACAAAATAAATTATCATTAGAAAATCAACAACTCTCCAAGCCTCGGAATTGGTTATTACCAAAGTTGATGAGTAATCAGATGCCAATAGAGTGGGAGAAACAACTTACCTGTTTATAGAATTCATTACAAAATTTCAACTTTTAGGCAGTGTTGGATTTTGTAATGAATTTTTTGGAGGTTTTGTTCGGATATGTACCCACGTATAATTCCGAACAAATTTGTATCTTTATGGATAATTTCAGCACAATATGAACAAAGCCATTGCATATTATCGTGTTTCAACCGACCGCCAAGGAAAAAGTGGTTTAGGTTTGGAAGCTCAGAACGAAACCGTCCAACAATTTGCTACTTTTAAGCAATGGGAATTAATTGGAGAATTTACGGAGATAGAAAGTGGTAAGAAAAATAATCGTCCACAGTTACAAGAAGCACTAAAACAATGTCTGAAACAAAAGGCGGTTTTAGTAATTGCTAAACTTGACCGCTTGGGCAGAAACGTAGCTTTTATTTCAAGTTTGATGGAAAGTAAGGTTGAGTTTTTGGCGGTTGATAATCCGCACGCCAACCGTTTGATGCTACATTTATTGGCGGCCTTTGCTGAACACGAACGTGAGCAAATTAGTACACGGACGAAAGAGGCTTTAAAAGTTGCCAAGAATCGAGGCATTATTTTGGGAAAATATGGTAGAGATGTTTTATCGCAACAAAACATAAAGTTGGCCGATGATTTCGCAGAAATAATGATACCCATAATTCATGAGTTAAAATCGGACGGTTTCATCACTTTAAGGGCTTTGCGAGATGAACTAAATAATCGTTCAATTGCATCATTCAGAAAAGATTGCCGTTGGCATTTAGATACAGTCTTTCATATTATAAAGCGAATAGACTTACTAAAACGATAATTATTTTAAAATTTAAATGAATTTTAAGGGTATTATTCTACATCATGTTGTGTAAAAAAACAAATAATCAATTCTCAGGGCTTTGAATTTTACTCATAATGGCAAAATTCTATTGAATTAACTTCATAAGTAATTGATTTTTAAGCATTTAATGATACTTATTTGTAATTAGAAAGACATTTATAATCCATTTAAAAACTTTTATTTTAAATATAATTTTGTGTATTTTGGGTACATTATTACCATTTTTAGTATATTTGGGTATTATTTAAACGTTTTAAAATATGATAACCCAAGAGCTTGCCTTAAAATTTCTCAGACACAACCCTTCCCTTTTGATTAGTTCCTTAGAAAAAGAAGCTGGAATTCCCCGCCAAACTTTAACAAGAGCTTTGAACGAAAATAGGACAATTTCTCCAAAAAATTTAGAATTACTCCTTCCCATATTATTGAAATACGGTTATTCACCAACGATTTATCAAAACGCAAGGGTAATTTCTGTGGTCAATCATAAGGGCGGAGTGGGTAAAACAACTACAACTGCATCGCTCGGAGAAGCTCTTGCCAAAAGAGGATTTAAGGTTTTGTTAATAGATTTAGATCCCCAAGGAAATTTGAGTCAGATTTTGGGAGTTGATATGCCAGAAGTGCAAGTATCTGATTCCTTGATAGATAACAAAGAATTTCCAGTAGTTAACATAGAAGAAAACTTAGATTTATCTCCGTCCGATATTGAATTAGCTAATGTTGAAATGCGTTTCCATGAATTAACTGGCGGAGAGTTTCGACTTAAAAATCGAATTGCTCATTTATTGGTTAAGTATGACTATATTATCATTGATTGTCCCCCATCTCTTAATAAACTTACACTATCGGCAATGGCAGCTTCAACGAGTTGCATAATTCCTTTACTTCCCGAAATGTCTGCAGTGAAAGGATTGAACTCAATTTGGGGCAAAATAATGGAAATAAGAAGAGACTTGAATGCTGCATTACAAATTGATGGCGTTGTTTTTACGATGGTAAAAAAAAATACCGTCCATGATGGAATCAAGGTATATGTAAAAGATGAAATCAAAAATATTAAAATTTTTAATGCTGAGATTAGACATTTAATTGATTTTCAGAAATCTCAAATTGCACAAAATTCCATTTCTAAATTTTCGCAAGGTTCAGAAGCGGCAAAGTGTTACTCAGAGTTCTGTGACGAATACATTACTTACCTTCAAATTGTAAAATAATACCCATGAAAACGGATATAAGAAACATTCTTGCTACAAAAACAAAGCAAGCACTTTCAAGTAACATATTAAACGCCAGCAATATTCGTCAGAATATAGTAATTTTAGACGAACTTAAAAGTTTTATTCCACCACTTTCAACGGATGAATATGCACAATTAGAATCAAATATTTTGCAACATGGTTGTCAGACTCCCATTCAAGTGTGGCAAACTTCAAAGAAAAATTTGGGTTTGGCTTTTGAAAAAGAAGACGATTTGTCTTACATTTTGGTTGATGGGCATAACCGTTATAAAATTTGTACTCAGCATAACCTTCCCTTTGAAGTCTATATTTTATCGTTTGAATCTCAGAAAGATGCAAAAGATTACATGATTAATCTGCAATTAGGGAGGCGAAATTTGAGTCAAAATCAGATTTCTTACTTCAGAGGATTGCGTTATAATAATGAAAAAGCCGATAAACTTGATAATTTACAGGCAAATTTACCGAAGGGTCAAAATGACCCTTCGATGAATGAAGTAGAAAATGAGGATATATTACAAACAAATTCCTCGAAGGGTCAAAATGACCCTTCGGTAAAAACAACTGCTGAGAGGCTTGCAAAGGAGTATAACGTTAGCCCAAAAACGATAAAAAGAGATGCTGAATTTGCTGATGGATTAGAAAAAATAGATTCGGATTTGAGAAATAATATATTAGAAGGTAAAATAAAAATTGACAAAGGAATGATCCAAAAACTTTCTAAAAGCCAAATAAAAACGCCAATAAAATCTGTACAAGAACTTCATGAACACGTAGATAAATTTGTTGTTACAAGTGAAAGTATCGTAATAAAATTGTCTGATAGAGTAAGAGAAAGTATAAAAAATGCGGATGTTT
>Ga0123336_10005015_pt1 | contig 10621 bp, 7 predicted proteins | sample SSSSmetaG_FD_96466 | JGI IMG/M metagenome (GOLD analysis project Ga0123336, IMG submission 96466) | Glacier valley bacterial and archeal communities from Borup Fiord, Nunavut, Canada, to study Microbial Dark Matter (Phase II) - ​SSSS metaG | ecosystem: Environmental > Aquatic > Freshwater > Ice... | reverse complement strand
GCCCGACATGATAAATTGTGGAGATATAAAGTTAGTTTTGTTTTGCATCCATTTAACCGCCCCAAGCCCCTGAAGGGGATGTAATATTACAACCGTCTCCTAAAACAGCGCTTTATTGAGAATCGTCTCGAATACCACTCTTTACATCCCCTTTAGGGGCTTGGGGCGGTATAATGGCATTTCTAATACAACTCTTATCCCCCGCAATTTATCCCGACTCGCCCTGGCGAGATCGGGAAGGAGGGGCATAAGATCGCCACAGCCTTATTTATACATTAAAAGTATATCATAAATACAACTTCATTAGATAAAAGATCCCCTGATTCCACTCTGATCCCCCTCCCTGGGCGTCAGGAGCTTTGTTATTTGTAAATATAACTCCATGTTATTGGTAAATGAATAAAAAACAAACCCTTACGCCACGGTAATTTGCAGATATTCACTTAATTAATATTGCTTTTTCACCGAAATAAGTCGCTTTCCTTCCGATAACTTAAGTTATTGTTCCGATAACAATCGTTTTCCTTTGGATAACTTAAGTTATGCAACCAATAACAATCGTTTTTCTTCCGATAACTTAAGTTATTGTTCCAATAACAATTGCTTTCCTTTGGATAACTTAAGTTATTGTTCCAATAACAATTGTTTCCCTTTGGATAACTTAAGATATTGTTCCAATAACAATTGTTTTCCTTCGGATAGCTTAAGTTATGCAACCAATAACAATTGCTTTCCTTTGGATAACTTAAGTTATTGTTCCAATAACAATTGTTTTCCTGCGGATAACTTAAGTTATTCTTCCGATATCAATTACTTTCCTTCGGATAACTTAAGTTCTGCAACGAATAACAGTTTTTATACTATGGGCAATATACGCTACACTTTCTGTAACATCTGTTATACGTCGTATAACTGCTTTTTCACTTCAAATAGCACCGGTTTTCCATGCATATTAAGCGTATATTATTACAAAACCGGAAATAAAAAAATGAAGATATCAATAGTTCAGAAATTTAGGAAACAGGGCTCCATGCGCAACTTTTGCTTTTTTTATTTTCTCTCCCGAAAATGTTGATGCAAAAATAAATAATATAATTTTGTTATTTGTAATACAATTGTACTACATTTGCATAAATATATAAATTTATTTTTACCGGATCTAAATTTATTTCAATTCTATGGAGCACGACAATCTTTCCCCGCAAGCCGATGCATCTGCCGAAAATGCAAAATATCTCGCTATGGTCGGCAATTCCCAGAATACAATTACATTTTTCATCGCGTTGAAAATACCCCGCAACGCGGGCAGTTGCCACATCAGCTGGATGAATACGGGGCGACTCGAATACCTGCAGCTCACCTTACCCGAAATAAGGGAAAGGGGCTTTGCGCATTTCCGGGACTATTTGCATCCCGCGGACCTGCATGTGTTGGAGGAGACCCTGAAAAAACTGGAGAAGCATAAATCCGAAGCCATGGTTACGACCCTTTACCGGGCACAGGATAAGTTCAGGAATGCTTATTTCTGGTACTATTGCCAGGTATCCGCATGCGATTACTTTCCCGACGGATCCATCAAAGAGGTGCAGGTAAATGTCTTCGAATTCCCAAAAGACAAGCAGACAAACAATAATATAACCAAGGCATGCAAGGACATATTCAACAAGGAGGTACAGGAAAAGTTTAAAAAACTCTCAACGCGCCAGGCAGAAGTGCTTACCCTGATTCTCAAAGGCTATTCCGATATAGAAATAGGCGAAATACTGGTTATAAAGTATAATACCGTACGCTCATACCGCCAGAGAATCAGGGTGGCTACAAAAATTCACAATATAGCTGAACTGATTGCCCAGGCCATAGAAAGTGGGTTGTTTCAGTGCGATGCAGATAGTTGGTAGTTGGTAGTTTTGAGTTCTGAGTCTGGAGTAATATTGACGGCTTCTATACTGACGGCTTCACTATAATCACAAACCCATAAGCCAAAGTGAAGCCGTCATTAGTATCTGTTGTAAAATTATTAGTGAAGCCGTCAGTTGCAGCGAAGTAATGACGGCTTCTATACTGACGGCTTCACTATCACCTCAAAACCCTAAGCCAAAGTGAAGCCGTCATTATTAACTGTTGTAAAATTATTAGTGAAGCCGTCAGTATTGTGAAGCCGTCATTATTATCTGTTGTAAAATTATTAGTGAAGCCGTCAGTATAGAAGCCGTCAGTATAGAAGCCGTCAATAGCATTTTAAACTAATTCCAATATAAATTAATAAAATGAATGATTATATAAAAGTTAATGTGTATTTTTGAGCGTTGAAAAAGTTAATTCAGGGTTTTCTTCTTAACCGGGAATCTTATTAAGCTGAAAAAACGGAAAAATCATCACTTGGTTTAACGACTATTCTATCTATTGAAACAAGCACTTTATGGATTTAAATATACTTAAACCACGAATAGCCCTTAATAAAGCCTTCCTGAAAGTAAAACCCAACCGACCGGAAATTGAGTTATTTAAAAAGAATCTGATCACACTGATTGACAATATCAATAAGAGCGAATTGGAAGAGTTCCATAAAAACCTCGTTTCTGATTTTTTAAAGAATACTTATTACGGTGATAAACATTTTATCAATACCAAAGGGCGTAATGACCTTGTAATACACAACGGAAATAATGCATCTACTTCTGTGGGTGTTATTGTTGAAGCTAAGAATCATTCCAACAAAGCCGAAATGATTCGGACCGATAATATAAACAGCAAAGCTTTTCAGGAACTGGTATTTTATTATCTACATGAACGGATTACGCTGAAAAATACTGAAATAAAACATTTGGTTGCTACTAACATTTACGAATGGTTTATTTTCGATGCACACCTGTTTGAAAAAGCATTTGCACAAAACAAAGCCCTGGTAAAGCAATTTATTGATTTTAAAGAAGGACGTGCCGGTGGTAATAAAACCGAATTCTTTTATAAAGAGATAGCTGCACCTGCCATTGAAGGGATAAAACACGAAATTACTTTTACCTACTTCAATATAAAGGATTACGACAAACCCCTGCGCAACAGCGACAAGAAGGATGACAACTCCCTGATTGCCCTGTTTAAACTCCTGTCGCCGGAACATTTATTAAAACTTCCATTCGCCAACGACAGCAACAGCCTCGATAAAACATTTTATACCGAATTGCTGCATATCATCGGGCTCACCGAAACAAAAGACGGTGGCAAAAAGCTGATACAACGAAAAAAAGAAGGTGAACGCAATAACGGCTCACTACTTGAAAATACGATTATACAGCTCGATAGCCACGACAAACTAGCCCGCTTACCGAAACTGACTTCCTACGGTGCTAATTATCAGGAACAGTTGTTTAATGTGGCGCTCGATCTGGTTATCACCTGGATAAACCGTATTCTTTTTCTGAAACTGCTCGAAGCACAAATGCTTTCGTACCACAAAGGGAATAAAGCGTATGCATTTCTGAACAGCACGAAGATACGCGACTACGATGATCTGGACAAACTGTTTTTCCGTGTGCTGGCAAAAAAGACCAATGAACGAGATGAACAAATAAAAGACATTTTCGGACAGGTACCTTACCTGAACAGCTCCCTTTTTGAACCGACAGAACTGGAACATCTTACTATTCTGGCCAGCGGACTGGAAGACTATATCGAACTACCTTTTATACCCGGGACGGTAATAAAAGATAGCAACGGTAAAAAATCAACCAATTCGTTGAATGCACTCGAATATATGTTTGCGTTTCTGGATGCCTATGACTTCAGCAGCGAGGGCGGCGAAGATATACAGGAAGATAACAAACGACTGATTAATGCTTCGGTGCTGGGCCTAATCTTCGAAAAGATAAACGGTTACAAAGATGGTTCGTTCTTTACACCCGGGTTTATCACCATGTATATGTGCCGCGAAACCATCAGGCGTGCCGTGGTACAAAAGTTCAACGAAACCAAAAACTGGAACTGCGCCGGTATACATGAACTTTACGACAAAATAGAAGACCGCAACGAAGCCAATACTATTTTAAATTCATTAAAGATTTGCGACCCGGCAGTTGGTTCGGGGCACTTTCTGGTATCGGCACTCAACGAGATTATTGCCATCAAGAGCGAACTCAGGATACTGACCGACCGCGACGGAAAGCGCCTGAAAGAATATGCCGTGGAAGTTGAAAACGACGAGCTGATAGTTACCGACGAGGATGGCAAACTGTTCGAATATAATCCCACCAACCGCGAAAACCAACGCATACAGGAAACCCTGTTTCACGAAAAGCAAACGATCATTGAAAACTGTTTGTTTGGTGTGGATTTAAACCCCAACTCGGTAAAGATATGCCGGTTGCGCTTGTGGATAGAATTGTTGAAAAATGCGTATTACCGTTCGTCGGGTGAATTGGAAACCCTGCCCAATATAGATATCAATATCAAGTGCGGGAATTCATTGATTAGCCGGTACGCGCTGGATACCGATATTAAAAAGGCACTGAAGGGCAGCAAGTGGAATATTGAAAGTTACAGGCTGGCGGTGATGACCTACAGGAATGCACAAAGCAAGGACGAGAAACGGGCCATGGAAAAGCTGATCAACGAAATAAAAAATGATTTCGTCAGTGAAATAGCCTCCAACGATAAACGGCTGACCACACTCAACACCCTCCGCGGTGAATTGTATAAACTCTCCAATCAAACGCAACTGTTTGAACTCTCGAAAGCTGAAAAGGCGAAATTCAATAAGGCTGTAGAAGAAAAAACAGGAAAGATATTCAAACTGGACGCCGAGCTGGAAGAAATCCGCAACAATAAAATATACGAAAATGCCTTTGAATGGCGCTTTGAATTCCCCGAAGTACTCAGCGATGAAGGTGATTTTGTGGGATTTGATGTGGTGATTGGGAATCCGCCGTATATACTTTCAAGAGAGACATTTAGTGAATCTTATAAAAGTTATTTCTATGCTAATTATTTGTTAATACATGAGAAACCAAATTTATTTTTAATTTTTATTGAAAGAGGATTTAATTTATTAAGAAATACTGGAAAGTTTTCATTTATAATCCCAAATTCATGGACAGGAATGGAATCTGCTTATAAAGTCCGAGAGCATTTATTAAAAAATACCAAGATACTTCGTATTCTTAATTTACTTGGTGAAACATTTGAAGATGTAAATGTTGAAGCTAGTATTCTTATATATGATAGGAATTTATTAATAAATGAAAGTACTAAATTTGGATGTGGTATTAGTAGAAAAACCAATTTTGAAGATTTGACAATTGTTGAACAAAGTAGTTGGTTAAAAAATAGGAATAGTATTATTGATACAACAAGCTCTAATGAAGAATCAATTATTATAGATAAAATTAAAGGGAATTCATTTCCTTTAGAGAATTATTATGATGTAAGAGTGGGACTGCAGGCGTATGAGCAAGGTAAAGGTATACCAAAACAATCTGCGGAAGATGTAAAGAATCACATTTATGATTATAAATATATGTTTGATTCTGACACTTATAAATATCTAGGTGGTTCCGATGTGAAAAGGTATAATATTTCATGGACAGGACAATGGCTAAGACATGGAAAATGGTTATCTCAACCGAAGTCTTTTGAACAATTTTCAACTCCCAGAATTTTAATCCGTGAAATAACTTCAAAATTCCCTTATGTTATAGAAGCATGCTATATTGAGGAAGTGTATCTAAATAATAAAAGTATACTTAACATACTTCCAAAAGATAACAAATTAGATTTATTCTCATTATTGGGTTATTTAAATTCCAAATTGATTAGTTTTTATCATATTCGCCAAACAGTAAAAGGTAATCGTAATTTATTTCCGAAACTGGTTGTCAAAGATTTAAAGAATTATCCTCTTATAACTAATGATATATTTAATAAAATATCCCCTTTAGCTAGAATTATCTTTGAAAGTAAAAGATTAAATTATTTGACTGACACCACCAAAATAGAATCCGAGATCGACCAATTGGTTTATCAGTTGTATGGGTTGACGGAAGAGGAGATTGGGATAGTGGAGGGATGAGAAATAGTAAAATAATTAAGATAATATAAATTTTAAATATCAGTATTGGAACTGAAAATTAAAACACTAATTATAGACCAGGTTACCCTTCACTAAACTATCTATAGTGAATAATTAAATAGACCCTGAGAAAAATGAAACCTGATTTGCATTATTCCAGAAGATACATGAATAACCGTATAGATGGTAATATAGACATTTGATGATATTGATTAGATAGATTTATGAGCAATTCATTATATATTGATGTTAGGTGCAAGTGTAAAAAAAAACGTTAAATTCTACACATTTTCTATGGCGTAAAAGGTTGAACAAAGTAATAAGTAAGAAATGGACAGAACAAATGAAACAAAACTGGACTTTGACAAATTAATAACTGCTGAAACAGTTATATTCTTTGATATGGACGGTACGTTAATAGATACAAATTTTGCTAATTTTCTATCATACAAGAAATCCATTCAAACTGTAATCGGTATTGAAAATGATTTAATTTATAATTCTGACCAAAGATTTAATCGCAGTACTCTAAAATTGTCAATACCAAATTTGAGTAATGCAGAATATGAAAAAGTAATTATAGAAAAAGAAAGGATTTACTCAGAATACTTAAACGAGACAATACTTATTGTAAGGGTTGCAGAAATTCTTTTTAAATATTCAGAAACCAATATAACTGTTTTAGTTACAAATTGTCGTAAAGACAGAGCATTGTTAACACTTAACCATTTCGGACTAACTGAAAAATTCAGTGAAATCTTTTATAGACAATGCTGTGACAATGTGACCAGAACTAATAAGTATCAAAAAGCAATAACCAGTTTAAATATTTCACCAAATTCCGTTATTGTTTTTGAAAATGAAGAACCAGAAATTATTGATGCAAAAAATGCAGGTATCCCTAGTAATAACATTTTAAATTTATGAAAAATGAACACACTCACAATTGAACCCAATGAATTTTTGAGTAAAAGTATTCAAGCATTTTATAATTCCGATTATTATGGTGGAGGCGGAAGATGGAGAACAGACGGAACTGTTGAAAATGTTATTTGTACTCTTAAAAATGACATTACACCTTATTCTGAAAATGTTTTGCAAATAGCTGTTCAACGCTTAAGTAATATCTTATCAAATGATTTACCTGAAATTCTTAAAACAACAAAATCAAACAATCTTACAGTTTGTGTTATCGCAAGAGCAAAAGTGAATTATAACCCAAATCAATTACTATTAAAATCTACTATTCACAATGTAGTAGATAGACTGAGTGGATTTAGCAATGGTACGGATTTCATTGTTAGACACACAGATACAAGGACAACACATAGGAACCGAGCTGGTTATGGCGGAAATGGAGACATGCCTTATCCAGGTATTACAACACGAACTTGTTCAATTTCAAATAATGTAAAAGATAAAGATATTTTATTGATAGATGATTTATATACAGGCTCAGTGAACATTGACGAAGACGCGATACAAGCACTTTTAGAAAATGGTGCAAAATCAGTAGTTTTCTATGCAATTGGTCGAGCAGTGTAGTCAATTTTAAATAATAAAAAGGAGAATTAAAATGGTTTATACAGAAAACGCAATTAATATTTTAACTGCAAAAACCTATAAGGGTATTGGAAGAGCTTGGATAGTAAAAAATCTGAAAGGTAATGAAACACATGAAAAAATCATTACATTGTTAAACATTGAATTGAAAGAAAATAATAAAACTAATTTAGAAGAATTTGAATACAAACGAACAAAAATAAAACTTGAAATTCAGAAATTAGAAAATTGTATTGATGGAATAGTCTCAATCGGTGATGAAAATTTCCCAAAGCACAGAGGAAATGTAAAAAACAGCGAACAACCAATCGTATTGTTTTATCAAGGTAATCTGAATCTCTTGAACATAAATAATAAAAATATTGCAGTAATTGGTTTGTTGATACCAGATTCTGATATTGAAAAAGCAGAACGAAATCTTGTTGATGAACTAGTTAAAGAAGGAGCTACAATTATTAGTGGACTTGCACTAGGTTGTGATACAATTGCACACAGTCAAGCTCTAAAATCAAATGGTAACACCGTTGCAATTTTACCCAGCCCACTAAATAATATTTTGCCCTCCTCAAATGCAAATTTTGCTAAAGAAATTGTCATTAACAAAGGTTTATTGATTACCGAATATTATGAGGACATTAAATCGAAAATGGAACTTAATAGTAGATATCAAGAGCGTGATAGACTGCAAGCTCTTTTTAGTGACTATATAATTTTGTCTGCAAGTTATGCAAAAAACAATCAAGGTAATGACAGTGGTTCAAGATTAGCAATGGAATACGCACTTAATTATTCTATTCCAAGAGCTGTCATTTATGATTCTAATACCGATGAGAATAACCCGAAATTTGATTTAAATAGACAGTTAATAAAAGAAGATAGAAAAATAACGATAATAAACCTAGAAAATTTATTTTCTACAGTGAAGAAGATTCTGAATAGAAAATCTGACTCTCAAAATACTCAACAATCGCAACTAAACTTCTTCGACTAAAAGTCAGATATATATATCAGGAAAATAAAACTCCTTGCACTTAATATATAAGACTTCGTGAGGTCGGTACGACCCAGTATGAAGTCTTAGTTACACTACATTTTGCACTGTTGGTAGAACGTGAGCGTTAAATAAAGTGGTTGTAAACAATAACAACATCAAGTGTAAGTTACGAAACTAAATCTGGTTTAAGTTCAGAGAAATGTAATTTGAACCTACTTATAATTAACATGAGACGGATGTATGAACAAAAAAAAATGAATACAGGATTTGAAGTGATGATATCTTGGTGTTATGCCCTATTATAGAAAAAAAAGACGTAGAAATCTACAAATTTGACATATAATATACTATTAGCGATAAGAAAAAGAAATGTCTAAAATAAAAATCAACTATAAAAATAAAATTATGAACATAATCTTTAATCAGCTCTATCGAATTGATCATTCAACACAAACACTTGAAAATCTATTAAACTTACAGGCTAATAGTAATCTTAGAAGTTATATTTTGTCGTTATTAGAAACAATAACAGAGAAAGAAAGTGATAAAGTATTTGAATTTGTATCTGATACTGTAGAATTTTACACTCTTCTAAATAAAATTATTATAGACAATGAATATGATCTGAGTTGTAATCGAATTGCAAACAAACTACTAGAAGCAGAAATAATTGGGCAGCAGAAAATTGACAGGCTTAATAAAGAAATTCAAAAAGGAATTTTGATAATTTCTCTTGTACAAATGACAGAAAATGAAAGAAAAATAATTATTTCTAAAGCTGATTATGATGATTTTTTAGATGATCTTGGAAATATTAGAACAGGTTTACCTTTAAAGAAAAAGATTTATAAAGCCTTTACTGCTAATATTAGAAATGACAATACAATTTATAGAATTTCAACTTATGATACAAATGCGACTGTATCAGGTTACTGGTGGAAGGAATTTTTAGATTTAAAGAGCCTGAGAAATGACGAAGATAATACTAAAAATGCGTTTAATGCAATTGAAAGTAAAATTCTACAACCGATAAAACAAAAATCGAAAACGGATTATGTTATCTTAAGAAATATGAGTATCGGTCATTTTCGTAACCATGTAGAGTTCTCAATGGACGAATTTATTTTAATCTACAGGGATTATCAACCATACTCTCAGGAAATCAACATGTCTGTTTACTCGAATAAATTAAGAGAATTGTCAGTTAAATGTAAATTCGACAATAGATTTAATATTGTTCGTTCATTGATAACGAGTAAAATTAAAACAATTATTCCTTTGTCCGACACAATAGATTTAACACTAAAACAAGAAGTCGACATGGACCAAATTTTTGAGGTTAAAGTTAGACCAGATGATTCAAAGTGGGTTTATATAAAATCAACAGAAGGATATAATTATCTTAAAGGTATATTACGAAATGATGAAATCTAAATTTGAACAAAAAATAATTGAATTTTTTGCAAGCGACGCTGTAAATGTAACATTCATAGAAAATCTTGAAATAGTTGAATTGAGTTTTACATGTCAGAATTTGTCACTGAATGAATCATCTATTGATTCAATTCGGAATCTTCTTGAAATGGTAAATCAAAGAGATTATTATGAAATTTCCGTGAAAATTGATAGTAATGATCCATTAAAGTTTAGAGCAAATGAAGACTATTTATCTTTTTATAAAGACTGTGATTCACAGTATCAACTTAAAGATGACATTATTAGAATTACAATTTCAATATATAAAAAAATACAAGTCAATACAATATCATTATATTTTACTACTCAGTTTTCAAAATACACAACAGATCAAACATTTAGCAGTCTTTTATACAGTATAAACAAGTATTTTACACAAAACAAATGCTTAATTATAGAATCTCAAATAGAGGAGATAAATATTCAAACCAGATCAATCATTATTACAAACAATAAGATAAATAAGATTGAATTGATTAAACATAGAAGTGAAAGGATTGAAAAGACACAGAACATATCTTCAT
>Ga0123336_10005014_pt1 | contig 10621 bp, 6 predicted proteins | sample SSSSmetaG_FD_96466 | JGI IMG/M metagenome (GOLD analysis project Ga0123336, IMG submission 96466) | Glacier valley bacterial and archeal communities from Borup Fiord, Nunavut, Canada, to study Microbial Dark Matter (Phase II) - ​SSSS metaG | ecosystem: Environmental > Aquatic > Freshwater > Ice... | reverse complement strand
GAGCCAGGGCCACGACATCGCGATCTTCCCGCTCGCCTTTCCCATGCTCGCCGGGCCGGGCGCGATCGCGAACGCGATGATGCAGACCGCAGGGGTCGACACCGTCTGGCAGAAGACGGCGATCTACATCGCCATCGCGCTCGCCTCGTTCGCGACGCTGCTCGTGCTGCTCGTCGCCTCGGTGGCGGAGCGGCGCCTCGGCAAGACGGGCCTGTCCGTTCTCGAGCGCGTGATGGGCCTCGTCCTGGCGGCGGTGGCCGTGCAGTTCATCGTCGACGGCATCGGCGAGGTCCTCCCCGCCCTCCGGATCGCGAGCATGCGCTAGTCGCGAGAGCACCTTCCGGTCCCGTCGTACCGCAGACGGTGGTAAGGCGAGGGATCGATGCAGGAGACGTCCGAGACCCAGCGTTCGAGGATCAAGGACATCGTCTTCGCGATGGTCGATTTCGGCGGCCGGCGGCCCGGCGTCGTCGTCGGCATCGCGCTGGTCCTCCTCGCGGCCTGCTGGTCCTACGCGCGCAACCTCGAGGTCCGAGGCGACGTCATGGAGCTGCTGCCCCGCGACAGCCCGGGCTTCCAGTCCTTCGAGCACCGGCTCAAGCGCATCGGTGGCCGCGCCACCATCGCCATCGTCGTCGAGTCGCCGGAGCGCGCGGCGAACGAGCGCTTCGTCGACGCCGCGACCGCCGCTCTCCAGGCGAAGATCGACGAGCGGAACAAGTGCACCGCGAACTGCGGGCCGGAGCGCATCGCGTTCCTCGAGACCAACACGAAGGAGGTCCGGAGCTTCTTCGAAGAGAACAAGTGGCTCTACGTCGACATCAAGGAGCTCGAGGAGGCCGACCAGACCCTCGATCACCAGATCGCGATCTCGAGCGGCATGGTCGACGACCTCGAGAGCACGGGCGAGAAGGCCGAGGGCACGCTCGGCATGGAGAAGTACCGCACCAAGTGGAAGTCCCGCGCCACCGAGCGTGATGACTTCCCCACGGGCTACTTCGCGACCCAGGACGGCACGCGGATGGTGCTATGGGTGGTCTCGAACGGCGCGGGCATGGGCGGCTCGGAAGACGAAGGGCTCCTGAAGGAGGTCCACGCTCTCGTCGATGGCCTGAAGCCCGCGAGCTTCCACCCCGCGATGGTGGTCGGGCTCGGCGGCGACATCGCGAACGCGAAGGCCGAGAAGGACTCGCTCATCAGCGAGGCGCTCATCGCCACCAGCATCGCCGCCGCGCTCATCATCGTGGGCGTGGTGTGGTTCTACGGCTCGCTCTGGGCGATCCCGCTGGTCTTCTTCCCCCCGCTCTTCGGCGTCGGCTGCGCCTACGCGTTCGCGACCGCGAAGTACGGCTTCGTGAACTCGTCGGGCGCGTTCCTCGGCGCGATCATCCTCGGCAACGGCATCAACTATCCGATCGTCCTCTACTCCCGGTACAAGGAGTTCCGCGCGCGCGGCATGACGCCCGACGTCGCGCGCCGCGAGGCGGTGTGGAACGCGTTCCGCGCCGAGCTGGTGGGCGCCGGCGTGGCCGCCATCGCCTACGGCTCGCTCACCGTCACGCGCTTCCGCGGGTTCAGCCAGTTCGGCATCATCGGCTTCTTCGGGATGCTGCTGGTGTGGGTCTCGATGATCCCGTGCCTGCCGGCGCTCATCGTCCTCGTGGAGAAGCTCCAGTCGAGGCTGCCGCCGTTCATGCGCGAAGCGCAGGCGAGCGTCGCCGACGACGGGAGCCGCGGCGTCGTCTCGCGCGTGGTCGGCAACGCGTCGGCGCGCTGGCCACGCACGTTCGTCCTCGTCGCGGTCGCCCTCACCGTGTTGGCGGTGTGGCGGCTGCCCGGGTTCCTCAAGGATCCCTGGGAATACGACTTCGACAAGCTCGGCTCGAAGAACGCGCGCTCGAGCGGTGCCTTCCAGTGGTCGCAGAAGGGCAACGACATCCTCGAGGGCCGCAAGGCGAACGAGGGCGCGGTGGTCCTCGCCGACAAGGCCGAGCAGGTCCCGATCGTGAAGGCAAAGATCCTCGCGAACGACGCGGTCGATCCCGAGGGCTCGCTCATCGACGAGATCGTCACCATCAACGATTACCTCCCGGGCACCCCGGCCGAGCAGGAGGCGAAGCTCGCGGTGCTCACGCGCATCCGCGAGCGCCTCACGCCGGGCGTCATGGCGCGCATGTCCGAGAAGGAGGCGAAGGACCTCCGCGAGACCACGCCGCCGGAGCGGCTGCACGTGATCACGCCGAAGGACCTGCCGACGTTCGTGCTGCGGCGCTTCCAGGAGCGCGACGGCACGATCGGGACGCCGTTCTACATCCGCTACAAGACCACGGTCTCGCGCAACGACGGGCACAACCTGCTGCGCATCGCCAAGACCGTCGACGGCATCGTCCTGCCCGACGGCACGCGCGTCGACACCGCGAGCCGCTCCACGGTGTTCGCGGAGATGATCAAGTCGCTCGAGCGGGACGGGCCTCTCGCCACGGGCGTCTCCTTCGGCGCAGTCATGATCGTCGTCATCCTCGCGACCGCGTCGCGCCGCGGCGCGTTCGCCGTGCTCCTCGCGCTCGTCTTCGGCGTGACCTGGACGCTCGGCCTCGCCGCGATGTTCGGGATGCGGCTCAACTTCCTGAACTTCATCGCGCTGCCCATCACCTTCGGGATCGGCTCCGAGTACCCGTTCAACATCTACGACCGCTCACGCCTCCTCGGCGGTGACATCACGAGCGCCGTGAAGCTCCACCTCGGCGCCGTCACGCTGTGCAGCTACACGACGGTGATCGGCTACGGCTCGCTGCTGTTCGCCGACAACCAGGCGCTCCAGTCGTTCGGCAAGCTCTCGATCATGGGCGAGACCGCGTGCGTGCTCGCCGCGCTGCTGTTCCTGCCGGCCCTCCTGCACGTCATCTCGCCGCCCTTCAAGCAGGCGCAGCTCAAGCCGCACGGCTCCTGATCCTCTGACGATCACGCCCAGATGGCGCCGTGCGCCTTGTCCTCGTCGGGGTGCGCGGCGGCGACGTAGTAGTACGCGGAGACCGACGCGCGGTAGCGGCCCTCCGGGCACGCCAGGGGCGCCGGATGGCCGCGCCAGTACGTGTCGCCGTGCGCCATCACGACGAGGCGATCGAGCACCGGGAGGTAGCTCGCCTCGCACGACGTCCGCGCCTCGTTCCACAGCTCCAGGCCGCCGCCCCACGCGCTCTCCCAGTCCTCGCCGAGGTAGTAGAGGACGGTGACCTTGCGCTCGAGGTGCCGCGCGCGATCACGATTGAAGTCGGCGTGCAGCGCGAGGTGCCCGCCCGGCAGGGTCAGCGCGGGGCCGGCGCCGCGGAAGTGCGGATCCGCGATGAGCCCTCCCTCGCCGGTGAGCGCTCCGAGGAACTCGAGGAAGGCCATGCTCGAGAGCTCGGCGAGGAGATGCCGCACGATCGGCGCCACGCCCTCGAAGCCGCTGCGCTGCAGCTGACCGAGCCGTGCCGACTGCTCGCGGTAGTCACGCCGCATCCAGCCGGCGTGATCGGGACCGGGGAACGCGCGCGCGAGGAGGGTCGCGGCTTCGGCGCCGAGGAACCGATCGAAGACCGCGTGCGGGTAGGGGGGCTGCGTCCGGTAGGCGTCGCGTCTCGAGAGCGCGAGCGCGCGTAGCGCGTTGCGGTCGAGAAAGAAGGGACGGAACGGAGCATCGTGCATGCCGAGCAGGCACGTTACCGACTCGCCTGCGTGCATGACGCAAAGTTAATGGAGGCGAATCGAATTGCGTCCTCCGGGCGTCGTCGGACATTGTGGCGTGCCGCGTCTCCCCCATCCTCATCCCTCGAGCTCAGGAGTTCGATCGTTGCGCTGGCCTCTCCTTTTCTGCTCGCTCGTACTCGCCGCTGGCGTGGCGTTCACGCGCGGCGCGAGCAGCGCGCCCCCCGCCACGGCGCCGCGCACGCTCGACGACTATCGCCACTTCCGCATCGCCTCGATCGACCTGCTGGGGCGGATGCCCACGCGCGGCGAGGTCGCGACATTCGAGCGCGCGGACTTCGACTTCGATCGCTGGATCGAGGGGCATCTCCAGGGGCCTGCGTACGTGGAGCGGCTCACACGCATCTACATGGACCTCCTGCGGCTCGAGCCGAACCTGAACTTCTCTCCCGCGCCCGCGCAGCTGTTCCGCCACGAGGTCCTCCAGGACGACGGCAAGAGCGTCTACGTCTACTACCGTCAGAACCAGCGCCGCGCAGAGCCGTCGATCGACGGTGAGTTCTGCTTCGCGCCCGACGAGACGGGCGTCGTGATCCGTCCCAACGCACCGTCGGTTGGCGCCACGCCCAAGGCGCTCCCCAAGAAGCTTCTCGAGGCGCGCACCGTGCTCGTGCATCCGTGGTGGCTCTATCGCGACTACCGGAGCCCTCACCCTTTGCAGCGCTTCGGCGAATCGTGGAAGGATCCCGACCCGCAGTACCGGCCCGTCGAGACGCTGCTCAACGAGGCCGATGGAAAGCCCACCATCGCGGTCCACGTGTGCCGCGAGGAGGCGCAGACCCAGGACCTCGGTCACGTCCACACGAGCGGCCGACTCAAGAACGCCCCCGCCGACGAGAAGCTGCCCGGCGGTCGCTCGAAGCCGCCGCCCATCGACAAACCGTTCGCGCTCCAGCACAAGGGCGAGCCCATCTCGTGTGACACGCGCTCCGCGCTCGAGAACAGCATCGACTGCGGCTGCGGCGTGGGGCTCGAGCGGTGCATCCCGAACGACGGCAACGGCGCGACGAACGCGTTCTATTTCCCGAACAAGATGCCGCTCGGGCCCGGCCAGCCGCTCGACCTCGTGAAGCAGCGGGCCGAGCGCTGGTACCCGTACTGGTGGTCGCGCGAGGCCGTGCACTTCCTGGACGATCTCTTCGAGAAGGACCGTGATTTCCGGCAGATCCTCGTGGGTCGGCAGTCGTTCGTCAACGGGCCGCTCGCGCAGTTCTACAAGACGATGCAGCGCACCAGCTGCTGCGGGCCCGAGACGGCGTTCGGCATGAACGAGGAGCTCGCGCCGCTGTTCGAGCCGCAGAACGTGCCGATCGACCTCATGCCGCACGACGTCGAGACGTGGCGCATGGTGCCCGATCGCGGGCCGCGCGCGGCAGGCATCCTCACCACGCCGATGTTTCTCCAGAAGTACGCGACGGCGCGCGCGCGCGGCGCGGTGCTCTACAACGCGTTCCTCTGCAAGTCGTTCGCCGCCGAGAACGCGCAGCTCACGCCCTCGACGGAGCCGAACCTCATGAAGCGGCCCGGCTGCCAGACCTGCCACGCGACGCTCGAGCCGCTCGCCGCGTACTTCGCGCGCATCGAGCCCTCGAGCACGGTGTTCCTGCCGGCGACGAACTTTCCCGCAGTGAGCGCCGCCTGCCGCAAGGACAAGAGCGGCAAGCTGAACGGCAACTGCAACGCGCTCTACGACGTCGCGTTCGCGGACGACAAGGGCGCGACCCTGCGCAGCGCTTACGGCTCGATCGCGCACGCCGACGCCGCCGCCACCGGCGCCGGCCAGGACATCACGAAGATGCCCGAGTTCGCAGAGTGCGCGGTCCAGCGCGTCGCCTCGTCGTTCCTCGGCCGCCCCACGAACGCCGACGACGCGCCGCTGCTCACCGCGCTCGACAAGGAGTTCGTCGCCTCCGGCTTCCGCATGAAGACGCTGGTGCGCGGCATCATCCGCTCCAGCGAGTACCGCAAGGCGAACAACATGACCTCGGCGCCTGCGGCCGACGCGGGGGCGAAGTGAGGGCGGTTTTGATGGGGATCGCGCTGCTCGCGGCGGGCTGCGCGGCGCGGCCCGTCGAGCGCGTGGTCGGCACGCCGGCCGGCGCGCTCGTGGCCAGGGAGACCATCGACCAGGACACGACGCCGAAGGCGGAGCTGCGCATGGTGCCGCCCGAGGTCTACATGCGGACGTACCTCCAGCTCTTCGGCGGCCTCCTGCCGGACGCCGCGCAGCAGAAGGCGCGCGGCGCGGAGGGCAACAACCTCTTCGACACCTGGGACGACTACGTCTCGTCGCTCGGGTTCCCCGACTACCGCCTCGACATCCCGCGCCAGACGCAGACGAACGCGCTCATGGTGGCGGCCTTCGAGCGTCTCGGCATCGCGCTCTGCGATCGCGCGGCGGAGCGTGATCTGGCGATGCTCGGCAAGGCGGGCGGGCCCAAGGCGACGGCGCTGCCCGTGCAGGAGCGCGTGATCTTCGCGTTCGACCCGGCGCCCGGCGCGATGGACGAAGCGCAGTTCGCGACCCGCTTCGACGTGCTGCATCGCACGTTCCTCGGCTACCCCGCGGCGCTGGCGCCGAAGGAGCGAGCGCCCCGCTACCTCGCGCTCTACCGTGACATCGCCGCGACGCACGCGAAGACGCTCCCGAAGTCGAAGCTCACGCCCGATCAGGCCGCGTGGGCCGCGGTCTGTTACGGGCTCGTTCGTCACCCCGAGTTCCACCTGTACTGAGGACCCGCATGACCACCCGCCGCAGGTTCCTGAAGGTCCTCTCCGGCAGCGCCATCGCGGCGCTGACCGGGTCGCCGCTCACCGCGCTCGCGCAGGCCGCGACGAAGGAGAACGAGGGCGAGTTCTTCGTGTTCATCCACGCCTCGGGCGGCTGGGACGTCACGCTCTGGTCCGATCCGCGCAACGAGGCGAAGGGCATCGTGAGCCCGGCCTCCACCGACAACACCGACAAGGGGCAGGTCCGGCTGTGGGCCGATGCGCCGCTCGACGGCGCGACGAAGACGTTCGAGCTCGTGCGCCCCAGGGGCTCGAACCTGGTGTTCGGGCCCGGCATCGGCGCGCTCGCCGAGGTGCCGGACCGCATCACCGTGATCAACGGCCTGGCCATGAACACCGTCGCGCATCCCGACGGTTCGACCTACTCGGCGACCGGTCGTCATCCGCAGGGCGGACGCGTGGCGGCCTCGAGCATCGACACGATGCTCGCCAACGAGCTGGGCACTGGGCAGCTGCTGCCCACCGTCTCGTTGCGCTTTCCCTCGGCGTTCGTGGGCGACAACCTGGACCGGCGCGCGGTGCCGCTCGCCGTCGACGACGTATCGTCGGTGGGGCGCACCCTCTTCCGCTCGCAGATGTTCGACGCCAACGCCGAGCGCGACAAGGTGACGGCCCTCCTCTCCGAGGAGGCCAGTGACCTCGCGAAGCGCTCCACGTATCCCGGCGTCCTCGAGGGAATGGATCTCCAGTACCAGAGCCTGCGCCGCATGCTCGGGACGAACCTCCAGGAGGTCTTCACCGCGAACAGCCTGAAGACCCTGCATCCGCAGTTCAACTACAAGGCTCGGTTCGGGGCCGGGCCTGCGGTCAACGCGTCGTTCGCCGTCGAGGCGATGAAGCGCAACATCGTGCGCTGCGTGAGCTTCACGTTCGGCAGCTTCGACACGCACGGCAACAACTACAAGACGCACGCGCAGAACCAGCAGGAGCTGTTCGACATGGTGGCGACGCTCCTCCGCGCGCTCGACGCCACCCCGCATCCGACCAGGACCGGTAAGAAGCTCTCCGAGCACACGCACATCCTCGTGGTGAGCGAGTTCTGCCGCACGCCGCAGATCAACCTGGCGATGGGGCGTGACCACTACCCGAACAACTCGGCGCTCGTGGTCTCGCCGCGCTTCCGCACGAACTTCTCGTTCGGCAGGACAGACGTCGAGCAGCTGCTGCCGATGGCGGCGAAGAGCTTCACCGATGGGAGTCGCGCCATCGCTCCGCCGGACGTCCTGGCGACGTTCCTCGGGGCGTTCGGCATCGACCCGCGGAAGTACATGCGCGACGGCGAGGTCGTGAGGGAGCTGCTGAAGGCATGAGGTGCGCGCTGTCGATCGCCGGCTTGCTGCTCCTCGCGGGCTGCAGCGCGGCACCTCACTCGAGAGCGGCGGGCGCGGTGGCGAGCCTCGCCGTGCGGCCCGTCGAGTGGAACGCGGCCAGCGCGCCGGTGGGGAAGGTGAGCGCGGTCGCCGACGCGGGCGACGTCGTGGCGGTCTTCGCCGACGACGGCGTGAGCATCCTCTCGGCGCGCGCGGTGGTCGCGCGCGACACCCACGTGAAGGGCTGGACGACTGGCGACACCATCGACGCCACCGACGGCGTCACCCGCTGGATCGTGGGCATCGACGAAGCAGGCCGCGTACAGCGCCTCAAGGGACTCACCGCGTTCGAGGACGTGACGCCGCGCTACGGGCTGGCGGGCCGGCGGATCCGTTCGGCGACGATGGTGGGCAAGGGCAAGGTCGGGTTCCTGCTCGACGGCCAGGTGGTGCTCGCCGGCGCCAGCAAGCTGGCCGTGTTCCCCACGTCCACGTTCACGATGTTCGCGGGTGGCGGCGGCTTCGGCGCGGGCGTGAGCAAGGACGCGATCGACGTGATCAACGGCACGAACGCGCTCGTCACCCGCTTCACGCTCCCGGGCGTGACGTGGGCGGCGCTCGACGCAAAGGGGCGCCTCTATGCGGCGACGCCGCGCGCCGTCTACGCCGCGGACAGCGGCGGCGCCCTCGCGCTCGTGTACGACGCGGGGCACGAAGGCATCCACGGCCTCGTCGCGAGCGGTGACCGGGTGTGGTTCGCCGATCGCGGGGAGCTCGGCGTCGTCGAAGGGGATCACGTCGCCGAGACCACCGGCGCGAACCTCGCCACCGACGCGAAGCTCCAGGCCTCGCCCAGCGGCGACGTGTGGGTCATCGCAGCGGGCAAGCTCCAGCGCTACTCGGCGCTCGGCGGCGCCGCGCCGATCGGTCCCGCGCTCACGTGGGGCTCTTCGGTCGCGCCGGTGTTCGCGCGCTCGTGCGCCTCGTGCCACCAGCCGGATGGCGTCTCGGGCGTCGATCTCTCGAGCGAGGCTGCGTGGCAGAGCAAGCGCGCGCTCATCCGTGAGCGCGTGCTGGTCGCGCACACCATGCCGCCCCAGGGACACCCGATCTCGGATGCGGACCGCGAGGCGATCCACGCCTGGATCGAGGGCGCGGCCGGTCGTCCCTGAGTCAGTCGCACCCGCCACAGCCCTGGTGGCGTCGCCAAGATCCTCGATCCAGACTCACTCCAGCGACCACCTCACCGCAGCGCCGCGGGCTAGAACGACAGGTAGGTGTGGTCCTTCAGGCCCCGCTCGTACTCGGCCAGGAGACGCATGCCCTCGGTCGGCTTGAGGCGGTCCTGCTTGATCGCCGCGTCGACCTGGCTCTTGAGCTTGGCGGCGAGGTCGCGCGCTTCGTACTGGGTCATCTGGAGGACCTCGCCGATGGTGTTGCCGGCGATGGTCTCCTCCAGGTAGTAGCCGCACTCCTCGTCCTCATCGAGGAAGACGTGCACCTCGTTGACGCGGCCGAAGAGGTTGTGGATGTCGCCCATGATGTCCTGGTACGCGCCCGTCAGGAACACGCCGAGGTAGTAGGGGCCGGTGCCGATCGGGTGCAGCGGGATCGTCTCGCGCGAGTCCTCGACGCGGTCGATGAACTTCGAGACCTTGCCGTCCGAGTCGCAGGTGATGTCCACGAGCGAGGCCTGGAGCGTCGGGCGTTCGTCGAGCCGGTGGATCGGCACCACCGGGAACAGTGCGCCGAACGACCAGTGATCGAGCAGCGACTGGAACACCGAGAAGTTGCAGAGATGTTGCGACCAGAACTCGCTGGCCAGACCGCGGAGGTCGTCCGGGACCTCGGTGGGGTCGAGCTCCTCCGTCGCCTTGCGGATGCGCTCGGCCACGCGCCAGAAATCCGCCTCGACGCTCGCCTTCACGTCGAGCTCGAGCAGACCTAGCTCGAACATCTTCTGCGCCTCCTCCTTCACGTGCAGGAGGTCGTGCCACGACTCGGTGAGCCCGCGCTCCGAGAGGTGGAGGATGATGTCCTCGAGCGCATTGAGGAGCTTGTGCTCCTTCTTGACCTGCGTCTCCAGGACCTTCTCACCCGGCGACCGCTCGATGGCGCCGAACGCCTCGACCACCAGCACGCAGTGGTGCGCGACGATCGCGCGGCCCGACTCCGACACGATGTGCGGATGCGGCACGCGCTCCTCGTCACAGATGTCGGCAATGTTCCAGACGATGTCGCGCGCGTACTCGTCGACCGAGTAGTTCATCGAGCTGTCGAACGTGGAGCGCGAGCCGTCGTAGTCGACGGCGAGACCGCCGCCCACGTCGATGTACTCGATCGGATGACCGGCGCGGCGCAGCTTCGCGTAGTAGCGCGCGGCCTCGCGCACGGCGCGCTTCACGATCAGGATGTCGGGGATCTGCGAGCCGATGTGGAAGTGCAGCAGCTTGAACGCGTTGGGCATGCCCGCGTCCTGGATGAGCTTCGCGGCCTCGAGGATCTCCGCCGTCGAGAGGCCAAATTTTGCCTTTTCACCCGAGGATTCGGCCCACTTTCCGGCGCCGCGCGACACGAGACGGATGCGCATCCCGATCTCGGGCTGCACGTTCATCTCGTTCGCGATGCGGATGATGGCGCGCACCTCGGAGAGCTTCTCCGCGATGAGGATGACCTTCTTGCCCAGCTTGCTGCCGAGGAGCGCGGTGCGGATGTACGCGTCGTCCTTGTAGCCGTTGCAGATGATGAGCGAGTCGTTGTCGGTGTGGAGCGCG
>Ga0123336_10005012_pt1 | contig 10623 bp, 10 predicted proteins | sample SSSSmetaG_FD_96466 | JGI IMG/M metagenome (GOLD analysis project Ga0123336, IMG submission 96466) | Glacier valley bacterial and archeal communities from Borup Fiord, Nunavut, Canada, to study Microbial Dark Matter (Phase II) - ​SSSS metaG | ecosystem: Environmental > Aquatic > Freshwater > Ice... | reverse complement strand
TTGCCAGCCTGTTCGTGACGCGTCACGAGCTTGCCGCCGAGGTGGCGCGCGCGTTCGGCATGATCCGCGCGCGTCTGCCCGGCTTTGCCTGAAGGAGGCACGCCCACGTGGATCATGGATCGCTGCTGACCGCCATTATATTGGGCATCGTGGAGGGGGTGACCGAGTTCCTGCCGGTCTCGTCCACCGGCCATCTGATCCTTGCGACCGTGCTGCTGGGCTTCGACGCGGCGAAGTGGGCGCTGTTCAACGTGGTGATCCAGCTGGGTGCGATCCTGGCGATCGTGGTGCTCTACTGGCGCACGTTCATGGGCGTGGCACAGGGCCTGATCGCGGGCCAGCGCGCTTCGTGGCATTTCCTGCGCAATATCGTGCTCGCGTTCCTGCCCGCAGCCGTGATCGGGCTGATCTTCCTGAAACGCATCGAGGCGCTGCTGAAGCGGCCCGATGTGGTCGCGTGGGATCTGATCGTCGGCGGGATCGCCATCCTGATCATCGAGCGGCTGGTGCGCCGCGCCACCGTGCATGGCGTGGACCGCGTGCCGCCGCAGACCGCCGTGGGTATCGGCTTCGTCCAGTGCCTCGCCATGCTGCCCGGCATCAGCCGTTCGGGCGCAACGATCATGGGCGCGCTGTCCTTGGGCGTGGAGCGCAAGACCGCGGCCGAGTTCAGCTTCTTCCTCGCCGTGCCCACGATGTTGGGTGCGACCGTGCTGTCGCTGTGGAAGGCGCGCCATGCGCTGGGCACGGGGCAGCTCGATCTGATCGCGGTGGGGTTCGCGGTGGCGTTCGTGGTCGCGCTGGTGGTGGTGCGCGTGTTCGTGGCGTTCATCTCGCGCCACGGCTTCGGGCCGTTCGCGTGGTATCGAATTGCGGCAGGGGCGGCGGCGCTGTATTGGCTGAGCGCGCGGTAGGCGCGACGAGGGGGGAGCACGCGATGATCCGCAATACGATGATTGCACTTGCGTTGGCAGTCGGCGCGGCTTTGCCCGCAGCCGGACAGACGGCCGCACCGTCGATCGCCGAAGTGTCGCTCGATCCGTCCCGGCTCGCGGCTGCGCGCGAGGTAATCGAGCTTTCGCGGGTGCGCGACAATGCGAGCCAGATTGTCGATACGATGATGGGCCAGATGTTCGGCCAGATGACGCGCAACGCGGGCAAGGACATGTCCGCTGCAGATCGCGCCAAGCTCGATCGTGCGATGGCTACGATGACGGCCGGACTCTCGGCGGTCATGCGCGAAGCAGTGCCCGAATATCTCGATCGCGTGGCGGAAGTCTACGCGCGCACTTACTCGCTGTCCGAACTGCACAGCATCGCTGCATTCTACCGGACAGCAGCCGGGCAAGCCATGGCCGCCAAAACGCCAACGATCGCACGCCTCGTGGGCGAGGTAGCGCAAAAATCGCTGGTGCCCAGGATCGAAGCCCGCATGCCTGCGATCATCGAAAAGATGAAGGCGGATGTAGGCGTGGCGAGCCGGTAATGGCGCGCTCCTAAACCGTCGCCCCTCCGTCCACCACGATCGTCTGCCCGGTCATATAGGCCGACGCGGGCGCAGCGAGGAACACGGCCGCGCCCGCGATCTCGTCGGGCTGGCCAATGCGGCGCATCGGAAGCGGGCCGGTCGTCTGCCGCAGCCGCTCCTCGTCCTCCCACAGGTAGCGCGCAAACTCGGTCTGGATCAGGCCCGGCGCGATGCAGTTCACGCGCACGCCTGCCGGTCCGTATTCCACCGCCAGATTGCGCGCGAGCTGGAAGTCCGCCGCCTTGGAGATGTTATACGCGCCGATCAGGCTGCTGCCGCGCAAGCCGCCGATGCTGCTGACGATGATGATCGATCCCTCTTTGCGGTCCAGCATCGCGGGCGCGACCATCTGGATCAGCCAGTGATTGGAAATGACATTGTTCTGGAGGATCTTGGTGAACTGATCGTCGCCGATCCCTCGCATTGGCCCGGCATAGGGATTGGACGCGGCGTTGCAGACGAGAATGTCCACCTGCCCGAAGCGCTCGACAGTCGCATCGACAAGCGTCTGCAACGCCGCCTTGTCGGCGATATTGGCGGGCTGCGCGAGCGCTCGTCCCGGGTAACGCGCGTTGATCGCGTCCGCGACCGCGTGCACCGCCTCGGGCTTGCGCGCCGAGATGACCACATTGGCGCCGTGCTCGGCCATCCGCTCGGCGATCGCCTGGCCGATGCCGCGCGAGGAGCCGGTGATGATCGCGGTTTTGCCGCTTAGGTCGAAAAGTTGCATGAGGCGACATATAGCAGCCCTCCGCGCCCCAGCGCCAGCGTCGCGGGAGGCTAGCGGGCGACGCCACGTGCGCTTAAGGTTCGCCCAAGCAAGCGCAAGCAAGAGACAGCAAGAGGGAGTGCCGCAGATGGCCGACATCGATAGTTTCCGCGCCGAAACCCGCGCATGGCTCGAAGCCAACGCGCCGGCGTCGATCCGCACGCCGCAGCCCGAGGGCGAGGTCGCGTGGGGCGGACGTCGCGCGGAATGGGCCAATCCCGAGAGCAAATTGTGGCTCGAGCGGATGGCGGCCAAGGGCTGGACCGTCCCCACATGGGCACCTGAATATGGCGGCGCGGGGCTGGGCGCGGCGGAGGCGGCGGTGCTCGCCGAGGAGCTGAAGCGCATCGGCGCGCGCCCCGCGCACCTCAATTTCGGCATCTGGATGCTGGGGCCGGTACTCCAGAAATATGGCACCGAAGACCAGAAGCGCCGCTTCCTGCCGCCGATCGCGCGCGGCGAGATCCGCTGGTGCCAGGGCTATAGCGAGCCGGGGTCGGGCAGCGATCTGGCGTCGCTGCGCACGAGCTGTGTGGCGGACGGCGATCACTGGGTAATCAACGGCCAGAAGGTCTGGACGAGCTATGCCGATCAGGCGGACTGGATGTTCTGCCTCGTGCGCACTGATGCCGCCGCGCCCAAGCATGAGGGCATCAGCTTCATCCTGTTCGATATGGACACGCGGGGCGTCGAAACCCGGCCGATCCCGCTGATCAGCGGTGCCTCCCCCTTCTGCGAGACGTTTCTCACCGATGTGCGCGTGCCGATCGACCAGATGGTGGGCGCGCCCGGCAAGGGCTGGGAAATCGCCAAGGCGCTGCTGGCGCACGAGCGCGCCAACATCTCGGCCGAGGGCTTCGCGCGCGGGGACGGCATCGGGCTGATCGAGGCTGCGCGGCACGGCGCGCCGGGGCCGGGCGGGCGCATCGGCGATCCGAACCTGCGGCTGCGCGTGGCCGAACAGGCGATGGCGCAGCAGAGTTTCGGGCTGACGCTGCGGCACTTGCAGCAGGAGCGACCGCCCTATCAGGCGGACGCGCTCGCCAGCATGGCCAAGTCCGCCGCAGCCGAGCTAAACAAGGCGCGGCTCGAATTGACGGTCGAGGCGCTCGGCGTCGACGGACTGGGCTGGGACGGGCCGGGCTTCGCGCCTGCGGGCTTGCAGGCGACGCGCACGATGCTGCGCTCCAAAGGCAACTCGATCGAGGGGGGCACGACCGAGATCAACCTGAACGTGCTTGCCAAACGCGGCCTCGGCCTGCGCGACCACCAATAGAACCGCGATGAGCTTCATCCTGACCGAGGAGCAGGCGCTGCTCGCGGAGACCGCGCGCGATTTCTTCGGCACGCAGGCCCCCGTGAGCCGGATGCGCGCGATGCGCGACGCGGGTGCGCGGTTCGACCGCGACCTGTGGCGCGTGACCGCCGATCTGGGCCTTGCCGGCGTGGCGATCGACGAAGCGCATGGCGGATCGGCCTTCGGGCAGGTGGGCGTGGGCGCGACGATGGAAGCGGCGGGAACCACGCTTGCCGCGACGCCACTGGTGGGCACGGCGGTGATCGCGCCCGCGATCCTGGCGGCGGCGGGGCGTGCGGACCTGCTGGGCGCAGTGGCGACGGGCGAGCATCTGTATGCGATTGCAGTGGACGAGGGCGCGCACCATGCGCCGGGCGCGATCACAACGCGCGCCGAGGTGGCGGGAGGCGGCTGGCGGCTGACGGGGGCCAAGCGCTTCGTGCCCGAGGGGGACGTGGCGGACGTGCTGATCGTCGCGGCACGCGCGCCGGGCGGGATATCGCTGTTCCTCGTGACCCCCGATGCGGAGGGGCTGACGCGCACGCCGCTGAATGCGCTCGACAGCCGGGCCTATGCCGATGTCGCGTTCGATGGCACGCCCGCCGAGCTGATCGGGGGCGAGGGTGCGGGCGCGGACCTGCTCGAACCCGCGCTCGATGCCGGGCGCGTCGCGCTGGCGGCCGAGATGCTCGGGATCGCCGAAGCGGCGTTTGCGATGACGCTCGATTATCTGAAGACGCGCCAGCAGTTCGGGCAGTTGATCGGCTCGTTCCAGGCGTTGCAGCACCGTGCTGCGCTGATGGCGACCGATCTGCAGCTGACCCGCTCGGCGGTGCGCGCCGCCGCGATCGCGCTCGATGCGCGGGCGAACGATGCGGCGCAATTGGCAAGCCTCGCGAAGGCGCGCGCGGGGGCAAGCGTCCACAAGGTGACGAACGAGGCGATCCAGATGCACGGCGGCATAGGGATGACCGACGCGAGCGATGTGGGCCTGTTCCTCAAGCGCGCGCGCGTGGCAGAGCAGCAACTGGGCGGGCACGGCTTCCACCTCGATCGCTACGCTACGCTGGGCGGGTTCTAGCCACGCCCTCGTGCCCCTCCCTCTCCCGCGAACGCGGGAGAGGGAAATGCGGAACTTCAGCGAAGCGAGGGTGAGGGAGGGCGCGGGCCTGCGCTCCGCTCGGTCCCTCCCTCGCCCTGCCGCTTCGCGGCTGTCCCTTCCCCGCGGTAGCGGGAGAGGGTGCAGGATCCGATAAGGCTTGCGCGCTACCCTGCCCTTTGCCACCACCGCGCCGATGCCCCCCCGCCGCCATCCGCTCGATTTCACGCGCGAATTCCTGTCCTCCGAAGCCGCACGCGGCCTCGTACTGATGGCGGCTGCCGCGCTCGCCATCGCGGTCGCCAATTCGCCGCTTGCGCCCGCCTACTTCGCCGCGCGCGAGGCGCATCTGGGGCCGCTGAGCGCGATCCATTGGGTGAACGACGGGCTGATGGCGCTGTTCTTCCTGCTGATCGGGCTCGAGATCAAGCGCGAGCTGGTCGATGGGCAACTCTCCACCTGGGAGCGCCGCCGCCTGCCCGGCATCGCCGCGCTGGCGGGCATGGCGCTGCCCGCGCTGATCTATGCCGCGATCAACCGTGCCGATCCGGGCGCACTGCGCGGCTGGGCAATCCCGGCGGCGACGGATATCGCGTTCGCGCTCGGCGTGCTCGCGCTGCTCGGGGACCGCGTGCCCGCGAGCCTCAAAGTGCTGCTGACTGCGATCGCGGTGCTCGACGATATGGGCGCAGTGGGCATCATCGCGGGCTTCTACACCGATACGCTGCACCTTGGCGCGCTGGCGGCGGCGGGCGGCGGGCTGGCGCTGCTCGCGGTGCTGAACCTGATCGGCGTGCGCTCGCTGTGGGCCTATCTGCTGCCCGCGCCCGCGATCTGGTGGGCGATGCATTTGTCGGGCGTCCACGCCACCATCGCGGGCGTGCTGATCGCCTGCACGATCCCGCTCACCCCTGCGCCAGGACGGCCCGACAACGCGCATTCGCCGCTGCATGTGCTGGAACACGCGCTCGCGCCGTGGGTGGCGTTCGTGGTGGTGCCGGTGTTCGGCTTTGCCAATGCGGGGATCGCGTTCGGCGGGATCACGGCGGCGATGGCAGCCTCGGGCGTTACGCTCGGCATCGGCGCGGGGCTGTTCGCGGGCAAGCAGGCGGGCATCCTTGGGGCGATCGCGCTCGCGGTGCGCACGCGCTTTTCCGATCTGCCCGCAGGCGCGAGCTGGCGGCAGACCTACGGTGTGGCGCTGCTCTGCGGGATCGGCTTCACGATGAGCCTGTTCGTCGGCGACCTCGCCTTCCGGGGCGCCGCAGGGCTGGAGAATGAGGTCAAGCTGGGAGTGCTCGGTGGCTCGATCCTGTCCGCGCTGATCGGGGTGGCGGTCCTGCGGCGGGCGCGGCGGGCCTAGCGGGCGGTCTCGGGCGCAGCGGGGCCGAAGCGCTCGTCGGTGTTCGCGGCCATCCACATCATCGCGGCGAACGCAGCCGCCGTCTGGTCGAGAGCCTTGGCGTCCACCTTGTCGAGCGTATCGTCGGCCGTGTGGTGCAGCGCGAAATAGCCCGTGCCGTCCTGCGCGAAGCCGAGCACGGGCATGCCGGTCGGCGCGAGCGGGCCGAGATCGCTTTCGTAGCCGCTGTTGTTATCGCCGCGCGGGATACCGAGCGGGAGGAGCACGCGCGCCATCGCGTCTATGGTGGGAAGTGCGCCGGGCGCGACGCGGGTATCGAGCTTCCACACGCGCCCGGTGCCAAAATCGTCCTCGGCGGCGAGGATGTGCTTGTCCGTCGCGTGCGCTTTGGCATAGGCCACCCCGCCTTCAAGGCCGGTTTCCTCGGAGCCCCACGCGACGACGCGGATCGTCCGGCGCGCAGGGCCATGGTCCGCGATCAGTTTGGCGGCGGCGAAGCTGACTGCGATCCCGGTCCCATCGTCGATCGCGCCCTGGCCCAGATCCCAGCTGTCCAGATGCCCTCCCAGCAGCACGATCTCGTCGGGACGCTGCGTGCCCGGGATTTCGCCGATCACGTTGCCGCTCTGCACCGTGCCGGTGAAGCGCGGCGTCAATACCAAATGAAGTCGCACGGGCTTGCCCATCGCCAGCAACCGTTCGAGCAGCTCGCTATCGGGCACCGACATCGCGGCGGCGGGAATGGGGGTCGCGCTGACGCCGTCCTGCGCCCGGCCGCCCGGCGGGCGCGGGCCGCCTGCATTCCAGATGGTGGTGCCGGTGTGCGGAAGCCGGTGGCTGTCGGTGCCAAGGCTGCGGATCACGATTGCCGCCGCGCCCAGCCGCGACGCCATCGCGGGCGCGCGGCTGCGGATCGCGTTGAACGCGCCGTAGCTGCTGCCGTCCTGCGTGGCGGCCATGCGGTGCGTGATGAACACGATTTTGCCGCGCACCTGCTCGGCAGTGGCTTCGCGGAAGGCTGCCATCGAGGTGAAGGCCACGATTTCGGCATCGAGGCCCGCCGCCGGTGTCGCGCCGCTGTGGCCGAGTGCGGTGATCGCGAGCCTCTGCGGCACGGGGGCGACGACCTCGGCGGTTTCCGCGCCGCGCTCCCAGCCTTGAATCGTGAACGGCTCGACATGGACGTTCCGGAAGCCGAGCGCTTTCATCTTGGCGACCGCCCAGTCGCGCGCGCGCGCTTCGGCGGGGGAGCCTGCGAGGCGCTGGCCGACTTCGGTGGTCAGGCTCTCGACGATCTGGAATGCGCCCGACTCTGCGAGCGCACGATCGCGCAAGGTCTCCGCGATGCGCACATCGGCGGGCGCGGGGGCCGCGTTCGCAGCGTTGGACAGGAGCAGGGCGACGAGGGCGAGGATGTTGCGCATCCGGGTTGCGTGCCAGCGGGGCGCGCGCCACGCAAGAATTAAGTCCCCGGTGGATGCCATGCTGGCTCAACCGCTCGGTGCGGCAAGAGGTTGGCGCTCGCGCCGGGCACCGCTACAGCCACGCGGATGGAGACGATTCCCCCACCCGAGACCTTCTATGTGCCGCGCCCGAGTGTGAGCTGCGAAGGCATCGGCGGCGCGCTGGGCCACCCGCGGGTGTGGCTGGCGATCGGTGCATCGGGCTATGCGGATTGCGGCTATTGCGACCGGCGCTTCGTGCTCGAGGGCAGCCCCGCCGATACCCGCCCCAACCGTCCTGCGACAGTCGCATCCGCCGCGCACTAGCCCTATATCGGTGCACATGAGCGATTTGTTTTACGCCGAAACCGGCCTCGATCCCGCCCGCACCCAAGCGCTTGTCAGCGAAACGCTGCGCGGTTGCGACGATGGCGAACTCTATCTCCAGCACAGCGTATCGGAAAGTTTCGCCTTCGACGACGGGCGGCTGAAGAACGCGAGCTTCGATACGACGCAGGGCTTCGGCCTGCGCGGCGTGGCGGGCGAGACCACCGGCTTCGCGCACGCGAACGAGATCAGCGAACCCGCGATCCGCCGCGCGGCCGAGACGGTGAAGCTGGTTGCGACAGGCCGTGGCGGCGAGCAGGCGGCACCGCCGCCGCGCACGAACCAGAAGCTCTACACCGATGCCGATCCGCTTTCGGCGGTGCCCTTTGCGCGCAAGGTGGCGTTGCTGGCCGAGATCGATGCGGCGGCGCGCGCGCGCGATCCGCGCGTGGCGCAGGTGACCGCCTCGCTGACGGGAAGCTGGTCCAATATCGAGATCGTGCGCGCGGGCGGCTTCGTTGCGCGCGATACGCGGCCGCTGGTGCGGCTGAACGTGCAGATCGTGGCGAAAAACGGCGAGCGGCGCGAGACCGGCGTGCATGGGCTGGGTGGGCGATATCTGTACGACGATCTGTTCGATCCCGCCGTGTGGAACCGCGCGATCGATATCGCACTCGCGCAGGCGCTGGTGAACCTCGAATCGGTCCCCGCACCGGCGGGCGAGATGACCGTGGTGCTCGGCCCGGGCTGGCCGGGCATCCTGCTGCACGAGGCGATCGGGCATGGGCTGGAGGGCGATTTCAACCGCAAGGGCACCTCCGCGTTCGCAGGAAGGCTTGGCGAACGGGTCGCCGCGCCGGGCGTGACGGTGGTGGACGATGGCAGCATCGCGGACCGGCGCGGATCGCTGACGATCGACGACGAGGGCACGCCCACGCAGCGCACCGTGCTGATCGAGGACGGGATCCTGAAGGGATACATGCAGGACCGCATGAACGCGCGGCTGATGGGCATGGCGGCGACGGGCAACGGACGGCGCGAAAGCTTCGCGCACGCGCCGATGCCTCGCATGACCAACACCTTTGCGCTGGGCGGCAACGAGGATCCGGGCGAGATCCTGCGCGGCGTGAAGCACGGGGTGTATGCCAAGAGCTTCGGCGGCGGGCAGGTGGATATCACCTCGGGCAAGTTCGTCTTCAGTTGCACCGAGGCTTACATGATCGAAAACGGCCGCCTCGCCGCCCCCATCAAGGGCGCGACGCTGATCGGCAATGGGCCCGACGTGCTGACCCGCGTGCGCGCGATCGGCAATGATCTGGCGCTGGACGAGGGCATCGGCGTGTGCGGCAAGGGCGGCCAGGGCGTGCCCGCCGGGGTGGGCCAGCCCACCATGTTGATCGAGGGGCTGACGGTGGGGGGAACGGCGGCTTGACTCAGCTTTTGTAGACCTTGTCCTTGCCTCGCCCGAGCCCAAGCACGCCGCCCGCGAAATTGCGCGCGACGGCGTCAACGTCTGAAAGGACACGCCGTAATGGCTGCTCGGGACATGCCGTAAATCCGGTGATGTGAAAATAGTCAGTCATATCTGGAGAAACGGCTGAGAAATAATAACTCGATACGCAGCAGCGTTGTGCATCGACCGTCACTGGGCTTACCGAATGCCAACTCGTCCGGTTGGTTTCCATCAGAACGAGACGATTAAAAAGGCTAGGAAGTGTTTTCGGGTATTTGACCTTTTCGTCCCAAAGCTCCAAATTGCCGCCATTCTCTTCGTGCCAGTCTGACGTCACATAATATAGCAAGTTAAGGCGACGATACCGCTCACGTGCGGCATCGTGGCTGTTATCTACATGGGGATTTAGGAAGTCTCCACGTCCCATGATCGATAAGCCGCCGGCATAGAGACTCGCGTCCGGCTCAAGATTTCCCATCGCCGTAATCGCGGCAACTTCGGCCAGCACGGCTGGCTGCTGAAGCGCGAAGCTGATTTCCTTCAAGATCAGGTCGAGCGAATCGAGTGCTGTGCAAGTCCGCTTGCGTTCGCGGAATGTGTCGCGTCGCTGGAAGTGCGCATCTGCAGGGCCGAATGCCGCTGCGATACGGCTTGCTACCTCACCGGGCAACATCTCGTCGATAATTGCGTGGCGCGTGGTGGTGCCGACGGGGTTGGCGTACGCAGCCGCAAGACGCGCCCGATCGCCTGCCAGCCTGGCAGCGATCATGTGGGCAAGGTCACTGCGATCCATTCGTTGTCTCCCGCGAGCGCGCTAACACTCGAATTAGGTGCATATCGCGCAGGGCAGGGATGTGCCAAATGCGCGCAGGTGCCGCCAAATTGGGTTGCGCCATGCAGCTGATCGAAATCGCGCAATTCCACTCGCCCATGGAAGCCAACGATGCTGATCGAGGGGCTGACGGTGGGGGGAACGGCGGCCTAGCCGCCCGCGTCAAGGCTTTGCCGGATCGTCTCGATGCCTCGAAACATCGTGCGCGTCTCGGCGGGTAAACGCTGGAAGCCGAAGCGCGCGTAGAGGTTTGCCGCCGCCTCGTCGATCGCGTGGACCATCAGCGCGGCAAGCCCACGGTGCGCGAGACTCGAGAGTATTTTTACTCCACTTGTCTGGCTACTCTGCGATGCCATGCTAATGACAGCGGGCGTATGAACTCGTCCGCTCGGACTGCAGGGGGTAGTATGCGGCTTGTTCTCGGTGCCGTGATGTGCGTTGGTTTGCTCGCCTCAACCGCACACGCGGCGACGATCCAGTTGGCGATAGTTTCGGGTGGTCCTGGAGGAGGCG
>Ga0123336_10005010_pt1 | contig 10624 bp, 9 predicted proteins | sample SSSSmetaG_FD_96466 | JGI IMG/M metagenome (GOLD analysis project Ga0123336, IMG submission 96466) | Glacier valley bacterial and archeal communities from Borup Fiord, Nunavut, Canada, to study Microbial Dark Matter (Phase II) - ​SSSS metaG | ecosystem: Environmental > Aquatic > Freshwater > Ice... | reverse complement strand
GACGCCGGGCCGTGACGATAGTCAGTCGCGTGAGGGTGGACACACTCGCACTTGCCCCTTCGCTATTTTACGTATAAGTACTCTGTATTAATTCGCTCTCTCATACCACTGCCTTTGCCCGCGATCAGCCGATCCGGGCGCCCCGCCGCGACTGACCGAAGGCGCTGCGGTCGCTCCGCCGCCTGCTCGCCGACAAGGAAAGCATCGTCGAACCGCATGTTATCTGCCATCATGCGACGTACGGGGTTGGGGCGAATGATCACGCGGCCGAGATGTTAGTTTACGCAAAGCGCTGGATGGTGCTCGGCCTGTGCTTCGCCCTTGCGGCGTGTGGGAGCGATCCGTCGCCGCCGACAGCAACGCAACCGGCGGCAGTGATCCTGCCGCCACCGCCGCCCAAGCCCATCACCGGCGTGACTAAAACGTTCATCGCCAAGTTCGACTCACCGTGGGCGATGACCTTCCTGCCCGACGGCAGGCTGCTCGTGACCGACAATTTCTACAAAAGTCTGTCGATCGTCACCCAGGCAGGACAGGTGACCGACATCACCGGCCTGCCAGAGCGATACGGCATCTACGATATCGCGCTGAGCCCCTTCTACGCCGTCGACCGGACGATCTACTTTACCTTTCCATCGCCGAGTCCGCCGGGAACCCCGCGCAACGGCCCCTACGCGGGCGATCCCACGATCATCTCCGGGGCGCTGGCCCTGGCCACGGCGCAAATCAAGCAGGTTGGGCTCAGTTACAGCCTCGAAAACCTGAAGGTGATCTGGCGGCAGACGCCCGACGTCGTGTCCGGCGGTGAATGGGGCGGACGCATCGCTTTCTCGCCGGAAAAGCGATACCTGTTTGTGACTACGGGCGACCGCGCTGTCTACTATCCGGTGAAGGCCGTGGACAACACGCTCGGCAAGATCATTCGGCTCAACCTCGACGGTACCGTTCCCTCCGACAACCCGTTCGTCGGTACGCCCGGCGCGCTTCCTGAAATCTGGACGCTCGGTCACCGTAATCCCTATGGCCTCGCGTTTGCGCCCGATGGCCGGCTGTGGGAGTCCGAACACGGTCCGAAAGGGGGTGACGAGTTCAACCTAATCGTCGCAGGCCAGAATTACGGCTGGCCGACGGTCTCGTACGGCGACGGCTATGACGGCACGCCGATCCAGAAACCGGCTGCGGGGGACGGCTTTGCGATGGCCGCCTATTTCTGGACGCCGGCGATCGCACCGGCAGGAATGATCTTCTACACCGGCTCGGTCTTCGCCGACTGGCGCGGCGACGCCTTGCTGACCGGGCTGGTTTCGAAGGCGCTGATCCGCGTCCACATCGACGGCGACACGGCAAAGGAGGTTCAGCGCATCGACATGGGTGCGCGGACCCGCGAAGTCGAACAGGGTCCCGACGGATCGCTGTGGGTACTGACCGACAATCCCGACGGCGCACTGATCAAGCTCGCTCCGGTGTTTTGACGTTTACGGCAGCGGCGGGGCCGTCACGCCACGCAGCGGGGCGACCGCGCGACCGTCGGCGCCGGCGTGGATCGCGACCTGGGTCGGGTAGGCGAAATCGATGCCGATGTCCTTGGAGCGGCGCAGCATGCCGAGGCCGATCGCGCGGCGCACCGCCATCATCGCCTTGAGGACCCCGGATCAGCCCGCGGCGCGGTAACGCTCGCGGTAATGTTCGAGCGGAACCATGCCGTCTTCGACCAGCCAGAAGGTCCAGCCGTTGCAGCTTGGCGCCTGCATCGCGGCCGCGCCGCACTGGTGGATCGATCCGGTAACGGTGTCCATGTCGAGGCTGCCGTCGGGCCGGACGCGGGCGCGGTGGCGACGGCGAGCGTCTGTTAGGATCGCGCCGGGGCGGATCAGGCCGGTCTCGACCAGCGCGCCGAACGCGACGCGTGGTGCTGCGCGCTTGGATTCGGTCACCGCCATGTCGCCGCCCGACAATGGCAGCAACCCGGCGATCCGACGCTCGGCCACAGCGACATACTTCGCCTCACGCTCGATGCCGATCCACCGCCGGCCGAGCAGCTTCGCCACCGCGCCGGTGGTGCCGGTGCCGAAGAACGGGTCGAGCACAATGTCGCCCGGCGCGGTGCAGGCCAACAGGATGCGGTAGAGCAGGCTTTCGGGCTTTTGCGTCGGATGCGCCTTGACCCCGTCGACCTTGATCCGCTCGGCCCCGGTGCAGATCGGCAGCCACCAGTCGGAGCGCATCTGCAGCTCCTCGTTCAGCGCCTTCATCGCCTGATAGTTGAAAGCATAACGCGCGGTCTCGGACTTGGCGCACCAGATCAGCGTTTCGTGGGCGTTGGTGAAGCGCGTGCCCTTGAAGTTCGGCATCGGGTTGGCCTTGCGCCAGACGATGTCATTCAACACCCAGAAGCCAAGGTCCTGCAGCACGGTGCCGACCCGGAAGATATTGTGATAGCTGCCGATCGTCCAGATCGCCCCGTCGTCCTTGAGCACGCGCCGCGCCGCCGCCAGCCAGGCGCGGGTGAAGACGTCATAGTCGGCGAAGCTGTCGAACTTGTCCCACGCGTCGGTAACGGCATCGACTTCGCCGCCCTCGGGCCGGTGGAGGGCGTTGGCCAGCTGAAGGTTGTACGGCGGGTCGGCGAAGATCAGGTCGACCGAGCGTTCGGGCAGCGCAGCCATCGCCGCGATGCAGTCGCCGGTAATGATGCGGTCCGTCTCCACGCGTGCGCCCCTGCTGCCCGGAGCCGCGTGTGAGTCCACCGGCGTACGTCGTCAAGCGCCCGACGGATCAGCGGGTTGGCTGGATGTTCTCACCCGGAGCCGCAACCGCTAGGGGTTGAGTCGCGGCCTGTGGATAACCACCAGTGCTGGCGTGTTGCCGAAAAGACTCAGACCCGGAAAGACTTGGCCTCGAAAGACTTGCCCCAAAAGACTTGGATCCCGATCGACTTAGGCGCTGGCCGATTGCAGCACGGCGGCGACCGGGGCGAAACCGCGGCGGTGGTGGACCGTCGCGCCGAGCCGGGCGAGGCCGGCGAAATGTTCGCGGGTCGAATAGCCCATGTTCGTTGCCCAGCCATAGCCGGGATGGGCGGCGGCGAGGTCCGCCATCAGCGCGTCGCGCGTGACCTTGGCCACGATCGAGGCGGCGGCGATCGACAGGCTGAGCGCGTCGCCGCCGATCACCGTCGTCGTCGCATATGCCCAGCGTGGTTGGCGATTGCCGTCGACCAGCACATGGCCGGGGCCACGCGGCAAGGCAGCGACGGCGCGGTCCATGGCCAGCATCGTCGCCCAGTGGATGTTGAGAACCTCGATCTCGGCGACGCTGGCGCTGCCGACGCCGATCTCGGCACAGTCACGCAGCAGCACTAGCAACGCCTCGCGGCGGGCGGCGGTCAGCACTTTGGAATCGTTGAGGCCGTCGGGGTAGCAATCGGGGTCGAGCACAACCGCGGCGGCGACCACCGGCCCGGCCAGCGGCCCGCGCCCCGCTTCGTCGACCCCGGCGACGATGCCGCCCCTCGCGCGCTCGCGCGAAAGACAAGGGCGTACGGTCTCGCGGGTCAGGCAGGGGCCGGGTCGCACTGTCACCGCGCCAGACTCCAGTTATGCCCCAGCGGCCCGTGCCCCGCGCCGAAGCCCGGTGCATGCGCGATCGCGCCAACCACATAGGCCTGTGCGGCAGCAACCGCGTCTGCCAACGCCTCGCCGCGGCCCAGCCCGACCGCGATCGCCGAAGCCAGCGTGCAGCCGGTGCCGTGGGTGTGCCTCGTCACTATCCGCGGCGAGGCGAAGCGGGCGTGACCGTTCCGCGTCACCAGCCAGTCGGCGACTTCGTCTCCGGCCAAATGCCCGCCCTTGGCCAGCACGGCGCGAGCACCCCGGCCAAGCATCTCCTGCGCCGCCAGTAGAGCGTCGCCCTCATCCTCGATCTCAACCTCCGCCATCGCCGCCAGCTCGGGTGTGTTCGGGGTAACGATGGCGGCCAGCGGCAGTAGTGCCATCAGCGCGGCAACAGCATCGTCGTCGAGCAGGCGCGCACCGCCCTTGGCGACCATAACGGGATCCAGGACGATCGGCACGGTCAGCCCGCGCAGCACCTCGGCGACGGCGGCGATTGTCCCGGCCGAGCCCAGCATGCCGAGCTTGACCGCGTCGACCCCGATGTCGTCGATCACGGCGCGCATCTGCGCCGCGACGACCTCGGGCGGCACCGCGAACACGTCGCCCACGCCAAGCGTATTCTGCACCGTGACCGCCGTTACCGCGGTCGCCGCATAGCCGCCAAGCATGGTCACGGTCTTGATATCGGCCTGGATACCCGCCCCGCCCGACGAGTCGGAGCCGGCGACAATGAGGATGCGGGGGATCAAGCCGCCGCCACCGCCGCGCAGATCTCGTCGACCACCTCGGTGACCTCGGCGATGTCCTCGCCCTCGGCCATGACACGGATGAGCGGTTCGGTGCCGGACTTGCGAATCACCAGTCGACCATGGCCGTTCAACCGCGCCTCGCCGGCGGCGATCACCGCCTTGACATTCGCGCTGTCGAGCGGCGTGCCGCCGACGAAGCGGACGTTCTTGAGGAGCTGCGGCAGCGGATCGAACAAATGCAGCAGTTCGCTCGCCGGCTTGCCCGCCTGGACCATGACCGCGAGGATCTGCAGCGCCGCGACCAGCCCGTCGCCGGTCGTTGCATGGTCCGACAGGATCAAGTGGCCCGACTGCTCGCCGCCGATGTTGCAACCCCGCGCGCGCATCGCCTCGAGCACGTAGCGGTCGCCGACCGCGGTGCGCTCGAGGTCTAGGCCCAGCCCGCCGAGAAAGCGTTCGAGCCCGAGGTTCGACATCACCGTCGCGACCAGCCCACCGCCCTTTAATTTGCCGCGCCGCGCCCAGTCGCTGGCGATCAGCGCCATCAGCTGGTCGCCGTCGACCAGCGTCCCGTGCTCGTCGGCGACGATCAGCCGGTCGGCGTCGCCGTCGAGCGCGATTCCGAGGTCGGCACCGCTGGCGACGACGCGCTCCTGCATCGCCTGCGGGTGGGTCGAGCCGATGGCGGCGTTGACGTTGAAGCCGTCGGGATCGACGCCGATCGCGACGACGTCGGCCCCCAGTTCCCACAGCGCCATCGGCGCGACCTTGTACGCCGCGCCGTGTGCGCAATCGATCACGACCTTGAGCCCGTCGAGGCGCAGGCGTTCGGGAAAGGTCGACTTGGCGGCGTGGATATAGCGCCCCTGCGCGTCGTCGATGCGCCGCGCCCGGCCGATCGCGGCGGGCGTGGCGAGCACCGGCGGGACGTCGAGCAGCGCCTCGATCTCGAGTTCATCGGCGTCGGACAATTTATAGCCGTCGGGGCCGAACAGCTTGATGCCGTTGTCGCGGAATGGATTGTGGCTGGCCGAGACCATGACGCCGAGGTCGGCGCGCATCGAGCGGGTCAGCATGGCGACCGCCGGCGTCGGCATCGGCCCGACCTGGACGACGTCCATGCCGACGCTGGTGAAGCCCGCGGTCAGCGCGCTTTCGATCATATAGCCCGACAGGCGGGTGTCCTTGCCGATCAGCACGCGGTGCTTGTGCACACCGCGAAGGAATTTAGCGCCCGCCGCCTGGCCGACGCGCATCGCCACTTCCGGCGTCATCGGCGACGTGTTGGTCAGCCCGCGGATACCGTCGGTGCCGAAAAATTTGCGCGCCATCGTCACTCCTCGGTCATCTCATACCGCCCGGCGCGGCGTGGCGGCAAGCGTCGCCCGGCGTCACCGGTCTATCGGGCCGCCGCGGCGAGCCAGACCCGGCCGGGCGCAGTATCCGCGACCGGCCGATCGTCGACCCGGACGGGGTCGCCGCCGGTCAGCGCCGCTGGCACGATCCCGGCGGTCGCAATGTCGACCGCGTCGCAATCGCGGTCGGCCGCCACGCCGCACGTGAAGGCGGCGCGACCGGTGATCCGGGGCCGGACGTGGCCGTGCGCACAGTTCACGAGGCGGATGGCGGGCCCTGGAGCCAATCCCGCCGGCGTGGTCGCGTTGATGCCGACGTCGAGGTCGAACGCCGTCGCCGCCGTCGCCTCGACGGGACGGGCGAAACCCTGCAGCTTGGTGCCGGCGACTGCGATCCCCGACACGCGGCGCAGTCGGATGCCGGTCGCCGGCGCGGCGGTGCCGGCCCCGATCAGCTGGCCGCCGCCGATGCCGATGCCGCCGCCGCAATCGACCAGGTCGATCGCCGCCGTTCCTGTCGGCGACAGCGCGACATAGGGATCGCCGATGTCGATCAGCGCTGCCGTGCTCAGATTGCCGAGGCGGATTCCGGCGTCGCGGCACTGGTCGAGGACCGCGCCGCGGATGTGCAGGTCGACGTGGCCATTGGCGCGCTGGGCCGCGGTCAGCGCGTCGCGGCGACCGTCGACGAGGACGCCGACATCGACGTCGGTGGTTTCGAAGCGATCGATGAAGGTGTCGGCCAAGGTTCCCGTCAAGCGGATCCCGACCGCCTGGCCGAGCCGTGGCGTGCCCCCGGTCCGGGCGGTGCAGTCGGTCAGATAAAGCGACGCGTTGGCCCCGGTCCCGATCGCCGCCGGCGGCACGCGCCCGTCGAGGTCGAAGCCGACGAATGTGTCAGCGCCGTCACCGGGCACCGAGCGGAAGGCGGCGCAGTCGCGCAGGAAGGTCCGGACCGCCGCGGTAAGATCAAAACCTGTCGCGTGCTCGTTCGCCCTGATCCCGTCGAACACGCAGTCGACGACATGGCACAGGCGCAGGCCGACGGCGTCTGCCGCGGTACCGTGCGCACGGGTGGGCGGAGCAGTTCGCCCGAGCTCGAGCCAGCGCAGGTCGATGCCCCACAGGAAAGCGTTGACCGTCACCGGGGCAATCTCGGTCCCGACCAGCACCACCGGGCCGCTTCCGCCGCGAAGCAGCAGGCGCGTGCCCCGATACCCCTTGGCTCGGCCGATGCCCCAGATACGCCGGTCGGACCGGTCGACGCGGAACGTTTGGCTGAGGTGATAGTCGCCGAGGCCGAGCTGCATCGCCGGGTGCGCAGCGAGGCAGGCGTGAAGCGCCGGGGCGCAGTCGGTGGCGGGGTCGTCGGCGACCGCCCCCCACCATTCCGGCCGGGCGGCGACCACCCGGCTGCGGCTCAAGTCGACCCGGCCGGGGCCGGCAAAGATCATCGTCGCCGGCGCGACGATGTCGCCGGTCAACGTCAGCGTCGCCCCGGCAGCGATCTCGAACCTGGTCCCGGGCCCGACGGTCAGATCGGCCGCGATCGCTGTATCACGCCCGAAACGGACGGTGCCGGTGGGCACCGTGGTCGCGCCGCTGGCGACCGGGGCCGATGTCGCCCAGGCGGCGAGCGCCGCAGTCGTCGCCGTCGCGAGCGAGGCGGAGCCGAGTCCGCGGCGCGTCAACATCGTTTGCCTCCAGGTCGAATTTCGGTGATTGAGGCGCGGCAAGCCACGGGGCCCGGCGATTTTGCCAGGATGGATTGTTCGGTTAGGGGGGATGCGGCCAAAGGAGTAACGATGAATCGCACCGAAAAATACATGCTCGACGTCCTCAAGCGTGGACGCGACCATTTCGGGGTTGTCGCCGTCAAGGCCGAATTCGAAGCCGAGGGCACGCGGCCCGACGAATTTCATCGCCTGCTCGAGATCGCGCAGCGGGCCGACGTCAAGGTTGCACTCAAGATCGGTGGCTGCGAGGCCGTGTCCGACCTGCTTGCGACCAAGGTCTACGGCATCGACTATGTCATCGCGCCGATGGTCGAGACCCGGTACGCCCTGAGCAAATTCGTCGAGGCCAAGGATAAGACGCACGGCCCGAACGAGGAGCGAACCGAATTCCTGTTCAATCTCGAAACCGAGACAACGCTGCAGAACCTTGACGACATGTTGCCGACCGCCGTCGCCGGAGTCCATGGCATCGTCTTCGGCAGGGTCGATTTCACGCTGTCCCGCGGGATGCCGCGAAGCGGCGTAAACGACCGCCCGATCACCGATGCCGTGCTCAAGGTCGCGCACGCCTGCGCCGCGGCCGATCTGCAACTCGTCGTCGGCGGATCGGTCTCGGCCGAGGCGGTTTCGGCGCTGCGCGAGTGCCGCGCTGTGCGCCTCGACCGCTTCGAAACGCGCAAGGTGGTCTTCGACGGCGCGGCGGCGATGGCCGACAACGTCGAGGCGGGAATCGCCAATGCAGTCGATTTCGAGTTGGCTTGGCTAAAGAACAAGCGCGACTATTACGAACGGATCGCCACCGAGGATGCCACGCGCATCGCGATGATGGAGGCCCGCATGGCCAAATCGGCCACGGCACCCGTCAATTAGGGTCGTGCACACCCGCCGCTCAACATATTTTTTGACCATCGACAGCAGGTATTGGTGATTTTTAATACGCGCGCCTTCGCGACGATCTTGCGGATCGGCTTCGTCGCGCGTGTGGCCGGGCTGGCGGTGGCCGCCGCTGCTCAGGCCTATGATCCCCAGCTGGATCCCACCGGTGACGGCACCCGCCCGGCGGGGATGGCGGGTCCGATGGCCGGGCAGCTGACGGGGCGCAACGCGGCGACCGGTCAGCTGGCAGCGCCGACAGCTCCGGCAGTGCAGTTTCGCGCCGACGACCTGACCCCCAACAGCCGCGCACGGATGCAGCTGCGGACGCCGGCGCGGACGCTCGACAACACGCCCGAACAAGGCGATGTCAGGATCGTCGCCAGCGAATTCGAAACCTACGTCTCTGAGATCGCCGACAAGCCGCTGTTGCGCTTCGGCAGTGCGCTGCTCGTCCCCGACGCCCGCGGCTTCACCGCGCCGGCGACGACCGCAGTGCCGCTCGACTATCGGCTGAACCCTGGCGATGAACTGATCATCGGGCTGACGGGATCGGTTCAAGCCGATAGTCTGCACGTCACCGTCGATCCCGAAGGTCGGATCTTCGTGCCCCGCGTCGGCGCGGTCGTCGTCGGGGGCTTGCGCTATGCCGACGTCGACCGCGCGATCGCAGCGCAGGTCGGGCGGCAGTATCGCGATTTTCACGTCGCGGTCAGCATCGGTCAGCTGCACGGCATCACCGTCTATGTCACCGGGTTTGCCGCCACCCCGGGCGCGTATAGCGTCAGCAGCCTGGCGACGCTGGTCGACGGCGTGCTCGCTGCGGGCGGTCCGACCACTGGGGGCAGTTTCCGCTCGATCGAGCTCAAGCGTGGCGGCCGGACGGTTTCGACCTTCGACTTGTACGACCTGCTGCTGCGCGGCGACAAATCGGCCGACGTCACGTTACGCAACGGCGACGTCATCTACATCGCCCCGGCCGGCGCGCAGGTCGCCGCGATCGGTAGCCTCAACAACGAAGCGATCTTCGAAGCCAAGCCCGGTGAAACGCTGGCCGACGTCCTGCGTTATGCCGGCGGGGTCAGCACCGTCGCCGACGATACCCGCGTTCTCATCCTCGATTCGTTTCAGACACGCGCTACGGGTTGGACCGAGCTGGCGATCGATACGCTCGGCGCTCAACCGGCGAAGCGCGGTGAGGTGCTGCGCGTCCTTTCGGGCATCGGCCTGACCGGGCCCGTGCGCAACCAGGCGGTCCTCGTCACGGTTAGCGGTGAAGTCGCCAAGCCGGGGCGCTATTTCATGCAGCCGGGCGTGACGCTCGGCGAAGTCGTCGGACAGGCGGGTGGGCTGACGTCGCAGGCATATCCGTTTGCCAGCGTCATCACGCGCGAAAGCGTCCGGCAGCAGCAGAAAACCAGCTTCCAGCGCGCCGTCGCCGATCTCCAGCTGGCGCTGACGACACAGCCGCTCGTCACCTCGGTCCCCGGTTTGGCGCTGCAGCCGGCGCGGCTGCAAGCCGTCCAGTCGTTGGTCGCCCAGCTTTCCGCGCGCAAACCCGACGGACGACTGGTGCTCGATCTCGCTCCGGCAGCAACCGTCTTACCGGTCGACCTGATCCTCGAGAACAACGACACCGTGCTGGTCCGCCCGGTCCCGGTCGCCGTCGGCGTCTTCGGCGCGGTGGCGAGCCCAGCGTCGTTCCTGTTCGCCGGGGGCACGACGGTGGGTGGCTATCTGGCGCGGGCGGGCGGGGCGCTGCCGGTCGGTGACAGCCGGCATATCATCGTCATCCGCGCGAACGGGGCCGTTGCCGCAACGCGCCACGGCAACGGGGTGCTTAAGGAGCCGGTCCTGCCGGGCGATCTGATCTTCGTCCCGATCAACGCCGGCCGCGGCGAGTTCTGGGCGAAGGTGCGCGACCTGACGTCGACCCTGTTCTCGGGCATCTTGGGGGGCGCGGCAGTCGCGAGTTTCGTCAAGTGACCCGCGACGGCGGTCGCTCCGGCGTAACCGCACTGGTGCGTGATCCGCGGCGGCGGCGGAGCCTTTACCTGGTTGTTGCCGTGATCGCCGGCATCCTCTGCTTCGTGCCGCACGTCTCGGTCGCCCGCGCCAAGCTGCTGCCGCAGGACAGCAGCAGCGCCGGACTTGGCCAGGTGATCAACCAGCTCGGCGGCCAGCTGTCGACGTTCGCCTCGCTACTTGCGGGCGGACGCCCGCCGAACGACCTGTATCTGATCATCGGTCGCAGCGATCCCGTCGCCGACGACGTCATCGCCGATCTGCATCTTGTC
>Ga0123336_10005008_pt1 | contig 10626 bp, 9 predicted proteins | sample SSSSmetaG_FD_96466 | JGI IMG/M metagenome (GOLD analysis project Ga0123336, IMG submission 96466) | Glacier valley bacterial and archeal communities from Borup Fiord, Nunavut, Canada, to study Microbial Dark Matter (Phase II) - ​SSSS metaG | ecosystem: Environmental > Aquatic > Freshwater > Ice... | reverse complement strand
TCTGCACGATCGCCGGCGCGAGGCCCTTGCTCGGCTCGTCGATCAGCAGCAGCCGGCGCGGCTCGATCATCGCGCGGGCGATCGCGAGCATCTGCTTCTGGCCGCCCGAGAGCTTGCCGGCGGGATGGAGCCAGAAGGTCTTCAGCGCCGGGAATAGGCCGAACAGCCACTCGAGGCGCGTGCGGTCGAGCTGCTCGACGGTGCGCGCGCTGCGTGCCGCGAGCAGCATGTTCTCGGCCACGCTGAGGTCGGAAAAGATGCCCATGTTCTCGGGCACGTAGGCGATGCTCAGCGCGGCGATCTCCGGCGTGCGCAGCGCGGGGTCGGTGCTGCCGTCCGCGTCGCCCGACGGGCCGCCGATGCGCCTGCCGTCGAAGGCGATCGATCCGGCCGACGCCGGCCACAGGCCCATGATCGTGCGCAGCGTCGTCGTCTTGCCGGCGCCGTTGCGGCCGAGCAGCATCGTCACGTCGCCGATCGGCACCTCGAGGTCGACGCCGTGCAGGATGTGATACGCGCCGATGTGCGTGTGGACGCCGGCGAGCGAGAGCAGCGCCTTGTCGCTCATGCCGGCTCGGTCTCGGTCTCCGGCGCGAGGCCGAGATAGGCCTGGCGCACGATCGGCGAGGCAATCACCGCGGCCGGCTCGCCGTCGGCGACCAGGCGGCCGTTGTGGAGCACGACGATGCGGTCGGCGAGCTCGCGCACCACGTCCATCTTGTGCTCGACGAGCAGGATCGTCTTGTCGGTCTGGCGCTTGAGATCGCGGATCAATTCGAGGATCACCGGCACGTCGCCGACGCTCATGCCGGCCGTCGGCTCGTCGAACATGTAGACGCGCGGCTCGAGCGCCATCAGCATCGCGACCTCGAGCTTCCTCTGGTCGCCGTGCGGCAGGCTGCTCGCCGCGGCATGCTCGCGGCCGGCCAGGCGCACGCGCTCGACCAGCTCGTGGGCGCGCCGCACCGTGTCCTGGCGATCGAGCCAGACCGTGAACAGGCTGAGGCCTTGCTTGCGGCGTGACTGCACGGCGAGGCGGACGTTCTCCAGCACGCTCAATGTCGGAAACAGCTGCGTCAGCTGGAAAGCACGGCCGAGGCCGAGATGCGTACGCGCCGACGCCGACTCGGCGGTGATGTCGCGGCCGTCGAGCCACACCGACCCGGCGCTGGCGCGCAACTGGCCGGAGATCAGGTTGAACCAGGTCGTCTTGCCGGCCCCGTTCGGGCCGACGATCGCCGTCAGCGTGCCAGGCGCGAAGGCGCACGAGACGCGATCGACGGCGACGTGGCCGCCGAAGCGGATCGTCAGCTCGCGCGTCTCAAGCATCGATCCGCCGGGGTGCGCCGGTCAGCGCTTGTTGCGGATCGGAACGTTCATCTCGTCCGGCTTGATCTCGCGCACGAGCTCCGGAACGCCCCAGGCGAACGCCGGGTCCGCCTTGACGCGGAAGTGAAACATCGACTGCATCGCCTGGTGGTCGTCCTTGCGAAAGGTCATTTTTCCCTTCGGCGTCTCGAAGCTCATGCCTTCCATCGTCTTCATCAGCTTGTCGGTCGCCGTGTCGCCGCCGGTCTTCTTCAGCGCCTCGACCAGCGCGATCGCCGCGCTCATGCCGCCTGCCGTGAAGAAGTCGGGCGGCGTCTTGAACTTGCTGTAGTGGTTCGCCACCAGCCATTCGTTGACCGGATTCTTGGGGATGCCGAAGTAGTAGTACGTCGCACCTTCCATGCCCGGGAACTGCTTGTACGAAACCATCGCCGGCAGGATGTTGCCGCCGGTCGCGACGTCGATGCCCAGGCGCTTCTTCAGGTCGAGGGCGGCCAGCGCGCCGTAGGGCGGCGTCGCGCCGGCCCAGATCACGAGGATGACCTTCTTGCCCGGCTTGTCCTTCATCGCGTCGACGATGCGCTGGATGCCCGCCGTGAAGTCGGATGTCGCCTGCGGCAGGTACTCCTCGTGGACGATCTTGGCCTTCTTGAGCGCCTCCTTGAACGCCTTGACGCCGTCGCGCCCGAATGCGTAGTCCTGCGCCAGCGTCGCCACCGAGACGCCGTCGCCGTCGATCGCGACAGCATTCGAGATCGCGTCCTGCGAGCTGTTGCGGCCGGTGCGGAAGATGTACTTGTTCCACTTGTCGCCGGTGATCGAGTCGGCGACCGCGGGCTCGACCAGCAGGATCTTCCTGTACTCCTCGGCCACGGGAAGCATCGCCAGCGCCACGCCCGACGAGGTCGGGCCGACGGCGATGTCGGCCTTGTCGTCGCCATAGGCGGTGGCGAGCAGGCTCTTGCCGATGTCGGGCTTGCCCTGGTCGTCCTTCTCGATGACGACGAGCTTCTTGCCCGCGACGGTCATCGTGCCGCCGGTGGCGTAGTCGAGGCCGAGCATGAAGCCGGTCTGCGTCTGCTTGCCGTAGGCCTCGAGCGGGCCGGTGCGGCTGTAGACGTGGGCGATGCGGATCTCGCCTTTCGATTGCGCGAACGCCCCGGGAGCCGACAGGGCTGCGCACGACGTGACGATGAGCAGCGTGAGGATAGGACGATAGGACATGGCGAGACTCCTGAAGCGGGGCGAAGTTTATGGGATCGATCGTCGTTCGGCGGGTTGAACGACGAGGTCGGGTCAGAAGAGACGAAGGTCTCGCCACCCCCGCTAGGTTCCTTCGTAGGCGATGACGCCATCATCGAGTAGCTGCCGGCTTCGAGCATCGCCAGGCCCGCCTCCACCGCAGGCCTGTTCACCTGGGCATGCGAAATGTCACCCTGCCTCGCACTCCGTCAATATGGCCACGATCGCACCTTGGCGCGTCGAAGTTTGCATAGTGCCCCTGCCCCAATCAATCGGGCAGGCCGACGCAGGACACTGTGCGAGCAGATGCAAGGTGCCATTCGGGAGATCTCCCGTTCTTTCAACAATGTCAGGCGTCGGCGCTCCCGAAGGCAATCGTTGCGATGTCTTCGTGGCGCAAGGAACGGCCCTCGGCCTGCAAGCGCTCGAACCCGGTGTCGCCCAGGGCGTTGGTGGCGAGCCGGCAGGCGCGGTTGAAAGCTGCGGCTTCGTTGACTTCCCGCTGCTCGTCGATGGTGGCGTATGAGACCGTGGAGTACCCGCACAGCCGCGCAGCCGCAGCGGGTCGCTGCTCCAGCGCAGCGAGCAGTGCCAGATAGTCTGCCCAGCAGGCTTGCAGCTCGAAGCGCTTCGCCTGGCGCCAGCCCGCTTCGGCCACGGGGCGGGCCTCCGCACCGGCATCGAGCGCCAGAAGAGCCGCACAGAGGTTGAGCCGCGTCAGGATCAACATGTATTCGTCACGGCTCGACACCAGCATGGCCACCAGGGCCCGACCGGTCGTGGCGGCGGCGTGAGGGTTGCCGGCAGCGAGTTCGGAGTCGATCAGGTTTGACATTCCCATCAGCAGTTCCTCGGGTGAGTCGATCGACGCGGCCACTTTCTCGCGGGCCAGGCGCAGGCGTTCGGCATAGTCGCCGCGCAGACTCGCAACGATCATCGCGGCATCGGCATGCCACATCAGGTGGCTTGGCACCCACACGGTGTCTTCGATGGCCCGCATTTCGGCCGAGGCTCTGTTGGCAGAGTCCAGCTCATGATTCATTGCCGTCGCAAATGCGAGAACGCCGAGCGCGTTGTGAAGGTACAAGCGATCGCCCGTCAGACGCTCGTACTCCCGGGCGAGGGCCACGGCGCATTCGGCGGCGGCGAGGCTGCGCCGGCGGCGCGTGTTGACCCAGGTCATCGCCGTGGACAGCCAGCCGAACATGCGCAAGTGAAGGGACGGCTCTGCATCGAGCAGAGCTTCACAGGCATCGGCGAGCGCCAGCCGCTCGGCAAACAATGTGCGCGGCAGGACGCGTTGCAGGTGCGCCGAGATTTGCAATCGCAAGGATGCGGGGCAATGCATCAAGGCGATCACGGCGCGCGCGTTGTCGCAATCGGGAGCGAGCAATTGGCGCAGGCGACCGACTGTGGTCGTGCCGCGAAAGTACGTGTTCCACGCATCTTCGAACAGGCTCGAGAGCGCTTGGGCGAGGCGCAGCTGCGTCGCCTCGACCTCGCCCGCCGCGGCCAACCGATCCAGCGCGAAGGCCTTGGGCGATTCGAGCAGTCGATAGCGCGGGCTGGCGTCGTCGTCACCGGGCAGCACCGCGACCAACGAGCGGTCGACCAGCACGTCGAGCGCGTCGAGCACCGCCCAGGCGTCGATCGACCCCGCGCCGGCCGCGTCTGCGGCGATCTGCTGCGCCAGCTGCAACGAGCAGCTGCCGGCCACCACGGCGAGGCGGCGGAACACTGCCTGCTCGGTGGCATCGAGGAGGCCGTGGCTCCATTCGAGCGTTGCGCGCAGCGTCTGCTGGCGTGCCGGCGCCGCGCGGTTGCGATTGCGTGTCAGCAGCTTCAGTCGGTCGCCCATCGAACTGGCCAGGCCGTGGATGCCGAGCATCGGCGCGCGTGCTGCGGCCAGCTCGATGGCCAGCGCCAGGCCATCGAGCGAGCGGCACACTGCCACCACCGCTGCCACGTTGGCCTCGGTCAGCGTGAAGCGTGCGTCGGCCGCTTGCGCGCGGTCGACGAACAGCGCGACGGCACCAGTGGCGATCGCCTGCTCGACGCCGACACCGGGGGGCGGCACATCGAGCGTGGCCAAGCGCAGCACACGTTCGGTTGCCACCCCCAGCCGCGCCTGGCTGGTGACGACCAGCTTCAGTCTCGGCGCAGCATCGATCAGCAGCGCAGCCAGCCGCCCGACGTCGTCGTTCAGGTGCTCGGCGTTGTCAAGAGCGAGAAGCAGATCGAGAGGCCCGACGGCCAGCGCCAGCGCGTCGAAAGCGTCGCCCCCGCCGAGCCGCACGCCGAGCGCTGCCGCAATCGTGGCTGGCAGCGCTGCCGCGTCGGTCACACCGGCCAGCTCGACCCAGCAGACGCCGTGCGGGTGGGCGCGGCGGCGCGCATCGAGCAGGTGCTGCACCAGCAGGGTCTTGCCGATGCCGCCAGCGCCGATCACGCTGACCAGCGCGTGGCCGTCGACCAGCGCGCCGAGTGTGGCGAGGTCGTTGGTACGGCCCAGCAGTGCCGGAAGTGCACGCGGCAGGTGAGTCTGCAGGCCCGGCGCCGGCGCAGGCACGGCCGGGGCGGCGACCACCATGCCTTCAACGCGCGCCGTGAAACTGTAGCCGCGGCCGGGCACGGTACCGATCAGATCGCCGCCGAGCACTTTGCGCAGCGCGTTCACCTGCACCGCGATGTTGCCTTCCTCGACCACCAGGCCCGGCCAGACACGCTCGAGGAGTTCGTTCTTGCCGACCAGTTCGCCAGGCCGCTCGGCCAGCACCACCAGCAGGTCGAAGGCCCGTGCGCCGAGCGGCGCCGGGCGGCTGTCGATCAGCAACCGCCGCTCGCTGAGCTGCAACTCAAAGCGGCCGAAGCGCAACGTGGCGTGGGCGGGTGAAGGGTTCGACAGCAGCATGTATCCGGGCAACACAGGGTCGTCAAGCGTACCTCAGGTGCAATCCTAAGAACGTTTAAGACGGTTTAGAGACGGCGTTTCTTGCCCGCCGCATGCTGCGTCCCAGTGTTCGAAAGAGCTGGTCAGGAACTCAGATGTCAGTGCCGCCGAATCCGGGCAATCACCCAATGAACGCGTCCGCCGAGCCGGCGACCCCCGTCGCCACGCCGCTGTTCCGCAGCGCCGTCTCGAGCCATGCAGGTCATCGCCGCTACGGCACGGTGCTGCTGGCGCGGCCGGTCAGCTACGCGTTTCTCACCCTGCTGTTCGTCGCGATGACGGCGGCGCTGGTGCTGTTCTTCACTTTCTTCAGCTACACGCGCAAGGCGCAGATCCCCGGAGTCCTCCTGCCTTCCGACGGCTTGATACGTGTCGTGCCATTGCAGGCGGGCGTGGTGACAGAGCGCCGTGCCACGGAAGGCGTTGCCGTCAAGGCCAATGACGTCCTGTTCGTGCTCGCCAGCGAGCGCGCGACCGCGAAAGAGGGAAACGCGGAGCAGACGATCTCGACGCTGCTGAGGTCGCGCCGCGACAGCTTTCTGAGCGAGCAATCGCAGCTGCGACGGCAATCGGCACAACGGATGGAAGCGGCAAGCCATCGAATCGACGGTCTCGGCGCGGAGATGGCGCGTCTCGACGAGCAGGTTGCGATGCAGCAGCGGCGCGTGGCGATAGCCGAGGCGACGGCGCAGCGCTATGCCGATCTGCTGGCATCGAACTTCGTCTCTCCCGCACTGGTGCAGGACAAGCAGGCCGAGCTGCTGGATCAGCAGCAGCGCGTGGGCGACCTGAGGCGGGTTCGATCGGCCGCCGTGCGCGACCGGGCGTCGGCGCAGGCCGAGTTGCGTGACCTGCAGGTCCAATCGCAGCGCGATCAGGAAGGGGGGCAGCGCAGCGTCGCTGCCATTGAGCAGGACCTCACGGAAAACGAAGCGCGCCGTCAGGTCTTCGTGCGCGCCCCGCATGACGGCGTCGTCTCGGCGATCACCGCAGAGCCCGGGCAGAGCGTCGCGGCGAGCCAATCGCTCGCGACGATCATCCCCGCCGGGTCGCAGCTCGAGGCGGAGCTGTACGCGCCCTCGCGCTCGGCCGGTTTCCTGCGGCCGGGGATGGCGGTGCTGCTTCGCTACCAAGCCTATTCGTACCAGAAGTTCGGCCAGTCCCGGGGAACCGTGCGCGAGGTCTCCACCACCGCGATGCGGCCCGAGGACCTGAGCCTGCCAGGCGCCACCTTGCCGCCGGGCTCGTCCGCCGAGCCGCTCTATCGGGTGCGCGTCAGCCTCGATCGCCAGACCGTCCAAGCCTACGGGGCGCCGCAAGCCCTGAAGTCGGGCGCCGTGCTGGACGCCAGTGTCCTGCTCGAGACTCGTCGTCTCTACGAATGGGTTCTGGAACCGCTCTACACCATCACGGGGCGCGTGTAGTGGGACCCGCATCGTCGCCCATCCTGCGCTTCTGGAGTGGACAGCGGCTCCCCGTGCTGTTGCAGACGGAGGCCGCCGAGTGCGGGCTCGCCTGCCTGGCCATGATCGCGAGTTACTGGGGGCATCGGATCGACCTGCCCGCGATGCGGCGGCGCTACTCGGTGTCGCTCAAGGGAGTGACCTTGAAGGGCCTGATCGGCCTGGCCAACTCGCTGGCCTTGCAGACCCGGCCGCTCAAGCTGGATCTCGCGCACCTGTCCGAGTTGAAGCTGCCGTGCGTGCTGCATTGGGACATGAACCACTTCGTCGTCCTGAAGTCGGTATCGGGCGATCGCGTCGTGATCCACGATCCGGCCGTCGGCGAGCGCCGGATCGCGATGAATGACGTCTCGAAGCACTTCACCGGCGTTGCCCTGGAACTTCTGCCCGGTGCGGCCTTTCGCCGGGCCGAAGAACGCCAGAGCTTCACGTTGCTGTCCCTGATGGGCCGCGTGGTCGGGCTGAAGCGCGGTCTGGGCCAGCTCGTGCTGCTCGGCGTTGCCCTGCAGGTCGCGGCCCTGGCCGCGCCTTTCTATCTCCAATGGATCGTCGACGAGGCCCTCGTGGCCGCCGACCGCGACCTGATCACCGTCCTGGGCCTGGCCTTCCTGCTGCTGCTGGTCGCCCAGACGGCGATCGGCGCCGTGCGCTCATGGGTGACGACCGTGCTTGCCACCAACCTGAACTTCCAGTGGTTGGGCAATGCGTTCAGCCACCTGATGAAGCTGCCGCTGCCCTACTTCGAGAAGCGTCACCTGGGGGACATCGTGTCGCGCTTCGGCTCGATCCAGACGATCCAGCGCAGTCTGACGACGCAGTTCGTCGAGGGGATGCTCGACGGCATGCTCGCGCTCGGAACGCTCGTCGTGATGTCGCTGTACAGCCTGCGCCTGACGGCGGTCGCTTGCCTCGCGGTTGCCGTCTACGCGCTGCTGCGATGGAGCATGTTCAGGCCGCTTCGCGAAGCGACGGCCGAACAGATCATCCATGCCGCCCGGCAGCAGACGCACTTCCTGGAATCGACCCGCGGCGTGCAGAGCGTGCGGCTCTTCAACCGGGCCGAGGAGCGGCGGATCGGCTGGATGAATGCGCTCGCAGACCAGTTCAACGCCGATCTGCGGATCTCGAAGCTCTCCATCTCCTATCAGACGGCCAACTCCTTCCTCTTCGGCGCCGAGCGCCTCGTCGTGGTCTGGCTCGCCGCCCTCGCGGTGCTCGACGCGCGCTTCTCGATCGGCATGCTGTTCGCGTTCATCTCGTACAAGGATCAGTTCAGCCAGCGTACCGCATCGCTCATCGACAAGCTCTTCGAGCTGCGCATGCTGCGCCTGCATGGAGAGCGCGTCGCCGACATCGTGCTGGCCGAGGCCGAGGAAGATGTCGGCTTCGCCGAGCTGGACGTCTCGACGATCGACACCTCGATCGAGGTGCGCGGGCTCTCGTTTCGCTACTCGGACGGCGAGCCGTACATCCTCAAGGACCTCAACCTGTCGATCCCGGCGGGCCAGTGCCTCGCGATCACCGGTCCGTCGGGATGCGGCAAGACCACGCTCGTCAAGCTGCTGCTCGGGCTCCTCGAGCCGACCTCGGGCGAGGTGCTGATCGGCGGTGTGAAGCTGCGGAGCCTGGGCCTCGCCAACTACCGCCAGATCGTCGGCACGGTCATGCAGGAGGACCAGTTGTTCGCCGGATCCATCGCCGACAACATCAGCTTCTTCGACCCGGACGCGAACCAGGATCTGGTGACGAGCAGCGCGCGCCTCGCTGCCATCCATGGCGAGATCACCGCCATGCCGATGGCCTACGACACCTTGGTCGGCGACATCGGAACAGGCCTCTCGGGAGGTCAGCGGCAGCGCCTTCTCCTGGCGCGTTCGCTCTACAAGAACCCGCGCCTGCTCTTCCTCGACGAGGCGACCAGCCATCTCGATCTGTGGAACGAGCAGCTCGTCAACGCGGCCATCAAGCAGATTGCGATGACCCGGATCCTGGTCGCGCATCGGCCCGAAACGATCGCGATGGCACAGCGCGTCATCGTGGTCGATCAGGGACGGGTCGTGCGCGATCTTGAGCAGCAAGCAAGCCCGGGCAATCTTCGGCCGTCGACCGCTACGAATGAGGCCAAGACACCTGCCGACGACGGGAATGCAGTGTTCGCGGAGACGGGCCGCCGCTTTTCGGCCTGACTGTAGGAGTTCGCATGGAAGAGATTTGCAACGATGAGGTCGAGCAGGTTTCCGGAGGATCTGTGTACTGGGATCAAAGGAACTTGCAGGACTTTCTAAACCGCTTCTTTCAAGAGCGTGGTGGCAACCCGTTCCCTACGCCCCGTCCGGGCCCCGAGTTTGGGTGAACAACTGGGCTACGAGAGTTCGACAGCAACACTCCCTAGGAGAAAGATGGTGCAAAACTTGGTCCTTGAAGAAATCGAAGACGTCGCCGGTGGTATGACGCGCTCCGGAGCGATAGCCATGACACTGGCATCCGCCTGGGCCGGCGCGGTAGCGGGCTTTGCGGCGGGGACATTGGTCCCTGGGATTGGCAATGCAGTCGGCGCGGCCATCGGTGGAGGGGTCGGCGTCGTGACGTCGATTGCCATGATCTTGGCAGACACGCCCTGAGAAGGCGTCGTGCCCGACATCGGTCGGGCACGACCTCTCGTTCTTGCACAGAGATGACTCATGAACCTATTTCCAGTCGCATGGCCGGTGGTTGTGGCGCTGCCTGAGCTCAAGCAACTGACCCGGCCGAAGTTCTTGGCCGTCATGAACAGAATCAGGCTGACGCCGCCTCGTTTGGATAGCGGCGCGATGGGCCGCGCCGTCGCCTTATCACTGACCGTGCCCTTCGTCGCAGTGTTCTGCCTTCCGCTGCTCTGGATGGCAAACGCCGAAATAGCGTCGATTGAGCCGACATCATTTTTGAAGTATTCGCTACCGTTGACGCTGCTCACCATCTACTTGGCGTTGTCCTGTTTTTCCTATTTGAACGCCAAGTCGACCGCAGCTGAGATTCGATCGCTCTTGGCCAGTCTCTCCTCCGGGAATTGACTAGCGTTGCCGTTTCGAACCGCTGCCGCTTTCGAGTGTTGGACAACAATTTTTCGCGGACGCGGGCCGCCGCTTTTCGGCCCGACCAAAGGAGCTGTCATGCAAGAGATTCGCAACGATGAGATCGAGCAGGTTTGCGGGGGCACGTATCAGGAAAAAAGGGACCTCCTGGACTTCCTGAATCGCTTCTTCCGTGATCATGTCCCGTTTCCGACGCCGGTTCCCCGCGAACCCAGCTGGTAAGAGGGTCCCGGGCGCGCCTCGTTTCGCACGGCCTGCGGCCAGCCGCGGACCGCGCTGGTGTCTAAAAGTGCTTGGATGCCACGTGGCTGCTCGGGAACTCATTTGTCGCGCCCTGCAAAACGCGGGACCGATCCCGACTGTTGGCCTTTCGCCAATGGCGCCATCGCACGATCTTGGGCAACTGAGGGGCCGGCCTGGTCGGCACTCGTTGTTCGCGGAACCGGCTGCCGCATTTCGGCCTGTGTTTTAAGGAGTCGTATGGAAGAGATTCAAGACGAAGAAGCCGAGCAGATCGCGGGCGGGACGTACCAGGAACTCAGAGCCCTTCAGGAGCTCCTGAATCGAATCC
>Ga0123336_10005007_pt1 | contig 10626 bp, 8 predicted proteins | sample SSSSmetaG_FD_96466 | JGI IMG/M metagenome (GOLD analysis project Ga0123336, IMG submission 96466) | Glacier valley bacterial and archeal communities from Borup Fiord, Nunavut, Canada, to study Microbial Dark Matter (Phase II) - ​SSSS metaG | ecosystem: Environmental > Aquatic > Freshwater > Ice... | reverse complement strand
CGCTGCCACCCAGGACTTTGACCCGTTGCTCAACCGCTTCGATGCCATGCAGCACACGCTAGACGCACTGCGCAACGCAGATGCAATACACGCAGCCGCAATGGTTGACGTTGCAGAGCCTGCGCCTTTTGTTACCGCGCCTGTTGTCCAGCCTGCCGCGAAAGCAGTCGCAGAGCTCATTGAGGATCCGCTTGCCGCTTCCGCAGAAGCCAAAGCCGCAACAACGACAGAGCCCCCAAAAGCTATTGGCAAAGGCCTGATTCCTGCACCGCAAACCATGGTCATGCAGCCTTTGCGCCAAGCCGCCAATGCGTCCATCCGCGTGCGTTCGCAGTTGCTGGACCGCATGGTCAACCAGGCTGGTGAGGTCATGATCACGCGCTCACGGCTGGAGGTTGAACTCAACCAGTTGCGCGGCTCGCTCGGCGACATGACCGACAATTTGAACCGCTTGCGTCAGCAATTGCGAGACATTGAGCTGCAGGCTGAAACCCAAATGCAGTCGCGTCTGGCACAGGCCAAAGAACTCCAGGCCGGGTTTGACCCCCTCGAATTTGACCGCTTTACCCGCGTGCAGGAACTCACCCGCATGATGGCTGAATCCGTCAATGACGTTGCAACGGTGCAGCGTACCTTGCAGCGCACCGTGGAGGCTACCGAGGACGATTTGATTGCCCAGGCGCGCCAGACACGCGAATTGCAACGCGACTTGCTGAAGACCCGCATGGTTGAGTTTGAAGGAATTTCTGATCGCCTGTACCGCGTGGTGCGCCAGGCCTCCAAAGACACCGGCAAGCAGGTCAAACTGGACTTGCTGGGTGGCACCATCGAGATGGATCGCGGCATGCTGGACCGCATGACGCCCGCCTTCGAGCACCTGCTGCGCAACTGCGTGGCCCACGGCATTGAAAGCCCGGCGGTTCGCAGTGCTTCTGGCAAGGATGCCGCAGGTTTGATCACCGTCGAATTACGTCAGGAAGGCAACGACGTGTCGGTGCAGTTCAGTGACGATGGCGCGGGCCTGGACCTGGCTCGCATTCGTGAAAAAGCCATCAGCTCCGGGCTTGTGCAGGCTGACCAGCCCATGGATGACCAGCAGGCCGCCAATCTGATTTTCATGCCAGGCTTTACCACCGCTGCACAGGTCACAGAACTGGCCGGGCGCGGCATCGGCATGGACGTGGTGCGTTCCGAGGTCAACAGCGTCGGTGGCCGGATCGAAACGACCAGCATTGCGGGCAAAGGCACGCAGTTCAAACTGGTCTTGCCATTGACCACGGCTGTCACGCAGGTGGTGATGATTCGCAGCGGCAAACTGGCCGTTGGTGTGCCTGCCAACGTGGTCGAGACGGTGCGCCGCACCACCGCCAAAGAACTCCAGCAGGCCTACAACACCGGTTTGCTTGATGTGGCGGGTGAGGCTGTGCCGTTCTTCTGGTCGGGTGCGTTGCTGCAGTCGTCCAGCCAAACAACTGAAGTCCAGGGCAAGACCACACCGGTCGTGATTTTCCGAAGCGCTGCCCAGCGCGTGGCCCTGCACGTGGACGAGGTGCTGGGTAACCAGGAAGTGGTGGTTAAAAACCTCGGGCCTCAACTGTCGCGTTTGCCCGGCCTGGCCGGCATGTCGGTGTTGGCGTCGGGTGCGGTGGTGCTGATTTACAACCCGGTGGCACTGGCCTCGATTTATGGTGACCAAGCCCGTGCTTTGAGCGGCGACAGCGCCGAACCGCACATGCTTGAATCTCCTGGCGGCGATGGTGTGAAAGCGGCGGCTGTGATGGTTGCTGCACCGCAAATTCCGCTCGTTATGGTGGTCGATGACTCCATCACCGTGCGCCGCGTGACGCAGCGCTTGCTCCAGCGTGAAGGTTACCGCGTGGTGCTGGCCGCTGATGGTTTGCAAGCCCTGGAGAAGTTGCAAGATGAGCTGCCTGCGGTGGTGTTGTCAGACATTGAAATGCCGCGCATGGACGGCTTTGACCTGGCGCGCAACATTCGCGGCGATGCACGTTTGAAGGACTTGCCGATTGTCATGATCACCTCACGCATTGCCGAAAAGCACCGTGAATACGCCAAAGAGTTGGGTGTTGACCACTATTTGGGCAAGCCTTACCCTGAAGAAGAGCTGATGAGTCTGGTCAAGCACTATTGCAATGTTGAAGTGGCAGCCTGATCGTTGCAAAGCTGGTTTCAGGCCGATTTTCAGTGTTTTTACGTGCTAAAAATGCCTGCAGCCCAATAGATATATGCGCGAAAAGCTATTAAAATAGTAGCGCATGTATTTGCAGTGACTCAAGATTTTTTAACTACTGCATAGCGCTGCAAGGTCAGCGCCCGTGCTTCGTCATGTTTGACGACTGGGTACGGATAGTTTTTGCCCAGTTCCACACCCGCCGCCATCAACTCCAGCGGCGCAGCCAGCCAGGGTGCGTGAATCGCCTTGTTTGGCAGTTTTGCAAGCTGCGGCAAATAGCGGCGAATGAACTTGCCTTCCGCATCAAACTTCTCGCTCTGACTGGTCGGGTTGAAGATTCTGAAGTACGGCTGCGCATCACAGCCGCTACTGGCTGCCCATTGCCAGCCGCCGTTGTTGGCCGACAAATCAAAGTCATTGAGCTGCTGCGCAAAATAGCGCTCTCCCCAGCGCCAGTCCAGCCCCAGGTCTTTTATTAAAAAGCTGGCCACCACCATTCGCAAGCGGTTGTGCATGTAGCCGGTCTGGTTGATTTGCGCCATGGCTGCGTCAACCAGCGGGTAGCCCGTGCGGCCTTCGCACCAGGCGGCAAACAAGGCCTGGGCATGCTCACCTTGCTCCCAGGCAATTTTGTCGTATTCGGCTTTGAAGGCATCGTTGGCTGCGTGTGGAAAGTTGGCCAAAATCTGCGCATAAAAGTCCCGCCAGATCAGCTCGCTCAGCCAAACCGCAGCCCCTTCGCTGCCCTTGCGTTGCTGCTCCAGGCCTCTGCTCGCCAGCTGGCGAATCGACACCGTGCCAAAGCGCAAATGCACACCCAGATAGCTCGGCCCTTTGACGGCCGGAAAGTTGCGCGTGTCGCCATAGTCATCCATTCGGGTTAAAAACTCGTCGAACAGTTTTGCGCCGCCTGCTACGCCGGTTGGAATTTTTAGGCTGCTCAGGTTGGTTGTTTCAAAACCCATCGCTTGCAGTGCAGGCACTCCTTGCTGATGCGCTGCAGGCAGCGCCGCCAAAGCATCTGCATGTTTGTCAATCTCGTAAGGCTTGAGGTAGTAAGCATCAACTTTTTTAAGCCAGGCGTTTTTATAAGGTGTGAACACGCTGTAAGGCTTGCTCGCCAGCGACAACACCTCGCTGCGTTCAAAAATCACATGGTCTTTGAAGGTGTGAAAGGCCGTACCTTGCGCCTCCAGCAGGGCTTGTACTTTGGCATCGCGCGCCAGGGCGCGCGGCTCGTAGTCGTGGTTGGTAAACACGGCGTTGGCTGACAGCTGTTTTGCCAGCGCGGGCAGGGCGTCGCTGGCCACCGCGTGCAGAACGATCAGTCCGCCATGTGGTGTTGCCCTGCTGCGCAATGCCTGGTCTAGCTCGGTGACGGATTCCCAAATGAATTCCACCCGCCGGTCCTGCTTGGGCAGGCTGTCCAAAATCTCCCGGTCAAACACAAAAACGCAGTGCACCTGCTGGCAACTTTTAAGGGCGTGGTGCAGGGCGGCATTGTCAAAAGCGCGTAAATCGCGCCTGAACCACATCAAACCGGTCGGGTATTGTTTATGCATGCTGCCGATGGTATCGAAACTGTTGTTTGAACTTACTTTTTAAGCCGTAAACCCGACTGTCGCGTAAAATCGAAAAATGAGCATGGCATCTGATCCGATCAACTTCACGCATCACTTTTTGATCGCCATGCCCGGCCTGGAAGACGAGATGTTCGCCAAAAGTGTGATCTACATGTGCGAACACTCTGAGCGCGGCGCACTTGGCCTGGTCATCAACAAGCCCAGCGACATCAATCTGAAAAAACTCTTTGAAAAAGTCGAGCTGCCCCTGCACCGTGAAGACTTGACGCAGTCACCCGTGTTTCAAGGCGGCCCAGTGCAAACCGAACGCGGTTTTGTGCTGCACGAATCCGTCATGCCGGGCAATGAGTCGATTTATGCCTCGACAATGACGATCCCTGGTGGCCTGGAGATGACGACTTCTAAAGACGTGCTGGAAGCGCTGTCAACGGGCTACGGGCCGCGCAAGGTATTTGTATCGCTCGGCTATTCGTCCTGGGGTCAGGGCCAGCTGGAATCTGAAATTTCTGACAACAGCTGGCTGACTGTAGAGGCAGACCCAGCGGTGATTTTCGATACGCCAGTAGAGCAGCGTTATGCCAAAGCATTGAAGCTGCTGGGGCTGGAGAGCTGGATGTTGTCCCCAGAGGCAGGGCATTCATGAGCATGGTGGCGACGCCATCTGTGGCCTCTGGCCTGCAAACCTTTTTAGCTTTCGATTTCGGCATCAAGCGCACTGGCGTTGCCACGGGTAACCGCCTGACCCGCACGGCCAGCCCGCAGCCCACCATCGTCGCCAACAACGAGCATCGTCTGGATGCAGTTGCCCTGCGGGTCAATGAATGGCAACCCGATGCATTGGTAGTCGGCATTCCGTTTCACCCCGACGGTGCTGCGCATGAGAATACGCTGCGTGCCCAAAAATTTTCCCGTCAGTTGCGCGCCAGGTTCTCACTGCCCGTGTTTGAAGTCGACGAGCGCTACAGCACCACCGAGGCTATTTCAACGGGCGCCAAAGACGCTGACGCCGCATCGGCCTGCATTATTCTTGAGCAGTTTTTAAGGAGCTTGACCGATGAGTAGCCTGACCCTGGACGCCGAGGCGCTGTACCGCGATTTGCTCAAGGCCATGCAGCTGTTGCTGGCCACTTATTCAAGCCCGCCGCAACTGGTGGGCATCGCGTCTGGCGGCGTTTGGCTGGCCGAGCGTTTGCAGGCCGACTTGAAGCTGCCCGGTAAAACCGGCACGCTGTCTTCCGCCATGCACCGTGATGATTTTTCAAAACGCGGCTTGGCATCCAGCAGCCAGACGCAATTGCCGTTTGACGTAAACGGCGCGCACTTGGTCGTGGTTGATGACGTGCTGTACACCGGTCGCACTTTGCGCGCGGTCATCAACGAGCTGTTTGACTATGGCCGCCCGGCCAGCGTCAAGCTGGTGGTTCTGGTAGACCGGGGTGGCCGTGAATTACCCGTGCAGCCTGACCTGGCCATGGCGCGCGTCGCATTGCCCGCCACGCAAAGCCTGGCGCTGGCACGGCTAGCCAACGGCAGTTTCAGTTTTGAAGTGCAAGACAGATAAATCGAACAACAAGGAGAAAAACGTGCTGTACAAGCGAAACCCGCAGCTGAATAAAAACGGCGAGTTGATTCATTTACTGTCGACCGAAGGTTTGCCCAAAGCGACTTTGACGCAGATCTTGGACACTGCTGCCAACTTTGTGTCGGTCAGTGACCGCGAGGTAAAAAAAGTCCCGCTGCTGCGCGGTAAAAGTGTTTTTAATTTGTTTTTTGAAAACTCCACCCGCACCCGCACAACGTTTGACATTGCGGCCACGCGCTTGTCGGCGGACGTGATCACCCTTGATATCGCCCGCTCGTCGGCCACCAAAGGCGAATCACTGCTGGACACCATCGCCAATTTAAGCGCGATGGCAGCTGATATTTTTGTCGTGCGCCACAGCGAATCAGGCGCGCCGTATCTGATTGCCCAGCATGTTGCGCCGCATGTGCACGTCATCAATGCAGGCGACGGCAGGCATGCCCACCCTACGCAGGGGCTGCTGGACATGTACACCATCCGGCATTACAAAAAAGACTTCACCAACCTGACGGTAGCTATTGTGGGCGATGTGCTGCATTCGCGGGTGGCGCGGTCTGACATTCACGCGCTGACCACACTCGGCTGCCCCGAAGTGCGTGTGGTAGGCCCTAAAACGCTGGTACCGAGCGACATGGCACAAATGGGTGTACGGGTCTGCAACACGCTGGAAGAAGGCATTAAAGGCGCTGACGTCATCATCATGCTGCGACTGCAAAACGAGCGCATGACGGGCGCGCTGCTGCCGTCTAGTCAAGAGTTTTTCAAAAGCTTCGGCTTGACGCCCGAGAAGTTAAAACTCGCCAAACCCGATGCCATCGTCATGCACCCTGGGCCGATCAACAGGGGTGTGGAGATTGACTCGGCGGTGGTCGATGGTGCGCAAAGCGTTATCTTGCCGCAGGTCACCTTTGGCATTGCGGTGCGCATGGCGGTGATGAGTATTGTGGCGGGTAATGAAACATGAAAATACTGATTAAAAACGGCCGCGTGATTGATCCGGCATCAAAATTCGATACGGTGTGCGACGTAGCAGTTGCAGGTGGCCGCATTGTTTCAATAGGTCAAGTTGTTTCTGATTTTGTAGCAAACAAAGTGATCGATGCGACTGGCTGCATCGTCTGCCCCGGTTTGATTGATTTGTCTGCCCGCCTGCGAGAGCCGGGTTATGAGCATGAAGGTATGCTGGAGAGCGAGCTGGCCGCAGCCGTGGCTGGCGGCGTCACCAGCCTGGTGTGCCCGCCCGATACTGACCCCGTGCTCGACGAACCCGGATTGGTAGAGATGCTGAAATTCCGCGCTGAAAAACTGCACCAGTCTCGCGTCTTTCCTTTGGGTGCGTTAACGCGCGGCCTGCACGGCGAAGCGCTGACGGAGATGGTTGAACTCACCGAGTCAGGCTGCGTGGGTTTCAGCCAGGCTGAAGTGCCGATGGCCAACACCCAGGTGCTGATGCGCGCCATGCAGTACGCCGCCACCTTTGGCTACAGCGTGTGGCTGCGCCCGCAGGAGTTGTATTTAGGTAAAGGCGTAGCCGCCAGCGGCGCATTGGCCACGCGGCTGGGCCTGGGCGGCGTGCCGGTTGCTGCTGAAACCATAGCACTGCACACGATTTTTGAGCTGATGCGTTCTACCGGCGCGCGGGTACACATTTGCCGCATCAGCAGCGCAGCGGGTGTGGCGCTGGTGGCGCAGGCCAAAGCGGAAGGCTTAAACGTGACCTGTGATGTCAGCATCAACAACCTGCACTTAACCGACGCAGACATTGGCTACTTTGATAGCCGCATGCGGCTTGAGCCGCCTCTGCGCCAGCAGCGCGACCGTGATGCGTTGCGGCTGGGCTTGCTAGACGGCACCATTGACGCGCTGGTTTCTGACCACACGCCTGTTGATGAAGATGCCAAAACACTGCCCTTTGCTGAAGCTGAGCCCGGCGCGACTGGGTTAGAGCTGCTGTTGTCATTGGCCTTGAAATGGAGCGCTGAAAATGGCAAAGACAGCTTGATGCGCACACTGCAAGTACTGACCAGCGCACCGGCCAGCGTGCTGGGTACCGCGCTCGGTACGTTGGCAAGCAGCGCGGGCCAGCTCGTCAAAGGCGGCGTGGCGGATGTGTGTGTGTTTGACCGCGGCGCTGAATGGACACCCGAGCCAGCAGCCTTGCGAAGCCAAAGCAAGCACACGCCGTTCTCAAGCCACCATTTGCAGGGCAGGGTGCATTACACGCTGGTCGGTGGGCACGTCGCTTTTCAATCAAAGGCTGACGCTTGAAGAACCTCAGCGCGGTCTTCAAACTGGCACGTGCGCTGCTGCACATTCTTGTTGGGTTTGTCATCATCTTGCTGGTGTTCCCGCGCATTGGGCCAGAGCAGCGCCAGCTGCGCACCCAGGTCTGGTCCCTCGGTATGCTGCGGCGCATCGGCATTCAGTTGATTGTCAAAGGCAACCCCGCGCTCAATGGCCCATTGCTGCTGGTGGCCAACCACATGTCGTGGCTGGACATCACGGCGCTGCACGCAGCCCGGTTCTGCCGCTTCGTGTCCAAGGCAGACATCAAGAAATGGCCTTTCATTGGCACGCTGGCCGGCGGCATTGGCACGTTGTTCATCACCCGTGAATCCCGCCGCGACGCCATGCGCGTGGTGCACAGCATGACGGCCAGTTTGCAGGCGGGTGATGTGCTGGGTATCTTCCCCGAAGGCACAACAACCGATGGCTCAGGCTTGCTGCCGTTTCATGCCAACCTGTTTCAAGCCGCCATTGCCGCCAACGCACCCATCCAGCCCGTGGCCTTGCAGTTCATCAACACCACCACCGGCCAGCGCAGCACAGCGCCTTGCTATGTGGGGGACGACACACTACCCGAGTCGGTATGGCGAACGTTGACAGCACTGAACATCGCTGTGGTGATTACTTTTGGCGAGCCTCAATTTGCCGAGGGGCGTGACAGGCGGGCTTGGGCGAAGGACATGCAGGAACAGGTTGAGGCGTTGCGGTAATTGGATTGCCTTCTTCCCCCGCAATGGATGGGAATTGAAGGCCTACTTAGACCTCTAGCCCAATAAAAATAAGCTTTAGCAGCTACTTAATTCATAGCGTCCAGATTAATTCGTGACATCTTCACGCGGGAAGGTCACCACATGGTCCACTTCTGCCCGTATGCCAATCCATTCGCCCAGCGCATGGTCGTGGTGTGATGGCACATGCGCCACCAGCGCCTCCCCTGTAGCCAGCCGCAGCGTGTATAAAAATTCGGAGCCTCTGAACGCCTTGCGCACGATTTGCGCTTTGACGGGTGCGTTGTCGTCATGCACGATGTCGTCGGCGCGAAGCAGCACGTCGCACATGCCGCCTTCGTACGCACTGGGGACGGGGCATTCCTGCAAATCGGTCAAATCGCCCAGCGCGGTGCTGACCACCACGCCGCCTTTGCGCTCCTTAATATGTGCCGGCGCAAACACGCCATGACCAATAAAGTCGGCTACAAAACGCGTAGCGGGGCGGTGATACAGCGCATAGGCGTTGTCCCACTGGTGCAGCTTGCCGTGCTGCATCACGCCAATCCTGTCGCCGATGGCAAAGGCTTCCAGCTGGTCATGGGTGACGAACAGCGCCGTGGCACCTGCAGCCTTCAAAATACCCCGCACCTCATGGGCCAGCCGTTCACGCAGGTCCACATCCAGGTTCGAAAACGGCTCGTCCAGCAACAGCAAGCGGGGGCTGGGTGCCAGCGCCCGGGCCAGTGCCACACGCTGCTGCTGGCCGCCTGACAGCTCATGCGGGAAGCGCTTGCTGGCAGTGGGCATGCCGACCAGCTCCAGCACCTCAGCCACGCGCTGAGTACGCTCTTTTGGCGGCAGGCCCGTAATGCCAAACGCCACGTTGCGCGCCACGTCCAGATGTGGGAAGAGTGCGTAGTCCTGAAATACCATGCCCATGTGGCGTTGCTCGGCGGGCACATGCACGTCGGAGCTGCTGATGACTTGTGGACCCAATGTAATGCTGCCGCCATGTGCAGACTCGAGGCCGGCCACGGCCCGCAGCAGCGTTGTTTTACCGCAGCCTGATGGCCCAATCAGCACGCCGATCTCGCCTGCCTGCAGCGTGAACGACACGCCATCCACCGCCGCGTTGGCGCTGCCTGGGTAATGCACAGCGAGATTAGAAATTTGCAAAAACATATACAAATATTGTAGATGCTTACAATTCTCATTTGCATTTTGCTTGGCCCTGCAGTCTGAGCTTTCAATCAGGTGCGCATGCGTCGATTTTCATTTTTCTCTTTGGTATTGCTTCTGCTGGTCGCCGCACTCATGCTCCCTGTGCTTAGCGTGGCCATGTCATGGCTGCAAATTGACAGCACCGCCAGCGCCATCCTGCGCGAGATGGCGCAAACCGTATTGCCTGACTATGCCTTGACCTCGTTGCTCTTGTGCGTCAGCGTGGCGATTGGCGTGGCAGGGGTTGGCATGCTGACTGCCAGCGCGGTCACACTGTTTGACTTTCCAGGTCGGCGAATTTTTGAATGGGCGCTGCTGCTTCCGCTGGCCATGCCGGCGTATGTGGTGGCGTATGCGTACACCGACTTTTTGCAATACGCCGGGCCCCTGCAAACATGGCTGCGTGAATCGTTTGGACTGCAGGGCAGGCTGCTGCCGGAGGTGCGCAGCTTGCAAGGTGCAGTGCTGGTATTTACGGTGGCGCTGTACCCTTATGTGTATTTGCTGGCGCGCGCTGCGCTGGCTGAGCGTGCCGTGCATTTGATGGAGGCTGCGCGGCTGCTGGGCGCACCCTTGTCGCGGCGTATTCGCGCCGTTGCTTTGCCGCTGGCCCGACCCGCCGTCGCAGCAGGCGTTGCACTGGCCCTGATGGAAACACTGGCCGACTACGGCGTGGCCAGTTACTTTGGCATTCAGACGTTTACCGCCGGCATTTACCAAGCCTGGCTGGCGATGGACAACCGCATTGCCGCCGCGCAGCTTGCTACCGTGCTGCTGCTCGTGGTGGCTGTGCTTTTAAAGCTGGAACATGCTGCGCAAAAGCGCATGCGCTTTGTCAGTAGCCGGGGTGGTGCATCGAACGCGGCCGATGCTGTACCTACGCCATTGCAAGGCAAGCGCGCGGTGGCTGTGTGGCTGATCTGCGCCGTGCCGATTGCGCTGGGCTTTGTGCTGCCGGTGCTCTTCATGCTGCGCCCCCTGGTCAATGGCTGGGGCACGCTGCCATGGGCGCAATTTGGCGGCTGGGCGCTTAGCAGCGTGTCTCTGGCG
>Ga0123336_10005006_pt1 | contig 10626 bp, 6 predicted proteins | sample SSSSmetaG_FD_96466 | JGI IMG/M metagenome (GOLD analysis project Ga0123336, IMG submission 96466) | Glacier valley bacterial and archeal communities from Borup Fiord, Nunavut, Canada, to study Microbial Dark Matter (Phase II) - ​SSSS metaG | ecosystem: Environmental > Aquatic > Freshwater > Ice... | reverse complement strand
TATTTTATTAAGGATGAAGAGGAATTTAACGAATGTACCTTTTCAAATGGTATTATTGAAGAACAAAAAGCAAGAAATGTTATTTTTAGGGATGTTATTTTTAAAAACATGGTGTTTTCAGATGTTGACTTAGGTAGCGTACAATTTATACATGTTCAATTCGAGCATTGTGACCTCTCTAATATCAATTTAGATGAAGCTATTATTCATCATACAAGTTTTTCACACTGCAAACTTATAGGAATCCATCTAACTGAAAATTCTATGCAAGATGTCGTATTTAATCAATGTAACTGCGACTATGCCGTTTTCGGTGGAAGCACTTTGAAAGAGACAAGCTTTATAGAGTGCAAGATGAATTTCGGTAGCTTGGCACTTTGTAAGTTTAATAAGGTTAAATTTAAAAGGTGTGAATTACAAGGTACAGAAATGGCTGGGACGCAGCTTAAAGGAATAGATTTTACAACTTGTATTATAGATGGTATTTCTATCAAACTTGAAAACTTAAAGGGAATTATTTTGACACCCCTGCAAGCCTTAGAATTTAGTAAGCTGCTAGGAATTATCATAAAAGACACGCAATGATTGCTAAAATGACTGATACACTATAGAATAGAAGAGACTATTTAGTTATACAAATAAAAAACAATAAGATGAGGTAATATATGGACACTAATAATTTCGAGAAATACAAACTGGGTGAAGAATTACTTAAATCCCTTTCTATCTTAAAGTATAAAAAACCGACTAAGGTTCAGGATGTGGTTATACCTACAGTCCTTGAGAGTAAAGATATAGTTGTAAAATCTAAGACAGGAAGCGGTAAGACAGCAGCTTTTGCCATCCCTATTTGTGAAAAGATAGATTGGGAAGAAAATAGACCGCAAGCCCTAGTATTAACGCCAACGAGAGAACTTGCAATGCAGGTAAGAGAAGATTTTTTTAATATAGGAAGATTTAAGAGACTTAAAATAGTATCGGTGTATGGTAAACACTCATTCACCACGCAGCAAAAAGACTTAAAACAAAAAACGCATATTGTAGTAGGCACTCCAGGAAGGGTCTTAGACCATTTAGAAAGAGGTACTCTTGTACTGGATGCAATCACGCATCTTGTAATAGATGAAGCGGATGAGATGCTTAATATGGGGTTTATAGAACAGGTCGAAAATATTATAAAGGCAATACCTAAAGAGCGTGTTACAATGCTTTTCTCAGCAACCTTACCAGAACACATAGAAAAGCTTTCTAAAAAGTACATGAGAGAGCCTATTTATATAACCATTGACCAAGAAGAGAAAGCATCGGAAAAAATAGAACACGTCCTCTATGAGGTAAAACAAATATTAAAACAACAAGCGCTTATAAACATCACCACCACTGAGAACGCAGATAGTTGTATTATTTTTTGTAATACCAAGCAAGAAGTAGATGATTTGTATGAAAAAATGAAAAGTCTTAGCTATGCCTGTGAAAGAATTCATGGCGGACTCGAACAAGAAGACCGCACAAGTATTATGGCTGACTTTAAAAGAGGTTATTTTCGCTATCTTATAGCAACGGATGTAGCTGCAAGAGGCATAGATATAGAAAATATATCGCTTGTTATTAACTATGACATTCCACAAAATAAAGAAAGCTATGTTCATAGAACCGGAAGGACAGGCCGTGCAGGAAAGACAGGGAAAGCTATCACTTTCGTAACACCTTATGAAGATAGGTACCTCGCAGATATAGAAGATTATATAGGATTCAAAGTGCCTATTAAGCAACTTCCGTCAGATGATATGGTAATAGAAGCTACACCTGCCTTCGAAGAAAAAATGAGGGTAAAAGCCAAGCTTAAAGAAGATAAAGGTATGGGGTTAAATGAAGAAATTATCAAACTGCATATTGCCTCTGGCAAAAAGAGTAAGATGAGACCCGTAGACATAGTGGGCACACTTAGTAACCTTGAGGGAATGACAGCAGATGATATTGGCATTATTAGCGTACAAGATGTATCTACCTTTGTAGAAATATTAAATAATAAGGGAGATATGGTTTTTGAAATGCTGCAAACAACGCCGATTAAAGGAAGACTCCGAAGGGTAAGTAAAGCAAATCAATAAAAATTTTAATTTATAGTTAAATTATATTAAGAATTATAGTATAATAGATAGATGTACGGGTGAAAATTGATTTTCGCCGTACACTATCAATTTCATATGGAGAAGTATCGAAGTGGTTATAACGGCCTCGACTCGAAATCGAGTTATCCAGAAATGGGTACGTGGGTTCGAATCCCACCTTCTCTGTTACTTAGTGAAAAGCTGTCAATCATTTTGAGGTTGACAGTTTTTTCATTCATTTATTGAAAGAATCAAATAAAGTTTATAAGAATGAAAAAAAAAGTTTGATAAAAGACGCAAATAGTCATATAATAGTGAGAGTGAAATCATTTGCGGGTGTGGTATAATGGCAGAACATCAGCTTCCCAAGCTGAGGGCGTGGGTTCGATTCCCATCATCCGCTGTATTTTGATGAGTTGTCGCCAAGCGGTAAGGCACTGGACTCTGACTCCAGCATTCCGAAGGTTCGAATCCTTCCAGCTCAGTAGTAAAGAGTAATAGCGTTTAATGATTTGGAATGATCTATAAAGAGGTAAGCAAAAGATGTAAGTCATCTTTTGCTTACCTCTTTTGTATTAAATTTTTCGGAAATAAGGCCATTGGCATGAAAAATATAAGTATTTGTGCTTTTGGCACACAAGATAATGACTTATGAGACTATTATCTTAAGGGTGATATCAGTAATATATAATATAAAGGATTTAATATTGAGTAGGAAGAAGAATGCCTGCTGAAAATAAATATGTGTTCCAAAAAAGTATTTGAGTCTTTAGATGAAATAAGTGCAAGAAATATAAAAATTTTAAAAGTATTTAGTAAGAGGATTGAAATGTTATTTAAATCTAAAATAAAAGATTATAGCATCCAACTGGACGGTTTGAGAATTGAAACTAAAAACATGCTGGGGCAAATGCAGAGCGGGAATTTTGAAATCCGAGGGGATGATCAGAATATTCATCATGATTCTGCAGAAGTTATAAAGGATATTAATATGATGATTGAATTGATGAAGGATTCGATGGAGTATATAATTACTCGTTTTGAATTAGTGAATAAAACAACTAATGTAGGTTTGTGGGATATGGATGTTATTGCGGGTGATCCGGTTAATCCTAATAACAAATTTACATGGACAGATGAATTTCGCCATATGCTCGGATATTCAAATGAAAATGACTTCCCTAATGTTCTAAGTAGTTGGGGATCTAGACTTCATCCAGATGATTATGACCGGGTTATGGAAGATTTTGGAAATCATTTATTAGACTATTCCGGGAGGACTCCCTATAGTTTAGATTATCGCTTGAAATTAAAGAATGGGAACTATGAATGGTTTCACGCAGAAGGGGAGACTATTCGTGATCATAAGGGCGTTCCGTTATGTGTAGCAGGTTCCATAAAAAACATCACAAATGAAAAGATGAAGGAGCACGTAGAAATTGAACTTGCAAAAAACATCGAGGACTTCTCATACATAATGGGGCAAATGGTTGAAAGCATTGAAAGTATTACTGTAACAGCTCAGGAATTGGCTTCAGACCAGGAAAATACTATGAAAGCAGCACAAGAAATGAAAGTTAATGCAAATGAGACAAAAAAAATTACTGACTTCATTAAAAATTTAGCCGACCAGACTAATCTATTAGGCTTAAATGCAACTATTGAAGCTGCGCATAGTGGTAAAGAGGGAAATGGATTTCATGTGGTAGCAGTTGAAATTCGAAAATTATCCATTAGCAGTGTTGATGCAGTCGATCAGATTGAGAATAGTCTTGATGCAATAAATGGATCGATTGATGATATATTCCAGAATATTAAAAAAACGGATGCTATCATTCAGACACAGGCCGCCACTACAGAGGAAGTAAGCGCCCTTGTAGAAGAAATTAAGAAAATGGCTGAGGAATTATTTACACTTGCTAAGAAAATGAAGTAATGATTGAACAGGGTGTTAGAAGTAAAGGACTTGCATTTTAAATATTAAGGGGAGATTTTAATGAAAAGTATTAAAACAAAGATGATAATTTTTATAGGAACGTTGTTACTATTTATATGTGCGGGCTCTGGGATTGGATCATATATGGATTCCACTGATGCAATTAAGTCACAGACGGACCAAGCCTTAACTGAATTAGCGCATCAAGGAGCAGATGTCGTATCTGAGAGAATAAAAGCTACATGGAGCACTCTTGAAGCAGTGGCAGTACAAGAGGAGTTTACAGAACTAGATAGTACATGGGAAGACAAAAAAGAAATTTTAAATAGAGAATTAGAAAGAAATGGGTATATTTCAATGCTATTAGTCGATAAAAATGGTTTAGCCAAAACATCTCTAGATAAAAACATTGATATTAAAGACAGGGAGTACCTCCAGAAAGCACTTGCGGGAACCAGAAGTGTTTCAAATCCTATCATAAGCAGAGATGATGGTTCAATGATTGTCGCTTTTGCAGTGCCTATAAAAAGAGATGGGCAAGTAGTAGGCGTACTTGCTACCTTTAGAGATGCGACGAATTTAACCCAAATTACGGATGATATAACCTACGGAAAATCAGGCAAAGCGTTCATGATTGATAAACAAGGCATCACAGTGGCACATAGCAATATGGAATTAGTTAAAAATGGTGATAATGATTTAGAAAATGTTAAAAATGATCCTAGCCTTGAATCTCTAGTAGTTTTAGAAAAGCTGATGATGGAGGGTAAGAGTGGGGTAGGAGAATACAAATATAATGGGATTATAAAGTATCTAGGTTATGCGCCAGTGGAGGGAACCAGTTGGTCCCTGGCAATAGCAGCTCCAGAGAGTGAAGTCTTATCCAGCCTAGATAAGATGAAGCACTCGAGTATTATTGCAGCTATCATATTTCTCCTTGTAGGCATGGGGATTACTTATTTGATAGCAACGCGCATAGCAACACCAATAAAATTAGCGGCAGATCATATGATGGTCATAGCTACAGGTAATTTCACCCAAGAGGTTCCAGGACAATTTATGAATTTCAAGGACGAAATAGGCGTCTTGGCAAGAGCAATAAATGCGATGCAGAAATCCGTAGAAGAAGTTGTTCAAGGTGTAATAACTGAATCTCAAAGGGTTGCAGAGTCAGTTAAGTCGACCAAGTACTATATGACTGAGCTAACCGCACAGATTGAGGACGTATCATCCACCACGGAAGAGTTAGCTGCTGGAATGCAAGAGACCGCTGCGTCATCAGAAGAAATGAATGCAACAGCAACAGAGATTGATCATGCAGTTGAAACAATCGCAGTAAAGGCTCAGCAGGGTGCAGTTTCAGCTGGTGAAATTAGTATAAGGGCAAAAGAGCTTAAGCAAAATGTAGTTATATCTCAAACAAGTGCAAATAAGGTTTATGCAGGCACTCAAGAAAAGCTTAAAAATGCTATAGAACAGTCCAAAGCAGTAGATCAAATAATTGTTTTATCAGATACTATCTTGCAGATTACAGCACAAACCAACCTTCTGGCTCTAAATGCAGCGATAGAAGCAGCGAGAGCAGGGGAAGCAGGAAGAGGATTCGCAGTTGTTGCGGACGAAATAAGAAAACTTGCAGAAAGTTCAAAAAATGCCGCCATTGGTATTCAAGAAGTGACAAAGACTGTGGTAACATCTGTGACCAATCTTTCAACCAGTTCACAAGATGTATTAAATTTTATAGATAAACAGGTGTTAAAGGATTATCATACCTTTGTTGAAATAGGTGAACAATATAATAAAGACGCTGAATTTGTTGATGAACTCGTAACTGATTTCAGTGCAACCGCTGAGCAGCTATCTGCGTCTACTCAAGATATGATAAAGACAATAGGTGAAGTTGTGTCAGCAACCAATGATGGAGCTGAGGGAACAACCAATATTGCACATAAGACAATGACCGTTGTAGAAAAAGTGGACGAAGTCATGAAGCAAGCAGATATCTCCAAGGAAAGCTCGGATACTCTGATAAAACTGGTGGAAAAGTTTAAGTTGCATTAGACAAGATTGTTTTTAATAGCATACACGGCAAGTTGCGTACGATGTTTTAATTGAAGCTTTGAAATAATTTCTGTAATAGTATTTTTAACGGTTCCTTCTGCTATAAATAGCGAAGCGCCTATTTCTTTATTATCTTGCCCCTCAACAATCATTTGAATAATTTTAATTTCTCTTTCCGAAAGTGAAACTTTTATACCTTCAATGTTGAGTACTGTACCTTGTATCGTGTGCGTAGATTTATTCATATTAAGTGAATACGTATTTAAAAAATTCCTATGTATGATACTTAGACCTAAAGAAGTACTTTTTATAGAAATGATTAACTCTTCTGTTCCTATATCCTTCAAAATATAGCCATCGGCCCCATAGTTAATTGCTTCAGCAACATCTGACTCATCATTTGAAGCTGTGAGAATTAATATTTTGATAGAAGGATATTTTGATTTTATAAGTTTTGTAGATTCTAGGCCATCGCAAACAGGCATGGAAACATCCATCAAGATGATATCAGGATTAACTTCACCACAAAGTTCATAAGCCTCAAGGCCATTAACGGCCGTGGCTACAACTTTCATATCACTATTGTTTTCTATGATATGTTTAAAACTTTCTCTTAAAAGTTTTTGATCATCCACAATCATAATACGTATCATTAAAATAACCTCGCTTTAGTAAAACAAATTTAGACAAATTATGTTTACATATAGATAAATTATAGCATTTTTGAAGAATTAAGACAATCTATAAACACTATAAATGCTATTTGCATTCCAAATTTAAAAACAATATGCTTTTGGCATAAATAAAGTGACTTATAGGACTATATGCATCTTTAAAATAAAGATACAATAAATCTTATAAGGATGAATCAATATCTTTTAATAGTTTAAAGACCTTCTCTAAGAAATCTGGAACATTAATTGGTTTTACAATATAATCCTTAAAGCCAAGGGCAAGTCCCTTCTTTATATCTCTTGACATAGCATTTGCACTTACAGCTATTACTGGGATATTAGAAGTTTCTTCATATGCCTTAAGGCGAGTAAAAACCTCATAACCATCTATTCCAGGGAGATTAATATCTAAAAGAATAAGATCAGGTTTGTGAGCTCTTGCCAAATCGATACTTAACTCTCCAGAAGAGGCAGAGAATAATGTGACAGTTTTGATAGGAGCTAAAATACGTTCAACAAGTTTCAAATTTGCAGGATTATCTTCAACGTATAGTATTTTATGAATGGTAGAATCTTCAGAGTAGCTGCTCTTGTGAGACGCAATGGAATGAGGGTCAAAAAGCATGTAATCTACATCCTCACAAGGTAATTCAACTGAGAAATCGCTGCCTATACCAGTCGTACTTTTTACGCTTATTGTTCCACCCATTAATTCAACCAGTTGTTTAGCTACGCCTAAGCCTATACCGGTACCTTCTATCATAGTTTTTTTAGCATTTAGTCTATGAAAAGGCTTGAAAATTTCAGCTAAATCACTTTTAGATAGACCATAACCTGTATCTATCACACTGAACCTAATGGTATTTTGTACTTTTTCATAATAAAACAATACTGTGCCGTTTTCCTTATTATATTTCACTGCATTAGACAACAAATTAAGTAATACTTGCTTGATGCGGGTGCGGTCAGCAGAAACAAAATCATTTACATTATTTATAGGACGCGTTATAAGCTCAATTTTATATTGAGTAGCTAAAGGCTTTATTAAAGCAAGCGTCTCTTCCATTATCAGTTGTATTTGCACAGGTTCAATGGAAAGGGTTAGCTTACCAGACTCTATTTTAGCTAAATCAAGAACTTCGTTGATTAACTGTAGTAAATGATTACCTGCTTTTAAAATCTCTTTAACAGATTGAGCTTGAGATTCATTTAAAGGAGCTTCGGGGTCTAATTCTAATAGTTGAGAAAACCCTAAAATAGCATTGAGAGGTGTTCGAAGTTCATGACTCATACTGGATAAAAACTGTGACTTAGCATTACTAGCTTTTTCGGCTTCTTCTTTGGCGGCGATAAGAGATTGTTCCATTTCTTTGCTTTTTGTTATATCACGCGCAGATACTACTACACTTTCAGAATTATTAGCGATGCAGGATATGCGAGCCTGGAACCATCTAAAGCCTTTATTTGTTTCAAGTAAATATTCAAGAGTATCAGGCTGGCCTGTACTAATAACCTTCTTAATTTTCTCAGAAGATATTGCAGCCGTATTTTTATCAAAGATGTCTTGAATAGAAGTAAAAGTATTTTTAATATAATCCTTAGCAAGGTTATCTTCATGATTTGACCATATGTGGGTAACCACATTGTCTTTATTAATTTCTAGGATTATATCATCAATAGAATTAACCAGGGCCTGTAAATTAGCTTCTCGTTTCTCTAATTGATCTTGGGTAGCTAATAAGGTATCGCGGGCATCCCCCAACTGTATTCCCATACTTACAAGATAAAAAGCAGTATCTTTTAATTCACTAACGTGAAACTGAGGTTCATTTTGATAGTAGTCTCCGAGGCCAATTTGATGAACTATATTATTAATTTCAAGTAGTGGAGAAGATATAGTAGAACTCATTTTACGAGCGGTTTTATAAAGAATAAGGAAAAAGATACAATAGAAAAAAATGAGTCCGGTAATCATAAAAGATCCAATCCGAAACAGATTGTAGCTCATGGTATTGATCTTACTATAAATGTTTTTTTCAGGAACAATGATAAGAAGCTTCCAACCGGTATCAAGGACAGTAGCCCAAGAGACAACACGAGAATCATCATTAAGTACAAAATTTGAAAAACCACTTGGTTTACTTAGCACTAGGTGGGCTAAATCATTAAGATTTTTCCTTTTATATAAATTAAAATCATCAGGTTTAAAGGTATCTTTTAAAATAGCCTCATTATAATCATGGTCAGTCAGTTCGTTTAATCCCCAATCTTTCTGACCATTTTTAGGAAGTGCAAGGATCGTTCCATCTTTACTCACTAATAAACCGTAACCATCCCAAGGAATTTCCATTTTCAGGATTTCACTGGCAATGGTACTAATAGTAACGTCAATGCCTACGACGCCTTCAAGAAAATTTCCATTATAAACAAGGCCAATGGCTGAAGCCATCCAGCCATGTCCCGCAGGATCAAGGTAAGCATCTGTCCATTTGATCTTTTTCTCAGGATTATGTAGGGCATCGGCTTCATAATAAAAGTTATAAGTTGGAATATCCATTAACGGTGCATATTGTGAGATGACATCAAAATAAGGATAGATGATATTTAAGGAATCAAAGGTATTCAGATAAAGAGAAGCAGCTAATGGATAAGATTTTTGAATATCTTTCATAAGATTTTGCAGAGCAAGAACTTTTTCTACTTTTTTTCTCTGATTTTCCTTTATGGGAACAATACCGCTATAAAATATAGCTGCTCCGCCTTCTTTTTTATCTGATGTTGTATAGTAGACTCCTTCAGGTGAGTAAGTAAGCCTGCCAGCATCTTCAGGGCTTATGGCAGCAGGTGTAATAAGGGCCTTAGACATTTGCTGACGATAGAGCTCAGTAGCACTCGTTATACCTCTTATTTTTTGCTGAATGACATCAGTTTCTTGGGCTGCTATCTGACGAAGTTCTTGTTTAGATTCTTCTTTTAGAAAGTTAATTGTTTCTCTTTGGGACCAGTTATTAGCGAAAAAATAAATCCCTACAAAAACTAATTCAACGACGATAAGAGGAATGAGAGCTGTACGCAAATAAGATATCCAAATCCATTTGAATAATGAGATAGAATCATCTTTATTTTTAATTTTCATATAAACACCTTTTTATTTTTAATAGTGCTTCTGAAAAGTTAAAAGGCTTAGTGATAAAGTCTTTTGCACCATGTTGCAAAGCTTTTTCATAATATACTTTATCATTTTCTGCGGAAATCATAATAATAGGAATAGTATGTATATTTATCGCGTGCAGCGCGTTAATAACTTCAAATCCATCAAGGTAAGGCATTCTAAAATCTAGGAGCAATAAGTCAGGAATATATGTTTTACATAATTCTACAGTATCTCTAGCATCTGTAGAAGTTCTTATATCATTATAACCATTTATTTTCAACATTTTTTCAAGAAGTAGGACGTTAGAGGCGTTATCATCAATAATCAATATTTTATATATAACCTCTTTTTTAATAGCATTAGTTTCGGGCATTATCATAATTAAAAGCCTCCTTATTGATCTGTGACAGACAGTATTTGTTATTAATTGTTTTTATTCTACAGTGATATACATAATATAACATATTTTATCAAAAAAATTAATCTAATTTTGATAAAAACTTAACTATTAACGAAAAATATATAGAATATAATAAAAGGTGAGAATTAAATGAATGAGTTAGATAAAATATTTGTCTGTATAAAAACAAGTGTACAAACTTTAGAGTTATATTATAATGAAACGAGAGAATGATTAGTACTATTTGAAGGATGCAATATCAAATTTAATAAAAGGTATTGAAAAGGGAG
>Ga0123336_10005003_pt1 | contig 10629 bp, 10 predicted proteins | sample SSSSmetaG_FD_96466 | JGI IMG/M metagenome (GOLD analysis project Ga0123336, IMG submission 96466) | Glacier valley bacterial and archeal communities from Borup Fiord, Nunavut, Canada, to study Microbial Dark Matter (Phase II) - ​SSSS metaG | ecosystem: Environmental > Aquatic > Freshwater > Ice... | reverse complement strand
AGCCACTGAGCGGGCGGGAGCGGGAAGTGCTGCGGCTGCTCCGCACCGAATTGAGCGGCCCGGAAATGGCCCAGGCCCTCATGGTGTCCCTGTTCACCCTGCGGACGCACACCAATAACATTTACCGCAAGCTCGGAATGAACAACCGCCGGGCGGCCGTGCGCCGGGCAGAGGAACTCGACTTGTTCTAACACACCCGCCAACAGCACACGCCGCCCCGGCAGGTTGGTCGTACCACCTGCCGGGGCTTTTTCTGGCCCGCGTCGCAGGCCAGCGAATAAATCAACACATCATTCAACACATCTGTTGATGCGGTCTCATTACATTGGGTTGTATGCTCTAGGGGAAGGCAAGCAGCACGGCCACCACAAGGAGCTTCAGCCACATGAGGAAGGGGGCGGGAGGCGCAGCATGAGTGAAACAGACACAGCACCAGCGGATCCGGACGCGCCGAGACGTTATGCCATTCGCATCCAGGGCCACCTGGAGGACCGATGGGTCGCTCGGTTTGCGGGTCTAACCCTGACGCGGGAAGACAACGGCGACACCCTGTTAACGGGCCCGGTGGTCGATCAGGCCGCGTTGCATGGCGTGCTGAGAAAAGTGCGTGATTTAGGTATGCCCTTAATCGCGGTCACCCAGGTCCGCCCCGGCCAGGCCGGTGCGGCAGCCGAGGCCAACGGCTTCGTCTAGCAGCTTAGGAAGGAGATCGGCTCTTGATGAATGTCTAGCGTGTTTCAGGACCCAAGATCAGCAGCGGCGACCACCGTCCTAGGCAAGGTCAGGGGCCAGAAACTTAGCCCTGCCAGAACTAGTCAGACATAACAAAGACGATGACTACCGATGCAAGATCACCACAGTAAAAGGAGACAACCACATGAATACCAACCGCGAGACCGCAGTCAGTAAGGAGAGCAACATGAAGATGACATCCTCGGACCTCATCCGTTGGGCCGGTTTAGCCGCGATGGGGGCCGGGCTCCTGTTCGTGTTCATTCAGACGATCCATCCCCCTGAAATTCTGTCGTCCGTCACCACCGCCCGCTGGGCCATCGTCCACTACTTGAGCATCGCCATGTGCCTCTTCGGCCTGCTCGGCATGGCCGGGCTCTACGCCCGGCAAGTGGAAGCGGTCGGTTGGCTGGGTCTGACCGGCTATCTCCTGTTTAGCCTCTTCCTGGCGCTCACGCTGGCCTTTGTCTTCGCCGAAGCCTTGATCGTGCCGCTGTTGGGGACGGCGGCACCGAAGTTTGTGGAGGGCTTCGTGGGGATCGACAGTGGGCACGCCAGCGAAATTAATCTCGGTGCCCTCCCCATGGTATATGAGCTCGTCGGGGTTCTTTATCTGCTCGGCGGCCTGCTGTTCGGCATCGCGACGTTCCGGGCCGGCATCCTGTCCCGCTGGGCGGCCGGTCTGCTGGCCGTCGGGGCCATCTCGGCCCTCCCGCTGGGTGTGCTGCTCCCGCACGAGTTCCAGCGGTTAGCGGCGGTGCCGGCGGGGTTCGGGCTGGCTTGGCTGGGCTATGCGCTCTGGTCGGAACGGCGAGTGCGCGCCGCAGAAGCCGTCCCGGCCACGGCAAGCTCCCAACTGCTGCAAACCGCAGCCGAGTAAGTTCACCGGCAACCGCATGGCGTGGAGAAGCGGCCATCCGGCTGCTTCTCTCATCCAGAATGCGATATCCGTTCAAGGAGCTGAACATGAAAGCAAATGTCTACACGGCAGGTCGCGCCCCCGCTGGGGCCCCGCGCAATGCGGTAGGGCAACCACCGTCTCCGCAAACCAAAGCGCCGCGAAAAGCCGTTGCGCCCAAGTGGCTGGTGCCCGCCCTGCTCGCCCTCAGCGTCATCCCGCTCCCCGCCGGCGCCGTCCGCCTGACCGAGCTGGCCGGCGGCGCGGCCATCACGCCGACCAACGCCCGCTTCTTTGCGGCGCCCCTGCCGGTGGTGCTGCATATCCTGAGCGCCGGCGTGTTTGCCCTCCTGGGCCCGTTCCAGTTCGCCACCGGGTTCCGGCGACGCCGGCCCGGCCGGCACCGTGTGATCGGGCGAGTCGTGGTGGCCAGCGGCCTGCTCGTGGGCCTGTCCGCGCTGTGGATGACCCTGTTCTATGCCCGTGCGCCGGGCACCGGGGAGCTGCTCTACGCCGTGCGGCTGCTGTTTGGCGCGGCCATGGTCGGCTCCATCATCGTCGGCTTTGCCGCGATCCGGCGCGGGGACGTGCAGGGGCACCGCGCCTGGATGCTGCGCGGCTACGCGATCGGGCTGGGGGCGGGCACGCAGGTGCTGACGCAGGGGATCGGGACCGTGATCGGTGGCCCGCCGACGGAATTCAGCAATGCGCTCCTGATGGGCGCAGGCTGGGGGATCAACCTCGCCGTGGCCGAATGGGCCATCCGCCGGCACCGGCACCCGGTGCGCAGCCCCGCTGCCGACCGACCAACCGACAGCCCGACCAGGCGCGTGCCCCGTGTGTGAGGCTGCGCAACGCTGTATCCGGGCCATGACTGCCTAATCGGCCAGAGTGCACAAGGGCAGCCCATCTTCAACCAAGCAAACGACGGCTCCGGCGCGGTTCCGCAGTCGCAACGAGGAGACACTCGGATGGACGGTTTGACCAGTAGCGCCAGCGTGGTTATCCACACCACAGGGTTGACCAAAGCCTACGCCGGGGTCAAGGTCCTCGATGCGCTCAACCTGCAGGTACCCCGGAACTCGATCTTCGGCTTCCTGGGACCGAACGGCTCGGGCAAGAGCACCACGATCAAGCTGTTGCTCGGCCTGATCGGGCCAACCGCAGGTGCTGCCAGCGTTTTCGGGCAAAGTATCACCGGCATGAGCGTCGCGATCCGCCAGCGCGTCGGCTACCTGGCGCAGGATCCACGCTACTACGGCCATATGACGGCGCGCCAAACGCTACACTTTACCGCCCGCTTCTTCTACGACGGTCCTGCAAAACGGATCGCTGAGCGGGTGGGTGAGACACTGGAACTGGTGGGTCTGGCCGACAAAGCCGATCGCCCGATCCGCGCCTTCTCCGGCGGCGAGCGCCAGCGGCTGGGCATCGCCCAGGCGCAGGTCAACTATCCCGACCTGTTGATCCTCGACGAGCCGGCGGCCGCGCTCGACCCACAGGGTCGCCACGACGTGCTAGGGATCATGGAACGCCTGCGCAACCACACGACGATCTTCTACTCGACCCACATCCTGGAGGACGTGCAGCGGGTTAGCGACCGCGTCGCCATCTTGAACAACGGTCGGCTGCTGGCCGAGGCGCCTATCGCCGAGTTGCTGGCCGGCAAGAGCGGCGCGAGTATTTACACGCTCACATTGCGGGGCGATCCTGACGAGTTGAAGCTGGCGCAAAGCAGCATCTCAAGCCAGTCGTGGGTGAGCGGAATCAGCGTCAGGCAGTCTGGTCGTGACGACATCTGGCAGGTGAGCGTAACTGATGCGGATCGGGCAGCGGCGCAGTTGCTGGGTCTGATAATGAAGTCGGCGCATATTACCGTCAGTGGCTTTGGTCGTAAGAGCCACAATCTGGAAGACGTATTCCTGCAGATAGTAGAAAGGAGCGGGAACAATGTCCATTAAAGTTACGCTACAGCAGGATCTTGTGGGCTTGCAGCGGTCCCTGTTACAACCGCGGTCCAGCGGCCCCGCCGGGTGGTGGAGCGGGTTTGACAACATGTTCGCCAAGCAGCTGGGCGAATGGTTCGGCACGCAGCGCTGGCTGGTGCAAAGCCTGATCTGGTTGGGGCTGATCAATGGCCTGCTCGGTTTTGTGCTGTTCATCGTACCGGCGCTGGCCGGTTCCGCTGCGAGTTCGCCCGCGGACACGCAAAATCCCATGTTGAAGGGGCTAACCCTGCTATTCTCGTTTGCGGTTGAGTTCGGCGCGATCGGCGCGGTGATACTAACACAGGACGAGATCATCGGCGAGAAGCAGTCGGGCACGGCGGCCTGGATCCTCTCCAAGCCGGTCGCACGGGTTGCCTTTATCTTGTCCAAGCTGGTTAGCGGAACAATCGGTGTGCTCGTCTTCGTGGTGGGGTTGCCGGCCATTGTAGCTTATGCTGAGATTTACCTAGCGGTCGGGCAAGCTCCGGCGCTGCCGGCGTATGTCGCCGCCATGGGCGTGGTTGCCCTGGGCCTGATCTTTTATCTCAGCCTGACCATAATGCTGGGCGTGCTGTTCAATAGCCGTGTCGCAGTGATCGGCACAGCGCTGGCGGTGTTCTTTGGCAGCTCCATTCTGGCGGAGTTCAGCCCCGCGACGGCCCTGATCCTACCCTCGGGCATCAGGGATACGGCGACGGCGCTTGCCTACGGGCAGCCGCTACCTACAGATAACTGGCTCATGCTAGGGGTGACCGCGTTGTGGGCCATCATTTTCAGTGTCATTGCCATCTGGCGGTTCCAACAGCAGGAACTGTAAAGACTCTACAGCCTGCTGCCCCACCAGGTCTTGTCTAGCGGCGCAGCACGTCCGCCATAACCATCTTTTTGTACTTAGCATCTGGGTGTGAAGTGAATCTTAGTCTTGCGTAAGTTCAATTCACCCCTACCTTAGCATCATGGCGGCAATCGCTGAGATCTGGATGGTAGGCTACCTGCTCGTTATCGGCGTGAGGAGCGTGACGCCGGCCAAGCGCATCGTTGCCGCGATTGCGCTGCCGGGCGCTCAAGCCTGAGACGGATCACAGTTGCAAACCTAGCCACAACCTGCTGGCCCTGGCCCGCTTTTGGTGATCAAAGTTTTATTTGGTGTCTGACACCGTTTTGCAAATCGATCCGCTTAGTCAGGGCTTCACCAAAAGCGAGCCAGGGCCAACCTGCTTTACGCCGGCGTGCAGTATCGGTGGCGGAAACCTATAGCAGTTGGACTCAACTTGTTCAACTGCCCGTTGGGTCAAGCGCAAACAACGGCAGCTGTGTTGCGGTTACGGCCCGTCGCTGCCGGGGTGGCCGTGCCGGATCGCGCTGCACTAAATGCCAGGTGAGCTCGCCCGGCCCCCACAGCAGTAATTGCGGCGAGCGATAGCGGGTGTCCAGCAGCCGCCGGTTTTCGATCGTGCTGAAATGCTGGTGGTCCGGTTGGTACTTCACCGCATATTGCGCCAGCGGCTCATCGCTGAATTCAATGGTCAAGTTTTCCTCGTATAACCACAAGCCCACCACCTGCCGGGCCAGCCCCCGTTCTGCATAGACCCGCCAGTGGCGGAAATGGAGATAGCCCGCACCATTCAAGCGCCGCTGGAAGCGCACCGTGTAGAACATCCGGTGCAGATCGGCGGCATCGCGGATCTGCCCGCGCACCCAGCCCAGCACTTCGGCGGGACTATGCCGTCCATCCTGCCGTTCGCGATGCGCCCACTGGATCTGGTAATTAAAATCGGCCACCCACTTGTCATGCACCGCCTGGATGGCTTCCCAGGTGGGGGCCTGCGCGAAGTGGTAGTCCGCCATGCGCCGTTGCACGTTGAACTGGGTTTCGATATACGACTGCCAGGGTTGGTGTTTGGCAATGCGTTCTTTACGAATACCCAGGCGCTGGTAGATAGCCTGCGCCTGCTTGGTATAGAAGATCGCGCCGCTGTCGCTGACCAACGCCTCGGGCACCCCGTGCTGGCGCACGGCGGCATACAACACAATCAGGTAAGCGCTCAGATCTTGGCTGGGCGAAATGGCGCTGGCGCGTACCGCCCGGCTGAAATTCTCCAGGATCGTGATCACATACAACGGCTTGGCACCGAGTTGGTGGGTTTCGATGTAGCGGACATCAACGGTCCAGTACTGGTGCCGGCGCTCGGCTTTGAAGGGTGGCACTTGGGGGTCGTGCGGCAAGGGCTGCGGGCCGGCCAGCCCGTAGAGTTTGCGGTTGAGGGCGAGAATGCGGCCGCAGGTGCGCTCGCTGAGCCGAATGCCCAGTTGTTGCAGGGCCGCCTTGATGCGGAAAGCGCCCAGTTCGGGATTGGCTTGCAGCTGCTGCACCGTGTGCAGGGTGTGCAGATCGACCTTCCGCACGCGCGGCTTGGGCGCGCTGGATTTGGCGGTCAGCACTTTATCGGTGACCCAGCGTTCCAACACGGCATACACCGTCGGTCGGCTGGTGGCGAGGTAGCCGGCGATGGCTTTCACACTCCAGCCCTCACTGTGCAGCTGGACGACGGCAAAGTGGCGGGCGCGGGGATCGGGCATCGCCTGGTACGGCGGATAGCGCCGCGCCGTGCGCGACGGTATCGGGTAGCCCTCGGCGATTACGCGTTTGATGGTGTGGGGACTGGGCTGGCGGTCAAAGCGGGTGTGACAAATAATGGCAATATCGCGCGGATGGAAGGCGGGGTATTGGGCGTGGAGATCGACGATGGCCTGGCGCAGATCGCGGGGTAAGTTGCGGCGGTTGTCGTCAGGCGGGGGCGGTTCGGCGACGAGCAAGCCGAGCAGCCCCTGGGCCGCAAAGCGTTCGGCCTGCCGGTAAATCGTGCGCTCCGGCAGGCCCGTGTCCTGGGCACGCGCGGCGGCGGTTTGGCCGAAGAGGACGACGGGACGGATAAACTCGTACAGACGTTGTTCAGGCCAGGTAAAGCGGGTTTGCAGGACGTGCCAATCGTCAGTGGGGTCAATGGGAGTGCGGTTCAGTTTGGGCACGGGTGTCACCTCCCCCATGCAAAGCCAATAGGCCGCCCCCGCGCACGGGGTATGCTGCTCATCCTACTCCTTTCGCGCGGGGCTGGCAAGGGTTTTCTCGCCACCGATACTGCACGCCGGTGTAAAGCAGGTTGGCTCATCGCCACTTTCGATGATCCCCGGTTGGGATCGTGCTTGGTCAACCGCGGCCTGCCTGTCTGGTTAGGCAGGGCTTCACCGAGATTGGCGATGAGCCAGCAGGTTGTGGCTAGGTCTGCAACAGGTGCGCTGCCCCGCCGGGAAAGTGAGTACCACCTGGAGCCCGACCCGCGATCCGAAAGGGGAGCCGATTATTAATGTCGCCTTCCGGCGCGCGGAGTGTGCCGGCTGTGCGGTGCGCAGTCAGTGTACCCGGCGGGTCACGGCTCCGCGGACCTTGGGGCTGCGACCGCAAGCGCAGCATCGGGCGTTACAAGCGGCGCGCGAGCGCCAGGGCACAGCAGACTTTAAAGCGGCATCTGCGCGGCGGGCGGAAAGTGAAGGGACGATTGAACCAGGGTTAGCGGTGGGCGGGCTGCGGCGCAGCCGCTATGTGGGATTAGCCAAAACCGAGTTACAACATATGCTGACAGGGGCCGCGCTGAATGTGCGCCGGGTCGGCGGCAAGACTTCGTGGACGGGCTGCCGGCTGCGCCGCGCTACTGCAGTGCTGGGGCAGCGATCTATGGGAAGGTGGTGTGGCCGGACGCCAGTGCGCACGTGATTTCGGTGGGCAAAGAGAAGACGCACACGATTGAGAGCCTGAATGCGAACTTACGGGCCTATTTAGGGCGGCTCAAGCGACGGAGCCGGTGCTTCAGCCGGAGCCTGGTGGCTTTCTTTGCAAGGGGCGGTGCGCCGGTTCGTCTGGCATCGCAATCGCCGCCAGCAGATCTACAATACCCACCCGCGTTATCGCCATGCTCGACCTCTCGTCTTTTAGCCACTCCTACTTGATCCAGATACTTTGGAGGATTCTTGATGGAAAAGAGTAGCGACGAGCCGGAGCAAGCCGAGCCCATTGCGGCGGCAGGATCCCGTTCCGATGCACCGCTGGACGTCGCTGTTGGGCAATCGCTGGTGCAACCATTGACGGCGAAGGGATCACGGACGGACCGTAGGCGGTCCGTCCGTGATCCGCAACCGGCGCCGTCGAGCGACGAAGCTGCGGCCGCGAGCGTTGCAGCGGAGCCCGCAGCGCCGGTACGCACCGCAGCGCCGGCAGATGGGGCTGGCACGCTGGGTGCGGCGTTGGATACCACCCACAAACTCCTCGGGGAATCGCTCGCCAGCGAAGTGCGCCGCTATGCCAGGGGGGATCTGACGAGCGAGGAGCGGATCGACCACCGGTTGGCCGCGGCCAGCGAAGCGGTGCTGGCCGTCGGGTTTACGGCGGATGAGCAGGGCGTGTGCAGTGTGGCGCGCAACGGCCTCGTCCGCACCTGGGATCGCTCCACTGGCGCGCCAGTGCACCGCGCGCGTGCGCTCGCCGGTCCGCTAACCACCGTCATGCTGGCGCCCGCTGTAGCAAGAGCGGTTTGTCTGGAAACAGCGGCGGTCACCGTGCGTGACCTGGCGGAAGGCCAACTCTTGTATACGCTGGCATCCCCCGTCCGTCAAGGGTCGGCCACGCCGGCGGCGGGATCCGTCGCGGGGCAGGGGGTGGAATCCTCCGGGTTCAGCATCGAAGGGAACGTGATACGGGCGCTACCGGGCCGGCAAGTCCTGGATCCGCAGGCGCCCAGTACGCAGTGGCGGCTGGGCGTGACAACGGTCGCGCTGACGGCGGATGGCGGGCGCGTCGTGTGTGGCAACCTGGCGGGTTTTCTTGTGGTGTGGGATCTCATGGATGGTAGCGTGCCCCGTATCCTTGAATTCCTGGGGGGCCCAATACAGGCGCTGGCCATAACGCCGGACGGGCGCTACGCGGCCAGCAGCGCGGGCGAGGGTCTGCTGAGCATCTCGGATTTGGCGCAAGCGACCGCGGTGAGCGAGTTCGTCGGCGAGTATGATTGGTTTGACACGCTGGCGATCAGTGGGGATGGGCAGCGCGATAGGTCAGGTTTATGTGGAACACCTGTACCAGGCTGTGGAGCAGGCAGGGCGGAGCGGGGATAACATCGCGGCGACCCTGATGAGTAACCTGGGACAACTGCTGGAGCTACAGGGGCATTACGTCGCAGCGTTGCCGTTGTATGAGCGGGCACTGACAATACGACGTTATCTACTCGGTTCGCATCATCGGCTTACGGAAGAGAGTCTAAGTGAAGTAGGGTCGTGCCAGTTGGAGATGGGAAATTTGGTGGCCGCAAAGCCCTCTCTGGAAGAGGCATTATTAATCAGCGAAACGGAGTACGGGCCTATCCATCCAAATACCGCTACCAGCCTCAACAACCTGGGCTGGCTGTTGCAGGCGCAAGGGGACTACGCGGCAGCCCGCCCGCTGCTGGAACGCGCCCTCGCTATCTATGAGACGGTCTTGGGGGCCACCCATCCAAATACCGCTACCAGCCTCAACAACCTGGGCTGGCTGTTGCAGGCGCAAGGGGATCTGGAAGATGCACGGCCGCTTCTAGCCCAGGCAGTAGCAATTTACCAACAACGGTTCGGCGTGCAGCATCCCACAACGCGCCAGTATCAAACTGACCTGGAGACTATCGATCAGCTCCTGGCAGAATAGGTGCCCTTGCGACTCTTGGAACCTGCACAACGGGCCCTAGCGGGCCTGGCCTGTTGTCGGTACTCTGGCGCCCCTACCTCCTCCGCATTCGGATATTCGTAACGTATTCGCGGACGGCCTGCACCCCCCCACGCCCCTACCCGCCCAACTGCCGTAGCAAAGCGTCCAGGTGCGCGCGAAAGCGTCGCGTGGTCGGGTGATCGGGGCCGAGGGCCTGCGTCACAATCGCCACCGCCCGCGTATAGAGCGACCGGGCGGCCTCTAACTCCCCCTGCATTGCCAGCAGCGCCGCCAGGTTGTTGAGGCTGTTGGCGGCTGCGGGATGGGCAGGCCCCAGGGCCCTGCTCATTGATAGCGAGGGCGCGTTCCAGCAGGGGCCGCGCCCCCCCAGGTTCCCTTGCGCGTACAGCAGGTAGCCGAAGTTGTTCAGCAGCGCCGCCGCACTCGCATCGTCGCGGGGGGTGGCATGGTCGGCGGCGTGGCGCAGGTGCGGCAGGTAGGGCAGGCCCGCCAGAGGGTAGCCGGCCTCGTTGATGGCGTAGAACTTGACTACTACTATGCGCAGGTTACTTTGCCCCCCGTTGCAGCAATGTTCGGTTTCGCCCATCATAGCCGCCATTATGCGCGCCTAGCCGGCCGGCCCATATCGGCCTTGTGTGCCGCCGACAAACTTGCGACCACCCTCTATCCCTGGGGGTTCTATGAGTTGCTCGCCCGGCTCTCCGGCGAATTAGACGACTATCTGGATCTCGCCAACGCCCATGGCTTTGTGGGCCGGGAAGGCCGCGCTTGGTTTCGCTGGCTTCAAGCGGATTGGCGGACCCTGGCCTATCGGCAGGCCGCCGCCGTGCCGGGGCCGCTCTGGCCGGGCGGGCCACCTCTCCCTGAGACGGATCTACAGCGACTGTGGGTGAGCAGTAACACGAAGGAAGCGGGACAGGGAGCGGCGGCGGCCGGAACCGGCCCCTGACCCACCGCGCTACTCCGCCGTCTCCCACACCGGGATCGTACCAAACAGGGGGGAATTGCGGATCGCGCGGGGAAAGCCGCGCGCCTCATCAGTACTCCCCAGCTCACACTGACCCGCCGCTACGACGGCCAGCAAGGCTTCTGCCAGGGCCAGGGGCAGGGGGCCGATACACGCCGTCTCACGGCCACGGCCCTGGCCTGGATCACCGGGCGGGAACTTTGGCCCGATCCTACGGTACAGACCGACCATCTCCGGCCTCTGTGGCTGATGGTCGCCGGGGCGGATCGGACCTTGATCCACTTTTTGGCGAATT
>Ga0123336_10005002_pt1 | contig 10630 bp, 7 predicted proteins | sample SSSSmetaG_FD_96466 | JGI IMG/M metagenome (GOLD analysis project Ga0123336, IMG submission 96466) | Glacier valley bacterial and archeal communities from Borup Fiord, Nunavut, Canada, to study Microbial Dark Matter (Phase II) - ​SSSS metaG | ecosystem: Environmental > Aquatic > Freshwater > Ice... | reverse complement strand
CCGACGGCATGGGGCCACAGATACGCCAGGGCCAGGCCGAGCCAGATCTGGGTCATGCTCGACGGTAGCAAGCCGCCAGCGTCAAGCCAGCTAAAAAGGCGTATCTTCCGCGGCGATGCAGTCGAACCTGTGGGTCCTCCTTGCGGCGGCGTGCCTTTTTTGGGGCGGCTGTCGTCGTGGCACAGCGACGGAAAAAGCGCCGCAGCGGCTGGGTGACGTCCTGGCCGCACAGCCCCGCAAGGCCGAGTTCGACGCCACGCTGGCCGACCTCGATGCCAAGGCGGAAGCGGCCACACGCGGATACCAGAGTGAAGGCGCACCGACGGTATTCACCCTCGACACGCCGTCCTTTGCGCTGCCGGTCTCGGCCGGCCATTGTTACCGTGCGGTGGTGCGCCTCGGTCCCGATGCCGTTTACTCGGATCTGGCCGAGCGCGGCGTGCGCTTCGACGTGATCTTGCCCGGCAAGGGCCTGCGCCCGTCGGGCGGCGCCGTGGGGCCAGGCGCGATCTTCGACCTCCATTGCGCATCCAGCGACGGTAAAGCGCTGGTCAAGCTGTCGTCGTCGGTGCCTGATCTGTCTGTCACCGCAGGCGTGCTGGCCAAGCTCGGCTCCGGAACAGCGACGGTCCAGCTTTACAGTCGCGTGGCCGAGCCCACGGACTGGGGTGGACCGGAGCTCAAGGACCTCTTGGAAAAGGAGCTCTTGGGGTTTGCCATCGCGGCCTCTCCCGTCGAGGGCGCGCTCGACATGCCCACCTCGGTGTCGTTTCCGCTGGCGGCGGGGTGGTGTTACAAGCTGGCGGTTGTGCTGCGGCCGGGTGCGGCGTTTGGCAGCGGCAAAGTGGGCCTGGTCATCGGCGAAGCGGTGACGCGCGGGCCGGGATCGTTGGCCGATCTCGGCTGCGTCACCAGTGATCGCACGCAGCCGCTCAAGCTCCGCTCAGGTCGCGGCGGTCACGGGGGCTTTGTCGCCCAGCTCTATCGCAAGCCGGGCGCCACGGGTGTAGCGGCACCTGTCGTCGGTGACAACGCCACGGTCTGTGCCAAGTGCGGTGCCGAGCGCGATCTCTGTCGCGCGCAAAAAGGCGTTGGCGTTTGCGAAGGCGCCTGGAACACCTGCGTGCGCGCCCACAGCGGCGTGAGCGATTCGCCTTACAGTTACTGCCGATGACATACGTGCGGCTGGTGGAGGCGTGGTGGCATGCCGATGACTGCGATACGGCGATCGAAACGCTGCGCCATGGCCTTGGAAAACACGGGCTCGAGGCCGCGCTGCCGTCGGAGCTCCTGCGCGAACGAACCCGCTCAGCGACGGTGAACAACGATGAAGACGAGGCCGACCTACGCCGTCATCAGATCGGCATCGTCGCCGTGCACGCCAATCTGGAGCTGGAGCGGCGTGGCGACGTGCGGCGTTTTCGCTCGTTCGGCGTCGCGCTGCGTGACGAGACCGACGAGCCGGCCTGGATCTTGGTGACGCCGGTCGAGCACACGGAGCTGTTGGCCATCGGCGGCCCACCGAGCGCGCTCGAGATACCCTACGACGACGCACGCAGCATCGACGATCTGCCGCAGATCGTCCTGCAACAGCCGGTGCGGCTCGAAGATCTCGACGACGACCGCGCGCAGCTGTTATCCAACACCGCCTTTCGCACGGGCAACTACGCCGAGGTCGTCCGGCTGGCGCCGGTGGCCATGAGCCAAGGCGGCCATGGTCTCCTGGCGCAGCTTCAATATCTCGACGCACTCCGACGGCTCGGCCGCATCGAGGACGCACGCGCCGCCTGGATCAGGATCGCCGACGCGTGGCTCAGCGCCACCTACACCGTCTGGGATACGCAGTGGAAGAAGCTGGCAGCGCTCCACGACGAGCTCGGCCTGAGCGACGCGCGCCTCGGCCAGGTGAAATCACGGATCTAGGTCCGGGCGGGTAATGGCTTTTCGCCCCGATAGCGCAGCTTGTAGAGCTCGACGAGCACGAACGGCACCACCGACAGCCCGAACACGATCGCCACATCGTTGCCGCCCAGCCACGCCGTCTTGAAGATCGGCCGCAGGCCGGGCACGTAGATGGTGATCGCCTGCAGCACGAGGCCCAGGATGACCGCGCCCCACAACGCACGGTTGGTGAACACGCCGAGCGAGAACAGCGACTTTTTCTCCGAGCGGCAGTTGAACGAATGCAGGAGCGGCGACACGCTCAAGATGGCAAAGACGATGGCCCGCGCCCGCGCCAGCTCTTCGGGCGACGAGGCGTGATGCGGGTTGGGCAGCGTGTGCGCAAAAGCCCAGATGGCCGTCGCTGCCATGATCGCGCCGACGACCACCATCTGGAAATATTCCTGCCCGCTCAAGATGGCGCCGCCTGGCGTCCGCGGCGGCTGACGCATCTGCTCTGGATCGCGCCCGTCGACACCGAGCGCCAGCGCCGGCAGGCCGTTGGTGATGAGGTTGATCCACAAGATCTGGATCGGCGCGAGCGGCGATTCCCACCCGAGCAGCGACGCCGTGAGCACGAACAGCACCGCGCCGGTGTTGGACGACAGCAAGAAGAAGATGAACTTGCGGATGTTGGCGTAGATCGCCCGGCCTTCTTCGACCGCGCCGACGATGGTGGCGTAGTTGTCGTCGGAGAGGACCAGCGACGCTGCCTCTTTGGTGACATCGGCGCCGGCCTTGCCCATGGCCACGCCGATGGAAGCAGCCTTGACCGCGGGCGCATCATTGACGCCGTCGCCGGTCATGGCGCAAATGAAGCCACGCGCCTTCAACGCCAGAACGATGCGCAGCTTGTGCTCGGCGGTGGCGCGGGCCACGACCGAGACGCGATCGATGCGCTCCTCGAGGCTCTGCTGGTCGAGATTCTCCAGCTCGGAGCCGGTCAACAGCATGTCTCCCTCGGCCCACAGGCCAATCTCGACGGCGATGGCCTTGGCAGTGACCGGGTGATCGCCGGTGATCATGACGGTGCGGATGCCGGCGGCGCGGGCTTCTTTGATGGCCGGCGCGACCTCGGGACGCGGCGGGTCGACGATGCCGACCAGCGCCAGAAACGTCAGACTCGATTCCCACTCGGGCGAAGGCGTGGCCGGGCCAATCGGCGTCGGCAGATCGCGGTAGGCCAGGCCAATGACGCGCATGCTGCGCCCGGCCCACTCGGCGGCCTCGTCGCTGATGCGCTGGCGCTCGGTGTCGTCGATGGCCTTGTCAGCGCCGTCGATGCGGACATGGGTCGCCTTGGCCAACAGCGCCTCGGGCGCGCCACGCACGAACGAGCGCACACGGCCGCCGTGGCGGACGAGCTCAGAGGCCATGCGGCGCTCGGAGGTGAACGGCTGCTGTCCGAGGACGTCGGTGCCGCGGGTGAGACCTCCTCGACGGGCCATCATCAGCAGGGCCGCGTCGGTGGGATCGCCTTGGATGTCGACGGTGTCGGCGTCGACCTCGGTTAGATGTGCGCCTCCCGCGTGTGACGCCGCACCGAGTGCGAGCGCCAGATCGTCGTCGAGCGCCGGCGTCCCTTCCACGGTGACGCTTCCGGCCAACGCGCGCGGTCCGCCATCGACGACATAGCGTGCGCCAGAGACCCACAGACGGCGGGCGGTCATCGCGTTCTGCGTCAGGGTGCCCGTCTTGTCGGTGCAGATCACCTGCGTGCAACCCAAGGTCTCGACGGCAGGCAGGCGTCGCACCAGCGCATTGCGGCGCGCCATCCGCTGGGTGCCGATGGCGAGCACGATGGTGGTCACCGCCGGCAAGCCCTCCGGAATGGCGGCCACCGCCAGCGCCACAGCGACGAGAAATAGCTCGCGTACGGTGCCGGTGTGCATCAGCATGCCCGCGCCGAAGACGATCACCGAGACGGCAATACAGCCTAGGACGACACGCTTACCGAAGGCGTCGAGGTCTTTTTCGAGCGGTGTCTCTTCTGGCTCGACGCGCGCCAGCATGCCGGCGATCTTGCCCAGCTCGGTGTGAATGCCGGTGTTGGCGACGATGCCGCGACCACGACCACGCGACACACGCGTCCCCATGAAGGCCATGGTGCGGCGCTCGGCCAGCGGCGTATCCGCGTCGAGGGTGGCCTTGGCGTCTTTGGTGACCGGCATGCTCTCGCCGGTGAGCGCGGCTTCTTCGACGTCGAGCTCGTGCGACTCGAAGAGCCGCACGTCCGACGATAGACGGTCGCCGTCCTCCAGGAGAATGAGGTCGCCGGGGACGATCTCGCGCGCTGGCAGGTCGATGAGCTTGCCGCCGCGCAGGACCTTGGCTACCGGCGAGGTCATCTGCCGGAGTGCGTCGAGGGCGCGTTGTGCCCGCTGTTCTTGAAGGATCCCCATGGTGGCGTTGATGACGACGATGATGAGGATGGCGATGCTGTCGCCAAACCGGCTGAGCGTCCCCGCGCCGGGCTCGGGCGCAAAGAGTCCCAGGCCCGCAGCGATGGCCGCCGCGCCAATCAACGCCAGGACGGTGAAGTCGGTGAGCTGGGCCCACAGCTTCTTGAGCCACCCCTCCGGCGGCTCTTCGGGGAGCTGATTGGGGCCAATGCGCACGAGGCGTTCGGCGGCGGCCTCGGGGCTGAGGCCGTTTTTGAGATCGCTTTGCCAGTAGGCGGCTACTTCTTCGGGGGTGGCATGGTGCCAAGCAAGGCGTGGCGGACCGTCGCTGGGCTGATGTGCGGGACCGCTCACGCGATCATCGGACACGGACATGCCGGTCACGGTAGCACAGCTGACTCTGCTCCCGAGAGAGTCCCGCGTGCTGCTATGCTCCGGCAATGGTTGGACCGGGTAGTCAAGGCCAGGCGGTTGACGAGGCCACGGATGCCGAAGCTGCCGATGGCACCAAGGCAGGCAAGGCTCCGGCCGGGCCGCTTTCCGGCGTCCACCTCATCACCAAGCCGCGTCTGCAGGGCGTGGCCTTCTGGCGTGCGCTCGCCGTCGAGCTCGGGCACCGCTTCATGGACCATCGGGTCCAGGACGTCGCCGCCCAGCTCGCGTTCTGGTCGCTGTTGGCCGTATTTCCATTTTCGATCTTTTTGTTGACGGTGATCGGCTACATCCCGCTCGAAGGACTCGACCGACAGATCTTACGCTTCATCTATGACGTAATGCCGTCCGATGCCGCCCGGCTCGTCGACCACACGGTGCACGAAGTCCTCGGTCGCCAGCGCGGCACCTTGCTTCTTGGCTCGCTGGCCGGCTGGGTGTGGTCGGCCGCAGGGGGCATGGGCACCACGTCGCACGCCATCAACGTCGCCTATGGCGTCGAGGAAACGCGTGGATTTTGGCACCGGCGCATCTTGTCCATCGGCCTCACCATCGGTGCGGTCGGCGCGATCATCGTCGCCACCACCGGCATCCTCGTCGGCCCCAACCTCGTCAAAGTGGCTGGCGAATGGCTCGGCCTCGGCAAGGACTACCACCAGCTCTGGCGCCTCCTGCGTTGGCCGATGGTCGTGGTGAGCATGATGTTCATGTTGTCTTGCCTCTATCACTATCTACCCGACCGGCGCCGCGTGTTTAGGATGTTCACGCCGGGCGCCATCGCGGGCCTGACAGCCTGGATCCTCACGTCGGTGACGTTCAACGCCTACGTGCGCCACTTCCATGCCTACACCAAGACCTACGGCACGCTCGGCGGCGCGGTGATCTTGCTGATGTGGCTGTATCTGTCGGCGGTGATCATCATCATGGGCGCGGAGCTCAACGCCAGCCTCGAGCATTTGCGCGACCGACCCGTTCCGCAGCCAAAGTGACGCGCCCACTCGCGGTGTTGGCGATCCTGTGCGGTGGCTGTACGTCCGCGCCAGTCATCGCGCCTGGGTGCAATCCGCTCGTCGGTGACGACTGCCTGACACCGTTTCCGTCGTCGTTCTTCGAGGTCGCCGATCCGACCACGGCGACGGGCGTGCGGGTGGCCTTGCCCGAGGTGGCCTTGCCGATGCAGTCGAGTGGGACCCGTTTGTCGACCGAGCGGATCAATCGGCTCGACGGTTTTTCGCCGTCGACGCCGTTGCTGGTCTATTTCAAGGCCGGGGTCGCCGCGGCCGATCTACCGTCGGAGACGGATCTGCCGTCGTCACTCGGCGACTCCGCCAAGGTGCGGATCTACGACCTCGACTCTGGCGCGCGCATTCCGCTGTGGGCCGAGGTCGACTTGAATGCCGATGTCGGTGAGCGCCAGGGTGTCCTCATCCATCCGGCCACGCGCCTCTTGCCGGCGCATCACTACGTCGCTGTGCTCGTCGACCTCTCCGACGCCTCCGGGCATCCGTTGCCCAGCCGGCCACCGACGGCGGCGCTGGCCACGTTCTTGACCGCGCACGGGGTTTCACGGCCCACGCTCGCCTGGGATTTTCACACCGCCAGCGACGCGACCGCTCATCTGTTGGCCATGCGGGATCAGACGCTGGCCCGGCTTGCCAGCCTCGACTATCACCTCGGCGCCGTCGTCGAGGCGCCGGCCAACGACACCGTCCTTCTGCGTACGTTCACCGCCACCATCGACGTTCCGTCTTTCTTGGCCGATGCGGGCAATCGCGCGCCGATGGTCTTCGACGCGGCCGGCATACCCACCGTTCGCGGCATCGACCAGGCCACCGTGACCGTGGTCGTGCCGCGCTGCGCAGCGACGCACACTGGGCCCATTCCGCTGGTCGTCTTCGGCAGTGGCCTGTTTCTCACGGTCAAAGAGACACTCGGCTATCGCGCCTGGCAGTCGGTGGCCAACAATGTCTGTGCGGTCTACGCCGGCACCGACTGGCTCGGTCTCTCTGGCGGCGACTTGGCCCTCGCTGGTGACGCGGCCGCGGCCGACCTCAACCTCCTCAACATCATCACCGACCGACTCCAGCAGGCGCAGATGAACGCGCTGGTCATGACCCGACTTCTCTTGACGCGCCTCAAAGACGACCCGGTGCTCAGGCAGGCTGGTAGCCCGATCCTCGACGGCAAACAGGCCTATTACTACGGCATCTCCAACGGCGGCATCCAGGGCGCGGCGTTTCTGGCGCTGTCCAGTGACGTAGACCGTGGCGTGCTCAACGTCCCCGGCGGCGAGTGGTCGCTGATGATCTCGCGCTCGACCGACTTTGTCTCGCTCAAGGTCCTCCTCAACCATCTGTTGCCGGATCCGCTCGATCGCCAGGTCGCGTTTGCGCTCTCGCAATCGGAGTGGGATCACTCCGACGCTGCGACCTTCGCTCCGCACGTCATCAAAGACCCGTTTCCGGGCCAGTCGGCCAAGCGCGTGCTGGTCCAAGAATCCATCGGCGATGCGCAGGTACCCAACGTCGCCACCCGCATCCTGGTGCGCGCGCTCGGCATCCCGGCGCTGTCACCCACCGTCGCCAGCGTCTATGGCGTCGACGAAAAAACCGGCCCGCTCGACTCCGCCTACACCCAGTGGGACTCCAACCTACAGCCGCGCCCGCCCATCGGCGACATCGCGCTACCGGCCGACAACGGCGCGCACAATTACATCTGGCCCACGTCGCTGTCAGCGGCCCAGCTGCGCGCGTTCTATCAGCCGAGCGGCCAGGTCACGCAAGTCTGTTCTGGCGCATGCCAGTTCTGAGCTAACGCGATCTTCATGTTGCCGTCGTCGCCAGGCGCGACGATAAGGCATGCGGGCCTCTCTCACGCCTCGCGCATTGTGGGTCGTCTTGGTGTTGGCCAGAATCGCTCACGGCGACGCGGCGTATCCCGACCTCATCTGGCTCCGCGGCGGCGATATCGTCAGCGGCCGCATCCTCAGCGAAGGGCCAGCCGAGATCGTCGCTGCCGTCCCTGGTGGGGAGACTTGGCACATCCAACAGGACCGAGTTAGCCAGGTCCAACACAACATCAACCGCCGGGTCTTTCGACCCACACACACGTCGCTGGGCCTGCCGCGCCAACAATCGCTCGTCGCCGCCGCCATCACCTTGGGCGTCGTGGGCGCAATTCTCATTGGCGCCGGTGGGGCCCAATTCGTAACCACCGGCCCTTCCGCTCGGTATCCCTGGGTGCCGCAAAGCCCGCCGCCAGACACCGCGCACCGAGAGGCAGGTGGCATCTGCTTCGGTGTTGGTGGCGTGTTTGCAATTCTCAGCGTCGCGCTGGGGGGAGCCAGTCGGTAGTTACTCAGCAGCGAGCATCGTCTCCAGTGTCTCTTTGAGGCCTTGTTCGAACGCAGCCAGACCTTCGCGCGCTTCCGCACAGAACTGCGCACTGTCGGCGATTTGGGTCGCGGCGGCGATCTCGTCGGAGATGACGGCGCGGCAGGCGTGGATCACTTGATGCGCGCCGAGGAGGCGGTCGAGCTCCACGCGATCGCTGGGCTCGAGCGCGCCAGCGCCGATGACGGTGCGCAAAAAGGCGCGCTCGTCGGGGCTGGCCGCCTTGAGCAAGATCATCAGCGCCAACGACAGGCGACCTTCGACGATATCGCGGAAGTTGTCCTTGCCGGTGATGGCCGGATCGCCGACGAGGTCGGCGGCGTCATCGAGACCCTGCATGGCCACCCCCATGTGGCGGCCCCAGGCCAGCGCCTTTTGGGCGTCGCCGTCGGGGTTGGCGAGCAAGAGGCCACTCGCAAACGGCGCCGCGAACGACTGATACGCGGCTTTGTCCTCGGTGGTGGTGCGAAAGGCGCCGACATACGTGCTGCGCTGGTCCCAGCCGACGATGTCTTCGAACTGGCCGACGCCGGTGCGCAGACAGGCGTCGAGGATGACGCCAAACGCCGCGCCGCGCCGATCAGCGCGCGCAAACGAACGCATCGCCAGCACATGCAGCAAGTTGCCGACGACGATGGCCAGGTTGCGGGCGTTGGGCAGGCCGAGGGCCGGCGCCGCCTCGAGGAGCGCCACGTGCACGGTGGCGCGGCCGCGACGCAGCCGTGAATCGTCGATCACGTCATCGTGGACCAGCATGAACAGATGCAAGAGCTCGAGGCCACAGGCCAGCTCTTCGAGGTCGTCTCCGTCGGCGCGCCCGCCACCGGCAAGGCTGCCAAGCAGCACCAGCTGGGCCCGCAAGTAGTGCTGCGGCGCCCGCGCCAGCGCCAGCGTCACATCGACCGCTGAGCCCCACAGCGACGAGCGCCGTTCTCCGCGTAGGCCTTCGATGGCGGTGACCATCCGCGCCGCCACCCGACTGACCACTGGTCCAAGCTCGATTCGCGCCAGTCTTCGCATTGATAGCGATCATAACCCAGTCAGAGCCGGTGTACTGCGCGCTGATCGGCGGGTAAGGACTCGGCAAGCTCCACGAGGCGCGCATGGTGGGTGAAGAGCAACACCTGCGAGCGCGCGGCATGCTCGGCCAGAAGCTCGAGGCCACGGCGGGCGCGTTCGTCGTCGAAATGGACGAAGATGTCGTCGACCACGAGCGGCAGCGGCCGCGCCTGTTGCTCGAGGCTGGCCAGGCGCAGCGACAGATAGAGCTGGTCGCGCGCGCCATCCGACAAGCCGTCCACCGGGACCTTGCGCCCGTCGGTGCGGACACAGGTCAGCACGGGACGGTCGTGATCGTCGAAGCCGGTCTCGAGCGCCCGGTAGTGTCCCGCGGTGAGCCTGGCAAAGAGCTGGCCCGCCCGTGTCAGCACCGGCCCCTGGTTGCGCTCGCGGTGACGCTCGAGCTGGCGCGACAACAACCCCGACGCCAGCCGCAGCCGCAGCCAGCGCTCGGCATGGCCGCGCGCGCGAGCAAACAGACTCTGCGCCTCGGCGGCTTTGTCGACGGCACTCGACTGCGTGGCTAGATATTTCAAGCCTTCGGCCGTGCGGCCGAGCTCCGCATCGAGCTCGCCGCGCTGCTCTTGCGCCGCGCCGAGCTCGGCAGCCAGCTCGTCGCAGCGTTGCGCCAGCTCGTCGACGCTGCGCTCCGTGAACAGGAGGTCGAGCTCCGGCAAGGTCATGCCGTCGGAGGTTTCTTCGATCCGCCGGTCGAGCTCGGCGATCTCGCCGTCGAGCCGCTGGGCGAGGCCGGCGCGCGACTCGAGCTCGAGGAGTGCCGCCACGTCGGGCGCACCGGCCGCGGCACACAACGAGGCCAGTTGGTCGACGGCGATCTCGGCATCGGCGCGGGCGATCGTCAGCTCTCGGCCGAGCTCGGCAATGGCCTGTCCGAGCTGCTGTCGCTGACCCGCGGTCCGCCGCGCCTCGGTCAACCGGCTCACCAGCGTGGTGGTGGCCGATACCACGTCGAGCCCAACCAGATCGGGTGCCAACGTACGACAGCGCTCGGCCACATCGGCTGCAAACAGCTCGGCGTCGTGCTGCATGGAGCGCATCCGCTGGGCAATGTCGTTGGCATCGTCTTCGCGGCTCCAAAGATCGCGCAACACGCCCAACACGGCGTTGGCTTCCTCGACGGTGGAAGACGCCGGCAGACCCAGCCGCGCCACCTCCACCGCCCACGCCGACTGCCAGGCCTCGAGGGCCTCCTCGGCCAGGCCAAGCTCGGTCACGCCCAGCGCCAACGCCCGGTCGAAATCGGCCAACGTCTGTGTCAGCCGCTGTCGCTGTGCCTCGGTACGCACGGCCTCCCTCGCCCGCGTGCGCAAGGTGACGAGGTCGGGCACCAACGCCAGCGCGAGGGAACCCGACGGGCCCGTCGACCGCTGGGATGCCTTGCTT